>Ga0187777_10001755_pt1 | contig 13986 bp, 10 predicted proteins | sample 1015_Q2_SP5_10_M_FD_132416 | JGI IMG/M metagenome (GOLD analysis project Ga0187777, IMG submission 132416) | Tropical peat soil microbial communities from peatlands in Department of Meta, Colombia - 1015_Q2_SP5_10_MG | ecosystem: Environmental > Terrestrial > Soil > Wetlands > Peat | place...
AGAGGGCATACTAGAGCGGTGACGTCTGCGCTCCTGTCCGACGCGCTCGGGCCGCTTCGCGCCGATCCCGCGCGAGCGGCGATCCTGTTCGATATCGACGGCACGCTCGCCCCGATCGTCGAGCACGCCGCCGATGCCCGCGTTCCCGAGAGCACACGCTCGCTACTGGCGCAGGTCGCCCGCCGTTACGGCGTCGTCGCGTGCGTTAGCGGCCGGCGCGCCTCCGAGGCGCGCGCGATGGTCGCGATCGGCGCAATCTCCTATCTCGGCTCGCATGGCGCAGAGGTACTGCGGGCCGGATGGACCGAGCCGGTCGTGGATCCGGGGATCCTGGACTGGACCGAGCGGATTCACGAGTTCGCACGGGAGGCCGACACCGCCGATCTGCGCCGGCGCCGAGTCCGACTCGAGGACAAGGGCGCAATCGTCGCCTTCCACTGGCGCGGGGCGCCGGACGAGGAGGCGGCACGTGCCGCGATCGACTCGATCGCGGCGAAGGCGGAGGCGGCGGGGCTGCGGACGCATTGGGGACGCAAGGTCCTCGAAGTTCGTCCACCGGTCCGGATCGACAAGGGCGCCGGTATCTCCTCGTTCCTGGCGGACACCGACGTCGACGTGGCCATGTACGTCGGTGACGACGTAACAGACCTCGACGCGTTCCACGCGTTGGCCGCGCTCGCCGACGAGGGCCGCATCTCCAAGGCGATCCGGGTGGGCGTGCGCTCGGACGAGGGACCATCCGAGATCACCGACGAAGCCGATGTCGTGCTCGACGGCCCCGAGGGCGTCGCCGCGCTGCTCGCGGTTCTGGTAGCCGACTAGGCGGGGCGCGGCGGCGTGCGGTTCTCGGACTTCCTGCGCACCACGGTGTTGATCAGCGCCGCCGCGGCGACCGCGCTGGCGGCGGTGACGGTCGCGGCCGCGGCCGGCACCAGCGACGACCTACTCGTGCCGGTGTCGGCAGGGTGGTGGGTGGTCGCGGGCATCTTCGGGCTCTGGACTGGGCGCCGTGCGGGCACGACAACGCAGATCGCCTCGCTGCTCGCGAGCGCGCGCACCCAGTCTTCGCTGCCTGAGGTCAACCCAACCCGGACCGTGCTGAACCGGCTGTGGCCGCTCTTTTTCTCGACGATCGGCGCCGGCGCACTCGCGTTCCTGGTGCCGCAGGTGCCGGCGGTCGCGACCGGCTTCGCGATCATCTGGGCGCTGGCCTGGCGGCGCCAGGCGTCGGCCGTCACCGCGATTGAGGAGCGCGACGGCGCTCGCTTCTACGTGGAGCGCACATCGCCGCTGAAGCCGATCCGGTTGATCAGGACGCCGGGCTTCCGCTCTAACCTGTTCGAGTTGAACGGGGCGTCTGGTCACTCACGGCGCGCCCGGCCTCGCGCGTGATCGTCCCGTCTTTCATACCGAGCCCCGCCAACAACGGCTTCTACATAGGGCCGCTGTTCGTGCATGCCTACGGGCTCGCGTACGTGCTCGCGGTAGCGGCGGCGATCTTCGTCACGCGGTGGCGCTGGCGGAAGGCCGGCGGCGACCCGGACCTCGCCTACGAGGCCGCCGCCTGGGGCTTCCCGGCTGGGCTGATCGGCGGCCGGCTCTACTTTGTGATCACGACGCCCAGCCAGATCGAGCCCCACAACTTCTGGGGCATCTTCGCGATCTGGAAGGGCGGCCTGGGGATCTGGGGCGGCATCGCCTGCGGGGTCGCAGCCGGCTACTGGATCGTGCACAAGCGGCTGACCCACGGTGACGTGCTGCGGTTCATGGACGCGGTCGCGCCGGCGCTGCTGGTGGCCCAGTCGATCGGCCGGATCGGCAACTACTTCAACCAGGAGCTGTTCGGCAAGCCGTCGACGCTTCCCTGGGCGCTCAAGATCTCACCGGCTCACCGCCCGCCGCACTACACGCAGTACGCCACGTTCCAGCCGTCGTTCCTGTACGAGATCATCTGGAACCTGTTGCTGGCGGGCGGGCTGATCTGGCTCGGCAACCACCGCAAGATCAAGCCGCCGGGGCTGTTCGCTTTGTATGTCGCGGGCTACTCGGGCTACCGGATCTTCGAGGAGCAGATCCGGATCGACTACTCGAACCACATCCTCGGCATGCGGTTGAACTTCTGGATCGCGACGATTGTCTGCCTGGCCGGGCTGGCGTGGTTCGTGTGGATCCAGAAGCGCGGCAAGTACGACCCGCTGCCGCTCGACGGGCCGAGCGCCGACGCGCGCGTCGTCATGCGCAGGAAGCCGACCGCCCCCTACCGCAAGCCGGCGGCGCCGACGTACGGGAAGAAGTCCTCGTCAGGCGCGCGCCCTACGTCGCGCTCGGGCAGCCGGAGGCGCGACGCCGACCCCTAGCCGGTTCCGCGGCCGGAGCGCCTCGATCGCCGCCCGCGGCCCGGTGTTCACGACCTCCGCTGCGGTCAGCCAGGCGCGGCGAGCGGTCGCGATCCCGTAGCGCGCGACCTCGAACCCGCCCACGCGATGGGCGTCGGAGTTGATCACGATCGGGATTCCGGCCGCCGCGGCGGCGCGGGCGTGGAGGTCCGAGAGATCGCGCCGGTCGGGGTTTGAATTGATCTCGAGCAGCGTGCCGGTTCCGGCCGCGGCGTCGATCACACGCTCGAGATCGAACGAATAGGGCGCTCGGCGCTCGAGCTTGCGGCCGGATAGATGGCCGATCGCGTCCACCAGCGGATGCTCGATCGCGCGAATGATCCGGTTGGTCATCGCGTCCGCGGACATCCGGAACGAGGAGTGGACCGAGGCGATCACCCAGTCGAGCTCGGCGAGCAGCTCATCGGGGTAGTCGAGCGAGCCGTCCGGGAGGATGTTGACCTCCGACCCGGCGAGCAGCTCGATCCCGTCGACGTCGGTAGCCCGAATCCGAGCGATCTGCTCGCGCAGTTGAGCGGGCGAGACCTCGTCACCGAACCCGAAGCTTGCCGAGTGGTCGGTGATCGCCAGGTACTCGTAACCGAAGTCGCGCGCTGCGATCGCCATTTCCCCGATCGAAGCGGTGCCGTCGGACGCCGTTGTGTGCGAGTGCAGATCGCCGCGGAGGTCGCCCGGCTCGATCAGCTTGGGGAGCGTGCCGGCGGCGGCCGCCTCAAGCTCGCCCCGATTCTCGCGCAGCTCCGGCTCGATGTACTCGAGTCCGAGCAGCGCGTATACCTCGTGCTCGGTCGCGCAGCGGTGGGTCTGCCCGGTGGCGTCGTCGAGGACCCCGTACTCGGACACATGCAGGCCCTTGCGGACGGCGGCGTCCCGCAGCGCCATGTTGTGTTGCTTGGAGCCCGTCAGGTGCTGGAGCAGGTTGCCGAACTGGTCGGGCTCGACAATCCGCAGATCAACGGCGATCCCGGTGTGCGTGCGGAGTCTGACCCCTGCGGGTGCCGGCGTGCCCGCCTCCTCGACGAGCTCGAGCGCGGCGGCGGCACGGGCCAGCGCCAGCGGATCGGTCGCGGTCGCGATCACATCGAGGTCCTTCACCGTGTCCGTCATCCGGCGGGCCGACCCGGCCAGCTCGACGTGTTGTGAGGCTGGGTGCTCGCGCAGCGCCGCGACCAGCGCCTCGCCGATCGCGAGTGCTTTGTTCAGGACAACTCTCCTAGGCCGCTCGCCGGCGCCCTCTAATCGGAGCGAGGCGAGGATCGCCTCTTCGGCCTTCGGGCCAAAGCCCTTGAGCTTTCGGATCTTCTGCGTCTCGGCGGCCGCGCGCAGCGACTCGAGCGAGTCGACCCCGAGCTCGTCATACAGCCGACGCGCGCGTTTCGGCCCGAGGCCCGGTAGATGGGTCATCGCGATCAGGCCCGGCGGGAACTTCGCTCGCAGCTTCACGGTGGCCGGGATTGCGCCTTCGTCGGCGAGCGCGATGATCTTCTCCTGGATTGTCGCGCCGATGCCGGGGAGCTCGGTCGCGCGGCCCTCGCGCGCGAGCGCGAGCACCGAGACCGGGGACTCGCGGACGATCTTGGCCGCGTTGCGGTAGGCGTTGGTTCGGTAGATGGCGGCCCCGTCGAGCTCGGTCAGGTCGCCGAGCTCGTCGAGGGCGGCGGCTATGTCGGTGTTGGTCGGTTCCGACATCGTCACCCCGTAACGTACCGGTCCCCGGTCTGTGAGATCGCTCGAGCGGAGCCTGACCGCGCCCCTTCGGCGGCATTCGTCCAGACATGGATACGACGTCGGAATGGATCGGATGCGCGCGGGGCCGCCCGAAGGGGCGAGCAGGCGCCCCGGGCCGCTATACTTTGTGAAGTAGAACCGAATCGAACTTTCCTCGAAGGAGCCGTCCATGGCAGGCACCGTCTCAGAAGTGACCGACAACAACTTCCAGGCTGAGGTCCTCGAATCCGAGGTCCCCGTGCTCGTCGACTTCTGGGCACCTTGGTGCGGGCCCTGCCGGATGGTCGCTCCCGTGGTTGAGGAGATCGCCGAGGAGCGCGCCGACGAGCTGAAGGTGGTCAAGCTGAACATCGACGAGAACCAGAACACGGCGATCCAATTCAACGTGATGTCGATTCCGACTCTGATCCTGTTCCGCAACGGGCAGCCGGCGAAGACCGTGATCGGCGCGTACCCCAAGCGCAAGCTCGTCGCCGAGCTCGAGCCCGCCCTGACCGCCTAAGACGCCAGCGCCCTAAGACGCCAGCGCCACGCCGCCTAAGACGCCAGCGCCACTCCGCCTAGGACGCCAGCGCCACGCCGACGCGCAGCTCGCGCCCGTCGATGTCGACGGGCGCGGTTGAGCCGTCGAGCGACTCGTAACTGACCTGCACCGCCAGCGTCTCGCCGGCGATGTACTCCTGGTGTGCGCGGGCGGCGGCGATCAGCGACTCGTCGCCGTCAATCGTCAGCACGATGCGGTCGGTGACCTCGAGCCCCGCGTCCTGACGCGCTAGCTGGATCGCCCGGACGATCTCGCGCGCCCAGCCCTCTACTCGCAGTTCCTCGTCGATCTCGAGCTCGAGCGCGACCGCATGCGAGCCCTCGCGCTCGACCTGGTATCCCGCGAGCGGCTTCATCGACACCAGCAGGTCCTCGGCCGTGAGCTCATGGTCCTGCCCGTTGATCGACACCGCGACGTGGCCGCCCTCGCGCAGGGTCGCCGCGGCGTGGGTCGCGTCGAGGCCGGCGACCGCGGCCGCGACCAGCGGCATGTGCTTGCCAAACCGGGGGCCGAGCGTGCGGTAGTTCGGCTTGAGCTCGACCTCGCCGAGCTCGTCGGCTTCCGAGACGAACCGCAGCTCCCTTACGTTGAGCTCCTCGCGGACGATCCCGGACAGGCGCTCGATCGCCGTGCGCTCGGATCCGGTCGCCACCACGACCGCTGCGCGGAGCGGCCGGCGCACGGCGAGTTTCGCCTGACCGCGGGCCGCCAGCCCAAGCCGGACGGTCTCGCGCGCGACCACCATCGCCTGCTCGAGCTCGAGGTCGCGCGCGGCCGGGACCGGAAAGTCGCACAGGTGGACGCTCGGCTCGGAGCCGTCGAGGTTGTCGTAGATCTCATCGGCTACGAACGGGCAAAACGGCGCGACCAACTTGGCGGTAGCCAGCAGGTATGTGCGGAGCGTCGCGAAGGCGGTCGGGTCGCCGTCCCAGAACCGGCGGCGCGAGCGGCGCACGTACCAGTTCGAGATCTCGTCGACGAACGTCTGAATCGCGCGGCCGGCCGATGTGGCGTCGAAAGCGTCCATCCGCTCGCGGACGACCTCGATCGTGGCCTCGAGGCGCGACACGGCCCAGCGGTCGAGCTCCGTCGCGTCGGCGGCGACGGGCTGGGGGTTGTGGTCGATCCCGTTTGCGTTCGCGTACAGGACGTAGAAGCTGTAGGTGTTCCACAGCTGGAGCAGGAATTGCCTGACCGCCTCGCCGATCGCGTCGAGCGACAGCCGGTACCCGTCCCATGGCTGCTTCGAGGTGAATAGGTACCAGCGCAGGGCGTCGGCGCCGAAGCGATCGATGACTTCATCCGGCGCAATCGTGTTGCCCAGCGACTTGGACATCTTGCGGCCCTGCTCGTCGAGGATCAGCCCGAGGCAGACCACGTTGCGGTACGACGAGCGGTCGAACAGCAGCGTCGAGACCGCGATCAGCGAGTAGAACCACCCGCGGGTCTGGTCGAGCGCCTCGCAGATGAAGTCGGCCGGGAAGTGCTCCTCGAACAGCTCCGTTCCCTCGTGCGGCGAGTGGTATTGGGCGAACGGCATCGAGCCCGAGTCGAACCACACGTCGATCACCTCGGGGACGCGCTGCATCGGCTGTTGGCACTCCGGGCACGGGAACGTTGGATCATCGACGAACGGGCGGTGGGGATCGGTGATGCTCGTGCCGGCGAGGTCGTTGAGCTCGGCCAGCGAGCCGATCGCGTGGGCGTGGCTGTTCTTGCACCGCCACACGGGAAGGGGCGTTCCCCAGTAGCGCTCGCGAGAGAGCGCCCAATCGACGTTGTGCTCGAGCCAGTTGCCAAAGCGGCCGTGTTTGACATGCTCCGGCGCCCAGTTCACGGTCTCGTTGGCCGCGAGCAGCCGGTCCTTGATCTGGCTCGTGGCGATGTACCAGGAGGGCTTGGCGTAATAGAGCAACGGCGTGTCGCAGCGCCAGCAGTGCGGGTAGGAGTGCTCGTACGACTCCGCCTTGAGGAGGCGGCCGCGGGCGCGGAGGTCCTCGATCAGGTCGGGATCGGCGTCCTTGACGTTGCGGCCGGCGTACGGGCCGATCCGCTCGTCGTAGGTGCCGTCGAGCCGCACCGGGTTGATTACGTTCAGGCCGTACTGCTCGCCGAGACGGAAGTCGTCCTCGCCGAATGCGATCGCGGTGTGGACGAGGCCGGTGCCGTCGCTGGCGGTGACGAAGTCGGCGAGCAGGACGGTGTGGCCGCGCGGCCCGTACGCGGAGCCGGGGATGAACGCGAACGGTGGGTCGTAGGCGACCCCTTCCAGTCGTCTCCCGGGGAACCGGTCGAGAACGTGGGCGCCCTCTCCCAGGACCCGTTCGATGAGCGCCTCGGCCAGGATGTACACGTCGTCTTGCCACTTCGCGCGGACGTAGATCAGATCGGGGTCGACCGCGACTGCCGCGTTCGAGACGAGCGTCCAGGGTGTCGTCGTCCACACCAGCAACTCGTCGCCGGGCTGGATCGTCCCGTTGCCCTCGGTGACCGGAAGGCGCACGTAAACCGACGGGTCGACGACGTCCTGGTAGACGCCGGGCTGGCCGAGCTCGTGGCTCGACAGCGTGACCTGGTCGCGCGGGCAGTACGGGACGACCTTCAGCTTCTCGTACAGCAGACCCCTGTCGTGAATCGTCTTGAGCGCCCACCACACCGACTCGACGTACTTGGGGTCGAGGGTGCGATAGGCGTCGTCGAGGTCGATCCAGAACCCGATCCGCTCGGTCATCGCGTTCCAGTCCTCGACGTGGCTGAGGACCTTCTCGCGGCAGCGGGCGTTGAACTCTGCGATTCCGAAACGCTCGATGTCATCCTTCGAGGTGAACCCGAGCTCGGCTTCGAGTGCGAGCTCCACCGGCAGCCCGTGGCAATCCCACCCACCCTTACGCTCGACGAAGAAGCCGCACATGGTCCGGTAGCGGGGGAAGATGTCCTTGAACACGCGCGACAGCACGTGGTGAATCCCCGGCGGCCCGTTGGCGGTCGGCGGCCCCTCGTAGAAACCCCAACGCGGAGCGTCGCGCCGCCGCCTGATCGACTCGGCGAAAACGTCGCGCTCGCGCCAGCGCTCGAGCACGCGCTGTTCGAGCTCGGGGAACGAGACGCGGGGATCGACGGGGCGGTGCGCCGCGGGCATGGGCGCTCGATTCTAGGAAGCGACGTATCCCCGAGGACGGCCGGCTATTGCAGGCCGATGGCCGGCCGCGGCCGAGCGGGCGTCGACGACCGGCTGTGCCCGATTTCCTCGAGGCGGACGAGCAGCAGGTCGCGCGCGGCCAGCGGGGTCTTGCCGAGACGGCGGACAGTGCTCGCCCCGGTGTCTGGCACCGCACCACGGAAATCGAAGATCTGGACGCCAGTTACGACCGAGCGGACTGAGTAGACCAGTCGTCCGAGCGCGTCGAGCGTGATGCTGCGCCCCGCCAGCACGACCGCACGCGGCGCGAGCGCCGGCAGCGCTCGGGCCAGCCGGGACGCTGTGATCGCCGTCGATAGCGACACCGTGCGAATACCGGCCCGTCGCAACATCAGCTCGAGCGATTGGGCGTACAACCCGTCTAGCTCGAGCGGCGCGGAGGCGTCGAGCACGAGCACGCCCTCAGCGCGCGTCGCCGGCGGGGCCAGACGCTTGAGCGCGGATAGCCATGCGGTGGCGTAGCGCCAGCCGAACTCGTACTCGGGCGTGGAGGCCTCCCCCCGAGGGTCCGCGTGAGCGGAGACCGCTTCGAGCAGGACCTCCTCGATCGTCCGTTCGACCGAGCGGAGCGCAAGGCTCTCCTCGAGCAGGCCGTTCGCCTTCTCCTCGTCGAACGTGGCGAACGCGGCGGCAAGGCGCGAGCCCGACGACGGTCCCTCGCCTCGCTGCCTGGCGAGTGCGATCGCCGAGGAGACGTTGTGGGTCTCGGCGAGCGTGGCGCGCAGCGACTCGATCTCGTTCAGCGCGTATTGCCGGTGGCCGCCGGGAGTTCGGCGGGGGCGGGGGAAGCCGTAGCGGCGCTCCCAACTGCGCAACGTGTTGGGGCTGACGCCCAGCATGACCGCCGCAGCGTTCGTGCGAATCCCGTTCACCGCACTGATTTATCGAGATCTGTATGCGCAGGGCAAGTGCCGCAACGAGATGTGCAATATTGCGCAAAAGTGTCACTTTGCTGCGGGTTTGCATAACGATGACGGGCGTTTTCATAACGCCGGCGGACCGTTTGCGGAACGGCTGCGCGCGCGCTAGGTCGCGGCTGCGTGTGCCGCGTCGTCGCTGCGCAGTCGCCGTGCGCCGGCTGCGTGGGCGCCAGATAGCGGCTGCGTGCGGTTATTCGAGGACGAGCAGCGCCGCTCGGGGCGGACCGCATGGGCCGATGCGGGCCGTCAGCCGGATCCCGAACGTGTTGGCCGGGCGTACGACCGCAGTGCGGGTCGCGCCGTCGCCGCGAGCGGCCCAGGCGACGGCGACGGACAGGCTGTCGCCGCCCTCTCCCTCGGCGTCCGCCGGAATCAGCAGGTCGGAGACGTGCCGGTTGACGACGTCCGGCTCGCTGGTGGCGAGCAACTGCTCGGCGCCGCGCGAGACCGCGCACACCGACAGCGCGCGGTCGAGCACGAGGAACGCATCACCCGGCTGCGGAGCTACGTCCTCGGCGGCCTCGATCAACAGGCCGAGGCCGCAGGCGACGCATACGCGCGAGCCCGGCGAGGTGGCCGCGTTCACTTCGACCGGCGGACGAGTTCCGCAGTGGCTGCAAAACGAGACGCTTGGTGCGGCGGGCTCGAGCTCGGGCGCACCCACGAGCCGAAGTCCGGGCCGGCCGTTCCTTGCGATTCTGTGGACCATCTACCTCTTTAGAACTCGTCTAGTGGGCGCCCCGCACACTCCGTATCTGAGCGCGCGCCTCGGGAGCGGCGGCGGAGGCCGACGGAGTGGCCGCCATATGATCGGAGTCGAGCAGGTCGAGCAGTGCCCGTTGGGCATCGCCGGCACCGGACGGCAGGACGGTCGTCCCGGTTCCGCGCGTCCGGGGGCGGTCGGCGCCGCGCCGGTATATCGCCAGCGGCATCGCCCCGACGGCGAGCCGGATCGCATATGCCCACCGTGCGACCATGTCGTCGTCGAGGTGACTGCCGGCTACCACAACCAGGTTTGGTCTGTGCACGTTCGCCGCGTCGCCGATTCCGGCCACGCCGCGCGCCGACAGGCTGAGGACCTTGATACCGGCTCGAACGCAGAACAGCTCGAGCGCGCGGATGTACGGCGCATCGCGATCGAGCTCGTCGCGCGAGGCGTCTCCGACGACGATCGACACCGGGCGCACCGGCGGCGGCGTCAGCCGGGTTGCACGACGAAGCCAGTCGGTCGCCCAATGCGCCGCGAACGCCCATGCGGCCGACTCGACGGTATAGCGCCGCGAGATCTCGTCGAGGGTGGGCAGGAGCACCTCCTCGACCGAACGCTCGACCGAGCGCAGCGCGAGCGCCGCCTCGATCGCGGCGTCAGCGCGCTCGCGGTCATACGAGGCGAGCGCGCCGACCAGCGAGTTCGCGTCGGCGGCCAAGCCTTCGCGCGCGCGAGAGATCGCCGAGGAGATCGACAAGCCCTCCTGCAGGGCGTCTCGCAGCGCGGCGACTTCGCCGTGAGTAAACAGTCGATGCTTACCAGGAGATCGTTGCGGTTTGGGAAACCCGAACCTACGCTCCCAAGCCCGTAACGTATTAGGGCTCACGTTCAGGAGCGCAGCAGCCTCGCTCGTCTTGAGATAGCGCATGCGCAGAGTTAAAGGAACGTAGACGTGACTATTTCGACCTAGGCGTTGTCAGCCTGAATCCCCCAACATAGAATTGCACAAGTTTTCGTCCAAAGTGCCATTCAAACCTCCAATTTTTGGGGGTTAGTGGCCCTGCCCGCAGCCCCCAGCGGGCGGAACTGAGAGGAACAAGATGGCCTGGCGCACCACTTGAGCTGAGCCGCGCCGACACTGAGACCGGGAAACCGCCGGAAACGGTGGCGTTCTGTGGGCTGACGCGCTAACTTGACCCCGTGAGCGATGACCGTCGCACGCGGTCGCTTGCTCTTCGCCAGATCGTGGCGTTGGGGATTGCGTGCGCTTCACTGGCAGGGTGCGTCGTGTGGGCGGCCCTCGCCGCATCGAGTGACCATTTCAACGGTCTGTCGATTGTCCTCGCGCTGGCTGCCGTTGCGGCGGGCGCGGGGGTGGCCCACGTCCAGCAGCGCATAGAGGTCTCTGCCTCGTTCCTCGTTTACATCCTGGCCGGAGCGTTTCTAGGCCCGACGTCTGCGTTCTGCGCGGCGGCGATCTCGGAGATCGCCGCGACGTGGGTGACGAAGACGCGCCGGCACGCGTTCCTTTTCAATCTGGTCGCTGCCGGCTTCACCGCGTTGCTGGCCGGCACGCTGATACAGGCGCTTGCGCCCCACGATCACACGGCCGGGTTCTACCTTGTGATCGGAGGCCTCGCCCTGGGCGTGTTCGTCCTGACGTGGCTCATCGTCGCAGCCCTGAACGTCTGCTACGACGGCTACAGCGCGGTCTGGAGCCCGCGGATGCTCGTGGAGTACGCCCCGAGTGCGCTGATCAATGTAGGCCTGATTGTCGCCGGCGCCGCGATCTACGTCGAGGTCGGACTCGCTGGCATCGCGTTCGCCCTTGCGGCGGTGCTGGCCTTCTCCTATATGGGGCATCTGCTCGATGAATCCCGCAAGAGAACCGAGCAATACGTCTCGCTGTCTTGGGGCGTGCTAGCGGGGTTGCTGCGCGCACTCGACGTCCGCGATGAGCGTGCCGCCCGGCATGCCGCGGCCGTGGCGCGGTTCGCGAGGGACATGGCCCAGGGCGTGGGCATGAGCGAGCACGACCAGGAACTTGCACATACGGCGGGATTGCTGCACGACATCGGCCATTTCGCCCTGTCGGACCGAGTCGCTGAGAAGGGGCGCACGCTCACTGACGAGGATTGGATGGCGATCCAACAGCATCCGGAGCTCGGCGCCGACATGCTCCGCGACCTCGGCATGTACGGCCCGGTCGCGGCAATTGTGCTTGCGCACCACGAGCGAATCGACGGGCGCGGCTATCCGAACGGGCTGCCCGGCGACGATATCCCCGAGATCGCCAAGATCATCGCGGTCGCGGAGGTGTACGACACACTCACGGCCGCGGACACCTACCGGACGCGGATGAGCTCGTTCGAGGCGCTGCGAGAGCTGCGGCGCGTGGCCGGCACGCAACTCGACGCGAACTACGTCGAGGCGCTGGCCGGGTTGCTGACGGGCGAGGGCGTCGAGTACCGGCACGCGGATGCCGCGAGCTTCGACTCCGAGCTCGACATGGAGAGGCGGATCAAGGAGGCCCGAGCGGGCTAACGTCCCAGTCGCTACGCCGGTGCAGCCTGGCCGGCGTGCGACGGGCGCTAGGTCACTCAGCTAGCTGACCAGGCGTTCCTGATGGGGACTCTGACCAGCGCGACGCTGCTGCAGAGTCTCCAGGAACTGCTCGATCTGCTCAACGCTGAACCGGCGTTGCCCTCCGGGCGTCCGGTACGACTCGAGGTAGCCCATATCGGCCCACCGGCGAATCGTGCCAAGGGAAACCCCAAGCGCATTGGCGGCTTGCGAAGTGGACAAACCGAGCGGACTGCTCCTCATTTGGTCCATTTCTGCATTTCAGACGTATTTGCAAGCATTGCAGCGGGTTGTGCAGCAATTGCACAATATTTGCTTCGAAGCGAGAGGAAAGCAGCCTGTCGCGCCAGGACTCTTGCGGCTGCGACGATGTGCCCCTACCAGGCACATGCGACTCAGGCTCTACCACCATCATGATGGAGCCCGGATAGCGTACCGCGAAACGGGCACAGGTCCAGCCCTTGCGCTGCTTCATTCATTGGGGTTGTCGCACCGGGAGTGGGAGCCGGTCGTCGCCGAGCTTTCCTCGCGCTTCCGGATTGTGCTGCCCGATCTCCCGCTTCATGGGGATTCTGAGGACCGACCGCGCCACCCATACACCGCGGACTGGCTCGCGGAGGTGATCGCCGGCTTCTGCCGCGAGGTCGGAGGGCCGCGACCGCTGCTCGCCGGCCACGACATCGGAGCCGAGCTCGCACTGAAGGCCGTGACCAGCGGGCGCCTGCATCCGGCGCGGCTGGCCCTGATGCCCAACCGTCTGCACCGCCGCGACGAGTTCGCCGGCCAGCGGGCGGCGTGGCGGGTCATGTGCCGGGCTGCGGCGCTCCCGGGGCTCGATCGCACACTCGCGCGCGGAGCGACGCTGGTGTTCCGACCTTCGATCGGCGAGCGACTCTCCGCGCAGCGCAATCCTGCCGCCCGCGACCTCGTTCGGCACGCGTTCGCCGACGTGGCGGGAAACGGCAACCGAGCCCGGTCGTGGGCGAAGTTCGCCCGACGCTGGCCCGTGGAGCCCCAGCGCGAGCTGCTCGACGCGTATCCGCGGATCGACATCCCGGTGCTGCTGCTGTGGGCCGACGAGGATCCGGCCCACCCGCTGATCGGCGCCTACCAGGCGCTCGACCTGCTGCCGAACTGCCAGCTTCGGACTCTGCCCGGGACGGGGTTCCTGATGGCGTACGACGATCCGGTCGGGGTGGCGCGCGAGCTCATCTCGTTCTTCGGGTGACGCGCCGTTGCGTCAGCGCCGGCGGCGCGCGGTCGACGCTCGCTCGCGCAGGTCGGGCTCGATGACCACGCGTCGGCGCCGGCGCGGATGCCCATCGATCGCGCCCAGCACCATCCCGACCGCGACCTCGACCAGCCGCTCCGTGTCCCATGAGAAGCTCGTCAGCGGTGGCGCGAGCAGAATCGACACGGGATGATCGTCGTAGCCGATCACCGACAGGTCGTGCGGGATTCTCAGGCCGAGCCGGCGGGCGGCGGCGTAGACGCCGTACGCGATCGAGTCCGAGAAGCAGAACGCCGCCGTCGGGCGGTGGTCGGCGGTCAGCACCATACGCGCGACCTCGGTGGCCTCGTCCAGCTCGTAGGGCGAGCTCACGACGCTGACATCGAGGTCGAGGCGATCCGCCTCGGAGCCGACGTAGACCTCGGCGGGGCGATCGTTGGTCGGCGATCCCGGTGGGCGGAGCACCGCGATCCGGCGGTGCCCGAGGGCGTGCAGGTGCTCCAGCGCGCAGCGCACCCCAGAGCGGTTGTCGAACAGCACCTCCCCGGCGGCTCCGCGGCCGGGAAGCGCGTCGCCGATCGACACGACCGCGAGCGATTCCGCGAGCTCGGACCAGAACTCATCCGACGGGTCGACCGGGGAGAGGATCAGCCCGTCGACCTGCTGATCTCGGAGC
>Ga0187777_10001756_pt1 | contig 13976 bp, 13 predicted proteins | sample 1015_Q2_SP5_10_M_FD_132416 | JGI IMG/M metagenome (GOLD analysis project Ga0187777, IMG submission 132416) | Tropical peat soil microbial communities from peatlands in Department of Meta, Colombia - 1015_Q2_SP5_10_MG | ecosystem: Environmental > Terrestrial > Soil > Wetlands > Peat | place...
GATCGCCGGGCTGAGGCCGTCGATGTGGTCGACGTCCGGCTTCTCCATCATCTGCAGGAACTGGCGCGCGTACGCGGAGAGCGACTCGACATACCGCCGCTGCCCCTCCGCGTAGATCGTGTCGAAGGCGAGGCTCGACTTGCCGGAGCCGGAGAGCCCGGTGATGCAGATCAGGCGGTTCCGAGGCAGACGGACGGTGATGTCCTTGAGGTTGTGCTCGCGCGCCCCGTGGACGACCAGCTCGTCGGCAGCCATTGGAGGGCCATTGTACTGCCCGAACGTGTGTTCGGGAAGGGTGCGTCAGGCCTTGCGCCAGCGGCCGAAGACGAGGCCGCCGAGCGTGAAGCCGAGCCCGAAGGTGCCGACCGCGAAGCCGCCGATCGCGAGCGCCTTGCGCCATGTCGACAGGCGCTGCCAACGGCCGAGCGCCTCTTCCTCCTCGGTCGTGAGCTGCTCGCCGCGGCGCTGCTTGCGCAGGGCGCCGCCGGCTCGCAGGCCGAGGTACACGTCGTCGAAGATCTCGGCGGACTCGTCGGCCATACCTGAATCTATAGCCTCATTCGCTCGTGAGCGCACGCATCCTCCACGTTTCCGATCTCCATGCCGGTATACGGGAGCACCCGGACGTGGAGGCGGCGACGGCGGCGCTGGTCGAGCGCGTGCAGCCCGAGCTCGTCGTCGCATCCGGCGACCTCAGCCACCGTGGCCGCCGCACGCAGCTCGAGCGCGCCGAGCGGTTCCTGGGATCGCTCGGCCCGCCGGTGCTCGCCGTTCCGGGCAACCACGACCTCCCCCACACCGTTCCCGCCCGTTTCCTCCACCCCTGGGCGGAGTTCGAGCGTCTCTGGGGGACGGTGGAGCCCACGCACGCGTCGGCGAGCCTGCACGTCGTCGGACTCAACTCCGCCCGTCCGTACCGGCACCAAGGCGGGGCGCTCCGGGACGACCAGCTGCGACGCGCCGCCGCACGGTTGGCCGCCGCGGCGGACGGCGCCTACCGCGTCGTCGTCCTTCACCATCACCTGCTCGGCGCTCCGTGGCGGGCGGCGCGCAAGCGCCCGCTCGCTCGCCGCAGCGAGGTGCTGCACGCGCTCGCCGCCGCCGGTGCCGACCTGATCCTGGGCGGGCACATCCACCAGGCGGCGCTGGCAGAGCGGCACGAGTTCGAGGTCGTCGGCGGCGAGGCGCGCGCCACCGTCGTCTCGGTCGCCCCCGGCTTCGGGCAGCCGCGCCCCAGCCGCCTCGGCGAGGCGCGCGGCCTGCACGTCTACGAGGTGGACGACGGCGTGATGACAGCGCTCACGTATCTCTGGCGGGAGGGCGACTGGGAACTCCGCGCGCGGCGCACGTTCCCGCGCGGCGCCGATCCCCTCTCGTCCTAGCCCGGCGGCAGCCGCTTCGCCCCCGGCCCGCTCAGCGGCCGGTGCTGGACGAAGCGGCGGTGCAGGTAGAGCAGCAGCACGGCGCCGAGCAGGGAGACGACGAGGCCGCCGGCATGGCCCAGGAAGAAGAACGAGATCACGCCGCCGAGCAGCGACCCGGCGAGCCCGAGACCGGCGGTCGCGAGCAGTCCCATCGGGTCGGGTCCGGGGAGCGCGAGTCGGGCGAGCCCGCCGATGGCCAGGCCCCAGAGCACGAGCACGATCAGGTACCAGAGCACCACGGCGTCAGCTCCGCAGCGACTCGAGCAGGCGGGTGCGCGCGGCGCCGTACTCCTCGTCGGTGAGCACGCCGGAGTCGTGCAGCTCCTCGAGCAGGCCGAGGTAGTGGGCCGGGTTCTCGGTGGGGTCGTCACCAGGCGCCGCCGACGCCGTGGGCTGGGCGGCCGTCGCCGGCGGCCTCGCGACCGGCGCGAACGGCCCGACCGGCGAGGCGAGCTTGTCCGGGTCGATGCCGGCCCGCGTCAGCCGCCGCCGGTACGCGTCGATGCCGAACCCGCGCTCGGGGAACCGATACGCGCCGCGGCCGGTGATGGGGCGATGCTGGACGAAGCGGCGGTAGGCGACCACGAGCAGGATGGCGACGACGAACCCGACCGTGCTGATCCCGTACGCGCTGCGCCACCCGGCGGCGTAGGCGAGGCCGCCGCCTCCGAGCGAGCCGACGAGGCCGATCCCGATCGTCAGCCAGATCGGCATCGGGTCCGGCCCCGGGACGGCGAGGCGCGCAAGCGCGCCGGTGACGAACGCGGAGGCCAGCACGCCCACGACTGTTCCCGCGTCGACGGAGGCGAGAAGCATCAGACACGCGCCTCCTCGAACGACGTCAGCTCGCGCCGCAGCTCCTTGATCTCGTCGCGGAGCTTCGCCGCGTACTCGAAGCGCAGCTCCTCTGCGGCGGCGAACATCTCCTCCTCGAGCGTGACGACGAGCTTCTCGAGCTCGCCGCGATCCATCCCCTCGACCTTGGACGCCCCGCGGCGCCGGCGCGCGTGCGCGGGCACGTGCGGCGACTCGAGCGAGAGGAACTCGGCGATGTCGCTGACACCCTTCAAGATCGTCTCGGGCGTGATCCCGTGCTCCTCGTTGTACGCGAGCTGGATCGCGCGGCGACGGCTCGTCTCGTCGATCGACTCCGTGATCGCCTCGGTCTGCTTGTCCGCATACATGAGCACCTTGCCGTTCACGTTGCGGGCCGCACGCCCGATCGTCTGGATGAGCGAAGTTCGTCCACGCAGGAACCCCTCCTTGTCGGCGTCGAGGATCGCGACGAGCGACACCTCCGGCAGGTCGAGGCCCTCGCGGAGCAGGTTCACGCCGACGAGCACGTCGTACTCGCCGAGCCGGAGCTCGCGCACGATCTGGATCCGCTCGAGCGTGTCGATCTCCGAGTGGAGGTAGCGTGCCTTCACTCCCGACTCGAGCAGGTAGTCGGTCAGGTCCTCGGCCATCTTCTTCGTCAGGGTCGTGACGAGCGTCCGCTCGCCGGCCGCTTCCCGCTGCCGGATCTCGCCGAGCAGGTTGTCGATCTGGTTGAGCGTCGGACGCAGCTCCACGTCGGGGTCGACGATGCCCGTCGGCCGGATCAGCTGCTCCGCCGTCCGCGTCCCGTGGCGGAGCTCGAACGCGCCCGGCGTCGCCGACACGAACACGAGCTGCGGCACCTTCGCGAGAAACTCGTCGAAGCGGAGCGGACGGTTGTCGAGCGCCGACGGCAGGCGGAAGCCGAAGTCGACGAGCGTCTGCTTCCGCGAGCGGTCGCCTTCGTACATGCCCCCGATCTGCGGCACGGTCTGGTGCGACTCGTCGACGAAGACGACGAAGTCGGACGGAAAGTAGTCGAGCAGCGTGTGCGGCGCCGAGCCGGGCGGCCGCCCGTCGAGGATGCGCGAGTAGTTCTCGATCCCGTTGCAGAAGCCGAGCTCGCGCATCATCTCGAGGTCGTACTCGGTCCGCTGCCGGATCCGGTGCGCCTCGAGCATCTTCCCCTCCGACTCGAACCTCGCCACCTGCTCACTCAACTCGCTGCGGATCTCGCCGACCGCGCGCTCGATCGTCGGCTTGGAGGTGACGTACTGCGTCGCCGGGAAGACGGTGATCGTGTCGTAGCGCGACAGAACCTCGCCGGTGAGCGGGTCGAAGTGCGTGATCTGCTCGACCTCGTCGCCGAAGAACGAGATGCGGTACGCCGTCTCGGAGTACGCGGGCTGCACCTCGACGACGTCGCCCTTGACGCGGAAGCGACCGCGGCCCAGCAGCGTGTCGTTGCGGACGTACTGGATGTCGATCAGCTTCCGCAGCATCAGGTCACGGTCGTGCTCCTCGCCCACCGTCAGGAAGACGACCCTGTCCTTGTACTCCTCCGGCGAGCCGAGGCCGTAGATGCACGACACCGAGGCGACGATGATCACGTCACGCCGGGTGAGCAGGTTCGAGGTAGCCGAGTGGCGGAGCCGGTCGATGTCGTCGTTCCGCGACGAGTCCTTCTCGATGTAGAGGTCGGCCTGCGGGACGTACGCCTCGGGCTGGTAGTAGTCGTAGTAGGAGACGAAGTACTCGACGGCGTTGTGCGGGAAGAACTCGCGAAACTCGTTGCAGAGCTGCGCGGCGAGGGTCTTGTTGTGTGCGATGACGAGAGCCGGGCGGCCGACCTTCTCGATCGTCCATGCCATCGTCGCCGTCTTCCCCGTTCCCGTGGCGCCGATGAGCGTCTGGTAGCGCTCGCCCGCGAGCAGGCCCTCGGCGAGCGTCTCGATCGCCCGGGGCTGGTCACCGGTCGGGAGGTAGGCGTCCGCTGTCTTCAGCTCGGGCATCGAGGACAGGGTATCGAGCGGGCGCACCGCGGCTCGGCCGGCGCTCCGTGCAGGTAGCGGCGAGACGGAGGTCTAGACGTAGCCGAGCTCGGCGAGGAGCTCGCCCGCCTCGGCCTCGACGTCCGCGAGCTGCTCCGCCGACAGCTCGCGCCGCCAGCGGCCGACCGAGCCGTCGTGGGCCGCCGAGAATGCCGTCCGCAGCGGCCCCGGCGCGGCTCCGAGCGCCGCTGCGACCCCGTCGGCGGCCGTTTCGGGATCGGCCACGAGCGCCTCGTAGCGCAGCTCGACCGTCCGCTCGGGCACCGCCCGGGCCGCGGTCACGTAGCGCCGCCAGGCCCACGCGGCCCGGCGTGCGTCGCTGACGCACCCGAACTCCTCGCGCCGCTCGGGCTCCACCCAGAAACGGGCGTGCCCTCCGTACGGCTGGTTCGCGTCGTCGCTGCCGTTGCGGCTGGCGTTGAGCCAGCCGCGCTCGAGCAGCGAGCAGACGACGTCGCGCCCGTCGCGCAGGACGTGCACCGCCGTCCCGTCCGGGTACGCGCGAAGCGCTCCCGGCAGGAGATAGCCCATCTCCGGCGTCTGCTCGACGCCGCGCAGCCGCCGCACCAGGCCCAACCGGCGCACGCGCTCGAGGATCCGGCGCACCCGCAGCGCCTGTTCGTCCTCCGGGAGCGGTGCGAGCCGCGCCACGGCAGCCTTCAGCAGCGGCACCTCGCCGAGGTCGACGAAGCCCGGCTGGGAGCCGAGCGAGCCGCCCACGAACGTCGTGCCCGAGCGGGGGGAGCCGACGACGAAGACGAGCCGCTCCTCGCGCCCGCCGAGCCTCAGCCGGTTTCCGCGCAGCGCGACGCGTACGGCGGTGTTGCCGTACGTCGACGCCGCCCAGGACGCCTGCCTGACGGCGTGCACGAGCGCCAGCCCATCGTGCACCCCTGCATAATGCCGAGCATCGTGGTGAGATGCATGCGAGTCCGGTAAGACGTCCGTCGGAACCCGGCTAACAAGCCGCGACGAAGGGCGTCTAGAAGCGTGGGGCTATACTGCCCGCCTCTATGGCAAACGAGACCATCAACGACCCTCGGCTCGAAGAAGGCGTCTGGACGACCGGCCCGGACGGCGAGCTGATCCCCGACTACGAGTCGACGTTCCCCACCATCAACGAAGGGGAGGTCGTCCACGGCACCGTCGTCCGGGTGGACAAGGACGAGGTGCTCGTCGATATCGGTTACAAGTCGGAAGGCGTCATCCCCGTCAGCGAGCTGTCGATCCGCCGCTCGGTGAACCCGGCGGACGAGGTCTCCGTCGGCGACGAGATCGCCGCGCTCGTGATGACGAAGGAGGACGCGGAGGGCCGGCTGATCCTCTCGAAGAAGCGGGCCCGCTTCGAGCTCGCCTGGAAGGCGATCGAGCAGGCGCACGAGCAGGGCGACCCCGTCACCGGCCGCGTGATCGAGGTGGTCAAGGGCGGACTCATCCTCGATCTCGGCGTGCGCGGCTTCCTGCCGGCGTCGCTTGTCGACATCCGCCGCGTGCAGGACCTCGACGAGTATCTCGGGCAGGAGCTCCGCTGCAAGGTGATCGAGCTCAACCGCTCGCGCAACAACGTCGTGCTGTCGCGTCGCGCCGTCCTCGAGGACGAGCGCAAGGAGATGCGGCAGGCGATCCTCGACAAGCTCAACCCGGGCGACGTCGTCGAGGGCACGATCTCGAACATCGTCGACTTCGGCGCCTTCGTCGACCTCGACGGGATGGACGGGCTGATCCACATCTCGGAGCTCTCGTGGAGCCACGTGAATCATCCGTCCGAGGTGCTGGAGATCGGCCAGAAGGTTCAGGTCAAGGTGCTCGACATCGACCGCGAGCGGCAGCGGATCTCCCTCGGTCTCAAGCAGACGCAGAGCGATCCGTGGCAGCAGGTGCTCGAGAGCTACCAGGAGGGCGACGTCGTGCAGGGCAAGGTGACGAAGGTCGTCACGTTCGGCGCCTTCGTCGAGATCCTCCCGGGCGTCGAGGGGCTCGTGCACATCTCCGAGCTCGCGCAGCACCACGTCGAGAACCCGCGCGAGGTGGTGTCGCAGGGCGACACGGTGAACGTGCGCATCCTCGAGGTCGACGCCGAGCGGCGGCGCCTGTCGCTCTCGCTCAAGCGCGTCGAGGACGGCATGCCCGTCCAGCCGAAGCCGGGCGACGAGGCCGCGCCGCCGTCGATCGACCTGTCGGAGGACGTCTTCGCCGACGAGCCGGTCCCCGCGGCCGTCACCGTCGAGGACAGCACCGAGCCCGCGGCCGACGACGAGCCCACCGAGGTCTCGGCCGAAGCCGAGCCCGCCGTCGAGTAGTGGCGCGGCGGCCGCTCGCGGTCGCGATCACCGGGGGTATCGCGGCAGGCAAGAGCGAGGCGCTCGCAGCCTTTGCGCGCCGCGGGGCCGCCGTCGCCTCGAGCGACGAGGTCGTGCACCGCGTCTACCGCGAGGACGCCGAGCTCAGGACGGTGCTGCGCGCGCGCTGGGGCGACGGCGTCTTCGGCCCCGACGGAGAGGTCGACCGCGCACGTGTCGGCCGGATCGTCTTCGCCGACCGGGAGGAGCTGGCCTGGCTCGAGCGGCAGATCCACCCGCGCGTCGTACACGCGCACGAGGTCTGGCTCGAGGAGCTGCGGTCGCGGGACGAGCCGCCCGCCCTCGCCGTGGTCGAGGTGCCGCTGCTCTACGAGACGGGCGGCGAGCGCCGCTTCGACAAGGTCGTGGTCGTCACCGCTCCTGCCGCCGTCCGCGAACGGCGCCGCAGCGGCTTCACCGAGCGTGAGCCCCGGCTCGTCCCCGAGGAGGAGAAGCTCGGCCGCGCAGACTTCGCCTTCGTGAACGACGGCACGCTCGCGGCCCTCGACGCGTTCGTCGCGGACGTCGTGGAGAGGCTCTCGTCCTGCTGAGGCGGCTGCTCCTGCCGGTCGTGCTCGTCCTCCTCGCGGGCGGTGCGTTCGTCTACCTGCAGCGGACGGAGCCGCCGTGGTGGGCGAGGCTCTGGTATCCGCTTCGCTACGCGTCGATCGTACGGGGGCACGCTGCGAGCTACCGGCTCGACCCGGCGCTCGTCGCGGCAGTGATCGAGCAGGAGAGCAAGTTCAACGCGGATGCGCGCTCCAGCACCGGCGCGATCGGCCTCATGCAGCTCCAACCGGCGACCGCGAAGGGGATCGCGCTGCGGACCGGCGGCTCGAAGTTCGTCGTCTCCGACCTCTACGACCCCGAGATCAACGTCCGCTACGGCGCGTGGTACCTGCGACACCTGCTCGACAAGTATCACGACGAGCGCACCGCGCTCGCCGCCTACAACGCCGGTCAGGAGAACGTCGACCGCTGGCGCCGAGAGCACGAGCAGGTGCAGTTCCCGGAGACCCGCGCGTACGTCGCGCGCGTCGAGCGGCTGAAGGGCATCTACCGCCGCGCGTACCGCTCGGAGCTCGGGCTCGGCTAGGAGGGACGCTTCGTCAGCGGCGGCGGCGGCGGCACCGCAGCCCGGCCCGGTCCCGAGAGCGAGCCCGGGCAGGCGGCCGCGCGCTCGTTCAGGATCGAGATCCGCCGCGTGGCGACCGCAGTGTTGCCGCGGACGTCCCGTGCCCGCACGGTGACGACGTAGGCGCCGTTCGGCAGCGTCGCCGTGTCGAGGCTGCCGGCGAGGAGGAACAGGTACCGGCCCGGGAGCGAGCGGTATTGCTCGCTCCCGAGGCGAGGCGAGTTCTCATACGTCCCCCTCGCGTACACGGTCCAGAACTTCCTGTTCGGCGGCAGCGCGGTGCGGAAGTCCGCCACCACCCGTCTCACGACCACGCCGTGGCCCGCGCGGGTCAGCGACCAGGCGACGAACGCGGGCGAGACCGGCAGCCCGCCGAACGACCCGGGCACCGGCAGCGGCGGCGTGTCGAAGACGTCGGCGTCGAGCTCGACGCGGCCGCAGAGCGGGCCGTCGACCGGCCCGAGCCGGTCTTCCACGGTGACCGCGCGGATGGTCGGCCTCGTCGTGTCTCGGTACGGCGTCAGATGACCTTTCGCCAGCGGGTTCACGACGCGTATGCCGTCGATCTCGGTGATGTGGACATGACCGTACGGAGCCTGCACGTAGCCGATCACCGTCCGGCTCGCGGTCACGTGCTCTCCCTCGCCGACCACCGGGACGACGTGGAAGTACTGGAACCTGACGTCGTGGCCGGTCGTGATCGCGAGCGTGGACGCGCCGAGGTAGCGGGCGGTCCCGCTCTCGACCGGGTAGACCGCCGTGCCGTCGGGAGCTGCGATGTCGATGCCCTGGTGGAACGAGAAGACGCCGGGCCCGGTGAGCGCGTTCGCGACGAGGCCCTTCCGGTAGACGGTGCGGGGGTCGCCGAAGAAGCCGCGGATCGGATGCTGCCTGTGGAACGGCTTGAACGGCCAGGGATATGCCGACGCGACGCTTGCCGGCGCGAAGCCTGCGACGACGAGCGTCAGGAAGCAGCGCCGGAGCACTAGCTCTTGGCGTCGTTCCAGTCGTCGCCCGCGCCCACGTCGACGGCCATGGGCGGGTCGAGCGGATAGGCGCCGGTCATCTCCTCGCGCAGGAGCTCCTTCGCGGCCGACACCTCCGCGTCCGGCGCCTCGACGAGCAGCTCGTCGTGCACCTGGAGCACGAGCCGGGCACTGCGGCCCTCGTCGCGCAGGCGCCGGTGCGCGTTCACCATCGCCACCTTGATCACGTCGGCCGCCGTTCCCTGCATGACCGAGTTGACGGCGAGGCGCTCGCCGAGGGAGCGCGTCTGCCTGTTCGACGCGCGGATCTCGGGCACCGGCCGGCGGCGGCCGAACAGCGTCGTCACGTAGCCGTCGCGCTTCGCCTGCTCGATCGTGCGCTGGATGAAGTCCTGCACGAGCGGGAAGCGCGCGAGATACGTGTCGATGTACGCCTGGGCCTCGTCGCGCGGGATCTCGAGGTTCTCCGAGAGCCCGAACGCGGAGATGCCGTAGATGATCCCGAAGTTGACCATCTTCGCGACATTGCGCTCGTCCTTCGTCAACGTCGCTCGATCCTTCCCGAGCACCTCGGCGGCCGTGGCGGCGTGGATGTCCTCCCCGCGCGCGAACGCCTCGCGCAGCTTCGGCTCGCCGGAGACGTGCGCGAGGATGCGCAGCTCGACCTGGGAGTAGTCGGCCGACACGAGCCGGTGCCCGGGCTCGGCCACGAACGCGCTGCGGATCTCGCGCCCGAGTTCGGTGCGAACCGGGATCGCCTGGAGATTCGGGTTCGACGTCGACAGGCGTCCCGTCGCCGCAACGGCCTGGTTGAAATGCGTGTGCAGCCTGCCGTCCTCGCCGATCAGCGCCGGCAGCGGGCCGAGGTACGTGTTCAGCAGCTTCGTCAGCTCGCGCCACTCCTCGATCACCTCGACGATCGGGTGCTCGTTGCGGATCGTCCGCAGAACGCGCGTGTCGGTCGAGTAGCCCGTCTTGCCCTTGCGGCCGGGGGTCAGCTCGAGCTTCTCGAAGAGGATCCGCGCGAGCTGCTGCGTCGAGCCGAGCATGAACTCCTCGCCCGCGAGCTCGAACGCAGCCGACTCGAGCTCCTCGACCCGGTCGCTGAGCCGCGCGGTGATCTCCCCCATCCGGTACGTGTCGATCTTGACGCCCACGTCCTCCATTGCCGCGAGCACCGCGGTGAGCGGCAACTCGATGCGGTCGTACAGCTCCTCGCTGCCGCGCTCGCGCAGCCGCAGACGCAGCGGCTCTGCGAGTCGCATCGGTACCTCGGCCGCACGAACGAGCCTCGCCGTCTCCTCCTCGACCTCGGGCTCCGGCAGCGCCTCGACGCCGTACTCGGCCGCGAGGTCGTCGAGCTCGTACGCCGGCCGGCCGGGCTCGATCAGGTAGGCGGCGATCATCGTGTCTTCGGCAGGGAGCTGCGTGAGCCGCGGCAGGGACTTGTAGTCGTGTGCGACGATCTGGGCGGCGCGGAGCCGCCCGGCCAGACCGTCGTTCCACGTGCCGACGAGGACGCCGTCCTCCCGCGCAAGCGCGAAGCGGCCCTCCGCGACCGCGAGTCCGACGCGGCCCTGCACGCTCTCGGGCAGCTCCCCCTCGCGCCACGGCACGGCGGTGCCGGCGACGACGCGCTCACGTGCGGGGACGGCCTCGTCGAGATCGTCGATCCGGTTGAGGAGCCCCCTGAACTCGAAGCGGCGGAACATCTCGCGCAGCTCGGACCGGTCGGGCGGCGCCAGGACCAGCTCGGACGGGTCGCAGTCGATGTCGAGATCGCGCCGCATCGTCGCCAGCTCCTTCGACAGCCGCGCCTGATCGGCGAACTGGATCACGTTCTTGCGGCGTGCGGGTGAGAGTGCGTCGGCGTGCGCGATCACCTCCTCGACCGAGCCGTACTGCGCGATCAGCTGCCCCGCGGTCTTGTCGCCGATGCCGGGGATCCCGGGAATGTTGTCCGAGGTGTCGCCCTTCAGCCCGATGAAGTCGGGGATCTGGTCGGGGCGGATGCCGTAGCGCGCCTCCACGCGATCGGGCGTGTAGACCTGAACGTCGCTCACGCCGCGCGGCGTCATCATCAGCGCGACCCTCTCGCTGACGAGCTGGAAGGCGTCGCGGTCGGTCGAGACCACCGTGGTCTTGATCCCCTCCTGGTCGGCGCGCGTCGCGAGCGTGGCGATCACGTCGTCGGCCTCCCAGCCCTCGAACTCGAGGTTGCGGTAGCCGAACGCCTCGACGATCGGGCGGAAGTACGGGAACTGCTCGGCGAGGAGGTCGGCCATCGGCCGCCGGCCTTCCTTGTAGACGACCTCCGCCTCCTCGGCGATCGCGTGTCTGTGCGTCGGACGGGTGTCCCAGGCGACGGCCACGCCCTTCGGCCTGTAGTCGGAGAGCAGCTTGAAGAGCATGTTCGTGAAGCCGAGCAGCGCGTTCGTCGGGAAGCCCTCGGTCGTCGCGAGCTCCTCGGGGAGCGCGAAGAAGGCGCGGTAGGCGAGGTTGTTGCCGTCGACGAGGAACAGCTCGCTGTCGCGCGCGGGCGCGTCGTCGAGCACGAGCTCGAGACCGGTGAGGGACTTCGGGCTCATCTCCCCGAGTCTAAGACTCGGGGCTCTCTGCGCCCTACTTCAGCGTCTTCAGGTAGGCGATCAGGTCGGTGACGTCGGTCTCGGGGATGATGCCGCCCCAGTGGGGCATGCTGACGATCGGGGCCTTGCCGATGACGCTGCCGCTGCGGATGACGGCGGCGATCTTGGCGTCGGTGTTGAACTCGTGGCGGAAGCCCTGACCGGAGAGCACCGGGATCGTCTTGTCGGGTGAGAGCGGGTTGGGCACGCCGCCCAGGCCGTTGGGGCCGTGGCAGTTGATGCAGCCGTAGCGGACATAGAGCGCCGCCCCGGCGACCGCCGGGCCCTGGCCTTGCGGCACGGGCACCGGCTCGTCCTGGGAGACCGCAGGCAGCCCGGCGCGGATGTAGGAGACGAGATCGGAGACCTGCGTGCTCGAGATCACCTCGCCCCAGACCGGCATGTACGGCTTGGTCGGGTTCTTCGACTCGCCCAGGCCGTGGTCGATGATGTGCGTCAGCTGCGCCACCGTCAACGACTTGCCGACGCTCGTGAGCGCCGGCACGTCCGCGGAGACACCGCCACGCCCCTGCGGCCCGTGGCACTGCGAGCACGCGAACTGCACGAAGGTGTGGGCGCCGTCCGCGACAGCCGGGCTCACCGTGGCAGACGACGCCGGTGCAGCGGCCGCGGTCGAGCTGCTGCTCTTCCGGCCCGCATGCCCGATCGCCCAGCCGGCGATCCCGGCGGCGAACACCAGCCCCAGCACCACGAGCATCAAGGCCGCCTCGGCGGCGACCGTGGAAAGTCGAGGCGTACGAGTCATTCCGCTCCTCCGCGAGCTTCGCAGGTTGGGTGGACGTTGTCGAGCACGGCCCGCACGCGCATCCGTAGGAAGCCGTAGCCGGATTCCGGCCGGTGCTTGAATCAGCCGGTGCCCCGCATCCCACTCCTGTCCGGCACCCGCCTCGTGATCGCGGCGGCACCCGACGATGCACTCGTCCTGCGACCGCCCCGGCCGGGCGAGGCGGTCGCAGACGTCGGTGCAGCAGTGCGCGACGCGCTGCGCTTTCCGCTCCACGGCGAGCCGCTCGCCGCCCTCGCAGGTCGGCGCACGCGCGCGACGATCGTGGTCGAGCCGCCGGCGCTGCCGATCCCGGGCTCGCCGTCCGACCCGCGCCAGCTCGCGATCGGCGCCGTGGTCGACGAGCTCGAGCGGCTCGGCATTCCGAGCGGCTATCAGACCATCCTCGTCGCGTGCGGGCTCGCCAGGCGCACGTCGCAGCGGGAGCTCGAATCCCTCGTCGCCCCCGAGCTCGCACGGCGGTTCCACGGCAGCGTGCTCGTGCACGACGTCGAGGATCCGGAGCTGCTGCGGCTGGACGAGACCTCACATCCGCCGCTGCACGTGAGCCGCGCACTCGTCGAGACCGACCTCGTCGTGACGGTCACGGCGGCGGAGTCGGTGCTGCACGGCGGTCCGGCCGCCCTGCTCGGCGCCTCGGCGGCCGACGCCCTGCGCGCGGCGGGGGCGTTCTCACTCCTCGAGACCGGAGCGTCGCAGGGCTGGCAACTGGCGGTCGCACTCGAGCGGGCGCTGGCCCAGCGTGTGCCCCTGTTCGGCGTGTCGCTCGTCCTCAACCAGCCGCAGACCCTGGGCGCGCTTCGCGGCTATCCGTACGAGTCCGAGGCACTGGAGCGGATCGCGGGCTCGCCGTTTCGCCACCTTCTCACGCTGCTGCCCGACCGGGTGCGCCTGCAGGCGCTGCGTGCGATTCCGACCGAGCTGACGGCCGCGGCCGCGTTCGCCGGCTCGCCTTCGGTCGCCCACGCCGAAGCGCTGCTGCGCGCGGTCGAGCTGCGGCGCGCCGAGCTGGACGGGCAGCTCGACGCGATCGTGATCGGGGTGCCCGGGGTGACGCCGTATCTGCCACGGGAGCAACCCAACCCGCTGCTGGCCGCCTACCTCGGGCTCGGGCTGGCGCTGCGTCTATGGCGGGACGCGTTTCCGGTCGCCGACGGCGGCACCGCAATCCTCGTCAACCGCTTCACACGCCGTTTCGCGCATCCGACGCAGCAGCCGTACCGGCCCTTCTTCCACGCGACGCGGGGCGGCCGCGATCCGCGTCTTCTCGCCGAGGCGGAGCGGGCGGTCGCGGCCGACGCGCGGGCGCTCGCCGAGTACCGGGCCGGCCGCACCGTGCACCCGCTGCTCCCGTTCCGGGACTGGAACGCGTGCCAGCCGGCGCTCGGCCGCCTCGGCGCAGTGCTCGTCGCGGGCGCGGGCGACGCAGCGACGGTCCGCCAGCTCGGCTTCGTCCCCGTGCACGGCATCGCCCCCGCCCTCGAGCTCGCGCGCGGCCGCAGCGGCAGCGGCGCGCCGCGCATCGGCTTCCTGCTCAGCCCGCCGTATTTCCCGCTCCGCGTCGCGGGAGGCTGAGCGGTCATGGGTCAGGCGGAGCAGCGTGCGGGTCGTCGGCCCTACAGTAGTGGTATGGAGCCCACGGCCGATTCGACAGCTTTCGTGGCGCTCGGCATGCGGACCCCGCCCGCTACGCGGGCCTTGAGACGTTCGCCAACCCCGGTGTGTCGCACGTCGAGATGACGAGCGACGAGCTCACCGCCGTCTGCCCGGTCACCGGCCAGCCCGACCTCTAC
>Ga0187777_10001758_pt1 | contig 13970 bp, 10 predicted proteins | sample 1015_Q2_SP5_10_M_FD_132416 | JGI IMG/M metagenome (GOLD analysis project Ga0187777, IMG submission 132416) | Tropical peat soil microbial communities from peatlands in Department of Meta, Colombia - 1015_Q2_SP5_10_MG | ecosystem: Environmental > Terrestrial > Soil > Wetlands > Peat | place...
CACCCCGACCCCGAGCGCGAACGCCAGGAGTGCGGTCAGCGCTCCCCGGACCGTCCACGGCAGCACGAGCATCGTCGCGAACAGCAGCAGATACAGCAGCGCGCGGTTAGAGCCCGTAAGCGCGTCGCCCGGCGACCCGGCCCAGGTGATCGATAGATACGACCAGGCCACGTAGAGCGCGAACGCGCTGAGGGCGATCATTCCTGACCGCGAGATGCGGATCGCTCCGAGCCCGCGTGCAACCAGGATCGCGGTGAGCAGCGCCAGCACCGTCAGCGCTCCCCAGTACCAGGTGTCCTCGTCGTAGCCGCCGTTGTGGACGGCCCACACCAGCATCAACGCGACGATGACCGCGCCGGGGACCAACGCCACCGCATGCGGCCTCAGCCGCGTCTCGATTTGACCGCGCTCCAAAGATCCAACCGCCCCGGCCATCATCGCAACTCTGCTCGGAGAGGGCGGCGGGCGGGGGACATCGGACGTTCGTCCGTTTGGTCCAAGGACCGCGCGAACATTCGGCCAGCGACGGCGGTCAACCGGGATCCGGGCGCCCCGGGCTGCCGACATCGGTCAGGTGAGCATGCGCGTGGCACTCACCTTGCTGGCGGCGGTCAGCGCGGCCTCTATGATCGCACTCCCGAGCGCTGCGTCGGGAGCGGCGCCGACGACGAGGTGTGAACTCGTCGCATCGCCCTCGGGCTCCGACTCGGCGACGGGCACGGTGTCGGCGCCGTATCGGACGGCCCAGAAGCTTGTGAGCTCGCTGACACCGGGGGCGACCGGGTGCCTCGAGGCCGGCACCTACGACGAGAACGTCACCTTCCGGACCGGGGGAACCGCTGCGGCACGAATCACGCTCACGAACTATCCGGGCGAGGCCGCGACGATCGTTGGACGGGTGTACGTGGTCGATGGCGCCGACTACACGACGGTCACCGGACTCGACCTCGACGGGGCTAATCCGGGCCGGCTGGAGAGCCCGATGATCGACGCCGACCACGTGACGTTCAGCTACGACGACGTGACCAACGACCACACCGGGATCTGCTTCGGGATCGGCAGCACCACCTGGGGATGGGCCACCGGCACCCTCATCACCCACGACAGGATCCACGACTGTGGCCAGCTCCCCGCGACCAACTACCAGCACGGCGTCTACATCGGCGGCGCGACCGACACCACGATCGAGTGGAGCCTGATCTACGACAACGCGGATCGCGGGATCCAGCTCTATCCAGAGGCCGACTACACGACGATCGACCACAACATCATCGATGGCAACGGCGAGGGCATCATCATCTCGGGCGCCAACGGGGTCGCATCGAGTCACACGAACGTCTACGACAACGTCCTGAGCAACGCCAGCGTGCGCCACGACGTCGAGTCATACTGGCCGGCCGGCAACCCGGTGGGGATCGACAACACCGTGCACGACAACTGCGTGTGGGGCGGGCGCGAGGGCACGATTGACACGTCGAGCGGCGGCTACACCGCCTACGACAACCTGACCGTTGACCCGAAATTCGTCAACGAGCCCGCCGGCGACTACGAGCTGAGCCCCGCCAGCCCCTGTCTGGCTCTGGCGGGGAATGTCCAGGTCGCGGTCGACCGTACCGCCTCGGCCCAGCCGGCGCCGACGCGCAAGACGATCGTGCGGCGCCGTAAGCGGGTCGCGCACACGACCGAGCATCACCGTCGCCGGCATCGCCGGCGCAAGACGAATGCGATGCCAACCGGACATTCCCGCCGGCCGTGAAAACGCCGTCGGCGGTTTCTCACTGTCAGTGAGCAATCCTCCGCAAACCAGCAAACTCCGACGAAACTTGCCGCTCGGCGTGCGCAAATTACCCCAGTAAGAGTGAATCAACTAAGCCGTGGACGGCATGCCCCCAGCGCTGCCGATCCGCTTGAGGTGAGCGAGTCGGCAGGCTTGCGCCTCTGAACCTGCGCAAACAGAGTGTGTCTCGGTCCGGCGGGAAACGCGTGGCGCAGGCTACCTGCAAATCGATGGATTAGTTCGTCAACTCCTGGCAGCGTTCTCGATCGGGGCCGGGCTCGCGGTGCTGGCACCGCTGGGAGCGACCGCGTTGTCTTCGGCCGGGGGAGCGACCCTCCCCTCCGTGGGGACGCCGGTCCGAACCTCGAGCCTGCGCCCGGCCGCGGGTATCGGTTTGCCAGTCGCCGTGGCAACTCCCTGCAACTGGTTCGCCTCCCCGTCCGGGTCCGATTCGTCCCGGGGAGATCAGTCACGGCCGTTTCGAACGGTGCAGCGGCTGATGAATGCTCTGCACCCCGGTCAGACTGGCTGCCTGCGCGGGGGAACCTACATTGGGTCGGTTCGGATCGCGCGCGGCGGCCGTCGCGGCGCCCGCACCACTCTCACCGCATATCCCGGCGAGACGGCGACGATCGTCGGCCGCTTGGAGGTCGTCAGGGGCGCGAACTATGTGACGGTGACGGGGCTGGATCTGAACGGCGAGAACCCGCAGCGCGGGCTGAGCCCGATGATCGACGCCAATTACGTGACGTTCAGCTACGACGACGTGACCAACGACCACACCGGGATCTGCTTCGGGATTGGCAGCGCCACCTGGGGGTGGGCCACCGGCACCCTCATCACCCACGACCGCGTCCACGACTGCGGCCAGCCCCAAGCGACCAATCTCCAGCACGGCTTCTACATCGGCGCGGCGACCGGTACGCGCATCGAGTGGAGCCTGATCTACGGCAACGCCGCCCGTGGGATCCAGCTCTACCCAGACGCGCAATACACGACGATCGACCACGACATCATCGACGACAACGGCGAGGGCATCATGATCTCAGGCGACGGTGGGCACGCGTCGAGCTACACCGACGTCTACGACAACATCATCAGCAACGCGACCGTCCGCCATGACGTCGAGTCATTCTGGCCGGCGGGGAACCCCGTGGGAGTCAAGAACCTGGTGCACGACAACTGCGTGTGGCGCGGGCGCCAGGGGACGATCGACACGCGCAACGGTGGCTTCGCCGCGAACGACAACGCGAGTCTGAACCCGCAGTTCGTCGATGCGCGCGATCACGATTACACCCTGAAGCCAACGAGCCGGTGCCTGTTCGTCATCGGCGACGTGCAAGCGGCGGTCGATGGGACGGCCGCGGTGGCGCCCGTGTTCAAGCTGAATCCGTTCGTGCCGGCAACGCACGCCGCTCGGGGCGGTCACATGGGCGACGCCAGCTGACGTCTGACAGACGTCGCTCGTCAGCACGAGGCCCGAAGGAACGCCGCCAGACGACCGATCTGGGCTTCGAGCGTCAGCTCACCGGCCCGGCGACGGCCCGCCGCGGCCAGCCGCGTCCGCAGCTCGGCGTCGCCGGCGAGGCATCGCAGCCCATCCGCCGCAGCCTGGGGGTCGCCCGGCGGGATCAGGAGTGCGGCATCGCCCGCGCCCGCGCGCACACCGCCGACGTCGGTGGCGACCACCGGCAGGCTGGATGCGAACGCCTCGACGAGCACCTGCGGGAAGCCCTCGGTCCAGGACACGTGAAGCAGCGCGTGGCTCGACCGGTAGAGCTCGAACAGCTCCTCGCCCATCGGGACGTAGCCGAGCAGCTCGGCGCGGTCGGCCAAGCCGAGCGCGGCCAGGCGCTCGGACAGCGGGCCGGCGAGATCGCCCTCGCCACACACCCGCAGCCGCCACCGCGGGTCGCGCTGCTGGAGCAGAGCGAGCACGTCGGCGAGCAGCAGCGGGTTCTTCTCCGGGTCGAGTCGGCCGACGCTCAGGATCGACAGCTCCCCGCCCCAGTCGCGAGCACCTGCCGGCCGCTCGAGCTCTGCCTCCGGCACCAGCGAGACCACCAGCTCGAGCACGGACGGCGCATGGGCGTACCCGGCGGTCAGCTTCGGGCCGACGGCGACGAGCGGGAAGCGGCGGGCAAGCGCGCGCCAGATCCACTCGAGCACGTCGGCCGACAGGTGCATCCAGCGTTTTCCGGGGCGGCGCCGGCGGACGTAGGTTGGCCAGTCCTGGCGGACACCGAGCACGATCGAGCGCCGCCGGCACAGCGCCACCGCGACGAGCACGACCGCGTGGGGGTAGGGACCGAGCGCCCACAGCACGTCGATGTCGTCGAGGGCTCGCCAGAGGTGGCGGACCGATCGGGCGAGCGCTCGAAGCGCCGCACCCGGATCGGCCAGGCTCGAGTAGTGGGCAAGGGGAGCCAGCTCGATCTCGGGCGGCAGGGGATAGCGTGCCTGACCCGCGTCGGGTGCCAGGCGGCCGATCAGCGCCAAGCGGTCCACGTGGGGCGCAAGGGCGGCCAGGAACAGCGCGAAGGCGCGCTCGGCGTACACGGTGTCGCCCGCCCGCCTGTACACGTAGTCGGTATAGACCGCGAGCTTCACGACCGCCCGGCGAGCCCGACCGCGCGGGCGCCCGGTACCCCCGCCAGCGCGGCGCGCGCCTCCGAAGCCGTGACCTCTCGCGTCAGCCACAGTACGAGGCCGAACACGCCGACGCCCAGCACCCCACCGAGCACCGTTGACCAGAGCCGGTGCAGCGAGTCGCCGAACAGCAGCAGCACGCCGGTCATGGCGACGCCCGCCAGCGCCGTGCGGGCGAAGCTCACCGCGGTCGGCCGCAGATCGACGTCGAGCGCGCGCTGGCAGATGAACAGGTGGGCCAAGGCGTAGAGCGCGAACGCGGCATCGGTGCCCCAGGCGCCGCCGATCACCCCGATGCGCGGCACGAGGATCAGGTCGACGACCAGGTTGACCACGACGGTCACGATCGCCACCGGAACCCGCCGCCGCGCCTCCCCGAGGTAGTTGGCCGAGACCGACACGAGCGCCCCGAAGCCGCTCAGGAAGATGTACGGAGCCAGCGCGCGCAGCACCGACGCCGATTCGTGGTAACGGGGTCCGAGAACCACCCTCACCATCAGCGGCGCCCAGGCAAGGATGAACGCCGTGATCGCGGCCTGCACGATTAGGAGGATGCGGAGGCCGGTCGCGAACGCTCGGACGTTTGGGCCGCCTGGGAGCCCGCGGGCAAGCCGAGGCGCGACGCCGGCGGCCACCGCGGTCCCCGGATAGGCGAGCAGCACGGTCAGCTTGATCGGCGCGCTGAAGATGCCGATCGCGCTCGCGCTCAGGTACGCGCCGATGATCAGCACATCGATCTGAGTGAACGCCGTGTACGCGCCGTCGACGATCAGGAGGATGCCGGCGTATCCGGCGATTCGCCGCACATCGGCGCCGAATCGCACGCCGCGAGGGAGGATCCCGGGCCCCAGGGCGCGCGCCAGCAGCAGGACGGTCGCCGCCGCCCCGACCAGGTATCCGATCGCGCGGCCGAACGCGGCCCCGGTGGCGCCCGTCCCCGCGAACACGAGGATGACGCTGGCGATCAGCTCGACCGCACTCTCGGCGAACGCGGTGCGGAGCTGCAGGTCGATCCGCCCGATCGCGGTGAACACGACCACCATCAGCATCATGCTGTTGGCGAACAGCGCGAGCGACATGGCCCGCAGCGGCCACGTCGCGGCCGGGATCCCGTACGCCAGGGCAATCGGCCGGGCCAGCGCGGCGAGCACCACGGAGACGATCAGGGCGACAACGAACTTGAGACGCAGGCCGTCGGCCACCACCGCCTGTACGCGACTGACCTGGTCACGGTGCTCGGCCACGAACCGCGCGACCGAGGTCGACGTGCCGAAGTCCGAGGGCAGGAGAAGCAGCGACGCGATGCCGAGCGCGAGCGAGAAGATTCCGTAGCCGTGCGTACCAAGCCGACGGCTCAGGACGATCACGATGACCGCCGTGAACGCGGCGCCGGTCAGCTGAACCGCCAGCGAGAGCGCCGTGTTGCGCCTGATCGATAGCGGTTCAGCCATTCACGTCTGCGGAGCGGCCCGGGTCAGCCAACGGGCCACCCGGCTCAGGCTCGGCCCCATCCGCGACGCCCGCGCCGACCTGGTGAGCGGCGAGATCTTCAGGCGGAAGCGCAGATCCGAATCGCTGTGCCAGATGCCGACCCGGGGCCACACGTGCGGACCGAGCGGGACGAGGCTGTCGGACAGGCAGGCGCCGGTCTTGTACCCAACTTCCCGCGCGACGGTCGCGACCCGGGGGTCGACGTCTCCGTACGGATAGGCGATCGAGCGGCACGGGCGGATGAGCTGACTCGAGCACCGCTCGAACGAGTCGCGCAGCTCGTCCCGCAGCCGCTCGTCGGACAGCGTCGTCAGATGCGGGTGGCTGCAGGTGTGCGAACCGATCTCCCAGCCGCGGTCGGCCAGCTGCCCGAGGTCGTCCCAGCTCATGCAGCAAAGCTCGTCCTCGTAGGGCGTGCCGAGCCACGCCTCGATTCCGTCCCAGCGGAGCTGCTGGCGCTCCGGCATGAACGCGGTCGGCGCGAACACGGTCCCGGGCAGTCCGAGCTGCGTGAGAATCGGTTCCGCCACCTCGATCACCGAGGCGAACCCGTCGTCGAAGGTGACCGAAAGCGTCTTGTCGGCGGGCGGGGCCAGGACCGCGTCGGTGAACGACGCCCCCCGCCACCCGGCGCCGACGAGCCCCGAGAGCTGGCGCTCGAGGGCGTCTGGGGTGACCGAGAACGTCGCGTTCCACGTCGCGCTGACGGCGTGATAACAGAGCACGAGAACGTCGGCCATCGCGGCTACACCTCGGGCACGAGCTGCTCATAGAGATCGGCGAACCGCTTCGCTACCGCTGCGATCTCGTACTTCTCCAGGTTCCGCGCCGCCGCTTCGGCGAGACGTTCGGAAAGCTCCCGATTGGTGAGAACCTGCTCAATCGCGCCGGCCAGCGCCGGTGGGTCGCGTGGCGGGACGAGAACGCCGGTGCGACCGGTCCGCACCAACTCGGGGACGCCGCCCACCGCCGTCGCCACCAGCGGCACCTTCGCCGCGCGGCACTCGAACACGAACAGCGGCGACCCCTCCCAATCCGAGGACAGGGCTCCCACGTCGACCCCGCTGAGGATCCCATCGATGTCGTGGCGGCGTCCGAGCAGGTGGACCGAGGACTCGAGACCGAGACGGCGGATGTGCCGCTCGAGTTCTGGCCGGCAGGGGCCATCGCCGGCGATCACGAGGTGCACATCGGGCAGTCGCGTGACCAGCATCGCGTGGGCCTCGAGCATTACCTCGAGCGCCTTTTCCTTGCGCATCACGGCGGCGACGCCGATCACCTGCGCGTCCGGTGGGAGGTTCAGGTCGCGGCGGATGTCGCCGTCGGGCGGCCCGATGTGGGGGACATAGCCGGTCGGAATCACCCGGATCTTGTTCGGCGGGACGCCCTCGAGCTTGACCATGCGCTCGCGGTTGGCATCCGAGACCGCGACGAAGCAGGTGGCGAATCGGCTGATCAGATGGCCGTCGAGCCACATCCGTAGGCGGTCGCCGCTGTAGGACCAGTTGTGCTCGTGTGCGATGATCACCGGCACCCGGCACGCCCGACCGGCGACGCTCGACCAGACATTCGAGCCGAACATGTGGGAGTGCACAACGTCGAACCGCTCGCGCCGGAACATCGACACGAGCGGTAGGAGTCGGTGAACGTCCCATTTGGCTCGGCGGCCGAGGCAGACGTACCGGACGCCGGCATCGGTCAGCGACCTCACCGCCAGCTCGTCGCCGCGGCGCGTACAGAACACCCACGGCTCGACCCGGTCCCGCGGCATGTGGATCGCGAGGCCAGTGGCGAAGCGCTCGGCTCCGCCGTAGGCGGCGACGTGGTCGATCACGAACGCCACCCGCAGGCGCCGCCCGGATCTCAAGTCGCGCCGGCTCCGGTTTCAGATCTGGCCACGGCGAGCAGCGCCGGCGGCAAGGCCAGCAGCAGCCAGAGCAGCCGCTCGTACTCGTTCGTGATGAAAAGGTCAGCCGTCAGCAGTGCGACGAGGGCGAGTGCCAGCGCACGGGACATGAGTTCGAACGAAATGTCACCCTTGCGTTCGTAGATTCGCGCGGCTCGCAGAGCGGCTGAGACCGATCCGATCGCGATCGTCAGGAACAGCAGGAGCCCGGGCACGCCGAGCTCGTCGAGGATCTGGAGGTACGTGTTGTGGGCGACGTGCGGGACGTCGACGATCAGGTCCGCCCGCGTGATCGCTCCGGCTTGCTGCACGTAGTGAATCGATGCGACGGTGAAGTTGCCCGAGCCGACGCCCGCGACCGGATTCGTCTCCCACATCTTGATGCCAACCTTCCAGAGGTCGGTCCGGCCCGACGAGCTGGTGCTGCTCAGATGCTGAACGGCTGCCGACGGTACGAGCACGAACAGAAAGACCGGGGTCAGGATGATCACGATCAGCATCAGCCCGGCGGCCCGCCCGCGCCACCGGCCTCCCAACAGCACCGCGGCGACGAGCGCCGCGGCGAGCGCCACAAAGCCGCCGCGCGAGCCCGTGTCGAGCAGCCCCGCACCCATGATCAGCCCACCGATGACCGCCAGCAGCCTCGCCGGCGAGCCCCTCCGAAGCGTCGCGATCAACCCGACATCGAGCATCAGCGCGGCGGCCAGCACAGCCGCCTCGCCGTCGGGATCCCCGATTCCGCCGGCCAGGCGGGCGCCGCCCGATTGAAGGAGCCCGGTCACCGAGGACATCACGGCGCCGATCACGAACGCAGCGACGATCCAGATGAAGTGCTCGCGCCGCCGGATGGCGCCAAACACGATCGGGAACAGCAACACGTCGAGCAGGAAACGGGACGTCGAGGAGACCGCGGTCCCGCTGCTGTCGGCCCAGGCGACGCTGATCGCCGACCAACTTACGAACGCCACCACAGCCATCGTCAACCCGGGCGAGGACGCGAGCAACGACCGCGGCTCGCGGCGGGCGCGGGTCGCCTGGGCGGCAAGCCACGACACGAACAGGATCAGGCCCGCCACCTTGATGAAGCTGACCGCCCCGCTCCCGGCGTTTACGACCTCCAGGAACGACAGGATCGTGAACAGAAACAGGCCGACGGTCACGTCGGCGAGCACCGCCGCCGCGAAGCCGATGCCAAGCGCAGCCGCCACGCCGAGCCGCGGCTGAACCCCGGCCGCCAAGCCGACGCACAGGCTGACCGCGAAGGCAAACGCGAGCAGACCCGCGTTCCGAGCCGCGAGACGCTCTGTCAGGGTCATCAGGTGCGCGGCGTGCCGACCGATTCCTCGCTGTCGGCGGGCGCCTCCCGGCCGTCTGCGGTGTCGCGGTCACCGTTGGTGTCCCTGGCGGCGGCTGGAGTCGCCCGGCGGCGGGCGGACCTGACCCGAGGGTCACGCTCATCGGGGGCGTAGTAGTAGCCGGGACGCCGGGCGCCCTCGCCGACCAGGACGAAGCCGCTCGCGAAGATTCCCTGGTTGCGCAGCATGTCCTGCAACCTCGAGAGCTTGCTCAGCTTCGAGACGCCCAAGCGCGCCACGATCAACACCTCGTCGGCGATACTCGCCAGCGGGAGGGCATCGCTCACGTCGGTGATCGGCGGCGAGTCGATCACCACGTAATCCGCGAGTTCGAGGGCTTGGTCGACCAGCCGCTTCGCGACCGACGGCGACAGACGATCGGCGAGCGCCGTGCCAGGCTCGTTGACGGCCAGCACCTGCAGCGGCCATCCGTCGAACTTCGCCATCGTCAGCGCCTCTGCGAGCTCGACCTGCCCGGTGATGACGTCCTCGGTGCCGTAGCTGATGGGCAGGTGGAGCGCCTGGCCGATCGTCGGCCGGCGCAGGTCGGCCTCGATCAGGATGACGCGGGAGCCGCCGTGCGCGAGCGCCGCGGCGAGGCCGATGGCCGAGGTCGTCTTGCCCTCGGCGGGCGACGAGCCGGTCATCAGGTACGCACGCGATCTGCCTCCGGCGCGCGCCGTCAACGTCGTGCGAAGCGTCCGGTAGCCCTCGAGGGCGCCGAACGAGAGCTCGGTCGGAAGCATCGGGCGCCGGCGACCGCTGCCCGGGCGCTCCCGCGGAATCTCGGCGAGAATCGGAATCCGGAACACATCGCGAAGCTCGTCCTCGCGCCGCAAACGAGGATCGAGCGCCTGGTAGGCGAAGGCCGCGCAGATGCCGAGAATCAGCCCCCCGAACAAGCCGGCGAGGAGCGACAGCTTGACTCTCGGCGTGTAGGGGCTCGTCGGAAGCACCGCCGGCGAGGCGAGCGTCATCGTTGGATCGGGCTGGCTGGCGAGCGTCTCCAGCTGATCGAGCTGGTCCGACACCGTTCCGGGCTGACCGCGCTGCGGGACCGGGAGCCTCGCCGCCTCGGCGCGGAGGCTGGGGACGATCGCGGCGATCGCGTGATGCAACGCCGCCGCCCGCGTGGCGATCACCGCCCGTGGGATCGCGTTGGCGATCTGCTGCGCCTGCTTGGCCGACGGCGCGCTCGCCTGCACCGCCAGGAGGTTGCTCTGGCCTACCGGCGTGACCGACACCTCGGCGAGCACGGCGCCTGGAGACTCGTGAAGACCAACGCTGTGGATCGCGACCAGCGCCACCTGCGGGGTCGTGATCAGGCTCGACGCGGTAAGGACGTCGCGCGTCGGATCCCCCGAGGAGAACAGCACCGGCAATCCGACGAGCGTGCTCGTCCCGGCGGGCACCGGCGAGATCAGCATCTCGGAGGTTGCCCGGTACTTACGGGGAGCTTGGACGACGTATATGGCCGCGGCGGCGATGCACACCGCCACGCACGCCGCCACCAGCCACCAGTGCTCGGCGAGCGTGCGCAGATATCGCTTGATGCCCGGCGCCTGGAACCGGCTGGAGGAGTAGCCGGACGTCTCCGGCGCTGAGGTCATTTCTCGTACTATGGCACGCAAAGCAGAGCCTTGGTCAGGTTTGCCGTACCGTGGCGCACCGATGCAAGCAACCGGCGGGCTCGACAAAAGCGGCGTGGGAGCGGACCACATCGACGTCTCCGTGCTGGTCCCCGTTCTTAACGAAGAACGTCATATTCGGGCCAGCGTTTCCGCGATGCTCGAGCAGCGCTTTACGGGCACGCTCGAGTTCCTGCTCGTGGACGGCGGCTCTTCGGACGGGACGCGATCGATCCTGTCGGACCTGGCCAGCCGTGATCGCCGACTGTGCGTGCTCGATAACCCGCGCGGGAGCACGCCGAGCGGGCTCAACATCGGGCTCAGCCACGCCCGCGGCCGCTGGGTCGCGCGGATGGACGGGCACGCCGCGTACCCACCGGACTACCTCACGCTGGGGGTGGAGCGCCTTCGCCGCGGTGACACCCGCTGGGTAAGCGGGCCGCAGGTCGCGACCGGCGAGGGTCCCATCTCGCGAGCAGTGGCGCTGGCCTTGAGGACGCGGCTGGGCCGTGGCGGCTCTCGGAAGTGGGGCATCGCGGACGGCGGCGCGGACCGGGAATACGAGCTCGACTCCGGGGTGTTTGCGGGAGTCTGGGCACGCGAGACGCTGCTGCGATATGGAGGCTGGGACGAGGGCTGGCCGCGCAACCAGGACTCGGAGATGGCCGGGCGCTTCCTGGCCCGTGGCGAGCGGTTGATCTGCCTCCCGGAGATGGCCGCGCACTACACGCCGCGCGACTCGATCAGGTCGCTGTGGCGCCAGTACCTCCAGTACGGCGAGTATCGAGAGAAGACCGCGCTCCGTCATCCGCACACCATGCGGCGCTCGCACCTCATCGCTCCGTCGCTGGTCGTGACCGTCGGCGCCGCGGTCGCGGCGCCGACATCGGTGAGGGGCATGGCCCGCACCGGATTGTGCGCGTATGCGATCGCGCTCGCGGGCGCCGGGGCCCGTGCCGCCGCCGACGCGGGCGGCACCGGCGAGCGCTCGGATGCGGCCCTGGTTCCGGTTGTGCTCGCCGTCATGCACCTCGCGCACGGCGCCGGCGCGATCCGGGGCGCCATCCTCCGCGGCCCGCCGCTGGCGGCGATCGCGACCGTGCTGGGCGCCCGGCAGCTCGCCGCCAGACTCACATCCCCACCTCAACCCGTGTCTGCCCCTTCGCTCGACCGGTCAGCGACCGGCGTCTCCTCGCCCCACGATTTCTGAGTTCGCGCTGTCCCGGAAACGGAGGACCTCGGCAACCGTCAGAGCGATGATCCGGATGTCGAGCCGCAACGACCAGTTCTGGATGTAGTAGTTGTCCCATTCGACTCGGTCGGCGATCGACGTCTGTCCCCGCAACCCGTTGACCTGGGCCCATCCGGTGATGCCGGACTTCACGCGGTGGCGATCGCCATAGCGGTGCACGTCGCGCGAGAACCGCTCGACGTACTCGGGGCGCTCGGGCCGCGGGCCAACGATGCTCATGTCGCCCCGCACGACGTTGATCAGCTGGGGCAACTCATCGAGCGAGAAGCTCCGTAGGACCCGCCCCACGGCTGTCCGTCGATCATCGCCCTCGATCCCTCCGGGAGCAATCCCGGCGGGGAGATCGAAGGCGTCGTCGGCCGGCTCATGCTCGTCCATCGTCCTGAACTTGAGGACGTCGAACTCGTGCCCGTCGCGCCCGACGCGGCGCTGACGGAACAGAATCGGACCGGGTGAGCTGCGCCGCACCGCGATCGCGACCGCGAGCATCACCGGGCTCAGCGCCACCAGCGCAAGCGTCGCGGCGACGCGATCGAAGGCGTGCTTGAGCGCGAACTGCCATCCACGCGGGTCGATCGGGCGGAGCGTGAGCAGCGGGAGGCCCCCGACGTGCTCGAGTGTCGCGCGTTCGTTGATCGACTCGAACAGCCTCGGGACCAGCGAGACGCCGACCCCAAGCCGCTCGCACTCCCTGATCCGGTCGACGAGGACGTGATCGGGTTCGGTCGAGAAAGCGAGGATCACGTGGCGGGCCCCGGTCCGCTGTACCGCCTGGGCCAGGTGCTCGGCGCCGCCGACGACCGGCGGGGAGTCGCGGCCGGCCCGGGGGAAGGTCGGGAGCGGATCGTTGTCGACATACCCGACGGGCCGCAGACCGTAGCTGGGCTCCGCGACCAGACGCTTGACCAGGTGCTCTCCGACGACGCCGGCGCCGACGATCAACGTCGGGGTCGATAGCCCCTTGGTCCGGATCGCCTGCCGGCGGATCGACAGGAGGACGGCTCGCGCCACGGCGAGGTACACGCCTCCGAACAGCCACAGCCGAACCGCCATCCCGACGGGGTGCTGACCGCCGGTGATCGAAGCGAGCCCGATCGTCAGCATCGCCGCCAGCGACACCGCCCCGAGCACGTGCGTGGTCGAATCGAGCAACGAGCCTCCGAGGCGGTCCTCCCGGCGCCTGCCGGCGTGCATAAACGCCAGCACGAGGAGCGGAAAGATCGCGGCGATCCACCGGTTGGCGGCCGCTCCGCTGATCGTCGGGTCGGCGAACAGCGCGGCGCTCGACGCCATGTACAGCACGACGATGTCCACCAGCAGCCGCAGCCTGCGCCAGCTGCGGGGATCGCGCAGCGGGACGGTCGCATCGGCGAGGACGTCCCCCGCGGAACGCTTGAGCGCAATCGTGCTCGGCTGGTCTGCGTGCGAGGCGGCGGGTGTCGGCGGCACTCTCGATATCCCTATCTCTCGGTCCCCACGTCCCAGACCGAGCGCTCGCCCGAGCGCCCCACCATCCCCCGCTGATTAGCGCGATGCTCTTGCTTCCTGACGATGGAACAAACTAACACAGCGGGCGGCAAACCTAAAGAACACTCCTGAATCCGGTCCCAAATTGCGAAAATCTGCCCATTCGAGCGTGCGGGCCCGTTCGACGGGTGGGCGGGCGTACGATTCAACCCACGCTTACGTCCCAGGAGGCCCTGCTATGTCCCGACTAGTCCGGATGGACGAAACCGGCCACACCACCCTCGCCGAGTGGACCCTAGACGACCCACCGGCGGTAGAGGCCGCAGTCCTGGCTTTCAGAGCAGAGCTCGACAACGGCTACTTCGCCGTCGTCTCGGAAGGGGAGGGGCACGCCGAGCAGGTCCGCGAGTTGCCGGTCGACGCCTCGCTCGTGATTCTGCGCCGG
>Ga0187777_10001760_pt1 | contig 13962 bp, 14 predicted proteins | sample 1015_Q2_SP5_10_M_FD_132416 | JGI IMG/M metagenome (GOLD analysis project Ga0187777, IMG submission 132416) | Tropical peat soil microbial communities from peatlands in Department of Meta, Colombia - 1015_Q2_SP5_10_MG | ecosystem: Environmental > Terrestrial > Soil > Wetlands > Peat | place...
CCTTCGTTCGTAGTTCAGGGCGCTCCGCCGCGGCCTGCGCCGGTGCTTGCCTCCGCTCGTCGGGCGTGGGGGGTGGTGCTCGTCGGCGAGCTCTCTGAACCCGCGGCGGGCGACGACCACGGTCGCAGGCAGAACGAATGGGATCACCACGACGACCACGGGGACCGATGTGGTGGGGCCGCCCGGGGTGCTGCTGACGATGTCCCCGCCAAAAATGCCGACGAACAGGACAGCGAGCTGAGCCGCGTTCGGCTTCTCGGTCAGGAGCTCGGCGACGAGGGCTTCGCGATCTGAACGTGCGCTCGAGATCGCGGCAGTTCAAGCTCGCCGCGCGCGACCGATCACATGCGGCCCAACCGGGAACGCAATCGCCACCGGGCTGACCCACATCCGCCGCAGTTGCTCGACCTCGAAGCCCGCAGCGGCAATCGCGCCGGGGGTGTCGCGAGCCGTATGGCAGCCGCCAAATGCGTGCGGCCAGAACGTCCTGTCAACGGCCCGCTGGGTAAACGCGAGCGCGGGGCGGTCAGACCGGACGTGCTCGTAGAAGCGCAGCTCACCGCCGGGGCGCAACACTCGATGTAGTTCGGCCAGGGCGCACGCCTGATCGCGCACGGAGCAGAGGACCAGAGACGTGACTGCGGCATCGAACGACGCGTCATCCGCAGGCAAGTCATCGGCGACGCCGTCGACGGCCTCGATCCGGATGTGCGCGCCGGCAGCCGCGACGCGGGCCAGCCGTAGCAGATAGGGCTCGGGCTCCACGGCCACCACCTTCTCGACCGCCGCGGGGTAGTGGGCGAAATTGCTGCCGGTGCCTGCACCGACCTCAATGATGCGGCCGGTCAGCCCGGCCAGGAGCTCATCGCGGTGCCGGCGCATCTCGTCCGGCTCGTGTCGGCTCCTCAGCAACCACAGCCGCGCGAACAGCGGGTGGTGAACCGCAGGCGACGGCATCGCGCGAGCCATTCTGACGCAGCTACCTCCGGGCGCCGGGGTTGGCTGCCAGGGGTGCGTGAGGCTATCCGGCTGCTCGCCGCGCCGTGCGCGCGTTCGACGGCTCATCGGCGGTGCTCTGGAATCGGGCCCGCCACGCGCGGGCGTCAAACCGTGCGGGCTCGGTCTGCTTGAGGAATCGTTCCAGTACCGCGACGAACCGCGCCGGCGCCTCGAGTTGCGGAATGTGGCCGACCCCGTCGAAGACCTCGAGACGGCTGCCGACGATCGCGGCGTGCGCGCGCTCGCCATGGCTGACCGGGATGACGGGATCACGTGCCCCCCACACAATCAGAGTCGGGAGGCCCGCGGTCAGGTATAGGCGATCGCTGGCATCGATGCGCTGGCCACCCACGTTGATGACCGAACGCAACGTCGCCAGGAACGCCGCGCGGCGACCAGCGTCGGCGAGCGATGCATAGCCGCGAGCGACCTCGGCGATGTCGGGCGATGGGTGGAACCGGACCGCTGCCAAGCCTCGCGCGACCGCGGGTCCCACCAAGCTCGCCGTCCGCGCGCTGGCGTTGATCCAGAGCTCCGAGCCGGGCAACGCCGCGGCGCGCAGAATCAGGCTCACCTCCGGACCGAGACCACCGCTCGAGACCAGGACCAGGCGCTCGGCGAGCTCGGGGAACTGATACGACAGCTGCATCGCTATCCCACCGCCGAGCGAGTGCCCGACCAGCGTCGCACGGTCATGGCCGAGCGCGAGCAGCAAGTCGCGCAGGCCGGCGGCGAGTGCGCCAATCGAGTAGTCACCGTTACCCGGTGCCGACGCGCCGTGCCCAGGCAGGTCAGGCGCAACCACTGTGTACCGGCGCGCCAGCGGCCCGATCACATCGCGCCAATTCTCGTACCCACCGCCCATACCATGGACCAGCAACAGCACCGGCCCGGCGCCCGCTTGTGCGTAGGTCACCGGGCGACCGTGCAGGATCGCCGTTTTAGACTCCATGGGTTTCACCACTTTCAGGGTGGGTTTCACCACTTTCAGGGCGATCGAGGCATCTGTGACCCTGCGCCATCTGTCGATGGATGCGCGCTGACAGTTGTTTCATTGCTCCTCGGGTCACCTCGGTAGGTGATCGACACGTTACGTTGCGGGCGGTCCTGCGACGGCCGCAGGAAACCACCTGTTCGCTCCGTAGTGAGCCACAGTCCCCGGCAGGCGCCCGTGTCGACCTGGAAGCGTACAAACGCGCGGTGTTCGTCATCCGGAGCTTCTACGGATCCAGACGAGCGCTGATCACGGATTCCCGCGGTTGGCCAAGCCCGTAGGTTCGCGATGACCACGGCCGCAAACTCGGCCAGCTCAATCGAGTCGGCACGGTTGTAGTCCCCATAACCAACTGGAGGCGATACCGATGGCCGATTCGCTGAGAACGATTGACGAGCTCGAGGTGGAGGGCCGACGCGTCCTTGTGCGGGCCGATTTCAACGTCCCGCTCAGTCGGTCTGAGGCCGGCGGGTCGATCGAGGTGGCCGATGACACCCGCATACGCGCCGCGCTCGAGACGATCGCTGAGCTCCGCAGACGCGGGGCGCGGCTCGTGCTCGTCTCGCACCTGGGACGCCCCAAGGGCATCGACCAGGCGCTGTCGATGCGGCCGGTCGCCGACCGCCTGGCGGAGCTGACCGGCGCGCCGGTGACGCTCGCAGCGGCGGTCACCGGACCGGAGGTGAGCGAACTCGCCGAGCGGCTCGCCTCGGGCGAGATGATGATGCTCGAGAACATCCGCTACGAGCCGGGGGAGACCCGCAACGATCCTGAGCTGGCCGCGGCGCTGGCCGACCTCGCCGACGTCTACGTGAACGACGCGTTCGGTACCGCGCACCGCGCCCACGCGAGCACGGAGGGCATCACCCACCGGCTCCCGAGCGCAGCCGGACGGCTGATGGAGCGCGAAGTGCGCACGCTGCAAGCGATCGTCGAGCACCCCGACCGGCCGCTCGTGGCGATTCTCGGCGGCGCCAAGGTCAGCGACAAGATCGGCGTCGTCGAGCGGTTCCTCGAGCTCGCCGACGTGCTGTGCATCGGGGGCGCGATGTGCTTCCCGTTCCTCGCGGCCCAGGGTCATGACGTGGGCGCCTCGCTCTGCCCCGAGGACGACATCAAGTCGGCGCGGCGCGCGCTCGCGGCCGCCGCCGGATCCTCGTGCCGGTTCGAGCTTGCGATCGACCTGTCGCTTGGACCGGCCGGGCAGGAAGGACCGCCTGCGCGGGACCTCGACGGCATCGAGGTCCCCAAAGGCTGGAGCGGGCTCGACATCGGACCGCGGACCAGCGCCGTATACGCGGCAGAGATCGCGGCTGCCGGCACCGTCTTCTGGAACGGGCCGATGGGCCGCTTCGAACTTGAACAGTTCGCCGCCGGGACCCGGGCGGTCGCCGAGGCGGTCGCGTCGACGCCGGCCCGTACGGTCGTCGGCGGTGGCGAGACGGTCGAGGCGATGCGAACCTTCGGCTTGGCTGATCGTGTGACCCACCTGTCGACCGGTGGCGGCGCGACACTCGAGTTCCTCGAGGGTCGCGAGCTGCCTGGGGTCCACGCTCTGATGAACACCGCCGTCAGCGCTCGATGATGACCTGCCGCCCGTTGCTCGAGCCCCTCCGGGAGCGGCCGCACCTCACGCCGAGGTGACGCTGGCGCCTTCGGTGATGTAGCTGGTGATCGCGGGACTCAGGCCGAGATCGAGTGAGACCGAGCCGCCCTCGAGGTGAACGCGCGACGCGTCCTCGCTGAGCGTTGCCGTCCAGCCACGCAGGTCGACATCCCGGAGCGCCTGGCGGAGAACAAGCTCGGCCCGCTCCTCGAGCCCGGAGCACATCGCCGGTCGATCGAGCTCGAGCTCGAGCTCGGCGAGCACGTCGTAGGGCGAATCGACGCGGAGGCGCTGGAGGTTGCGGTCGATCTCGACCGCGACCGGCGCCAGCATCAGATCCTTGTGGTTCTTCGGGTGAACGGTCATGGAATGCTCCTTGCGGTGTTTGAGGCCCATCTAAGCGACCGAAGAGCGCTCCGACATCGGTCGTTTCCCAGAGGCCGGATCAGTGCTTTTCCGCACCCACGCAACGGGCGCTGCTAGTGTTGGGAACCAACGTGTATGCTCGGGGTCGCGAGCAGCAGTTGTGAGCGTTTCGCGCGTGAGCAGGCAGGTGTGACAGCCCCCTCAGAACAGGCCTGATCACCGTGGCCGACCGGGGAAGACGACCGACCGTGCCGGATGCCTTGGACGCGGTTCGGCTCGCTCGCGAGGTGTTGTCCGAGCTCGATCTCGAGGTGGTGCTACGTCGCCTGCTCGAGTCTGCGCGCGAGCTGTCGGGAGCGCGGTACGCGGCGCTCGGGGTGACGGACGAGGCGCGCACACAACTCGAGCGGTTCGTCGCGGTCGGCATCGACGAGAACACTCGAGAGCGGATCGGCGATCTGCCGAGGGGGCGCGGTGTGCTCGGCCAGCTGATCGCGCACCCGGTGCCGCTCCGGCTAGCGGACGTCGGCGCCCATCCGCATTCCTATGGCTTTCCCCCGGGCCATCCTCCGATGAGGACATTCCTGGGGGTCCCCGTGATGATCCGTGGCATCCCGTTCGGGAACCTGTATCTGACCGAGAAGGAGGGCGGCGAGGAGTTCACCGAGCAAGACGAGCAGACGGTCGGTCTGCTGGCCGAGTTCGCGGGCGTGGCGATCGACCACGCCCGCCGCTACACCGGCCTAGAGGCGCGGCACGCGGAGCTCCAGCGGACCGTCGACGCTCTTGACGCGACGATGCAGATCGCGCGGGCGCTCGGCGGCGAGACCGACTTGGATCTGATCTTGGGGCTCGTGGCCAAGCGTGGAAGGGCGCTCGTGTCCGCCCGCGCGCTCGTGATCGAGCACGAGGCAGACAGAGAGATGGTCGTGGCCGCAGGCGCCGGGGAGCTGCCCGACGGCTTGGTGGGTCGGCGTGTCGATATGCAGGGGAGCCTGGCGAGTGCGGCACTTCGGACCGCCAGGACGCTCCGGCTCGAGGATCAGCCCAACCGGGCACGGTTCGAGCGGCACGGGCTCGGTCGCCTTGGCGTGCAGGCGAGTGCGGGATTGGTCGTTCCGCTGCTCTTCCGCGGGCGGGGCTATGGGGTCTTGATCGTGGTCGACCGGCTCGAGGGCGGGCCGGCGTTCAGCGCCGAGGACCAGCGCCTGCTGGAGGCGTTCGCGGCCAGCGCCGCGACGGCCGTAGCGACCGCCGTCACCGTGGAGACCGAGCGCCGCCGGCAGCGCTTGGCGGCGGCCGAGCTGGAACGGGCGCATTGGGCCCGCGAGTTACACGATGAGACGCTGCAGAACCTGGCCGCGCTGCGGCTGGGGCTCGCCGCCCAACTCCACAACTCAGATTCGGCAGCCGTCATCGAGACGGTCCGCGACGCCGTCGCCCAGCTGGAGCATGAGATTCGCACCCTCCGGGCACTCGTCACGGACCTTCGCCCTGCTGCGCTCGATGACCTCGGGGCCGAGGCGGCGATCGAGGATCTCGCCGAACGCGCGCGGAGCCGCGGGCTCGACGTGAAGCTCGTGATCGACCTCGCCCGCGAACAGGGCGGCAAGCCGGTCCGGCACACAAACGAGGTCGAGACCGCGCTGTATCGCATCGTCCAGGAGGCCCTAAACAACGCCACCAAGCACGGCGCCGCGCGCCGGGCTCAAGTCGAGATAGTGGAAGACGACTCCACCATCCGGGTAACCGTCTGCGACGATGGACGGGGGTTCGACCCGACCGCGAACAGCGCCGGGTTCGGCCTGATCGGAATGCGGGAGCGAGTCGAATTGCTTCGAGGAACCCTCAAGGTGCAGTCTTCGCCGGGAGAGGGCACGACTATCAATGCCACGTTCCCGGTGCGTCGCCGGCAAGCCGCGGATAGCCCGACAGCCGAACCGGCCCGCGCCGGCGCGGATCCGGTCACGCCACCGCGCGTCTGAGCCGCGGGCTTCTGTACGCGAGGCCACGGCCCGCGCGCCGGACGGCCTCCACGAGTTCTCGATCGGCGCTATCGGCCACTACGAACCCGATCGCCCCCGCTTTCTGCGACTCGTTGGCGAACGCCTCGTTCATGTGCATCGTGGTGACGACGATCTGGGTCTCGGGCGAGACCGTTCGAAGCCGCTCGATCCGCTCGCGGCTGAACCCATCCGGCATCCGCAGGTCGAGGACGACCACGTCGGGGTGACAGTTGGTCACCTGTCGCGCCGCGGCCTCGAAAGAGCTCGCCTCCCCGACGACACGCAGATCGTCCACGTTGTCCAACAACCATCGCAACCTCTGACGCAAGCCGGGATGGTCGTTGGCGAGCACGACACGCGTCCGCCCAACCCCTGGCGAGGTGTCCGTTTCGCGATCGTCGACTGGTTGTATGGAGTGCATCGTGCGAATGTAGGCCCGGGGGCGGGTCCCGACGACCGGCTAAGCGTGCGGTACACGCACGGTGAAGTACCGACTCCGTCCGCGTAGTCGCGCGTGAAGTGCACCGCATCTCCGCCCGGGCTCGTCGAGCTACGCGGCGGGTTCCCGGGTAGCCACCGGCGACCGGCTCTACACGGCGGGCACCTGAAGGGGGTGTGGCGGGTCCTCGCGGCTCGACCGCCCGAGCAGAACCTGCATAACTCGTCACCGGACCGTCCGCTGATTGACCGTGTCGAGTTGCGCGTGATTATCGTGCGGTACTCGGCAAGGTTTGCTGCCTGGCCATGAATTGTCGAGTTGTGTGCGTCAGACGCGCACGCTGGGATCTGCGCGGGGGGGCCGTCAGCAATGACGGTCCCTACCGCGATCAGGCCGTCAGCTTTCGACCGCCGCCACCGCGGTCCCTCAGGTACCTGCCGTCATCCCCCGGCGACCGAAGACCCTCCGGAACCCCGGACTGCTTCGGGGCTAACTACCACCGCCGCGTGCATCAGCGCGAAGTCCGTGCGATCAGCCCGCTCATACGGCAGCCGCGTGCTCGCCCTCGACGCCGATCGCGGGCGCAGCAGTACGTGCCGAGCGCGTGAGCACGAGCAACGGGCAGCGAGCGGTGCGGGCGAGGCGCTGCGCGACCCCACCGTACACGAGCCTGCCGAGCGGCCCGTACCCGCGCGACCCGACGACCAGCAGATCGAGCGACGCGCTGTAGAGCGTGAGCTCCTCGACCGGATCGCCATAAGCGGAGTGGGCCTCGACGCCGCCGAGGGCCGTGAGCCGCTCGCGGGCCCGGTCGACCTCGTTCTCTATCGAGTCGGCCTCGATGGGGGCCGATGCACCCATGTGGCCCAGAAAGAGGTACGCGGGGGTCGAGATCGCCTGGAACGCGGACAGCTTCGCGTGATGCTCGGCCGCGACAATCCGCGCCAGGGCCAGCGCACGTTCGCTCTCGGGCGAGCCGTCGTAGCCAACGCCCACCTCGCGCATCACCACCGGCTCCCGGCGATACCCGGCCGGCGCTATCGCGACGGCGCACGGCGCGCCGTTCAGAGCCGCCCGTGTGTCGTCGCCGATCACGGTTCTGCCCAGCAACCCTCGCCGAGACGACCCGATCACGAGCAGGTCGGCGCCCGTGAGCTCAGCCAGCTCGTGCAGGCCACGCCCCACCGACGGCGATCCGTACCAGCGGAGCTCGGCGTTGACTCCCGCCTCGTCGCTCACGCTCTCGAGCCGCTTGCGAATCCGCTCGTGCTGCGCGACCTCGTAGTCGGGACTCGACGCCCGCGACACCTGGGAGTCGCCCTGATAGACCTGGGCGAGTGTGAGCTCGCTGCCCTGGGCGGCGAGCACCTGCGCGAGCGCGATCGCGTCGCGGCCTCCTTCGCCATCATCCACGCCGACGACGACGTTCTTGAACATCTCGGTTTCCTCCTCGTGGTTCCATGCTCTCGCTCAGGTCTCTCTTCGCAACGTCTAGCGGGGCGCGGCGGTCATGACAGGTTCCTCGGTCCGGCTGGCACGATCGGCGGTCCCGGCCGCGAGTGAGCTCCGCGGCAGGATCAGCAGCGGGCACGGCGCATGACGCGCCAGGTAGTCCGACACGCCGCCGTGGAACAGCCGGCCGAGCGGTCCGTAACCACGCGAGCCGACCACCAGCAGGTCGAGGTTCTCACCGAACCGAACCAGCTCCTCACGCGGCCCACCGCAGACGGCATCGCCCTCGACTCCGTCGCCCAGGTCACACAGCCGCGTAATCCTGTGGCGGATCAGGCGGCTCGTGGTCTCGGGCCACTCCGCCGACGTCGCACCGTCGTCCTCCTCGTCCCCGAGCGCGACGACCTGCAGCGCCCAGATCGTCGCTTCGTGTCGCGCGGCGAGCTCGCGGGCGGCGGCCAGCGCGAGCTCGCTCTCCGGCGAGCCGTCATAACCGACGCCGAGACTCTTGAGCTCGTGGGGCTGGTCGCGGTAGCCACGGGAAGCGATTGCGACCGCGCACGGTGCACCGCTGAGCCCCGCCCGGGTGTCTTCCCCCATGAGCACGCGACCAAGCAGCCCACGGCTGGACGACCCGACCACGAGCAGATCTGCCCGGAGTCGCTCGGAGAGCACATGCAGGCCGCGACCCACACGACGCTCAGGGTGCGCGACCAGCCGCGCGTCGAGGGATGCCGAAGCCCGCTCCTGTTCGAGCAGCGTCTCGGCCTGGGCTCGTGCGACGAAAACCGCCAGCGAGTGGCCGCCACCGATCGCCAGGCCTGGACCGTAGATGTGCGCAAACGTGATCACGGCATCCGGCGCGGCCAGCTCCCTGGCCAGACCGATCGCATCGCGACCGCCGCCACGCCCGTCGACGCCCACCAGAACTCTTCGGAAGATGTGCATCAGAGTGCGAACACGATCCTGGCGGCGACCCGGCCGGCCTCGACGTCCGCGATCGACTCGTTGACGCGGGCGAGTGGGCGAACCTCGCGGATGACCTTCGTCTTACCGGCGGCGTGCAACTCGAACACCTCCCGCAGATCGGTGCGGGTGCCGACGATCGACCCGACGACGGTGATCCCGTTCAGAACCGTCTCGAAGATCGGGAGCGTGACCTGGTTGTCGGCGGGCAGCGCGACGAACACGAGCTTGCCGCCCCGGCGCAGCGTGCCGTAGGCCTGCTCGAACGCCCGCGGCGAGACCGCGAGCGCGATCGCCTGGTCGGCACCGCCGAGCGCCTTGATCGCCTCGACTGGGTCTTCCCGGGTGGCGTTGACCGTGAACTCCGCCCCGAGCGCTAGCGCGAGCTCGAGCTTCTCGTCGAGCAGGTCGACCGCGATCACGCGGCCGCCGGCGATCGCGGCGTATTGGATCGCGAGATGGCCCAGCCCGCCGACGCCGAACACGGCGACGAGATCCGAGGAACGGGTGCCGGCGACCTTGATCGCCTTGTACGTGGTCACGCCGGCGCACGTGAGCGGCGCCGCGTCGAACGGGTCGATGCCATCCGGGACCTTCACCACGTAACGGGCGTACGCGACCGCGAACTCACCGAAGGCGCCGTCGATCGAGTAGCCCATGTTCTCCTGGGACTCGCACAGCGTCTCCCACCCGGACACGCAGTAATCGCATGTCCCACACGCGTAGCCGAGCCAGGGCATCGCGACGCGCTCGCCGACCGCGACCTCGGTGACACCGGGACCGAGCTCGACGACCCTACCGACGCCCTCGTGGCCGGGGACGAACGGAGGCGACGGCTTGACCGGCCAGTCGCCGTGAGCCGCGTGGATGTCGGTGTGGCACAGCCCGGATGCCTCCACGCTGACCAGAATCTGGCCCGGCTCGAGCTCGCGCCAGGGCACCTGCTCAACGGTGAGCGGTGCGCCGAAATCGTGGACGACCGCGGCGTGATAGCCGACACCATCCTGAGCGGACTGTTTCGGATGCGGGACGGTTGTGGCCATGGGATTCTCCTTGCTGAATGGAGACTGAATCCTCCGGGAGAGGCACGGCTCGCCCATCCGTCGCCGACTGCAGACCCCATGCGGACAATTACCGACTCTTGCAGCCGTGTCGTCGCTCGCCCGCGCTAACGCTCGTCCGCCAAACTCTCGTAGCAGGCGAGGTGATAGCACCGGCCGCTGGAACAGATCTCGGGCTCGGCGGCACGTGAGCTCCGGGTGGCGACGTCGCCGCCGAGATGCATGAGCGGCTCGTACACGCCGATGATGTCGTCACAGACCGGGCAACGCGGCGGTTCCACGTAACGCCACTCTCCCTGGGAATGTCCCATTCCAAGTCAAGCATCGCGCACAAGTCCCGCCGCGCTATCCGTCAGCGACCGCAGGCGACTGTGCCGAACTACTGAGTCCGGACGCTCCGGGGCGGCTATCCGTAGTCATCCGCACCGCTCCCCGCGGCGCCTCCCGATGTGCCGCCCGACCGACCCGACGACGATCGGGTCATGCCGAGCATTGTGTGCTGAGATGACGGACGCCGGGCTTGTGGTGGCCGTCATTCTTGCGGTTGCCTTCACAGCTACCAACGGCTTCCACGACGCGGCCAACTCGATTGCTGCGCTGGTCGCCACGCGCACGGCGACCCCACTGCAGGCGGTTCTGCTCGCCTCGGCGTTCAATCTCCTCGGCCCGCTGCTGCTAGGCACCGCGGTCGCGACCACGATCGGCGGGATCGTTCGCGTGACGCCGTCGGCGGCAAACCAGGTGATCGGGGCCGGGCTGGCCGCGGCGGTGGCCTGGAATCTCGCGACTTGGTGGCGCGGGCTTCCGTCGAGCTCCGCGCAGGCGCTCGTCGGCGGTCTCGTCGGGGCGGCACTGGCAGAGGGCGGCGTCCACGCGGTTAACTGGGGCGGCCTGCGCGGTGGGCTCCCGGTCGGATTTGTCGGCACGGTCGCGTCGCTGGTCATCTCGCCGCCGCTCGGCGCGTTGGGTGCGCTGGTGGTGATCCGCTCGCTCAGGCGGCTGGCGCGCCAGGCCACGCGGCGCTGGGACGTGCTGGTACGCGGTGGGCAATGGGCTACGTCGGCGGCGCTGGCGTTCAGTCACGGCGCCAACGATGCCCAGAAGGCGATCGGGGTCATCGCGGCCCTGCTCCTTGCGGACGGACGGATCAGCTCACTCGCCGCCCCGACCTGGGTCACCGTCATGTGCGCGGTGGCACTAACCGCGGGCACGGCTCTGGGCGGATGGCGGATCATTCGCACGGTGGGCCGCGGGATCTACCGGTTCCAGCCGGTCGAGGGCCTGGCGTCCACGGCCGCGTCGGCCGCCGTGATCTTCGGCGCTTCGGTCGTCGGGGCGCCGACCTCTACCTCTCAGGTGGTGGCCTCGTCCGTTGTGGGCGTGGGAGGAGGCCGGTGGCGCTGGCGGCACGTGCATTGGCATGTCGTTCGCCAGATGGGCCTCGCGTGGATGATCACGCTACCGATCACCGCGGCGCTGGCCTCCTTGGCGTTCGAGCTCTGGCGCTTGGTGACATGACGGATCGCGAGCATCCGACGCGGCGGCGGTGGTTCCTCCCTCACAACCCCGATGTGGTCCGACTGCTGCGGGCCCAGGCCGCAGTCACGGTCGAGGGTATGGACGCGTTTGTCGCGTGGGCCGAGGGGGACGGTGAAGCGGGCGACCGGGTGCGAGAACTCGAGCACGTCGCCGATGAGCGCAAGCGCGAGTTGCGCGAGGCGCTGACGGATGCGTTCGCTCCGGCGCTCGAGCCCGAGGATCTGTTCGAGCTCTCGCAAGGGCTCGACGGCGTGCTGAATCGAGCCAAGAACACGGTCCGCGAGGCCGAGGTTATGGGAGCGCGGCCGGACGCCGCGATGGCGGAGATGGCCGCCGAACTCGACGAGGGCGTGAGGAACCTTGCAGCTGCCTTCGACGAGCTCGCCAACCGGAGCGGGCGGGATGCGGCGACGGACGCGGCCGACCGGGCGATTAAGAACCAGCGCCGGCTCGAGCACCGGTACCGGGCCGCGATGTCGGCCCTGATCGATGTCGAGGATGTGCGGGAGGTCACCGCCAAGCGCGAGCTCTACCGCCGGCTTGTGCGGACCAGCGACCATCTTGCGAACGTCGCCGAGCGCGTGTGGTATGCCGTGCTCAAGGCGGGCTAAGTCGAGCTAACGGCTCCGGGGCGGAGCGCCAAGCCGAGGCCAGGACCGAGATCCCTCCTGCCCCGGCCGCGTCGATCAGGACGCGACCGGGGCACTGGGGACGGGAGGAGTCACGACCCGACGGTCGGGGTGATCCTGACCGGCTCCTTACTGGCCTCCTTGGGGAGCGGGATCATCACCTCGACGACGCCGTTGCGCGTCGATGCCTTGATCTTCTTGGCATCGACTCCCCCGGGCAGCGCCATCGAGCGCGAGAAGGACCCGTAGCGGCGCTCGCGCCGTACATAGTCCTTGTCCTTCTCCTCCTTGCGCTCCTCGTGCTCACCAGAGATCGTGAGGATGTCGTCCTCGACCTCGATCTTGACGTCCTCGGGCTTGATCCCGGGGAGGTCGGCGCGCACGACCAGATGGCCGTCGTCGCGCACGACGTCGATTGCCGGCGTCCACGCGCGCTCGCGACCATCCGGCCACTCGTCGAACATGCGATCAAACCGAGAACGCAGCTCACCGAGCTCGGCGAACGGATCCCAACGCGTCAGTGTTCCAGGCATGACTCACCTCCTTTCTCGATCATGAGGTGGCACTGTCACCGTAATTCGGCCGGTCGTTTGCGCCATCCGCAGCCATTCCTCTGTCGACTCCGTAGTAGCCCGAACTGGATCGGCCGCTCCCAACGGTTGTCGCGCCCCTCGGAGCTCACTAGAAGTAACTCATGCTGTTCCCATGCGCCGCACAGGAGGCTGAGATGACAACCACCGCTCGAGAGCTCGCAAGCGAGACATGGGCCGAGTACTTCGATGCCCTCAGCCGCGAGCTGCTGCACGCGCCCACATCGATCGAGGTGGTCGACCCGTCCGGCCCGGCTAGCTTCGAGGCGACGCGCCTTGCACTGCACTCACTGACCTACGACCGCCGGTACGACGTGTTCGAGGTCGCCGTGGCCGACGACGGCGCAAATCTGCCGTGCGTCCTTCGCCACCTCGTCGATCACCCGGCTCGGGTGGCGGTGGACAATCACACGATGCTGGCACCAATGACGATCGCGGTGGACGGATGCGACGGCGTCCGCACGATGATCCGGATCGAGGACGACCCCGACCTTGGCGGCTGAGCCAGATCGAGCGCCCGGATGCGGCTAGACGGTCGATTCCACGGTCGCAGGCGCCGACACTCCGCGAGCCCCGGACCTGACGCGAAATGCGATGCACCGACCAATTAGGGCCGAGGCCCTCACTCGCCGCGGCTCCCGGCTCGACTGCGCCGCAACCGGTGTATAGCGCGGGTTTCGGCGCACTGAGGACGATCGGCGAGGTCGAGTGTCCAGTTGTCGGGCGCTTCCCGGCGCGAGCGGGACCTCGGACCCAGCCGGCGCAGTCCCGATACGGCCCGCGGAATCGATCATCCAGGCCGCGCGGTTAAGCGGCGAACAGGTCGTTGCAGAGGCCGGTCAGCGACGCGATGTCGTGGACGTCGGCGTCCCGGTCGGGCACGCAGATCGGATCGTCGTGGAGCGCGCGTAGCAGCCGGACGACAGCGCCGTTGTCTCGGCGGGCCAGGCGCTGAACCTCGGCATGGGTGCAGGCGACCTTGTCCGCCAGGCGGGCGCCGAGCTCGTCGTGCAGCCTGGCTGTGACCGTGACTCCGTCGTGCGGACAGCGATCGAGCGGGTGCACCCGGTTGACGATCACCCCGCAGCGGTGCAGGCCGGCGCGGTCCAGCTCGGCGGCGAAGAAGACCGCCTCGTCGGCCGCCGAGCGTTCCGGCGAGGTGACGACCAGGAAGCCGCTGTGCGGGTCGGAGAGCAGCGCGTGGACATCCGCGGCACGGCGGCGGAAGCCGTCGAGCAGGCCCGCGAGCAGCCGGAACAGCGTGGTCAGGTCGTCGAGCAGCTCGACGCCGGTGATGCGGCGCAGCGCGCCGAAC
>Ga0187777_10001761_pt1 | contig 13959 bp, 10 predicted proteins | sample 1015_Q2_SP5_10_M_FD_132416 | JGI IMG/M metagenome (GOLD analysis project Ga0187777, IMG submission 132416) | Tropical peat soil microbial communities from peatlands in Department of Meta, Colombia - 1015_Q2_SP5_10_MG | ecosystem: Environmental > Terrestrial > Soil > Wetlands > Peat | place...
CCTCTGCTCGCGCCAGATGTCCACGTCACTTCCGACATTGCATATATTCGCTGGCATGGAAGAGGATCACGTCCTTGGTTCAATTACAAATATTCCGAGCAGGAACTTGAGGCATGGATTCCGAAACTGAAGGAAGCTGCGAGTAGATCGAAGAAAGTTCTGGGATACTTCAACAACCACTTTCATGGATATGCTCCTGAGAATGCATTGCAGACGATGCAAATGGTAGGAGTCGTAACGCCACATGCAACCGCCGCCCTACAGCGGCTTATCTTCCAAAGAAAATACAGTGTGAAAGTGAAAGATGAATCTGGAACACTTGACAATTGGGTTGGATCGAGAGAGCCGGTGAGAGGCATATCCGAATTCGCAACCCTGGAAGTCATTGATGCCGCTAAGGCCATATCTGATGATGATTTCTCGCTTCGAGAAAAGACGAAGAGCAGCCTTGCAGGCTATGTGGGAAACACAACTGTAAGTATCAATCTTGACAATCGGACAATAATTCATCGATGTTCATTATCGGATGAATTCTTTTCGCAGAAAAAATTCTGCCATCACGTCGTAAAACTGCTTCTGAGCATTAGTGCAGCTGAAGCGGAACAGTTCCTCTCGAATATTCATTCAACCCTCGACGAGTGGCGGTTCGAGTCGCGTCTTTCAGTAGAATTTTCTACGTAAGTTTCCCATATCGTCAGACAACGACTTCCAGGACGCGCTCATAGATCTTTCAGTGTGCTTGTTAGGAGATTTACCATTTCCCTATCGTGTGGATCGAGAATTTGGAAATAGAATTTTTCAATTCCTGCGTTACTGAAATCTTTCAGTTGAGAAGTGAATTCATCTACCGTGCCGCAGAGCACCCCACGCTTCCTAATCTCATCCAGATTCAACGGCGAGTCGAATCTTGCCTTGTAAAGTTCACCATTTTTCGCTATTTTTTGCTCAAGTTGGTTTTGGTTTTCAGCGATCACGAATGGTCCCATTCTTGAAATTTGTATCTTTCTACCACTCCGACTTTTGTCCAGGCTACTCTTAAGTTCCTTAAAGTCGGTGATTCGGTGGTTGTAGACGTTCCATTCGTCCGCATATTCTGCGATTACGCGCATCATTTTCGGGTTTCTTCCTCCGATGATTAACGGCACTTTACTTTTTGGATAGCAACGTGTCCTTGCTCGATAATATTCGCCCTGGAAGTCTACGGGTTTCCCATCTATCAACGGCCTGATGATTTTCAGCGATTCGATGAACTGGTTGTATCTGATCTTGAAGCTAGGGTAATCGAACCCAAAGGCGAGGTATTCTTCTTCGTACCAGCCGGCTCCAACTCCCAGTAGGAACCTTCCGTGGGTGTAGTCGTTTAGGTTACAGGCCATGCGAGCCAGTAGTCCCGGGTTTCGAAAACCGATTGGTGAAACTAACGGGCCAAATTTTATTTTATTGGTTTTTGCTGCCAGTACGCCTAGGCTTGACCAGCATTCTGGTGAATCTCTTTCTTTGTTGTCCCAAATCGGTAGGAGGTGGTCTGAGCGAAGTATGTATCCGTACTCGTTTTGTTCCGCATATACACCCCAGTCAACTATCTCTTGAACGCTCATCGCCTGCTGCGGTTCCAGCATTAGACCGCAATCAGCGATGGAAACCATTAGATCACGCGGAATGGCTTGAGGGTGAAGTCTAGTCGCCTTGTACTGAGCGTACGCTCACATATTCGAGTTTAGGCGCTGCGCTCTTCTCTACTGGTGGAGGTCGCACTGCAAGCCGGATTAGTATTAGTCGATTAGTGACTCCGGGAACACTTCCTTTGACTGCCACGTAATCCGAGTTGATCTCACCGTACCTCAGAAAGCCGCCTTTCGGGGTTACTTCGGATCCGTTGTTGCCGATCTTTACAATCTGTTTGTTGTATTCGGTTCTTTGATGGAACCCCATCTGGCCAGCTCTCGGGACTGAGTACATGACGTAGTGTGGAGTCCATCCACCAATTGATCCGACTTCACGCACGGTTTTTCGGGATTTGTGGAACTTGCGTCTAATACCCCATCTTTTTACCGGCCCTTGGATTCCCTTACCTTTCGTTATTCCGATAGAATCCACAGCTTGGCCTTCTTTCACGATGTCAGCAACTTTGACCTCTGTGCCAACAAGTTTCTTCCCGTACTCGAATCGTTCTTTGATCGAGCCGCCACCGATTTTGATTTCAATCATATCGGGCATCTTCTTCGAACGTTTCGCGAGTCGTGGTTGTGTGGCCATTACGAGACGGAGATCCTCGATTCTTTCAAGGTTCTTTTCGATTTTGTTTAATCCTTCTTCTGTCAAGAATTTTTCTGGAACGGAAATGATTCGTTCAAAGTCTTTGGGAGGTTTCTCCATCCAGGCTTCAGCGAACGTACGAAGACCCTTGTAGTCTTTAGCGTAAGCCCGTATGGCAACGGCTAACATTGGTGGTGTTTCGATGATGGTCATAGGGATTACAACTTCCTTTCCGAAGGTTAGTGAGCCTTCGCGGCTATCGATTGCTAGTGAATAGGTCATGCCAGCTTTGAATCCGGCGAATGCTAGCAGTTTTGGTCCAGCTTCGGCTTCAGGCCAGTTTCGTATTCGGCCTCTCCAAGCAGCAGCACGTCCTCTAGGTAGGAATGCGAGTGAACCACGTTTAGGTGCATGTACCTTCCTATGACCCAATCATGACACCAGATTGAATGTTTCTTGGACGCTGTTGAAGTTCAGCTCTAAAATACTTTGTGCGAGCTCGACCTTACCGTTACGGGTGATTTTGAGAACTAGTCTTCGTCCTCGTCATCGTCGTCCTCATCGTCTTCATCCTCATCGTCATCACCACCGGCTTTGGCAGTCGCAGCGCCAGCCTTACCCTTTCCAGCAGCTGCTTCCACGCTCTCAAAGGTCTGCATAGCTTCTTGCAATTCTTCTTCGGTGATCTTCCCTGCAACGAAGAGAAGGTCATTGATCCATTCGGAGACGATATCGTCTATGTTTGCGGCGGGAACTAACGGGTGTTTTCCTAGAGTTGCCTGTAAATCAGTGAATAGTTTGTCTAAGTCGACGCTTTCCACTTTCTGCTTCTTGCCGTAAACGAACTTCAACTAGTCCACAAGCTCTCCGTCTAACATAACACTGCTTTTTGAAGGTTGGTGAGACATGTTTTATGACTTATGGGAGTCGAAGTGTCAATTTTAGTTACCTCTCTCCGATTGGTTTAACTTTCGGATAGCTTCGTGCATCTCGACTGCAACAGGAGTATGCCGCCTGTCTCCAGACCTGGACAGCGGGGGTAAGAACGATGAATTCTCCCTAATGCCAAGCCAGGTCAAAGGCGCAGGACTGAACACTCAAAAGTATACGAGTGTGTCCACAGGCTCCTGTCCCGCAGGGGTTCAGGGGTTCGAATCCCCTCCCCCGCACCATCCATGGTTTGAAGACGGACATAGTTTCTTGGTCTAAAACGAAGCGACATAATCACAGATATCGACTAGAATCGGACTGAGTCGAATGCGATTGAAATAATGGTGACAACCTTCACAAGGAATTATCGGCCGATTTGCAGGTACTAGCGACGGTACTTGTTCAATTTTGTGATGCCATTTATAACTGGAAGACTATCGCAGTTCGGATTAAAATTTGCGCTTCCATCCTCCTAAGAAATCGTGTAAGGCAAGCACCTTTGTTATCATTACAATAGTTGCCTTGTTCGCAGGCATCTATCTGCTTCAGACTTCCACGCAAATTGCCCCTAAAGGGGCAACTGCATGGGTTGCATCCTTCGATTTTCAGCGAGACTTTGCGTCCTATGATTACATCATGATCCACGTGAAGAATTTGAGTTCCAAACCAGTTGCCATTTGCTTCGCAATCTTTGACGTCACTGGCAATTTATGGAAATCAGCTCTGAGCGGTGAAGGATCCACTGCTTGGACAATGACTGGATGCAGTGATAGTGGCGGATCAGTTCCATGGGAGGCCGACGGAGCAGTCGGTTCATCGAAGATATGGACAATTCGATTTCAGCCTGTCCTTCCTTCTAACTCATCGCAAATTTCATGGGCTGGACAGGGCACGGTGATAGTTTACTCTAAAGATAACGCTACACTAATTGCACCGACTGCGGTGATGACGTTGATCGGAAGATCACGGACAGCCACGCTTCAATGGCTACCTGCAGTAAACATGACCATCATAATAGACTCTATCTCCAAGCCGCTGCTTACGACTTCCAGATTTCGCGTAGAAAGATCCACTATATGATAGTAATCGGGTGCGTACTTGGAACGATCCGCGGCACACGCAGCAACCTTAGAATCATGCCTTACAGACAAGATAGATGGTGTTGGCGGATGATTTGGGTTTGCTCTTCATGCGGAGAGACGGCTAAATCTAAGCGACAGAAATGTCCAAGATGTGGAAGTACGTTGTGGAAACCCGGGCGTACTCGGGAACTTTCTGAAGTTGCAGGGCCGATGAAACGGATCTCTCCAAGGGGGCTTCTCTTAGCGCAGACTGGAAAACAACAGCCGGCTCAGGAGCCGGGCATAGAATGCGGAAAATGCCACCGAATAATTTATCGACCTGAGAAGCAGTTTGATTCGGAAGCTTTTCAAAAAGCCAAAAGGGCCCACTACTCATTATCTCCTGACTGTAGTCAATAATCATCTTCACGATCGGAGGTTGTTGAATTCATACTTCGATTTGAGTAACGTGGCTCTGTCCTTCTCTGGTAAGGCTTACCTGAAAACGACTGTCTGCAGCTTCGAACAATTCAGGGTGGTGATCGACTATAAGCAGCTGTGGAACTCGGCGCAGGTGCTCAAGGACGTTAACTAGTTCTTTTCGTCTACTTTCATCTAGATGGGTCGTTGGTTCATCAAGAATTAGAAAGTCGAGTTGGCTCAGAACTTCACTGAGAGCGAGGAGGAACGCCATGCTTGTCAGTACTTGTTGCCCTCCGCTGAGTCTACGTGCGTGTCGTTTGTATCCTGCCCTTGTGACGAGAAACTGGTAGTCTTCGGTTAGTTCAAAGTTTTCAAGATCGATTCCGCGGTAGAGACGCATCATATAGTCATTGGCGCTCTGGGCAATTTTGGTGATAAAATTTCGACGTACGATTGGTTGGATTTCTCTCATCGACTTCCGTATTATGTCTAGTGTACTGATTCGTCTTTCGTCTTCAACTATTTTTGGTTCAAGTTTAGCTGCTTCTTCTTTCGCTTTTTCAGCGTTCTCAACTCGTTTCTTCTGCGGGTTTAGGAAGCTTTGATCGAAAGAGTTCAGTTCTCGGGTCAATTGTTCGATCTGTTTTGGAATGGTCTTGAGTTCTAGAGCTAGCGTTGCAGCTTGATCTAGAACCTCTTTGTCAGAGCTGGATAATTTGGCTGAAAGTTGAGTTCTGAGTTGGAGTAATAATTCCGTTCTAATATTGACTTTATCCTGAATCTTATTGGATTCGATTATCCGACGCTGTTCGCGTATCTGTTTAAGGACCAGGAGTGCATGGTTCACGTTTTTGGTCTGTCTACTCGTGTCCTCGTGCTCCTTACGATACTTTTCAGTCTGACTCCGTTCTGTTTCAAGTAGTTTTGAATGCAAATCCCCTTCACGTTTGAGGGCGGTTGCTTGTTTGCCGCGTTCTTCGAAGTGTTCTTTCCATTTTTCTTCGGTCAGTATACTTCCGCATCTATCGCAAGCAATTGTCGGTTGCTTACCCTTTCCATACAAATACTGTTGAACATCATCGAGTTCAGCGTTAACCTGATCGCGTTCTTTTACTATCTGATCAAGTTTCGATTGAATGCGGCTTGATTGTTCTAAGCTATGCTGGATTGCTTGTTCAAGTTTAGTGTCTTCCTGCACGGCTCTCTCCAGATCGGATTCGAGTTCCTTGATTTGGAGAATGATTTCGTTTGATTCGAGCTCTGCGAAGTTTGGAGCGACAGATGCAGGCAGAACCTTCTCTCTCAGGAGGTGTGAAACTAAGTCGGTTATCTGTTTCGAGGCGTTTTCGGAGGCGATTTGTGCTTTTTGGGCATCGTCGTCTATGGCTTTAATGCGGTCTGAGGTTACTGCGACTTTTTCGGAAGATTCAATCATCTTTCCGTATCGTTCTTGCAGTTGTTTCAAGTCCAACTGTCGCTGTACGCGTTGCTCTTCTATGCGTCTCAAGTTTTCTTTCTCTTCGGTTAGGCGATTAGCGTCACGTTTGAAGCCTACAATTTTTTCCAAGTTTGTTCGTTTCCTTAGTTCAAGTTGAGAAATCGGGCTTTCTCTTCTGCCTAGTTCTTGGTATGTGGCTTCGAGCTGAAAGACGTGAAAGAGTTTGTCGAGTGAGATTTTTCTTTCCTGAGTCTCTTCGAGAAGTTCGCTGAATCTTCCCTGGCCTACGTGGACGATGTATCGCCAAACTGATGGGTCGACACCGAATGATTCCAAGGTCTTTCTAACAGGTTCAGGTTTTTTTATGATTTCATTTGTTGCGAGATTTGTCAGCGTACATTCGTGTTCAACTTTTCCGTCAGGAGTGCGTTTGAGTAGTCTCTGTATTCGATAATTCTGTCCGGTTCGTGGATCATCATAGTCAACGACGACTTCGGCTGATGCTGAATTGTCGGCTATTAGTTCGGGTAGATCGACTTCTGGGACATCCCCCAGAAAAGCGAAATCTAGGGCTTGGAGGATGTTGGTCTTTCCTGAACCAGTCGCTCCTATGATGGCGTTCTTTCCGTTTCCAAACTCGAGTTCAGTGTCATCGTGGCTTGCGAAGTTGTGTAGTTCGATTCGTTTAATCATTTAGTCTGCTTCCATTCGTCAATGATTTCGAGGGCTTCTTGGTGTGCTGTTTTCAATTTTTTTTCGTATATTTTTAGGATCTTCATCGTTAAGTTGGATAGATCTTGAGAGGTTTGGCTGTTGACTGATTTGAAGTAGGTCTGTAGGATAACTTGCAGATCCGATGTATTGGAGAATTCAATCTGCCCGCCAGTCCGGTCGAAGGTCATCAAGGGATAGTCGAGATAGAGCATTTTCTCGCGCAGAGAAAGGATACCGTGAATGTCAATTTCTGTCTTTGATGAGGATGGATGTAATGTTCCTGTGAGCACTGGTCGGATTATTGCTTGAGTTGAGACGTTTTTCGAAATTGTTTCTTTAGCAGCTTCAGTAACTTCGGCGGGTTTTGCGTTCTGGAAGTTAATTTTTATGCTTTTTACGTCACGTGTTAGTATGGGAACAAAGTTTGCGTTTGTTATTTCTCCAGTGACTTGTACGTCGTAGTATCCATGCTTGATAGTCTCGCGTGTGTCTTCTTGAATGCCGGCGTTTTCGGTCCAATTGTAACTGATTGTTGGGGCGTCGGCGAAGCTTGTGATCTCTGGGGAGCCGGGATTGTATATGTGGGTTTGTTTGTGTTCCCACTGTCTGTGATTGTGGCCGAGAGCCACGTAGTCGATAAGTCCTCTGGAGAATATTTCCTGTATGGTTTCTGATTTGAGAGCTGGTCCGACTAGGTTTGGTTGACTGGTTACCGAGCCGTGCATGATGAGTATTTTGAACTCTGAACCTCCGCGCATGTTTCCTTTAAGCTTGAGAAATTCTTCTTCCTGGTTTGATCCGTGGTCTCCGAGTCCGAAGACGATTACTTTCTTTCCAGATTTTGTTTCGAAATTGATCGGTTCAGTTCCGACGTCCACTCTTTGGACTAATCCTAACCTTTTCTCGAGAATTTGAAGGATGTCGCCTCCTGCCTTGTCGAAATAGGATTCGGGTTTATCATGGGACCCTGGAGCGACAAAGAAGGGGACCCCGGCTTTCTTTAGTTTGGGTAACTCCTCTAATATGCGACTCCAGGCTGCCGTTGGTGGTCTTGGTCGATCCACTAGATCTCCGCCATGTACCACGAAGTCAACTTGATTTTTCAGCGCGGCTTCGATGATTGCTGCGAATGCTTTTCCGTAGATTGGAATTTGTATATCCGTTTTCTTACCTATCGGTGGCCAGTTTAGGCCAAGATGTGTGTCAGCCAAGTGGATGAAGCGCAGGTCTGATTTAGTAGATGTCAAAGTATCCACTTGGTGGTACAATGTTAGTCTGAGGTTGTTTTTGGTCAGGTTCTTCCAGGTTGGTCAGGTTTGTGAGGATTTGAATTTCAGCACGTTTCTTGTATTTTGGAAGTTTGATTCCCAGTTCGTTTGCGGTTACGTGTTCGATTCGAGTGTTCGGTAGGTTCCTTATTCTGTCTATGATAGTGCCGAATCCTGGGCACGTTTCGAAATTGCCAACGACTATTAATTTCTCTCGAGCGCGGCTTAAGGCTACGTTCATCCGTTTGGGTTGGAGTATGAAGCCAACTTCGCGGTCTGGGTTGGCTCGAACTAGATCTAGGATTATAATGTCTCTTTCTTGTCCTTGAAAGCTGTCAACCGTTCCTACAATGTTGCTTCTTCCAATCGCTTTTGTTAGAATTCTATGTTGTTCTTTGTATGGGGTGATGATTCCGATTTGATTGTCGCTTATCCCGGTTGACTTTAGAGCGTTGAGTAAACGCAAGTCAACTTCGACATTTGCAAGATTATAGGTACTCGCGCCTCTGTATTCTTCGATCCCCTCAACGTCTACGACCCCGATTATTATCTTGGGGTCCAGGACGAGGTTGAGTTGATTGGGTTGGATTGGATTTATGGTTGCGTAAAGTGATGACCTTTTGGGTACATGTCTCGCAGTTTCAATCTTGCCATCGTAGAAGCTCTGATCGATCAAGTCACAGATTTCCTGTCGCATTCGATATTGGAGTGTGAGGTCTCTGATGAGTTGTGATTGGAGATTATTTCGGGTCAGTGTGGATTGGGCGATTTCGAGAAGGCTGTTGATTGGTTTGTTCAGTTGTGAAACTGGTGGGAGTTGTTTGTCGTCGCCGATGATAATCATCTTCTCGCCCTGTGGAATGGCTGAGAAAGCATCTTGCATTCGAATCTGACTGGCCTCCTCGAAGATGATTATGTCGAAACGGCCGGCCTTTACGAGATCTAATGACGCGCTGCTGCATGTTGTTAGCACGGCGGCTGCGTTTCGCATTTTCTCTACGGCGGCCAATGCCATGTCCTGTTCGTTGCTTAGAATATTGATGAGGGCTGCTTGCATGACGGATTCACGGATTTTGTACCAATTGCCGAATCTGATACCGAATTTGTGCCCTTCGGCCAGTAATCGTTCGACGATATTGTCAACGGCTGGGTTGGTGATCGAGACAACAAGAGCACGTTTTCCTTCACGTGCTAGCTGTGCTAATATTTCAACAATGACAAGCGTTTTCCCCGTCCCGGGTGGACCGAGGATGATGGCGTAGTCTTGAGCACTTAGCGCCAGCTTCACAGCCTCTTGTTGATTCGGGTTAAGATCCGCGACGAATTGTAGTTCTTTGAACTGGGTTGGTTCCCGTGGAAGTTCCACTCCGAGTAACCTTCTCGCGAGTTCACTTGTTCTTCCTGTGGCCCTATGCATTGCGTCGACAGACCGTAACTGTCGGCGGGTCAGATCCACATCGTATCGGTCTATCGACAAACCTTGACTGGGTAGACCGAGGGGGATATCGCCGTACGGAACAACGATAACTGAATTGTCGATAAGTTCAGACACTTCGCCTGTAAAACTGAGTGCGGTTAGTGGGTTTCCCGCGCTGACGATAACCGTTTCCCCGGGTAGAACGTTTGGGGCACCGTCTTTTGCAAGCTGTACTTGCTTTGGTTCAAGTTTGATTATTCGGTATCCAACGTCAGTTATCCCAAGCTCGATCCTTGTCGCGTTCGTCAATCGCCTCGATTTCCATTTCCACGCCTGATTCACCCCTTTTTCTTCCAGAGTTTCCATCCGTAATTTCCAGAAATACTTCCGAATATGGGGAGGTTGTGCGTCTGTGAAGTAGTAATTGCAGGCATGGTTAACTGCGCAAACTGCACAGATCCTTGGTATGGGTTTGGCCGGTCCATACGCGTGCTGATAGACCTGAGTTATGGTTTGGATTCCGTCCTGGAGTCTCTTTCGTCGAGAAGGTGTCATTCGCACGTTGACAACATTGTCGGTCGAGTATACTCGTATCGCGAACTCCGCGTTTGGATAGAGAGGTTCAAGCAGTAACTGGTAACCGCAGGCCTGAAGTTTGTTCGTTTCGTTTACCTTCGCTCCGCCGTAGCTTTTGAATTCGCGAATTTCAATCCGGAATGGGTTATGTGAGATGCGATATTCATCGGGCACACCTTCCAAAGGCAGATCCAGGTCAATTAGATGATGCCCAGTGATTATTTCGTCGGGCCGAGTGTAACCTCGTTTAACCTCCTCAGCGAGATGTTGTGAGAAGCCTCGTAGTTTTTCAAGTACAGCAGTTCGGCCTTCTTGAGCACTGATTTTTGCGTCTGCAAATACCCGCCATGACTCTTCTATCTTGGTTCTGGCTTCCTCTAACCATAGACTGTAAATCTGATTCGATATCTCTGAGACCGGTCTTGCTCGATTCACTTTCTCGGCTATTTCTGGCTCGATTCTTCCAAGTTCAGCTAATACGGAATGCGTGACTGTGCCAATTGCCAATCCTGGTGTATATTCGCCGGATGCGCCGTATACTAATTTGAGAAGTGAAATGCGAGGGCAGGTGGCAGCTGAAGCTACGTCGACAACGTTCGGGACAAACGGTTTCTTCGGCATAATGTCCTTGAGCGCATCGGCGATGGATTGACTTGTCAACTGCAACTAACCAGAAAGTCGAACGCACCAATTTAATCAAACCGGCTACCTACATGGAGTGAGTTAGTCGAAAATACACGACAAGTGGTTTTCGACCGCCCATTTACGTAAGCCGAGCATTCCTGTAGCGGCTCGATCGAGAGTTCAAATCCAAATGTCAGGCATAAATTCTGTCCACGTCTCCTTTTTGAAGGAGCCGGGAACGATTAAGGGTTCCCATTTTTTTCTCAGGTTAACCGCTAGCGTATCTTCATTTTGAGCTTTGATATTTTCCGCGCGACCATCCTCATCTACAAATTCGTCGACACACAACCAGGTCTCGAATGCAGCGCCTTCGGCTTTCATTATGTAGACGCGTGACGATTTGAGAGCGGCAAATTTGGAGCGTTTTGATTTCATATCTGAATAGATCGCTTGAATTATCTCCTGGTGTTTGTCGCGATTACCTAACACGACACGCCAGTAACCGAGATCGTAAATCATGGCTATCTGCCCCACAATACTGGAATTATGTTAGTTCCACCAGTCGAAGTCTTTCGGGACCATCGCAGACATCACGCGGTTCCCGTTTGTTGTAATGAGAAGGTCATCTTCGATTCGAAGCCCCATATTCTTACGAATATAGATTCCTGGTTCAACGGTGTGAACCATCCCCGGCTGAAGAATCTCACTGCCTCCAGTAACTACGTACGGTGGTTCGTGTATGTCCAAGCCTATTCCGTGTCCAGTTCGCGTCAAGAAATATTCGGCCAGTTTGTCGTTTCTCAGGTGATCGCGGGCTGCTGCATCTACGGTTCCGACTGCGGTCCCAGGTTTCGCGGCGTTGATTGCTGTTCTTTGCGCTTCGAGAACGCTGCCATATTGGCTTTCAAACTTGGATCCCCGCCCAAAGGCAATGGTTCGAGTTATGTCAGCGAAATATCCAAGAAACGTCGAGGAGATATCTACTACGACAGGTTCCCCTCTCTTGATTTTTCTTGATGTAGGAAGGGAGTGCGGATCAGCGGCTCTTTCACCAGCTTGAATCAAGACAACGGCCACGGATTCCGCTCCATTCGAATAAATATCTGCAGTGATGCTCCGCGCGAGGTCGATCTCGCTCATTCTTGGTTTCAGGAAATTCTTCATCTTAAGGTAGGATTTGCCGAGAATTTTAACGGATTTCTGAAGAGTTTTGATTTCCGTATCGTCTTTGATTGCCCGAATTTTCTGCAATATAGGTTCTGCGTCAACGAGTTCCAGTTTCGCGTACTTCATAAGCGGACTTGAAAACATGAAGGGGACTCTACCCTCAAGTCCCCAACGTCCCTTTATGGGTAATTTTTCTGACACGTCTCGCAGAGAGGAGGACGGTCCGTCCTTGTCATTCCACTTGTGAAGTACGATTGATTGTTCCATGGATTCGCCTGCTTCGAAGTCGGGTACGACTAGATGTGGCTGTCCATGACTGGGGATGAAGAGCATGTAGATTCTCTCCATCATGATGGATTGGCTGCCAGTGTAATATCTGAGGTTCGATCCGGGAACCAAGATTACTCCGTTCAGATTGTCATCTTGTAGTTTGAACTGAAGCCGGTCGATTCTGCTCTTGTAGTAGTCAGATAGATCTTTCATCTTGTAATCCAAACCGCTGCTTCCAGAACTTCTTGGAGCCAGGTTAAATACGCAACTCCAAGTAATCGTTGCGTTATGGGATCACGAGGCCTGTTGTATCAGGTTTCAACTTCGAGCGCGCTCGTCGAAGGCGTCTATGAAGGGGCAGTACGCATCGGGGATCTTCGGAGACATGGTAATCTAGGATTGGGCACATTTGAAAATCTTGACGGAGAGATGGTGATTGTCGACGGTCATTTCTTTCAGGTTCACAGTGACGGATCAGTAACAGAGGTTGGTGACGAGGCTACGAGTCCCTTTGCTGTACTGACCCATTTCAAACCAGATCTAAAAATTGTCATGAAAGAATGCCTAGACCTCAAGAGTCTCTCCTTGCAGTTCGATCAGCTTCGACATTCGGACAACTTCTTCTTTGCTTTACGCGTGGACGGGCATTTTGATTTCGTTCGAACACGTGCAATGTGCCGAACACATGAAGGAGTCCCATTAGTGAAAGCTGCAGCAGCTCAACCAGAGTTCGAATTCCATGACCTTATTGGAATCCTAGTAGGCTTCTGGACGCCTGAGTACGCGAAGGCAATGAACGTACCTGGATACCATCTACATTTCTTATCAAGTGACCATACGAGAGGCGGTCATTTGCTTGAATGTACTGGGAATGAGCTCCGCCTCGAGATACAGCGAGAGGGTAATTATCGCGTCGCTCTACCTGAAAACAGAGACTTCTTCAATGCCAATCTGCACCGAGATACATCCGCTGATCTTGAAAAAGCGGAAGTGTACCACCCAGAACCCTAATCCGAGTCTCGTGAGTTCCATCGGCACGTTGCTAACCGATTAGTGGAACCCGACGAATTAATTATCTACACCTACACCAATGGCGGAGTTGATCCAAGTGCGAAGCATGATATGCGACCGGGCAAGGACTATTCCGTATTCGGGCATCCGAAAAATCTTCGAACGAGCTTCGGCAATCACTGATGCGATCCACCTTGAAGCCGGAGAACCGGACATGCTGACCCCCGCCTATATCAGGGAGGCAGCGAAGTCGGCGATTGATGCTGGCGCGACACACTATACGTCAAGTGCTGGTACACTAGAATTGCGTACGGCTATCGCGAAGAAGTTGAAGCGCGAAAACAATTTGGATTATGATAGCAACAAGGAGGTCGTAGCCGCCGCGGGAGCGAATACGGTCCTTAGCTTGGCCTTTCTCGCACTAGCTGACGCGGGGTGTGAAGTTCTAGTTCCTGACCCTGGTTGGGCGAATTATGAGCCAGAAGTAAACTTGACCGGCGCTGTCCCCGTCGGATATTCTCTACTTGAACAGAATGAATTTCGACCTGACATGGCTGAGCTTGAAAAACTCGTAACGGATAAGACTAAGGTTATCCTGTTGAATTCGCCTAGTAATCCGACAGGTGGAGTTTTCAGCTCCGAAGACCTACGCCATATCGCGGATTTCGCCATTGAGCATGATCTTGCTGTCATTTCCGATGAAGTCTATGAAAAAATAATCTACGACGATGTGGAAACTCAAAGCATAGCCTCATTTCCAGGCATGAAGGAACGAACGATCGTCGTTAACGCTCTCTCCAAAAC
>Ga0187777_10001762_pt1 | contig 13957 bp, 13 predicted proteins | sample 1015_Q2_SP5_10_M_FD_132416 | JGI IMG/M metagenome (GOLD analysis project Ga0187777, IMG submission 132416) | Tropical peat soil microbial communities from peatlands in Department of Meta, Colombia - 1015_Q2_SP5_10_MG | ecosystem: Environmental > Terrestrial > Soil > Wetlands > Peat | place...
CTCACCTAAAAACAGACGCTCCCGCTGCGGTAAAGCTCACGGCTAATCAAGTCGTATTTGCGGTGTTCCAATCGGGCCACCGCGATCCGACCGGCATCGAAATCCGTCGTGAGGCTGCAGGCTATGTCGCGGTTCTGCATGGCCGTCTGCTGCGCGGTTATACCGGATTGTATTTCCGATCGATCGTCGCCCCCGCCCTCTGTTTTGCTAGTAAACAGCTTGTCCATGCAGTCCGCTTTGGCAATGTGACCGTCGGGTCGCCACAGCAGGCTGTCTTAGCGCCTTGGCGCTCACCCGCATTCTCGCTACCGGATGATCAATACAGGGTATGGCTTATTGGCTCCGATGGACGGCAACCAATTCTCATCCACGACATGCTTGGCGAACTGTCGCTTCCGGCTATGGAGGTGACACCGCCGTCAGATGGTGGTGCAGGGGGGCCGCCTACAGCCTGCTTTGGCGGAGAGCAGGCGTCGATTCAAACGAAAAATTACTGACGAAGGTCCCAAAACGCAGCTGCGGATGACGATAGATGCTAAGGCGATTAAATCCGTAGCGCTTGGCAATGGCATCTATCTCTGACAATTGATGATATCGCGGCACGTAGCCGCCACTCTTCCGACCATAAGAAAATCGCACGTAAATGCGATGTATGAGCTGGCTCAGCGAATGTCGCTGCTCAGAGAAGGCATGGAGGAACGATCCCAGTTGGCTAAGGTTAAATAGGTGGTCCAATTCAGTCGGAGTAAGCCACTCGATCAGGCCAAGCGAAACTATCAAAGCCTCGCCCTGTGGCGGCAGGTCGGAAACGGCGGCGACGTCGAAGCGTGTGAGCCCGCCCCTCTGTGAGCCAGCCAACCTTTGCCTAGCTCGAGCGACCGCTACGTCTGAAATATCATATCCCTGATAAGACGCGACATCCAATTTAATCAGCTGCTCCGCGAGCAGCCCCGAGCCACAGCCTAGTTCCACGATGTGACGACCAGAGATGTGCGGTGCTAAAAGTCGCGTGGCGACTTTCATTCGGAAACGTACTGACGAAGAGATGCGACCGGCCAGTCTCTCGATTAGATCGGGTGAGGCCGCAATGCCATAACGACTGGCCTCCCAATCAAGAATCTTGGCGTTCCAGAATGCTTTCGTGTCCAGGGTTTCACCGCCGACGTTTCGTCGCTAGGTCTAGCACAAGTTCAGCGGCACGCTCGGCACCGTTGGCCGGTGCAGGGTGGTTATTGAAGGCGGTGCGGAAGTCATCGATACGCTCTAGCGCCACGTCCAAGGCATCCTCCAGCTGTTCTTCGGTGCTGATCATGCCTAGTCCCAGGCGATGAATGGTTTCCGCGTTAGCCCATTGCTCGGCGTGGCGTGGCACAGGGATCACCACCATCGGCTTACGAAAGACCAATGCTTCGCTTACGGCGCTAAACCCGCCATTGATCAAAACAAGGTCGGCGCCCTGCATCAGGGTCAGTGAATCGCGAACCTTGCCATGATAGAAAACGCCTTCGGGAATTTTTAGCCTGCTGGGGGCCGGCCGCCCAATTACGTCGATGGTCAAATCTAAACGGTTGCGCTCGAGGGCTACCCGACTGCCAAACACAGAACCGGATAGCATTATAGCTACACGCGTGGGTCTGCCCTTTCGGGGGGGGTCTGGACGGCAAGCGTCGCGGACGATCGGTCCAACTCGACGAAAGTTTCCTCGCTCAATCATGTCAGTGGGGTCAAGGCGTGGGCTTATCACCAGATCTGGCAGCAGACGATGGAACAGATAATCGCTCAGCTCCACTGTCAGAAATTGAGGCAATACTGCCGCTGGCCATCCGCCGCCAATCATGCACCGCAAAACAGTGTCAGAATTGTTGATTGCTGCTAGCGGGACTCCAGCGCGGCGGACTGGCCGCAGCGCATAAATTGAATCCGTAACGACCGCCGCTGGCTGGAAACGAGCGATAGTATCGCTAATGATGGTTTCGGCGCGGCGGACAACGTCCAGCATAGTACGGGTTTGCGTCAGCGTAGCGGCAATATTGATCCGTCCGGCTTTCTGACCATAGCGCAAAGGAGGCATTTCAGTAACGCGACCAACCTCCGGCTTGTCGGCGAAAAACCATAGACCGTTATCAGAGGTCACTACTTCGACCTCTGCACCATGGTCGAGCGTCCGTTGGATGAGTGCGTAAGAGCGAGTCGAATTTCCTAAACCGAGGCCATTAACTAAGAACAGAATGCGCTTCATCGCACGACCAAAGCGTGGACGTCACTAAAAGGGAACACAGCCTGCGACCTCAGCAGTGCTAGTCCAACCTGTTTAGTCATACGGGCAAAACATACGCGATCAAACAAGGAAACGGTAAAACCGTGCCGGCGATGAAAGCGGCGGTACAGACGACCTGCGAAATTTTGGCGCGGCACCAGCACCACTATACGCCCGCCCCGTTTTAGGTGACGCCGTGCATTGGTAAGCACGGCGATGGGATCAGTAACGAATTCGAGCAGTCCCGCGAGCACTACTACGTCAAAACGACGGTCAAGGGTGATGGTAGCGGCATCGCCCATCAACCGCTCGACGCGAGGATCTGTGATCGCAGCGATCATCGCTGGCGACGCATCAACAGCAACCACTTTCCGGGCGCCGGCATCGGCCATACGACTGGCATAGAAACCGGCGCCGCAACCTAAATCAAGGACTGCGCGGCCTTTGATATCGCCTGCAAGGATCTTCAGCACCGCCGCTTCGCGCTGCCGCTGCCAGCCCCAAAAGCCAGTCGCCGAAGCCACGCTGTATTCGGGGGCCCGCTGCCGGAAATAAGTAAGTACGGCTGGTGTGTCATACTGTTTAGAACGGATCTGACACATTGTAATACCGGACGATGTTCGAAAGCGCGCAGTCGCCGGCCGCCTACGAAAGGGAAAGAACTAGACTATCTGCGTCCAATAACCGGCAGATCTCCGCTTTCTCTGTCTCGCACCACGATCGGTGTTGTCGAGAACCACATCTGATACATCGCAACCAGCCACATAAATGCAAAGCACGCCGCGAGTATCATACCAGCGGCAATTTCGACATAGACGAAGGGATTGAATATCTTAATTAAATACCATGAAGCCACGTCTACTGAGATGCCGACAAACGGCAGCGCGACCACTGCGCATTTGAGCCACACGGGCCTTACATAGGCATGCGTAAACATGAGACCAGCAAGGAAAAATATGAAGGTCATACCGAATAGGTGGATGTGTGACACCCGCACCAAGGTCGCAATCGCTGTGCCGGTGTCCCTCTCCGTCACCTTCTTGATATTGTCGTAACTATTCAGATTGGGGAGATGAGGATTGCTACCGTCGTGACAGGCCAAGCAGTATTTTTGCACGAGCGGCGCGATCGTCTTATCGTAATCTGGCCGCGGCCCGCCGTCGGCCGCCCAACTAATAACGGCATCACGATCATCGCGAGGCAACATCGCCGACATTGGCCCCCGCAGCGCCGATTCCAGTCGCGAGCCTTTACCGCTGCCCGAATAAGCAACGATAAGATCCTCGGGAGTCAACATATAAGGGTTGCCGCCCCCGCGTCCCGCGTAAGTAAAATATATATTGAGCAAAGCGAACAGATAACCCATGCCGAGAACGAGAAGCGCGGCCGTATAAAGAACGCGTTGGCTATAGGGCAGTTCCGAGTAATGAAGAAAGTGCCGGTGTAATGGCAAGTCACTCATGATTGGGTCTCATCGGTTATAGGCTATAGCTCAATTGCTATTTTGACTGCGCTGGTAGCGGCACAAATAGAACTGCCCGCGCCTTTTGATGCGCGTAAAAGGCTGCAAGGTTTTCGATGTCGGCCTCGCTCAGCGTGCCGGCCATAGCACCCATCTCATGACTTTTGCGCGTTTGGGCCTGATATTCCTGCAACGCCTTCCGCAAATAATCAGCCTGTTGGCTGGCTAGCATGGGTATGCGCGGATCGGCGCTGTTGCCATTGACACCATGACAGCGGTTGCAACGTTCAGTCCATTCCTGAGTCGTTAGCGGCTTGCGCACATTCGGCGCTTTCGGTTCCTGTGTCGCAAAATATGCAGCCACGTTTTTCATGGCCGCGTCACTGATAGAGGCGGCAAGTCCCTTCATGGTGTCGTTGGCGCGTGCGCCACCTTTGTAGGCTTGCAGCGCAGCAACGAGGTATTGCGCGTCCTGTCCTGCCAAGCTTGGCGTCGTCGGACTTGTGCTTACACCATCCTCGCCGTGGCAACCCGTGCAACTCCCTGCAGCGGCCTTACCTGCGGCGGCATCTCCTGCGGCCGGTGTCTTGGCGCGAGCGGGCGGCTGAAGCGCAAAATACAGCGCGACATCGTTCATCGCCGTGTCGCTTAATGATGCGACCATGGCTCTCATCGTAGTATCTTTGCGCTGGCCGTTTTTGTAGGCCTGCATGGCGTCGACCAGGACTTTCGGATCGAGTCCGGCAAGGCTCGGATTGCCAGGAATCTGGCTGACACCAGAATTGCCATGGCAGCCAACACAAGCGGCCGCAATGCCCTTGCCCGCCTGTACTGTATCAGGTTTGGCGGGACCCGATGGCGCAGACGGCAGCGGTGCCGGATCGAGGCTGGCATAATAAGCCGCCACCTTGATTAAGGCATCTTCACTGAGAAACTTGACGGGGTCATTCATCGGTGTATCGCCGCGCGCGCCCGACTGATAGGCCTTGAGGGCCAAGTAAAGGTAGATCGGTCGCTGGCCAGCGATATGTGGGATGTCTGGGTTCCCACTGATGCCGGTTGCGCTGTGACAGATCGCGCAATCCAACTCGGCCAGACGTTTTCCCTCAGCAATATCCATCGGCGTTGCTAATAGTACGGCCATCGGCTCACCCGGCTTAGCGGCTGTCGACTGTGCCCTTGCAGCCAGGCTGTAAACGACAACCATGGCAACCGATAAGATTACCGTTAGCGAAAGCGTCCTGAATGTGTGGTGCATCGCTTTCCGCTCGTATTGCATTAAGAGGTTTGCTCTCCAAAGACCGCTCTTGTCCCCGGCACGACGCCGATCAATCCTATCAACTGTGTCATCTTGGGAGCGTAAGATGAATCGGTCTCATCCCCTATTTCACTGGTAGGCTTGCGTAATATGAGGCGATGCCATCGATAAGCGAGTCGCCATATGGCACACTCATATTGTGCATCAGAGAACTGCCGCGCTTCCCATCACGGTAGGCACTTAATGCCAACACCAGATAATCCTTATTCTGTCCGTTGATGATCGGAATCGCGAGTGCAGGATTGTCAATATCGCCGCCATGGCATCGATCACATTTAGCGATGATGTCCTTGAGCAAGGTCTGACCATTTTCTGCTGCCTTCGACTTCTGCGTGACATAGAACGCCACGATGTTATCGATATCCTGGTCGTTCAAATTGGCGACAAGACGCGTCATCAGCGGATGATTACGTGTCGTTCGATAGGCCTTAATCGCTTGCCTCAAATATTGCGGATCTTGGCTAGCAAGACTGGGCGTCGCCGAATCGGTGCTCACACCGTGCTCGCCGTGGCATCCCCCACACACAGCGGTTTGCGGTTCCCCTATTGCCGCATTACCGGTTGGTGGTGCAGGGCGTTGCGCCGGTGTCTGCGAGGCAAAATACAGCGCCGCACTTTCAATATCGAGTCGGCTTAGCTGGCGCAGCATCGGATCCATCGGTGCCGACTCACGCGCGCTAGTCAAAAACTCTTGCGTTGCAGTGACAAAATATCTCGGCTGCTGGCCAGCGAGATTGGGAGTGCCCGGAGTCTTGCTGTTGCCGTCCTCACCGTGACAGCTCGCACAAGTTGCTGCAACTCGTTTGCCATTGTCGTAAGGCGAGAACACGCTTCCTTTCTCAGCCGGGATCGGTGCTTGGCTGGCATAGTATGCAGCCACCGTACGCGTGTCGTCGTCGCTCAAATCAGTAGCAATCGTCCGCAATGCAGAGTGGACGCGATTGCCCTCTCTATATTCCCTTAGCGCCGCCATGATGTAGCGCCCGCGTTGCCCGGCCAGATTGGGAATGCCCGGAGCCCTACCCCTTCCATCAAGTCCGTGGCACCCCTGGCACTCCTTGTCTGCAATGACCTTGCCAGCGCGGATGTCAGCAGGGTTTTGCTTCTCCGAGTTGCCCTGTTGCGAACACCCGACCAGCGCAAGCGACACGAAGCCGGCGAGCAAAACATGTTTCATGGCAAGCCCCGATGTTTAATTTGTTCCTACCGCTTTCCGCTCCACTCACCCTCCGAATCCGCTCCACTCACCCTCCGAATATGTGTTTGCCAAGCCCATAGAACACGAAAATGAGCAGGAACAGGCCGCAGCCCATCAATGTGAAGCCCAGAATCGTCGACCCTAGCGTCATGGGCCGCGATGGTGCATCAACAATGAACTTTGACAACTCGCCGCTCGCGACCAGCCGATTGTACTCAACCGTGTGCTCCCGTCGGTACTCTTCCAGAGGCATCCTGCCAGTGAACATCAGAATATCGAGCGGAAACTTATCTGGCCGCCAGTGATTGTTGAAAAAATGAACGGTAAATAGGAAGCCTGCGGCCAGCACGGCCTCCTCGCCGTGGAAGATGGTGGCGACATTGAATACCCAGCCTGGCAAATAGGTGGCCGCAAATCCCTTGAACCACAGGATGGCGCCGCTAGCACCGATAATGGTCACGCCCCAGAACGGCGCCCAATAGTCGAATTTTTCCCAGTAAGTCCAGCGATCGAGCAGCGGCTTCGGCGCTAAACCGAAGAACCATTTGAACATGCCGATGCCGTCATTGAGATCCGATAGACTCGGAATCATCGAATCCGGACCAAACCAACGGAACGTTTTCCAGCTGCGCCCGATGCGTAAGAAAACGTAGCAGAGGTGCCACACAAAAATCGATACAAAACCGGCAGCAAAGAAGCGATGCACATTGCCGGTGACGCGCGGCCCACCAAATAGTTGGCTGATAACTGGCGCCCACTTTGTGTCGGCGTTTAACAGCGTCATGCCGGTCAGTACCAACATGATGGTACAGATTGCAAAGCAAAGGTGGGCAACACGCCAGATCGCTGACCAACGCCGGTAGTAGACAACCGGAGCTCCGTTGCCATCTTTTAGCACATCGACTTGTACATGCGGGCGGTTTTTCTTCTGCGCGTGGTCGCGCAATTCGCGATAGTACCACAAGGCCGAGTGCGTCCAAAAGAATGCAAGAGTGCCGCCGAGCAGCAAGATCATAAATTTCGATGCCAACCACGTCTGAGGATAACGCGCGAAATCATGATTGGTAGCGTGCGGCTCAAACTTAGCGAAGCCGGCGGTCGCATCGAGATGGCACTTTCGGCACGTCTCCAGCCGGTTGGTTGGATAAACACTCGAGGTCGGATCATTCACCCGTTGGATTGTATGATATCCATGGCAATCGAAACACTTGGCGGTGTAAGCGAAGCCTAACGTGTTGACCTGCCCGTGGTAGGTCCCAAGGTAAGATTCCAATTGCTCCGTATGACAGCTGCCGCAGTTCTTCGTGATCAGCAATCGTGTCGTGGTAAGCGAGACATCTTGAATGTCGTGCGAGGTGTGGCAGTCCGCACAAATCGCCGCTTTCGGATTGCCTTTCAGCAGCACTTCCTTGCCGTGCACCGAGGTCTTGTAGGCTGCGAGTTCGCTGGCATGGCAAGCGCCGCATGCGTACGGCAGATTCAGTCGCCACCAGTTACGATCAGGTGTGCCCTTGGGAAATATGTAGTGTGCATCGTGGCAGTTGTAACAGGTGGCATTGGTATGTGACTGGTCTTCTCGGTTGGGCCGCGCATGCACAGACTTCATATAGCGGCCGATCATTTCCACCACGCCGCTTAGCTTGGCGATCGCGGCGGTGTTGCCTTCATCCTGTGCTGTCTCCAACGAGCTTTCATGACATGACACACAGCCCACCTTCACGGTTATCTTCTCGTGCGGAACCTTTGTATTGTTGGTATGGCAATTCACGCATTTAAATTTGCCATGCACACTGCCCCCGAAACGAGACCCAATGATTTTGGGGGACTGACCTGGTGCGGGCGTCTGCGACGAAAGCGGTGTCTGCTCCAGGTGGCAGGAGAGGCACGTATCATTCGTGAGCTTGGGGGCCTCCGCCGTAGCATCTTGCGCCATCGCGCCGGCTACCGACAGGCCACCGATTAGGGTTATCGAAACCAGGTTCGCTACAATCTTTGATGGGAAGCGCCAAAGGCGCTTCCCATCAAAAGTTTCTCCGGAAGTGGTGCCTTTAGTCTGCTCGGCCATAGATGTCTAATCCGATCGCGGGTGGCACCGTGCGACGTCCTCTTGTTATGAGGTACGGCGCTCGGAATCTTTGATAGAGATCAAGCCCCTTAGTTTTTCTCCAACTGCACTAATGTAGCAGATTACAGTTCAGCCGGCTGTAGGTAGTTGCTCCGAGCAAGCCTGTGAGTCGCTTAGTCTTTTTCTCCCCTCTACTGGTGAACCGTCTTTGACCCCACTCAAATCACAGCCTTTGGCTGGCTCAATCGCTGGAACGCGCTGTATGAGATCGGCGATTTGCGCGGCAAAGACATCGACCGCACTCCACGACGTGTATTCAATGCAGGTATCCAATTTGGTTGGTCCCTGCGTAAGCAGCATGATGAAACGGATGATGTGACGATCGAGCCAGCGATAACGGGAGTAGTCTAAACGTCCGGCAAAGGCCGTGGCAATAGCGGGGTCTAATCGATGGTGAGCAATTGTCTTACGCAGATAATTGTTGCTGACGGCCGTGGTCTTAGCCGGCTTTCGAGCGGTGAGATTAACGGACGCCAATACCAGTGGCGGAGGAGACGTGAGTGATTGATAAATCCTCAGGAAACTTTCCGCTTCTGGCAGGTGGTGGCCATATCGAACAGCAGCGACCAGAACCAGTGCGCCCGCAGCAGCAAGCACAGTCGGCGCCGGCGTGATTGCTGCATTTTGCAGCGACGTGGTGATGCTTTTCTCAGCGAGACGGCGCTGGATATATTCGGTGATCCGTCGCGCTTGTCCGTCGCGCGTTGCATAATAGAGCACTGCGACCGGGCCAGATTTAGTCGCCGACATCAAGGCTCCTCACTTGGTGCGAAAGCGACAGTTACAAGCCTGGGCTTGCGCACTGCTTGCGCCGAACGTTACGGCAACGCAAAGAGCCATCAGAACCTTTACAATAGTAACATGCCGTAATTATGCGGCTGCAATGAATTTCGCTTTGAGCAAAATCAATTGATGGCCATTCTGAGGGTAAAACGGGAGCTATGTTTATCATCTCCGATGTCGCTGTTTTGCAGGGCAAAGACTAGAATGTTGTAATAGACTCAACTAACGATGCCACTCGTGATACCGATTTGAAATCGGTCTCGGAGAAAAATGCGAATTATTGTTATGGCATTTTGGTTGGTGGCTTTTTCGGTGCCTTTGCACGCGCAAACTGCACAGACACAGACACAGACACAGACACAGACACAGACACAGACAAAACCTCAGACAGAATCCAGCAGTCAAGAGCACCGACAAAAGGGAGCAGATAAGCAGGAAATGCGCCGTAAGATTGAGGATGATTACAAAGAGACTCTTAAAACTCTCCCGAACCAGAAGCTGCCAGATCCTTGGGGTAAGCTCCGCTGAGTACGGCAGCACCTTCCCCGCGAGATTCCAGACAAATTGGAGACTATAAGCGGGCACATGCGCGCCAAGACAACACAGCGGATGGCTGAATGACGAACGAGCGTGTGCCGCTAACGTCCCGTCCATTGGGCGTGGATGCGATGTGCTCGCAGGCCAACCTAAACTCCGATGGCTGCGATTGGCCCTCGTGACCAGTCTGCGAGGCTCGACGATGTCCGCTGCACGAGAGCGTGGCAAAAAACCACGCGCCAATTTTGATTCAGATCAAATTCTCCATCTAGGAGTAGTTGAAGTTTATCAACGAGCCTGCGGCTACGGCGCTTCATTCATGCACGCCACCGTGGGTTTACGGGCTTTCATTGTCGGCTGCCGACTAAACACAGAAGAGCTTGGATGGTCCTCATGACATCATTTCACCGGTTGGTTTTATCGGCGCTGGCGGGCGCTTTCATGTTCATTGGAACGGCTCACGCCGCCGAACCTATCAAGATCGGTTTTGGCATGTCGCTCACCGGGCCGCTCGCTGCCAACGGTAAGATGTCGCTGGTGGCAATGCAGGTCTGGGAAGACGACATCAATGCCAAAGGCGGCCTGCTCGGACGGCCGGTTAAGCTGGTCTATTACGACGACCAGAGTAGTCCAGCACAGGTGCCGGGAATTTATGCCAAACTGTTGGATATAGACAAAGTCGATTTGATCGTCAGCGGCTATGCCTCAACGCAGATCGCGGCCGCAATGCCCGTCGCAATTCAGAGGAAGAAGCTTTTTATCAGTCTGTTCGGTACAGGCATCAACGAAACATTCAATTACTCAAAATATTTCTCGATGATCCCGAACGGCCCGACGCCGAAGCCGGCTTTCACCCGCGGTTTCTTTAAGGTTGCTGAAGCCCAGCAACCAAAGCCGCAAACGATAGCTATTGCAATGGCGGACGCCGAGTTCGGCCGCAACGCCTGCGAGGGCGCACACCAGAACGCGCAGGCGGCAGGCTTCAAGATCGTCTACGAAAAGAGTTATCCGCCCTCGACCACCGACTTCACACCAATTGTGCGCGCGGTTCAGGCAACAAATGCAGATCTCTTTGTGGTGTGTTCGTATCCGCTCGACACCGTGGGCATGATCAAGGCGATGCATGAAGTTGGCTTCAAGCCGAAGATGTGGGGCGGCGCGATGGTCGGTCTGCAGGCAACAGTATTCAAGACTCAACTCGGTCCACTACTCAATGGCGTCGTGAATTACGAAACCTGGCTTCCGGTCAAGTCGATGGAATTCCCCGGGTCGCTCGATCTCCTGAAGAAGTATCAGGCGCGCGCGAAAGAGGCGGGAACCGATCCGCTCGGCTACTATATGCCGGTTTGGGCCTATGCCGATCTGCAGGTCCTCGGCGACGCCATTTCCGCGACGAAGAGCCTCAATGACGACGTGCTAGCCGACTACATTCGCAAGACTACTTTTACCACCGTGGTGGGCGAAGTAACGTTTGGCAAACAAGGCGAATGGGCGGAAGAACGTACGCTCGCGGCGCAATTTCAAAATATTTCGGGCAACAGTATCGACGACTTCCGTGATTTAAAGACGGAAGTGATAGTTTATCCGCCGAAGTACAAAAGTGGGGAAGCGATTTATCCATACGAAAAAGCATTAGTTAAATAACTTTGCATCGATGCCGGAACTAGGACGGAGCGAGCTGAGCCTCAAGTCACGGATCGAGCTGAGCCTCAAGTTTCTTTGTCAACCACTGCTGCGCGCGCAGGGCGGACCACCGTCACCGTGCAGGCTGCTTCGGCAGCGACTTTAGCCGACACACTACCTAACAATTTTCGCATTAGGGAGCTGTGCCGGGCGCCGATCAAAATCTGATCGACGCCGTTGGATTGCGCAAATTCAAGAATAGCGCTTGCCGGATCGACGGCCTCCAAAACGTGTACCGTAAGCCGCGGCTCGTTGAGTTTCAGCGGTTCTGCCCAATGTCGAAGGCTAACCAGTCTGTCAATCTGGAGGTTGTGCCCTGCCTCATCGAGCGTATTGTCAAGCGCGATCCGTTTTACTCGCCGTACGTTCAGACATGCCAATCGAGCTGACGGTAGGATGGTCAATATTTGCCGCGCGGCCGTCCGCAAAGCCTCATTGGTTGTTGCGGATTCTTCGCCGAGGTCGATTGCCACAACAACGATTGGTGCGGAGGAAAGTTGCGCTGCGGATGCCGTCTCGGAGTTCGGCGCCGTTATGTCTGTATTGAAACGACGCCGCAAAACTGTGCCAATTCCATCACGTCGCAAGCGCTCGGATCGCGCAGTTAGTTTCACCTTCGTCGGATGGCTTAGATCAAAGGCTACTTGCGCGGCGGTCGGATAGCGCCAAGCCGGATCGATCTCCAGGCACCGCAGCACGACTTCTTGAAGCCAAGCTGGATAATCATCCCTGAGAGCACGTGGAGGTATCGGGTCCCGCCATAGTCGCCGACGCATACCATACAGGGTCTCGCTATCGCCAAATGGCCGCATCCCGGTCGAGAAAAAATACAGCAGGACGCCAAGCGCAAATATATCGCTGCGCGGGTCACTTCGAATGCCACGTAACTGTTCTGGCGATACATATGGTGCTGTGCCGAATGGCACACGAAATTCCTCTTTCATCAGATCGGGCAGTTGATTGTGATGCGACAATCCAAAGTCGAGGAGCACGGCTTGGCCATTTGGTCGGAGTATTATGTTGCTTGGTTTTACATCCAGATGGACGACGTGTTGCCGATGTATGTCATGCAGGGCCGTTGCGACCTTCGCGCCGATCTGCGCTATCTCGACGTAAGGGAGAGGAAGCTCAGGAAGTCGCGACAGCAACGTGGATCCATCGATGCGTTCCATGACAACGTATGGTTGAACCGCTAGATCGCCAATGGCGATGAACTTTGGCACGTGCGGCCCGTTGAGCCGAGGCAAGATCATCTGTTCCATTTCGTATCCGACCACTGCCGCGGGATCTGCGCCTTCACCTATTTTCGGGACTTTCATGAGCATTGGCGTTGCCACATCGGACTGAGATACGCGCCAGATAGTCGCCATGCCGCCGCTATGGACAATTTCGTCGAGTCGAAAACTGTCGATGACGATGCCCGGCTCATGTAGTGGTTTGACCATTACTGGCCCACCAATAGTCGTTGCGCAAACCAAGGAGGCAAGTTGTTCTTCCTGATCTCCGCCGCGGCCTTCTCAACATCGTAAGGTACGCGGAAATAGGTGAGCTCTTGACGGTGGCTGTCCAGCATAGCGTACGATGCTGCTGGATTCCCGTCGCGCGGTTGACCAACGGCGCCGACCACCGCAAGCCAGCGGCGTTTAGGCAGCAAAGGAATTGCAATGCCCTCCACGGGGGTAAATGCCGTCACTCTCGACGTCTCAGACACGCTATAAAGCGCAGGCTGATGTGTATGGCCACCAAATGTGACAAGGGCACGCGTGGCTAAAAAACTGGCTGCGGCCTCTGTGGCGCTCGTCACGTAGATCCAGCTCTTCGGCCTACTCGCTTCGGCATGCACGTAAAGTCGGTCTCCGTCCTTGAGGGTCAGTGGCAGGCTCGCGAGAAATTGCCGCTGCGAGGCGCCAAGCACACCGCGCGTCCATTCAATCGCGATCTGCGCTCGAGGATTGAGTTTTTCGTACAAATTGCCGATCGCGCTGTCGTGGTTGCCTTGGACCGCCATTGCGCCCTTCTCGACGAGACCCATGACGGTGTCGACAGTCCATTCAGGATCGCCGCCATAGCCAACATAGTCCCCGAGCAAGACAATACGCTGTGCGCCTTGGTTGCGCGCCCGCGCCAAACAAGCCTCAAAGGCCTGTCTATTGGCATGTATGTCTGCGAATAGTGCGATAAGCACGCTCTACCCTTGAAAGCCCAACGGTCGGCAGGACGTGCATATCCCCACCGCTAATAAATCTACTTTAGCGCCGGAAGCTAACCATTCGTAGAGGCGAACGGTCAGGCCCCTTCGTGATGCTTCACTCACCTCGCATAATACGCACTTGGTCTTGCAACTGCCGGCGGGCGCGCTTGAAGGTATCATTGAGCGCAAAGCCGAGATCGGAATAGCGTTCGTCATCTTGCCGAACGTGACCGATATTAACCTCGCGTCCTTCCGGCAATGCTAAGCGCACCTTGATTTCATAAAGTCCGCCGGTACGACGTCGGTCACCTGGCCCCTTGAGGACGACACGACCGGCGATCACGCGGCCGAAACGTCGCTCAAGCTGCGCGACGTATTTTACAACGGCAGTACGAATTTCCGA
>Ga0187777_10001763_pt1 | contig 13955 bp, 11 predicted proteins | sample 1015_Q2_SP5_10_M_FD_132416 | JGI IMG/M metagenome (GOLD analysis project Ga0187777, IMG submission 132416) | Tropical peat soil microbial communities from peatlands in Department of Meta, Colombia - 1015_Q2_SP5_10_MG | ecosystem: Environmental > Terrestrial > Soil > Wetlands > Peat | place...
CCGCGCCGCCGCCGGGCGCGACGGCGCAGCCGGTGGGCACGACCAACGGGCGCGTGATCTCGCTCACCGACGGTCGCGAGTACCCCGTCGAGACCGCGCTGCGGTTCGGACGGGAAGCCGGCGCGGACGTGGTCGTGCCTGGGGGGCAGGTCTCGCGCCGCCACGCGGAGATCGTCGCCTCGCCTCGCGGCTACCTCATCATCGACACCAGCACCAACGGCACGTGGGTCAACGGCGAGCGGGTGCAGAACCAGCGGCTCCTCGCGCGCACCGACGTGATCAAGATCGCGGACGAGGAGTTCCGCTTCTACGCGGACGCGCCACCGCCACCGCCGGCCCCGCGCGCGGCGCCGCCCGCGGCTCCGCCGCCGCCGGCGCCGCCGCCCGCGTACGCGGCGCACCTGCAGTCCACCGGGTATTTCGATACCGGCAAGCGGCCCGCGCAGCCGGCCGCGGCGCCGCCTCCGGCTCCGGCCGTGGCGCCGGCGCCGCCCGCCGCTCCGGTTGCCGCCGGCGCCGCCGCGGCCGCGCGCGCCTCGGCCGCCGGGGGCCCGCTGGCCAAGTTCCTGGTGCGCTCCGGGTTGCTCAAGGGCCAGCGGCTGTTCGTGAAGGTGCCGATCGTGAACATCGGCCGGGCCGACTACAACGACATGCAGATCCCCGACGACTCGGTGTCCTCGCAGCACGCGAAGCTGACGCGGCGCGAGGGCATCTGGGTGCTCACCGATCTCGGGTCCACCAACGGGACGATGGTGGACGGGGAGAGGATCGAGGGCGACACGCCCATCGCGCCCGGAGCGTTCGTGCGGTTCGGCGACGTGCAGCTCATCTTCGAGCCCACGGACGACGACGCCGACCTGAACGCGCCCAAGGCGACGCGGATGGTGTCGGCCGTGAAGCTCCAGGACCTGAAGGGCCCCTCGGGCCCGTCCCGATAACTCTTCGACACGCCGGACACCGCTTGCACATCACCTGCGCCGCGCGGACCGACGTCGGACTGATCCGGTCCGGGAACGAAGACAACTACCTGATGGTCCCCGAGCGGGGCGTCTTCATCGTCGCCGACGGCATGGGCGGCCACGCGGCGGGCGAGGTCGCGAGCGAGATGGCGGTGCGCATCGTCGCCCAGGACCTCGGCAGCTTCCGCGGCCTGACGCCGGACGACGCCGCCGCGCGCATGATCCAGGCGATCCGCGACGCCAACGCCGCCATCTACGAGCGGACGCTGAGCGAGCACGACAAGCGCGGCATGGGCACGACCTGCACCGTGCTGGTGCTGCACGCCAACCGCTACCTGCTCGGCCAGGTGGGCGACAGCCGCGGCTACCTGATGCGCGAGGGCGTGTTCCACCAGCTCACCAAGGACCACTCGTACGTGCAGGAGCAGGTGGACGCCGGGTACCTCACGCCGGAGCAGGCCCGCACCCATCCGTACTCGAACGTCATCACCCGCTGCGTGGGCGCGAGCGGCGACGTGACGCCCGACCTGTTCAGCGGCGTCGTCCGCGCGGGCGACGTGTTCCTGCTCGCGAGCGACGGCCTGACCGGGATGCTGGAGGACGACGTGCTCGCCGCCATCGTCAAGAGCGAGGGCACGCCGGAGCGGTGGGTGGACCGGCTGGTGGGCGAGGCCAACCGCCGCGGCGGCCTCGACAACATCACCGTCGTCATCGTGCGGGTGGACACGGTCGAGGAGCCGGCCGGCAGCGCGCCGGCGGCCGCCGCGCCCGAGACGGCGCAGTAGCGCCCGTCCGCACCCCCGGAACGCCGACGGGCCGCGCACCGCGCGGCCCGTCGCGTTTCCGGGTCCGGAGCGGCCTTACGCGGCGAGCGTCTCCAGGAGCTGCGCGGGCGTCACCGTCGCCGGCCCCGCCACGAACACCCGCAGGCGCCGCGCCGACTCGACCAGGTCCTCCGCCATCCGCGGCAGGTCCATCACGCCCGGCCAGCCGCGATCGGTCAGCGGCTCCACCGATCCGTCGGCGCGCGCGATCGGCAGGTCGAGGCCGAGCATCGCCGTCTTGTGCGGGAAGTCGATCAGCAGCTCGCCGGGCGCGAGGCCGGCGCGGCGCGCCAGCGCGTCCTCGGCGCGCTCGAGCGGCTCGCCGCCCTCCCATACCCAGGCGGGCACCGCGTCCCCCAGCTCGCCCGGCAGCAGCTCCAGCGCCCGCTTGTAGAGCCGCCGCTCCCGGAGCGCCGCCGCGATCCCGCTCCGGTCGCGCGCGGCCAGCTCGTGGAGCAGCACGTCGTCCGTGGCCGCGGCGAGTGCCGCGGGCGCGATCGTGCCGGCGCGCACGGCCGCGCTCACCAGCCGCTTGAACATCGCCGTCGCGCTCCGCACCGCGTGGTGCCAGTAGACGTTGCGGTACATCTGGTACTTGGCGAACAGGAGCGACTCGAGCGCGGCGAGCCCCTTCTCGAGCATGCCGATCCGGCGCCGGCCGCCGAGCTCCACCACGGTCAGGCAGGCGAGCAGCCGGTCCACGTCGATCTCGCCGTAGGGCACGCCGCACATCAGGGCGTCGCGCTTCAGGTAGTCGATCTTGTCGAGATCGATCGAGCCGGCCACCAGGCCCGCGAGCGGGTGGTCGCTGGCGCCGGTCATCACCGCGCCGATCGCCGCCGCGCCGCCCGGCACGCCGGCCGCGGCCACCGCACCCGCCAGCGGGCCCTGCCCGAGGCTGGCCGCGCCCAGCGCCTCGTGGGACGGGTACTTCGCTTCCTCGAGCGCGTGCGAGAACGGGTAGTGGCCGATGTCATGGAGCAGCGCGGCGAGCCGCACCAGCAGCGCGTCGTCCTCGCCGAGGCCGTCGAGGTCGCCGCGCTCGCGGAGGCCGGCCAGGGCACGCGCGGCGAGGTGATAGGTGCCCAGCGCGTGCTCGAAGCGGGCGTGCGCCGCGCCCGGATAGACCAGGAACGCGTGGCCGAGCTGGCGCACGTAGCGGAGCCGCTGGAAGGCGGGCGTGTCCACGACGCGCACCGCGGCCGGCTCGAGGCGGATGTTCTGCCACAGGAGATCGCGGACGATCCGGCTCCTGGGCTCCTGACGCTCGGCGATCGGTGTCTCCTTCCCGCGGGCGCCGCGCAAGCCGATGGCCGCGCGGACTTTAGGCGGTGGAATGTGCACCGCGGCGCAGCACCGGGCCAGTATCGGCCCGGGTGCCAAATCGGCGCTGGTTGACATGCGGGCGTGCGAACGGACAGTCTATGGAGCCTGCGGGCGATGCCCCGCGACGGCCTCCCAGGCCCCGGTCCAGGCCGCGAGCACGGAATCTGCGGTTACGCAGCACCCGTACTCGGGAATCTCTAGACAACGCCAGCGCCCCGATGCCGGCGCGTTCCGGCCCAAGGAGGACGTGGTGGCCAGTCGAGTGACCGCGCCGACGACGAACAAGAAGCTGCTCGCCTGGGTGGACGCGGCGGAGGCGCTCTGCAAGCCGGACGCCGTGCACTGGTGCGACGGGTCCGACGAGGAGTACCAGGAGCTGTGCGAGGGCCTGGTGCGCGCGGGCACCTTCATCCGGCTGAACCCCGCGCGCCGTCCCCACTCCTTCCTCGCCCGCTCCCATCCCAGCGACGTCGCCCGGGTCGAGGAGCGCACCTACATCTGCGCCAGGACCCGCGACGACGCCGGCCCGACCAACAACTGGGAAGATCCCGCGACGATGCGGGCGAAGCTGAAGGAGCTGTTCGACGGCTGCATGCGCGGCCGCACGATGTACGTGATCCCGTTCTCGATGGGTCCCATCGGCTCGCCCATCGCACAGGTGGGCGTGCAGATCACGGACTCGGCGTACGTCACCGTCCACATGAAGATCATGACCCGCATGGGCCAGCGGGTGCTGGACGCCCTCGGCGACGGGTTCTTCGTGCCGTGCATGCACTCCGTGGGCGCGCCGCTCGCGCCGGGGCAGCCGGACGTGCCGTGGCCCTGCGAGGGCGACATCGCCCGGAAGTACATCGTCCACTTCCCGGACGCGCGCGAGATCTGGTCGTACGGCTCCGGCTACGGCGGGAACGCGCTGCTGGGGAAGAAGTGCCTGGCGCTGCGCATCGCGTCGGTGATGGCGCGCGACGAGGGATGGCTCGCCGAGCACATGCTGATCCTCGGCTTGGAGTCGCCGGCCGGCGAGCGCACCTACGTGGCGGGCGCGTTCCCGAGCGCGTGCGGCAAGACCAACCTGGCGATGATCGTGCCGCCGAAGGGCTTCGAGGGCTGGCAGGCGACCACGGTCGGCGACGACATCGCGTGGATCAAGCCCGCGGCGGACGGCACGCTGCGCGCGATCAACCCCGAGGCGGGGTTCTTCGGCGTGGCGCCCGGCACCAACCGGGAGACCAACCCCAACGCGATGGACACGCTGCGGGAGAACTGCATCTTCACGAACGTGGCGCTGACCGACGACGGGGACGTGTGGTGGGAGGGGATGGGGCCGGCGCCGGCGCACGCGATCGACTGGAAGGGCCGGGACTGGACCCCGGAATCGAAGGACCCCGCCGCGCACCCCAACTCGCGCTTCACCGCCCCGATCACGCAGTGCCCGTCGTACGATCCCGCCTGGGAGGACCCGGCCGGCGTGCCGATCAGCGCCTTCCTGTTCGGCGGGCGGCTGTCGACCACGTTCCCGCTGGTGTGCGAGGCGCTCGACTGGACGCACGGCGTGTTCCTGGCCGCGACCATGGGCTCGGAGGCGACCGCGGCGGCGCACGGGCTGGCGGGCGTGCGGCGCGATCCGTTCGCGATGCTGCCGTTCGTCGGCTACCACATGGCCGACTACTGGGGCCACTGGCTGGCGATGGGCGAGCGCGCCGGCCTCAAGCTCCCCCGCATCTACCGGGTGAACTGGTTCCGGCGCGACGAGGACAAGAAGTTCGCCTGGCCGGGCTACGGGCAGAACATGCGGGTGCTGAAGTGGATCGTGGACCGGGTGCGGGGCCGGGCGCGCGCCGCCGAGGGGCCGTTCGGCTACATGCCGCGCTGGCAGGACCTCGACTGGAAGGGACTCGACTACGGCCGAGCCGCCTACGCCAAGATCACCGACATCCGCAAGGAAGAGGCGCAGCGCGAGGTGGACAGCGTGCGGCGCTGGTTCCCCAAGCTGGGCGACCGGCTGCCGGTGGCGCTCCGTCTCGAGGTGGCGCGCCTGGCCGGGCGGGTGGCGAGCCAGCCGGATACGTGGAGGGCGGAATAGAAGCCAAGTGAGAAGTGAGCGGTGAGGCGTGAGACGTTCACGTGAGCGGTGAGAAGCGAAAGGCGTGAGAGGGAGCTCACCTCTCACGCCTTTCACGTCTCACGGCATTCGCCTCTCACGTCTTACTTGAACGTCTCACCCCTCACGTCTCACCTCTCACGCCTCATCCCGTCAGTCCCAATGCTTCCGCTCCTGCGCATCCACCGCCGCGATCACCGCCATGTTGATGACGTCGTGCGCATGGATGTCGCGCTGCAGGATGTGCACCGGCTTGTTCATCCCCACCAGGATCGGGCCGATGGCCTCGGCCTTGGCGATGGACTTCAGCAGCTGGTAGCCGATGTTGCCGGCGTTGAGCCCCGGGAAAATCAGCACGTTCGCCGGGCCGGTGAGGCGGCTGAAGGGATAGCTCCCCTTGAGGATCTTCTCCTCCAGCGCGGTCTCGGCCATCATCTCGCCGTCGGCCTCCAGGTCGGGCTCGCTCGTGCAGCAGGCGCACCGCCTCGGCCACCTTCTCCGTGGCCGGGAAGCGCGCGCCGCCGAAGTTCGAGAACGACAGGAACGCCACCCGCGGCGTGACGCCGAGCCGCTTCACCAGGCGCGCGGTCTCCGAGGCGATGTGCGCGAGGGTCTGCGCGTCGGGATCCACGTTCACCGTGGTGTCGGCGACGAAGTAGACGTTCTTCTCCACCACCATCATGAACACGCCGGCCAGCGCCTTGGCGTTCGGGTCCACGCCGATGGCCTGCAGCGGGGCGTGCAGCTTGTCGGGGTAGAACTGCTCGATCCCGCCGAGCATCGCGTCCGCGTCGTTCTCCGCCACCATCATCGAGGAGAAGTAGTGCGGGTGCTCGATCAGGCGCCGGGCGGAGGCGAGGGTCATGCCCTTGCGCTGCCGCTTCTCGAACAGCACCTGGGCGTAGCGCTCGCGCACGTCGGCGGTCCGGGGATCGATGACCGGGATGCCCGTCAGCTCGATCTCGATGTCCTTCGCCACCTTCTTGATCTGCGCCGGATCGCCGAGCACCACCGGCTTGGCGATCTTCTCGTCCACCAGGTTCCGCGCCGCGCGCAGGATCCGCGGATCCCAGCCCTCGGGGAAGACGATGCGCTGCGGCCGGGCGGCGGCGCGGGCGGTGAGCCCGCGGATCAGCGCCCGCGCGTAGCCCAGCCGGGCCTCCAGCTCCTCGCGGTAGGCCGCGAGGTCGATCTGCTTCCGCGCCACGCCGGTCCGCATCGCGGCCTCGGCGACGGCCGGCGCCTCCCACAGCAGCACCCGCGGATCGAGCGGCTTCGGGATCAGGTAGTCCACGCCGTAGTGCAGCCGGTCCACGCCGTACGCGGTGCGCACCGCGTCCGGCACGTCCTGCTTGGCGAGGTCCGCGAGCGCGTGCGTCGCGGCCATCTTCATCTCCTCGTTGATCTTCTTCGCGTGCACGTCGAGCGCGCCGCGGAAGATGAACGGGAAGCCGAGCACGTTGTTGACCTGGTTCGGGTAGTCGGAGCGGCCGGTGGCGATGATCGCGTCGGGCCGGGCGGCGCGGGCGTCCTCGGGCATGATCTCGGGCGTCGGGTTGGCCAGCGCGAAGATCACCGGCTGCTTCGCCATGCCCTTCAGCATCTCGGGCGTCACGGCGCCCGCGACCGAGAGGCCCACCAGCACGTCGGCGCCGACCAGCGCGTCCTTGAGGTCGCGCGCGTCGGTCCGGTGCGCGTACGCCTGCTTGTACTTGTTGAGGTCGGTGCGGCCGGCGTGGACCACGCCCTTGGTGTCCACGATCGTGATGTGCTCGCGCTTCACGCCGAGGCGGACGTAGTGGTTCGCGGTCGCGATGGCCGACGCGCCGGCGCCGCTGAAGACCACCTTGATCGCGTCCATCTTCTTCCCGGTCAGCTCCACGGCGTTCACCAGCGCCGCGCCGGAGATGATCGCCGTGCCGTGCTGGTCGTCGTGGAACACCGGGATGTCGAGCGCCTCGATCAGCTGCTCCTCGACCTCGAAGCAGTCGGGCGCCTTGATGTCCTCGAGGTTGATGCCGCCGACGGTGGGCTCGAGCATCTTGCAGAAGGCGATGCAGTCCTCGGGCTTCGGCGCGTTGATGTCGCAGTCGAACACGTCGATGTCCGCGAACGCCTTGAACAGGACGCCCTTGCCCTCCATCACGGGCTTGCCGGCCAGCGGGCCGATGTTCCCGAGCCCGAGGACCGCGGTGCCGTTGGACACCACGGCCACGAGGTTGCCGCGCGCCGTGTACTTGTAGGCGAGATCCGGATCCTTCTCGATGTCGAGGCACGGCTCGGCGACGCCCGGGGTGTAGGCGAGCGAGAGGTCGAGCTGCGTCTTGCACGGCTTGGTGAGGGCGATCTGGATCTTGCCGGGGCGGCCCTTCGAGTGGTATTCGAGCGCTTCCTGGCGTCGGACGGCCATGGCGACCTCAGCCGCCGCGGCCGCCCGGTGAGGAGCTGCTAGCCGCGCGCGGTGTCGAGAAGGTTGATCTTGTCCACGCGCTTCGCGTGGCGCCCGCCGCCGAACTCCGTGGCGAGGAAGGCGCGAACGATATCACCCGCAAGGCGTGTGCCGATCAGCGTGCCGCCGAGGGTGAGCACGTTGGCGTCGTTGTGCTCGCGTGCGTTCTGCGCGGTGGTGAGGTCGTAGCAGAGCGCCGCCCGGACGCCCGGTATCTTGTTGGCCGCCATGGCGCTGCCAATCCCGGCTCCGTCGATCATGATTCCGCGCCACGCGCGTCCGTCCGCCACGGCCCGGGCCACGGCGACCGCGAAATCGGGGTAGTCCACGGCCTCCGTGTTCCCGGTCCCGAGATCCAGCGGCTCGTAGCCCAGCTCGGCCAGCGCCGGCTTGAGGTGCTCCTTGAGCGGGTAGCCCCCGTGGTCGGCGCCGAGCGCGACCACGCGCCGCGCGCCGGTCCCGGACGGCGCCGGGGGTGCGTCGGGGCCTCCGGGCGCCCGTGCCTCCGTGGGTCCGTGCGCCGGCGCGTCCGTGCGTCCACCTTCCTCGAGCGCCACGCCGAGCTTCTGCGCGAGGTCGCGGGCCGCGGGGGTGACGATCGCGCCGGCAGGCACGCCGAGCGGCTGCTTCGATCTCGCGGCCGCGCGAACGTCGGCCTCCGTGACCACGCGGCGGCCGCTCATCGTCGCGGCGGCTGCAGCTTGGACGCGACGTGATAGAGCAGCTGGATCGAGTAGCGGTCGGACTCGGTCAGGGCCAGGCGCGTCGGAACGGCGTACATCAGGTCGCCGGGATACGGGCTCTCGGAGAGCAGGCCGAGGGCGTGGCCGAGCTCGTGCGCGGTCACGAAGTGGTAGCAGCCGGCGACGGCGGCGCTGTCGAAGCCCGGGAAGGCCGCGATGTAGGACCGCATCGGCCCGGTGAGCGTCGTGCCGGTGACCGTGTCCGTGGCGAACTGGGTCAGGCCCTGGCACGCGCCGACCGAGTCGGCGTGCATCACGCGCGCGGCGTGCGCGGCGACCGGCAGGGACACCGGGTTGCGGACGACGATGTCGGCGATCGTCGAATCCGTCACCATGGTGTAGGACAGCTCCCCGCACCGGAACGCGCTCGCCCACAGGTCCATCCCGATCCTGGTGTTGGCCCGCAGGGCGCCGGCCGACTCGGCGTACACGCGCAGCGGCATGTACGAGGACGGCCAGTGGAACACGACGTTGGTGTCGCCGTTGAAGTCGAAGTTGTAGGCCGTGGCGTTCGGCTCGAAACACTGGCCCGTGGTCACCTTGTCGCCGCACGCGGCGGCCAGCGCGAGCGCCGCGCCGCAGGCGAGCCACGCGGGCCAGGGAGGCACACGGCGTCGAAGGCGGATCACGCCCGGAACGAAACCATCGGTGCGCGACGGGCGCAACCGCGCGTCAGAAGCCTTCGGGGAAGGCCTGGCGTCCAATGAGGGGCACGAACCGGCAGCCGCCGGCGTCGCGGGTGACGAGCCCGCCGGGCCCCAGCGTGCCGACCAAGAGCTCCTGCAGCGCGAGGTCGCCCACGGGGACGGCGATCCGCCCGCCGGGTGCGAGCTGCTCGACCAGCGGCCGCGGGATGCCCGGCGCGGCGGCGGTCACGAGGATGGCGTCGAAAGGCGCCGCCTCGGGCCAGCCGAGCGACCCGTCGCCGACGCGGTAGTCCACGTTCCCCAGGCCGAGCGCGGCGAGCCGCTGCTCGGCGCAGGCGGCCAGCGCGCCGATCCGCTCGACGGTGAACACCCGGCGCACCAGGTGGGCGAGGACGGCGGTCTGGTAGCCCGAGCCCGTGCCGATCTCGAGCACCCGGTCGGTGCGGCGCGGCTCGAGGACGGCGGTCATGAGCGCGACCATGTAGGGCTGTGAGATGGTCTGGCCGTGGCCCACCGGCAGCGGCGCGTCGTCGTAGGCGGCGTCGCCGAGGGTGGCGGGGACGAAGCGGTGGCGCGGGATCGCGGCCAGCGCGGCCAGGGTGCGGGCGTGGCGCACGCCGCGCGCCGCGATCTGGACGGCGACCATGCGCCGCCGCGCCGCCCGCGCCTCGTCAACGCGCACCGCGGCTCCCGGTGGGGCGCGGAATCGCTTGCGGCGGACCGTCGCCGTCGGTAGGTTCGCGCCGGACAGGCGCACGGAGCGCCGCCCCCGAGGACGCATGACCGAGATCGTCCGCACCCACGTGCTGGTCGCCGGCGAGGCGGCCGCGCGACCCGCCGGCCTCGCCGCCGCGCTCGAGCAGGCCGGCTTCCGCGTCGAGGAGCTGCCCACGGGCGGCGACCTCGCCGCGGCCGCCGAGGCGTCCTCGCCCGACGCGGTGCTGCTGTGCGTCGGCCCGTCGGCCGACGCGCAGATCGGGAAGCTCAAGCAGCTGCGGGAGACGGTGCAGGCGTGGTCGGACCTGCCGCTGGTCGTGCTCGCGGCCCGCGCCGAATCGCTGCCGGACCTGCTGTTCGCCGGCGCCGACGACGCGGTCGCCGCCCCGGCGAGCGGCGCCGAGCTGCGGGCGCGGCTCGAGCGGCTGCTGGCGCGGCGCGAGGAGCTGCGCGAGCTGCGGACGACGCTGCGGGCGCGCGAGCTGCTGTTCGACATCTTCCAGGAGGTGTCGGCCGCGCTCCGGGCCGAGGAGATCTTCCAGACGCTGGTGCGGCGGGTGGGCCAGGCGCTGTCGCTGTCGCACTGCTCGTTCGTGGTGACCTCGCCCGGCGCCGACCACGGCCGCGTGGTCGCGGTCTACGAGAACCCCTCGGTCCGCGACATGCGGGTCGAGCTGACGCACTACCCCGAGATCCAGGAGGCGCTGCGCACCGAGCGTCCGGTGGTGATCGAGGACGTCAAGGAGCACCCGCTGTTCGCGACCATCCGCGACAAGTGGGACGCGCAGGCGGTCGAGACCAACATCCGATCCGCGGTGGCGCTGCCGGTGTTCGTGCAGGGGACGCCCGCCGGCGTGTTCTTCCTGCGCACCCGGCAGGGCGATCCCGACCTCACCAGCCGCGACATCGCCCTCGCCGACACGATCGCCAAGGCGGCCGCCAAGGTCCTCGAGAACGAGGAGAAGCGCGCGGCGGTGTTCCGGCGCCAGCTCAACGCCGGGGCGCTGGACGTGCTGACCGGGTGCGCGAGCCTGGACGGGCTGGACCGGCGGCTGCGCGACGAGTACGAGCGGGCGCGGCGCTACCGGCTGCGGTTCTGCTTCGTGGTGCTGGACGTGGACAAGTTCCGCACCCTCAACGAGCGGCTGGGCGCGCAGGCCGGCGACCGGATCCTGGCCGACATCGGCCAGCTGCTGCAGCGGGAGCTGCGCTCGCCGGACTTCGTGGCGCGCTACGGGGGCGACGAGTTCGCGCTGGTGCTGCCGGAGACCGACGCGCGCGGGGCGCGCAACTTCGTCCAGCGGCTCGTCGCGGCGGTCGCGAAGCACAACTTCCCCGACATGGGCGGCGAGCGGCCCGGGTTTTCCGCGGGCATCGTCTCGTTCCCTCACCCCGAGGCCCTCCGGCCCGAGGACCTGTTCGCCCTGGCCGACGCCGCCCTGGCGAAGGCCAAGACCTCCACCGACGACCGGATCGCCATCGCCGCCTCCCCGGCGGGCTGAGTCGGCGCGCCCGCTACTCGAGCCCCGGCCGGCCGGCGCGGAAGTCCCGGCCGCAGCGCGGGCAGTGGAGGCCGCCGCCGGGAGGCTCGGTGAGCGCGTAGTCGAAGCTCCGCCCGCAGCCGCATTCGGCCACCAGGCTCTGGTACCCGCACACGATGCAGAAGCCGTCGTCCGGCGCGTAGAGCCGGAACCGCCCGCAGGTCTCGCACAGCTTGGCCACCCGCTCCGGCGCGGTCACCGGCGCCGCCGCAGCCAAGCGATGGGGTCGAGGGCCTTCACCTGTCCCGGCTGGCCCGCCGCCTCGCCCCGGATCTGGAACTCGATGTGCGGGCCCTCGTCCGAGGTCTCGCCGCCGGAGCGGCCGATGACCTGGCCGCGGGTCACGGCCTCGCCGTTGCGCACCGCGATCTCGCTCAGGTAGAGGTACACGCTGTAGAACCCGGCGCCGTGCTCGACCACGACCGAGGGGCCGTAGGTGCCGAGCGAGCGGGTGCTGCGCACGGTGCCGTCGGCGATGGCCTTGACCGGCGTGCCGCGCGCGACCGCGATGCCGATGCCGTCGCGGCGCACCACGGTGTTGTTGGCGAGCTGCTGCCGGCCGAAGCGGTAGATGATGTCGCCGTCCACCGGCCAGTCGAGCCGGCCGAGGTCGGCGGTGCGGATGCGCGCCGGCGCCGCCGCGGCGCCGCGGCCGGCCTCCGCGAGACGGCGCCGCTCGAACCCGGCGATGATGTCGTTCAGCCGCGCCTCGTCCTTGACGAGCTGCGCCAGCCGCTGCCGCGTCTGCTCGGCCTCGCGCTGCGACTCGCGCAGGCTCTTGGCGCTCTGCTGCTCCAGCTGCCGGTAGCGCTGGTTCTCCTCGGCGCGCTCGTCGCGGCGCCGCGACAGCGCCCCCTGCAGGTTGAGCAGCACGTTGCGGCCGTTGGCGGCGCTGTCGCGCAGGGCCTCGACGTCGGCCACCAGCTGCCGGTCCTGGCGGCTGATCAGGTAGAGGTACTTGTAGCGCGAGGCGAGGTCGCCGAACGACTCGGCGGCGAGCAGCACCTGCGCCTGGTAGAGCGGGCCGCGCTTGGCGATCTCGACCAGGCGATGCTCCAGGATCGCGCGCTTCTCGGCCAGCGCGTCCTGCGCGATGATGAGGTCCGCGGTCTTGCGGCCGATCTGCGAGCCCATCGCGGCGATCTGCAGGTCGAGCTCGGAGACGATCCGGCCGGTGGTGCGCACCTGCTCGCGCAGGTTCACCACCTCGCTGGAGAGCGAGTGCACCTGGCCGCGCAGCCGCTCCATCTCGGCCTGCAGCCGCTGGCGCTCGCGCCGGATCTCGACCAGGCGCTGCTGGCTGTTCTCGAGGGCCGTGTCGGCGGGCTGCTGCGCGGCCAGCGGGCCCGCCAGCAGGGCCGCGAGCGCGGCGGCGAGCAGGGCAGGGGCGCCCGCCCGGCGGGGCATCAGACGCTGCGGAGGTGCCGGCCGATGCTCACCAGGCTGCCGGCCAGGCCGAGCAGCCCGCCGGCGGCGATGCCCGCGAGCGATTCGCCGGTCGTGAAGAAGTCCGCCTTCAGCAGCCACGCGTCCACCATCGCGTAGGCGCCGTAGCACAGCAGCACCGCCAGGGCGCCGCCCAGGAGTCCCTTGATCAGCCCGTCGAGCAGGAACGGGCGCCGCACGAACCCGTCGGTGGCGCCCACCAGCCGCATGATGGCGATCTCGTGCCCGCGGTGCAGCACCGCCATCCGGATGGTGGTGCCGATGATGATGACGGCCACGATGGCGAACGCCGCGCCCACCACCACGCCGACCGCGCCGGCGATGTTGCGCAGGTGGTCGAGCTTGGCGACCCAGTCGCTGCCGTAGCGCACGTCGTCCACGAAGTCGAAGCCGCGCATCCGCTCGGCCACCAGGGCGGCGTGGCGCGCGTCGCGGAGCTCGGGCTTGAGGCGGATCTCGAGCGAGGCCGGGAGCGGGTTGGCCTCCTGCTGCTGGAAGATGTCGCGGAACTCGGGCAGCTCGCGGCGGGCCCGCGCCAGCGCGGCCTCCTCCGACACGTGGGTGACGCTTTCGACCTCCGGGAAGGCCTGGACGTCGGCCGCGGCCGTCGCGACGGTCTCGTCCGGCGTGCCGTGCCGCAGGTACGCCACCACCTCCACGCGCTCGGCCACGCTCCCCATCACGCGCTGGACGTTCACCGTCACCAGCCCGAACAGGCCGAACACGAACAGCGAGAACGCGATGGTCGTCACCGACAGCGCCGAGAGCAGCGGCGCGCGGCGGAAGGCGAGCACGGTCTCGCGGACGACCAGGTTCACGGCGCGGGCTCCTCGGCCTCGGCCGCGCTCTCGGAGGAGTCGTACGCCACCGCGCCGTGCTGCAGCTCGACCAGGTGCGCTCCCGGGAAGCCCTTCACCAGGTCCAGGTCGTGGGTGGCCATCAGCACGGCGGTCCCCGCGGCGTTGATGTCGCGGAGCAGCTGGAAGATCCCGCGGGTGGCGCGCTCGTCGAGGTTGCCGGTGGGCTCGTCGGCCAGCAGCACCACCGGCTCGTTGACCAGCGCGCGGGCGATGGCCACGCGCTGCTGCTGCCCACCGGAGAGGCGGCTGGGGGTGTGATCCATCCGCTCGCCCAGCCCCACGCGGCGGAGCGCCTCGGCCGCGCGGCGCTCCCGCTCGCGCGCCGGCACTTCGGCGTAGAGG
>Ga0187777_10001764_pt1 | contig 13950 bp, 13 predicted proteins | sample 1015_Q2_SP5_10_M_FD_132416 | JGI IMG/M metagenome (GOLD analysis project Ga0187777, IMG submission 132416) | Tropical peat soil microbial communities from peatlands in Department of Meta, Colombia - 1015_Q2_SP5_10_MG | ecosystem: Environmental > Terrestrial > Soil > Wetlands > Peat | place...
CCGGCGGGCGCCCGACCGTCGTCGCCCTCGTCGGGCACGCCACGCGCCTCGCACCCGTCGGCCGGCTCGACATGGACACCACGGGTGCGCTGCTGCTCACCAACGACGGCCCGCTCGCTCACCGCCTCGCGCATCCACGGTACGGCGTGGAAAAGGTCTACGAGGTCGCCGTCGAAGGAGTCCCCTCCGACGAGGCGCTGGCGCGGCTCGCGAGTGGCGTCATGCTCGAGGACGGGCCGACAGCACCGGCACGCGTGCGGCGGCTCGGCCCCTCGACGCTCGAGCTCGTGCTCCACGAAGGTCGGACGCATCAGGTCAAGCGGATGTGCGAAGCCGTCGGCCATCCGGTTCGGCACCTGCATCGGAGCAGGTACGCGATGCTCGACCTGGCGGGTCTCGAGCCCGGCACGTGGCGGGAGCTGTCGTGCGCCGAGGTGGCCGTGCTCCGCGAGCTCGTCGGGCGGTGAGCGCTACTCGTAGAAGGTGACCGTCGCGAGGATCACGTAGATCGCCACGAGCGCCCAGCCCTCGTACGCGAGCGCTTCGCCGTCGCCCGTGACCTGCCAGACCGTCACCGCCATCACTGCGAGCGCGCCGACGTACACCGGGTTCAGCACGAACGTCAGGTGGTGCTCGAACAGGAGGGAGAGGAGGACGAGCGCGGGGAAGAGGAAGCACGCGATCTGGGCGACGGAGTTCTTGACGACCGAGACTGCGAGATTCGACTGTCCCTTGCCGGCAAGCGTGATTCCGACGACGTTCTCGACGGCGTTTCCCGCGATTCCGACGATCACGATCCCCGTGAACGCCTTCGAGACTCCGAGTGCACGGACTGCAGGATCGAGGGCGGACACGAACCAGTCGGAGACGAACGCCGCAGCGACGCCCGCCACGGCGAGCTCGACGAGCGCGATCTGGAACGGCAGGCTGGCGTGCGTCGGTTCCTCGAGGGCCGCCTCGCTGTGCGTGTCGCTCCGGAGATAGCCCCAGAGCCAGATGCAGTAGACCGCGAGCAGACAGATGGCACCCACCGTCGAGATCGCGACCTGGTGCTCGCTCGCACGGTCGCCGAGCCGATCGGAGATCCCGAGCAGGGCGATCGCGAACAACGCGAGGAGCAGCAGCGTCGCCGTGTCGTTCGGCAGTCGGTGACGGAACCGCATGACGCCGTCGGACGCGGCTCGCGAGCCCGCGACGATCGCGAGGCCGAGCACGAGGAGCGCGTTTGCGAAGAGCGACCCGAGGATCGACGTCTGCGCGACCACGAGCTCGCCGGCGCGCAATGCGAAGAGGACGATGAAGAGCTCCGGGAGATTGCCGAGCGTCGACTGCAGCGCTCCCGTCACCGCCGGCCCGAACCTGGATCCGACCGACTCCGTCGCGGCTCCGATCACCCAGGCCAGGCCGCCGAGCGCGGCCGCCGTTGCGACGAACGTCGCAGTCGCCGACGCGTGTGCATAGTGGAGCACCCCGCCGAGCGCGACGAGCGCCGCGATGCCGATCGTCACGAGCCACGCCCGGCTCACGACAACCTGACGAACCCCATCGCGCGGTACATCGCCTCGAGCGTCGGTGCGGAAGCCTCGCGCGCCTTGTCCGCACCGGCCGCCAGCAGCCGGAGCAGCTCGGCTGGGTCCGAGCGGAGCTCGCGATATCGCGTCTGCACCGGCTCGACGAGCTCGACGACGGCCTCGCCGACATCCGTCTTGAACTGGCCGTAGCCGGAGTCACCGTAGCGTTCCTCGATCGCGCCGACGGGCTCTCCGGTCACTGCCGACAGGATGTCGATCAGATTCGTCACCCCCGGCTTGTCGTCGCCGCTGCGCACCTCCCTGCCCGAGTCTGTGACCGCCGAGCGGAACTTCTTGCGGATCGTGCTCGGCTCGTCGAGGAGGCGGATGGTGCCTTGCGGCGAGCCACCCGTGGTCGACATCTTCTTCGTCGGCTCCTGCAGGTCCATGATGCGCGCACCGACCTCGGGGTAGACACCCTCGGGCACGACGAACGTCTCGCCGAAGCGTGCGTTGAAGCGCTCGGCGACGTCGCGGGCAAGCTCGAGATGCTGCCGCTGGTCGTCCCCGATCGGGACGATGTCGGCCTGGTAGAGAAGGATGTCGCCGGCCATCAGCACTGGGTACGTGAAAAGCCCGGCGGAGACGAAGTCGCGCCGGTCGGACTTGTCCTTGAACTGGGTCATCCTCCCGAGCTGTCCGTAGCTCGCGACGGCCGAGAGCAGCCAACTCGCCTCGGCGTGGGCGGTGACGTGACTCTGTGCGAACACCGTCGAGCGGCTCGGGTCGAGCCCAGTCGCGAGGAGCATCGCGTAGAGGTCGAGCGTGCGCTCGCGCAAGTCGGCAGGGTCGTACTCGACGGTGATCGAGTGCAGGTCGACGATGCAGAAGAACGCCTCGCCGCGCTCCTGGGTCACCGCGTACTGGCGAAAGCCGCCGATCAGGTTGCCGAGGTGCTTGTCCCCGGTGGGCTGGATGCCCGAGAAGATGCGCATCGCTTGATCCTTTCAGGTTGCACGGCGAGAACGACCTCCAGGCGGAGGTCGGAGGAGAGACGGGTGAGAGGCTGCGGCTAGGCCGCGGGCAGGCACCCGCCTCGCGAGCCGCGCCACCACTGCCGACTGTCGAGGACGGACACCATGGGCGACTCAGGATAGGGGCCAGGCTGACCCCTCGCAACCCGGCATCGAGGGTCTCCTCCACCGATGCGGCCTCCAGTCCAGAGGGCGTTGCTGGAGGGGGCACTACACTGACCAGGTGGCCGCCACCTCGACCTGGGCGCCGGCGTCTTGGCGCGGGTTCGTCGCCGATCAGCAGCCGGAATGGCCCGATGCTGCTGCGGTCGCGGCGATCAACGAGCGCCTGCATGCCCTGCCTCCGCTCGTCTTTGCGGGCGAGGCTCGCGCCCTTCACGACGCCCTCGGGGAAGCGGCAGAGGGCCGAGCCTTCGTGCTCCAGGCCGGCGACTGCGCCGAGTCGTTCCGCGAAGTCTCCGCTCCCGCGATCCGTGAGCGCCTCAAGGTGCTGCTGCAGATGTCGGCGGTGCTCACGTACGGCGCGACGCTGCCCGTGATCAAGGTCGGCCGCATCGCGGGACAGTTCACCAAGCCGCGCTCGTCTCCGACGGAGATCGTGAACGGCGTCGAGGTGCCCACGTTCCGGGGTCACGCGGTCCATTCGGACGAGGCGACGCCGGAGGCGCGTCAGCCCGACCCCGAGCGGATGGTGCAGGCGTACTACCAGGCCGTCTCCACCCTCAACCTCCTACGCGCGTACACAAAGGGCGGGTTTGCGGACCTGACCAAGGTGCACACCTGGAATCAGGAGTTCGTCACGAGCTCGGCAGAGGGTCGACGCTACGAGACGATCGCGAACGAGATCGGTCGGGCGCTGCGCTTCATGCAGGCGATCGGGATCGACCTCGGGGACGAGCGCTCGATCCACGAGGTCGACGTCTGGACGAGCCACGAAGCCTTGCTGCTCGACTACGAGGAACCGCTGGCGCGGGTCGACACGACGACCGGTGACTGGTACGCGTGCTCGGCGCACTTCCTGTGGATCGGCGAGCGGACCCGCGGGATCGACAGCGCGCACGTCGAGTTCGCCTCGGGCGTCAAGAACCCGATCGGGGTCAAGGTGGGTCCGCGCGCCACGGCCGGCGAGCTCGTCGCGCTCTGCGAGCGGCTCAACCCGGACAGGCTCCCCGGACGTTTGACCTTCATCGCGCGCCTGGGCGCCGACCACGTCAAGGAGTTGCTGCCGCCGCTCCTCCGCGGCGTCCGCGAGTCGGGCTCGCCGGTGACCTGGATCTGCGACCCGATGCATGCCAACACCTTCGTCACCGGGTCCGGTCACAAGACCCGCCGCTTCGACGACGTGCTGCGGGAGATCGAGGGGTTCTTCGCAGCCCACCGCTCGGTGGGAACCTGGCCCGGAGGTGTGCATCTCGAGATCACCGGCGAGGACGTCACGGAGTGCCTCGGCGGCTCCGAGGCGGTCAGCGAGGAGACGCTCGACCACCGCTACGAGACGCTCTGCGACCCTCGGTTGAACGCGAGGCAGTCGCTCGACCTCGCATTCCGGGTCGCTGAGCTGATGCGCGGCTGATGGCGTCTCCGCTCCGCTCTCTCGCCGTCGTCGGCACGGGGCTGATCGGCGCGTCCGTGGGCCTGGCCGCGCGCCGCGCGGGCATCGAGCGGGTCACCGGCTGGGATCCCGACCCGGATGCGCTCGGCATCGCGGCGGAGCGCGAGGCAGTCGAGCCTGCGGACACCCTCGCGGACGCGCTCGACGGCGCCGAGCTGGCGCTCGTCGCCGCACCGGTGGTCGACCTCCCTGCCCAGGTTCGAGAGACGCTCGAGCTCGGTCCGGCGAGTTGCACTGTCACCGACGTCGGGTCGACGAAGGGGCCGGTGTGCGCCGCGGCCGACGGCGATGCACGGTTCGTCGGAGGCCATCCGATCTGCGGCGCCGAGACGCGCGGGCCTGGTCGAGCGACCGCGGAGCTGTTCGAGGGCGCGACATGGTTCCTCACGCCGTATGCAGGCATCGATCCCGACCGTTTCCGGCTCGTCCACGGGTTCGTGAGCGGCCTCGGCGCGCGCCCGGTCGCCATCGACCCCGGTGCGCACGACCGCCTCGTCGCGGTCACGAGCCACCTCCCGCACGCCTTGGCGAACGTCCTGCTCAACCAGGCCGGCTCGTCCCGGATCGACGGCCACGATCCGCTCGCGGCGGCCGGCGGCTCCCTGCGAGACATGTCGAGAATTGCCGGCGCGAACCCGCGCGTCTGGGTCGACATCTTCCTCGACAACAAGGAGGCGCTCGTCGCCGCGCTCGCCGAGCATCGCCGCAGGGTCGAGGAGGTCGAGGCAGCGCTCGAGCGGAGCGACGCGGGCTTCCTGGCACGCTGGATCGCCGAGGCGGGCGGCAACCGCCGCCGGATGCTCGACACCGCCTACGAGGACCCCGGCGCGCTGCAGCGGCTTCGCGTCCACATCCCCGACCGCCCGGGCGTGCTCGCTGGGATCTTCCACGCCCTCGGGGCCGAGCGGATCAACGTCGAGGACTTCCAGCTCGAGCACCTCTCGACCGAGCGCGGCGGCACGCTCACCGTGTACGTCGGAGGCGAGGACGAGGCGGCCCGCGCGGTTGCCCTCCTGGAGGCGCAGGGGTACGGGGTCGTCTCCACGCCGGTGATCGACGAGTGACCTTCGTCGAGCCGGCGGTGTCGCTGCGCGGCGCGACGGCCGTGCCGAGCGTCAAGGGCATCTGCCAGCGCGGCGTGCTCCTGGGCGCAATCGCCGACGGCGAGAGCGAGATTCGCGGCTTCGGCCGCGCTGCCGACACCGAGTCGGCGATCTCCGTCGCGCGCCAGCTCGGAGCCGACGTGACGGATGTGACGGACGACGTGGTTCGTATCCGCGGCCGTGGGCTCCGAGGCCTCGTGGCGCCCGGCAAGCCGCTCGACTGCGGCAACGCGGGAACCGTGCTGCGGCTCGCGTCCGGCATCCTCGCCGGACAGGAGGGCGAGTTCACGCTCGTCGGCGACGAGTCGCTGTCCTCGCGGCCCCAGGAGCGGATCGCAGTTCCGCTGCGACAGATGGGGGCCGAGGTAGAGACGGTCGACGGCCACGCGCCGGTCACGATCCGGGGCGGCTCGCTCGAGCCGATCACCTACGAGCTGCCGGTCGCGAGCGCTCAGGTGAAGTCTGCCGTCCTCCTCGCCGGGCTGCTCGCTCGCGGTGGCCCGACGACGGTGCTCGAGCCGGCCGTGACGCGCGACCACACCGAGCGGATGCTGGCCGCCATGGGCGCACGCGTGGAGCGCGCGCACGGCCGCGCGACCGTCTGGCCGGTGGAGCGGCTGCAGTCGCTCTCGATCGACGTTCCCGGCGACATCTCGTCTGCGGCCGCACTTGTTGTCGCAGCGACGCTCTTGCCTGACTCGGAGGTCCACCTGCTCGGCGTCGACGTCAACCCCACACGCACCGGTCTGCTCGACGTCCTCGAGCGGATGGGCGGGCGGGCCGCCCTCTACAACCGGCGCACGGTCAGCGGCGAGCCCGTCGCGGACCTCGAGGTTCGGCACGCCGAGCTCGTCGCGGCGAACATCGGCGCTGCCGAGGTGCCGCTCCTCGTCGACGAGCTGCCGCTCTTCTGCCTGCTCGCGTCGATGGCGCACGGCGAGAGCGTCGTCCGCGGCGCCCAGGAGCTGCGCGCGAAGGAGACCGACCGGATCGAATCCACGACCGAGGCGCTGCGCGCGGTCGGAGCGCACATCCGGGCGACGACGGACGGCTTCCGCATCCGCGGCGTCCCGGCTCGACTGCGCGGTGGGCCGATCCACAGCCGGGGCGATCATCGGATCGCGATGCTCGGCGCGGTCGCGGGTCTCGTCTCCCGCGACGGGGTGGAGATCGAGGACGCCGAGGCCGTCGCAGTAAGCTTCCCCGGCTTCTTCCAGCTTCTCGACTCGCTCCGCGCAGCGTCGACCGCAGACATCGAATGATCGTTGCCATCGACGGGCCCGCAGGGGCCGGCAAGAGCACGGTCGCGCGTGCGCTCGCCGAGCGCCTCGGCTTCCACTACCTCGACACGGGGGCGATGTACCGCGCGCTCACGTGGCTCGCCCTGCGGCGCGAGATCCCGCTCGACCGTGGCGCGGAGCTGGCCGAGCTCGCACGGGCGCATCCCGTCGACTTCGACGAGAAGGGACGAGTCTGGATCGCCGAGACCGACGTCACCTCATCGATCAGGGAGCCGCGGATCGACCGGGTCGTGCCGGTCGTGGCGAGGCATTCGGAGGTGCGCGAGGTGATGCGCGATCGCCAGCGTGCGCTCGGCTCGGAAGGCAACGTCGTGATCGAGGGGCGCGACATCGGGGCGGTCGTCGTGCCGAACGCGGAGGTCAAGGTCTACCTCGAGGCGGATCCGGAGGAGCGGGCTCGTCGACGGGTCGCGGAGCGTCCGGGGATCGGGGCCGACGCGCTCGTCACCGATCTCAAGCTGCGCGACTCGCGTGACGCCGTGAACACGCACCTCGCCGAGGGCGCGATCGTCATCGACACGACGGGGCTCGCAGTGGACGACGTCGTTGCCCGCATCGTCGCGGTCGTCGAAGAGCGACAGCCGTGAATGCGACGGACGGCGTTTGGACGGTCGGGCGCCTCACGCTCGGCACGCTCGTCCGCATCTTCGCTCCGCTGCGCGTCTACGGGCGCGAGCGCGTCCCGCCCGACGGCGGCTGCGTGATCGCGTGCAATCACTACTCCTGGCTCGACCCGGCGGCGCTGGGAACCGCATGCCCGCGCACGATCTACTACATGGCGAAGGTCGAGGCGCACCGTGTGCCCGGACTCGGGGAGCTGATCCGCGCGTTCGGGACGTTCCCCGTCAGACGGGGCGAGTCCGATCGCGAGGCAGTCCGGACGATGCGCCAGATCGTCCGCGAAGGAAAGGCGCTCGGCCTGTTCGCCGAGGGAACGCGTCAGCGGTCCGGCGTCCCGGGGGACGTCCAGCCGGGGGCGGCGATGGTCGCATTGCAGGAGAGCGTGCCGGTCGTTCCTGTTGCGGTGCACGGCACGCAGACCTGGAAGCCGGGCAACTTCAAGCCCGTGTCGATCGCGTGGGGGACGCCCATGACGTTCGAGGGACTGACGACCGGCGGTCGAGGCTATCGCGAAGCCTCGGCGCAGCTGCAGGCGGAGATCCGAAAGCTCTGGGAGTGGCTCGTCGAGCAGCACGAGCTCGGCCGGCCGCGCGGCGCGATTCCGCCGGCGTGAGGGTTGGATGGTCGCCACCGAAATCGCGGGCACGGTTGCGATCGTCGGCTTTCCGAACGTGGGCAAGTCGACCCTGATCAACCGGCTCACCGAGAGCCGCGCCGCGGTCGTCCACGAGACGCCAGGTGTCACGCGGGATCGCAAGGAGCTGCTCTGCGAGTGGAGCGGGACGTGGTTCCGCCTGATCGATACTGGAGGGGTCGACGCCGAGGACAGCGGCCCGTTCGGCCCGCAGATCGCCGCGCAGGCGAGGACGGCGGTCGACGAGGCCGATCTCGTGCTCTTCGTCGTCGACGCGCGGGCGGGCGTGACGCCGGGTGACGAGGAGCTGGCCGCGATCCTCCGCGCCGCGAAGACGCCGGTGCTCGTCGTCGCGAACAAGATCGACGACCCGCGCCGCGACGCCGACGCGCTCGAGTTCCACAGGCTCGGCCTGGGCGACCCATACCCGCTGTCCGCGCTCCACGGGCACGGCACGGGCGACCTGCTCGACGACGTCGTCTCGCGGTTACCCGGACGCGGGGAAGTCCCAATCGGCGAGGAGGCGATCTGGGTCGCGATCCTCGGCAGGCCGAACGTCGGCAAGTCGTCGCTGCTGAACGCCGTGCTCGGGCGGGAGCGTGTGATCGTGTCCGAGGTGCCCGGCACTACACGGGACGCGATCGACACGATCTTCGAGCGGGACGGGACGACGTTCGTCCTCGTCGACACCGCCGGTCTCCGCCGGAAGCGGAAGCAGCGTCAGGGCATCGAGTACTACTCCGAGCTGCGGGCACTCGAAGCGGCCGAGCGAGCCGACGTCGCGGTCGTCCTGATGGACGCGAGCGAGGGGATCGTCGAGCAGGACCTGTCTGTCGCAGACGTCGCCCGCAAGGCCGGGTGCTCAACGATCGTCGCGCTCAACAAGTGGGACGAGACCGAGCTCGACCTCCACGAGGCGACCGGTCTGCTCCACCGCCGGCTGCGGCAGCGGCCGCCGGTGCTCGCCGTCTCCGCCAAGACAGGTCGAGGACTCTCGCGCCTGCTCGACCATGTCGAGCGGCTCTTCGCCAAGCACGCCGGGCGCATCCCGACGGGCGAGCTCAACCGCGGACTCGAAGAGCTCCGCGAGCTGCGGGAAGGGCCGGCGGGCCGACGCGGCCGCAGGCTGAAGCTCCTGTACGGCACCCAAGTGTCCACGAGGCCGCCGCGGTTTCGCGTGTTCGTCAACGACCCGGGCCTGGTGACCCGAGACTACGGCTACTGGGTCGAGAACGAGCTGCGGCGGCGATTCGAGCTCGGAGGAGTGCCCGTCTCGATCGACTTCGTCAAGAGCTAGCCCGTCCCTGGTCGCCTTCGGCTCCCGGCCGGCGGAGCCGGCCTCCGCCGAAGCCTGACGCCGCTGGGCGGCAGGATGCCGCGCCCTCGGGCCTTGGCCGTACTGCGATGTACTGTCCTGCGGCCCTCGGGCTTGCCTCCCTTGCCAGCGGCGTCCCAAGGACGGCCGAAGTAGGCGAACGCATGTCTCACCGGGGAGAATGGCACGGTGCGTGTCGTCGTCGTCGGGGGTGGCTCGTGGGGAACGGCATTCTCGGTGCTTCTCCGCGAGAACGGCCACGACGTCACCCTCGGGTGCCGCGATCCGGCGCAGGCTGCCACGATCGCCGCGACGGGCCGGAATCCGCGCTATCTGCAGCGCGCTCGACTGGACGGGATCCACGCGTGTGCGATCCCCGACGCGCCGACGGCGGACGCCGACCTCGTCGTCGTCGCGGTGCCGAGCCGCGCGTTCGGAGCTGTCGTCGCCGACCTACCCGGCAGGTCCCCGGTCCTCAGCCTGACGAAGGGCCTCGACCCGGAGACCGGGGAGCGGCTCTCCACGTTGGTGCATGACCGGCCTGTTGCGGTGCTCTCCGGCCCGAACATCTCGGAGGAGATCGTTCGTGGACTCCCAGCAGCCGCGGTGATCGCGAGCGACGAGCTCGAGCTTGCCGTGCGCCTCCAACTCGCGATCACGTCGCTCGTCTTTCGCGTCTACGTCAACGACGACGTCGCCGGCGTCGAGCTCTGCGCTGCGGCGAAGAACGTGATCGCGCTCGCCGCCGGTGGTGCCGACGGCCTCGGGCTCGGCGACAACGCGAAAGCCGCCCTCGTTGCGCGCGGTCTCGCCGAGATGGCCCGGCTGGCGGAATCCGCAGGCGGTCGACCCGAGACGTTCTCGGGTCTCGCGGGGATGGGCGACCTGATCGTCACCTGCTGGTCGAAGTCGGGACGCAACCGGCGGGCCGGCGAGCTGATCGCTCAGGGCACGACGCCCGAGGAGGCTGTCGCCGCGATCGGCATGGTGGTCGAGGGGTTGACCTCGGCGCCTCTCGTACGCGACCTGGCGCGGCGGCTCGGGATCGAGCTTCCGATTACCGAAGGTGTCTGCGCCGTGCTGGAGGGCGTCCCGCTCACGGATCTGGTCGGCACCCTCATGGCGCGCCAGCCCACGACCGAATAGTCGTAGCGATGACCCGACGGCCCGCCAACGTCGCCTGACGACCCCTTCGGGTAGCCTCCCGCCGATGGGCACGAGCTTCCAGTTCACCTCCGAGTCGGTCACGGAAGGGCATCCCGACAAGATCGCGGACCAGATCTCGGATTCGGTGCTCGACGCCGTTCTCGCCGACGATCCCGACGGTCGCGTCGCCTGCGAGACGCTGATCACGACCGGCCTCGTCGTCGTTGCGGGCGAGATCACGACCGAGACGTACGTCGACGTGCGCCAGGTGGTGCGCGAGCGGATCGCGGACATCGGCTACACCCGGGCCAAGTACGGATTCGACGCCGAGACGTGCGGGGTCGTGGTCGCGATCGACGAGCAGTCGCCCGACATCGCGCGGGGCGTCGACGAGTCGTTCGAGGCCCAGCACGGCGACACCGACCCGATCGACCTGATCGGAGCCGGCGACCAGGGGATGATGTTCGGCTACGCGAGCCGCGAGACCGAGGAGCTGATGCCGCTCCCGATCATGGTCGCGCACAAGCTCGCGAAACGGCTGTCGGAGGTGCGCAAGGCCGACGTGCTGCCATACCTCCGGCCGGACGGCAAGACGCAGGTGACGGTGCGGTACGAGGTCGACGAGCGCGGCCATCAGCGGCCCGTCGAGATCGAGCGGCTCCTGATCTCGACCCAGCACCGTGACGGGATCGACAGCGACACTCTGTTGAAGCCGGACCTGATCGAGCACGTCGTCGAGCCGATCCTGCACGCCGACTACCGCCACCTGTTCGATCCCGCGCGGGTCGGCGCCAAGGACTTCTTCTACGTCAACCCGACCGGGAAGTTCGTGATCGGCGGGCCGATGGGGGACACCGGTCTCACCGGGCGGAAGATCATCGTCGACTCGTACGGCGGCGCAGCCCCCCACGGCGGCGGCGCGTTCTCGGGCAAGGATCCGACGAAGGTCGACCGGTCGGCGGCGTATGCGGCGCGGTACGTCGCAAAGAACGTCGCGGCGGCTGGGCTCGCCGATCGCTGCCAGATCCAGGTCGCCTACGCGATCGGCGTGGCGCACCCGCTGTCGGTGCTCGTCGACTGCTTCGGCACGGAGGCAGTACCGAAGTCGACGATCGATCGGCTGGTCGCCGAGCACTTCGACCTCCGCCCCGGTGCCATCATTCGCGACCTCGACCTCCGCAGGCCGATCTACAGGAAGACCGCGGCCTACGGCCACTTCGGTCGAGACGACCGGGACTTCACGTGGGAGCGCACGGACAAGGCCGAGGCGCTCCGCGCGGCTGCCGGGCTTGCCGCCCCGGCCGCGGTATAGCGACTGCTCTACGCGGCGACCGGCGCCTCGTCATCTGACGGCCGTGGGTGCCATGAGCCGGCGGCGACGCGACGGTGGAGCTCATCCTGCTCGCCTCCCAACTCGTGGGCGAGCACGATCGCGATCGCGTCGTCGGCAGACCTGCCGAGAGCCCGCGCGAGGGCGGGCAGCGTGCCGCCGTGATCGAGCCACGCGGCGAGCTCGTCCGGCTCGAGACCGAGGTATGCGGCTGCGGCCTCCAGGCCGGTCAGTGATCGATCGGCGGTCGTAACGGAGGCTGGGACGAGCGTGAGAGGTGCCGCTGACATCGGAGGTCCTTTCGTCGGGTGCCTCCAGTACACCGCGGCTCCATGAACCGGATCTGAAAGGCAGTTGAGAGTTGCCTGAGAATCGCGCCCGTCAGGCGGCGACGCGAACGTAGAGCCCCTGCGCTGCCTTCTCGGCGATCGCCCGTTCGCTGCCACCGACTGCGACCTTCAGCTGGCCTGCCGCCGGCTGAGCCTCTCTCACCTCGACAGCCGTTCCCGGCACGAGCCCCTCGTCGTAGAACCAGTGGAGCAGGGCGCCGTCGTGCTCGGCGAGCCGCACGACGACCGCGGTCTGACCGGCCTGCACCTGGTCGAGCGAGACGAGCTCGCGGTTCTCGGCCTGTTCAACGCTGGGATCGACGGGCCAACCGTGCGGGCAGCGATCGGGCCTGCCCAGGCGCTCCTCGATGCGCGCGATCATGTCGTCGCTGAACGTGTCGCCGAGCTCGTCTGCGTGAACGTGGGACTCTGCGGCCGTGTAGCCCATGAAGTCGGTCAGGAAGCGCTCGATCAGCCTGTGTTTGCGCACGACCCGCTCTGCACGCTCGATCCCCGCCGGTGTCAGGATCGCCTCCTTCTGCTCGCCGCGCTCGACGAGTCCGTCCGCCTCGAGCCGCTTGAGCATCTCGCCGGCGGACGCGCGCGACACGCCGAGCATCTCGGCCACGCGGGACGCAATCGCGCTCGAGCCGGATGCCGGCCTGTACTCGCCGATCGGAAACGCCAGGAAATAGATCGTCTCCAGGTACTCGTCGACCGAATGTCCCTGGCTCGGCGCCACGGGGTTCACTATAGTGAGCGAGCCGTGTAAGGCTGACCTTACAGTGATGGTCAGAAGACCCGCCCCAACCTCGCCCGACAGTGTCGACCAGCCACATCGTCCTTCTCGGCGCGCTTGCCGGCTTCACCATCTTCCTCGGGCTGCCGCTCGCCCGGATGCGGAATCAGCCGCTTGCCTTGAAGTCGCTGCTCGCTGCGACGGCGACGGGGATCCTGCTCTTTCTCCTCTGGGATGTCATCACGCACGGGATCGAACCGGTCGAGAGCGCACTCACGGCCGCCGCGGTCGACCACACCGGCTCGTGGCTGCACTTCGCCGGACTGGCGGCGATCTTCGCGACGGGCCTTGCGGTCGGCTTCATGAGCCTCGTCTACTACGACGACCTCATCTCCCGGCGACGGCGTCGGAGCTTCCTCAGCGTGGGCGCCGCGTCCGCGGCGGAGCTCGAGGGAGTGCAGGCGGGTCTCTCGACTGTGGAATCGCTCGCGTTGCTCATCGCGACCGGGATCGGCCTGCACAACTTCTCGGAAGGGCTCGCGATCGGACAATCCGCGGCCGATGGGAAGCTGACGCTCGCCTACGTTTTGATCATCGGCTTCGGGCTCCACAACGCCACGGAGGGATTCGGCATCGTCGGACCCTTCTCGGGCGGGGACGAGCGGCCGACGTGGGCGTTTCTCGGCCTGCTCGGCCTGATCGGCGGCGGCCCGACGCTCGTCGGAACGCTCGTCGGCCAGGCGTGGGTCAGCGAGCCTCTCTCGATCGCGTTCCTCGCGCTCGCCGCGGGTTCGATCCTCTACGTGGTGATCGAGCTGCTCGCCGTGTGCCGCTCCTTCGGTCGTCGGACGAGCGTCGCCTGGGGGCTGCTGCTCGGCCTCGCCCTCGGCTTTGGCACCGACTTCATCCTCACCGCCGCCGGCGCCTAGCCCGTCCACACACGGCGCGGCTACCCTCGGCGGGTGCCGCTCGCGTCCGTCTATCCGCTCGTCACGACCCGCTCGCTCGCGCGAGCGTTCACCTACGAGGTGCCCGACGACGTCGCTGTCGGGGCGATCGTGTCGATCCCGCTCGGACGACAGAAGGCGCGCGGCGTGGTCGCTACGGTCGGTGTGCCAAAACCCGAGGGCATCGAGCCGATCGCCATCGGCAAGCTACTCGGCTCCCTTCCGCCCGTGCTGGTGGAGCTCGCGCTCTGGCTCGCCGACTACTACGGCTCTACTCCTGCGCGCGCCCTGGAGTTGGTCGCCCCGAAGGCCGCGAAGCGCCGTGCCG
>Ga0187777_10001765_pt1 | contig 13934 bp, 10 predicted proteins | sample 1015_Q2_SP5_10_M_FD_132416 | JGI IMG/M metagenome (GOLD analysis project Ga0187777, IMG submission 132416) | Tropical peat soil microbial communities from peatlands in Department of Meta, Colombia - 1015_Q2_SP5_10_MG | ecosystem: Environmental > Terrestrial > Soil > Wetlands > Peat | place...
ACTTCATGGCCATGGCGGAGCATTCGATGTGCCAACCCGGCCGCCCCGGACCGATAGCGGTTTCCCAGAAATGCTCTCCGGGCTTCGGCGCCTTCCACAAGGCAAAATCCCGCGCGCTCTCCTTCTCGTAGCGATCGTTGTCCACGCGCGCGCCGGCCTGGATGCCGCTCAGGTCGATCTTTGAAAGCTTTCCATAATCCTTGAATTTCGCGATCCGGTAATAAATCGAGCCTTCGGAATTATAGGTATAGGTTTTCTTCTGCAGCTCCTGGATCAGCTCGACCATGGAGTCAATATTCTCCGTGGCGCGAATCCAGTGCTCGGGCGACTCAATGCTCAACGTCTTGCAATCGGCGAAAAACGCCTGAACATACTTTTCCGTGTAGTCCCGGAGGCTGACGCCCGCGGCGGTTGCGTTTGCGATAATGCGGTCATCGACGTCGGTCAGATTCATGACGTGGGTCAACTGGAAGCCGCGGAGTTTCAGGAAGCGTCGCAGAATGTCCTGGAACACGAACGTGCGGTAATTTCCTATATGCGCATAGTCGTACACCGTCGGGCCGCAGGTGTACATTTGCACCACGCCTGGCTTCAGCGGTGCAAACGGTTCGACTTTTCCTGACAGTGTGTTGTGGACCTGGATTTCGTGCATGAACCTGTTGTTGTCCCTTTCGACTTGCCTGCAAACCTTCGATTGTATCCGACGCTTCGCACGGGCTGCAATGAGGGCGGCCTGACAGGACGCAGGTGGGAGCGCGAGTTGATGAAGCTGGCACGAAAGCCAGCGCTACAGGGAGGCAAAAAGAGAGAAAAACCAAAGAGAAAAGCGCAAAGGACCTCAGGGCAGAGAGTGTGCACAATTCTCGCGTTGAGATGCTTCGCCGCGAAAGACGCGCCTCAGCATGACAAAATAAGAAGACGCAGGCGAGCTGGATCCCGACGGGAATTGTGCTTTCGGATGGTGCTTTGAGACACTTTGAGCAGGGGCGTATGCCTTGGATCCCAGAAAAATGAACGCCGTGTATTCAGCGCGGTTGATGAAGCGGCGATATGAGGTGTGGTTTTTGCGTTTTGGCCTGTCGGATGGCAGCGGCGCATGGTGGTTCCGCTACTTGCTGATGAATCTGGGAAGAAGCGGATGCAACGCCGAATCCGGTGGCATGCCGGTGCAGGTCTGGGCGACATGGTTTCCTCGCGGGGGCAAGCCGCAAACCTTCATCCAGGGTTATCCATCCGAGGCACTGGAGTTGAGTGAGCGAAGTAAGCTCCCTTTTTATTTGCACATCGCGGAGAACGGCATCGAGGAGAACTCCTGCTGGGGGGACATCCAAGTCGACGGCCATGCCATTTCGTGGAAGCTGCGTAATCGCTCCGATTTTGGCGTGGTCCTTAGCGACAAAGGCTGGATCGGCTTTTCGAGATCGCCACATTCGAACGCCCAGTTTTCCGGCGAGGTCGTTTTTGATGGAGTGAGATTCGCCAGCGATCCTCTCGGGTTTGGCGTCCAGGGCCACAACTGCGGCTATCGCCATCGCACGTACTGGCGCTGGATGCATGCTTATTTTTCTGGTGCGCAAAGCGGCGCGAGCACACTGGAAGCACTTGTTTACGATATGCCATTCGGCATGGTCTTCCGCAAAGCCGTCTGGTGGCATGGCGGCAGCCCGATTATATTGAAGCGTTTTCAAGAGATCGATGTGGCTCGCGAATCGGCGCGCCTTCGATGGAAGTTCCGTGCGCAAGGTCCTGATGGTTCTCCTTTCGAAGCAACGATAGATGCCGAAGCACCGGGCATTCACGTGCTTCCGTATGTCAAAACCGATTGCTCCGGGACGTTTCCGGTAACCAACGCCAGCTTCGCAAATGCGTTGGTGCGTTTTGGGAAGAAGGACAGCAAGACTCTGGAGACCATCGGCGGGGCGGTACTCGAGCTGGGAGGCGCCTGAGAATGGCACAAGGATCGAAGTGGAATGCGGAACTCTACGATGACAAGCACTCGTTCGTCTGGAAAATGGCAGCGGCTCTTCTCGACCTCCTGGAAGCAAAGCCGGGCGAACGCATCCTGGACCTGGGCTGCGGCACCGGCCACCTGACCGACAAGATCGCGGGCACCGGGGCCACAGTCGTTGGCGTTGACCGGTCTGCTGAGATGATTCAACAAGCACGCGAAAAATATCCCGCGATCCGGTTTGAAGTGATGGATGCCCGCGAGCTTGCGTTCGACGAGCCGTTTGACGCCGTCTTCTCGAATGCCACGCTTCACTGGATCAAGGAGCCGGAAAGAGCGATTACCGGGATCGCGAAAATCCTGCGCCCGGGCGGCCGATTTGTGGCGGAATTTGGCGGCAAAGGCAATACAAACGAACTGTTGAAGGCGGTGGAGAGGGCGTGGAGCAAAGCCGGCTTGCCAGGACCTGCACCAAAGCCGTGGTATTACCCGGGAGTCGCGGAATATTCCACGCTGTTGGAGAAACACGGCCTGGAAGTCACTTATGCAGTGCTGTTCGACCGGCCAACACCGCTGGAAGACGGCGAGCACGGGCTGCACAATTGGCTGAAGATGTTCGGCGCCGCTTTCACGGATGGCCTGCCTGCGGAGCAACGAGAAGCAGCGCTGGCAGGCGTGGAGCGCGAAGCCCGGCCCACCCTTTTTCACGATGGACACTGGGTCATGGATTACCGGCGATTGCGGGTCGTGGCACGGAAACTTGCCGCCTGAAAGGTGACGAGGGCACAAGAGTGTTGTGCTCCTACGCAAAGAAAGCGGGAAGGCGCCGGAAAGCCGCTGCATTTCTGAGCGATAAACTGAGGAGAACACTTTCGAACTGATTTGCATTTGTCCCACTCATTCAAAGAGGAGTTCATGGAGACCATTCCCGCCGAAGAACCTGCGTTACAAAGTAACTGGAGAGAGCAGTCGCGGCGCGCCTGGGTGCTGGTCAAAGAGACAGCAGCCCTACTGAAGCCGAGCGCGAAATTTCTGACCACTACCGAGGCGCACACCTACGCCTACTCGGTGGCCGCCAATGCCATTCTTGCCCTTGTTCCCTTCCTGGTGCTACTGATCACCATTGCCCACCTGACGCAATCCTGGCCGGCGGAGCAGATGATTTTTCAACTTGTGGCCGAGTATCTCCCGGCAGGCGCCTCGGAACTCAAAGTGGATCTTGTCCATTTGACCTCTCACCGGGGAGTGCAGGTGTTTTCCCTGATCATGCTGGCCCTCTCTTCGAGCGGCGTTTTTCTGCCGTTTGAGGTCGCTCTCAACGGCGTGTGGGGATTCAAGAAGAACCGCGGTTATCTCAGCAACCAGCTCATGAGCCTGACGCTGGTCGCGAGTTGCACAGTGCTCGCATACATTGGCGTGGTGTTTGCTGCCGCGACAAAGGCGGTGCTGGTCGATCCCATCCCTTTCCACTGGCTGTACGCGATTCTGAACTTCGCGGTTATGAAATTCTTCGCGGTGCCGCTGACCATCCTGAGTTTCTGGCTGATCTTCTGGTGGGTACCCAACGGAAAAGTGCCGCTGGTGCAGGTTTTTCCTGCAGCGTTCTATACAGGGATATTGGCCGAAGTGTTCAAACTCCTGTTTGCCCTGATCCTGCCCCTACTCGATTTTCAGAGGGCGTACGGGAAGGTCTTCTGGCTTCCGGTGACGCTTCTGGTTTGGACTTATGCGGGCGCAATGCTGCTTCTTTTTGGTGCGAGCTTGTCTGCTCGGGGAATCATCCTTCTGCCTGATCTTCGTATTCGGTTGAGGAATGGCCAGTCTGGGGAAGCGGAGCGTTCCTTCGTGAATTAGGCAATATCGTGTTCCCTTTCTTGATGGAAGCGACGTGCTTCGGGGCGGCCTGAAGCCGGGGCTTCCACGAAACCAACAGACGTGTCGCGCCTCCGGCGCTCTTCCTCGGGCGATATCGACCCCACGCTTGCGCGTGGGGCTAAGTTCTTGTGCGCCTCCGGCGCTATTTTAGTTGGTGAGCATTCATGTAGCGATGGCTTGAGAGCCGCCGCTTCCCCGATGGGCAAGATGCCCTTCTCGTAATCAGAGGACGGGGCTTCCACGCGGAATAGAAGAGAGAACTCCTTAGAGAAGAGCGACCCCAAGAACCTACATGCAAAGGCGGCATGTGCACCCGCGCGCCTCCGGCGCTATAAACGAATTTCTGAGTCAGAACAGTGGAAAGTCTCTACCCATCTCGCCGGGGCTGGCATCCAATGGCGCACCGATGATCCCGGTTGAGGGGAGAGAGCGATGAGCACATACCTGGTCTTCACGCGCGACAAGATGCTCGACGAGAAAGAGTTTGCCGTCTATTCGGCGGAGGCGAAACAGACAGTCGTTGGGCATCCACTAAAGGTGCTTGCTTTCTACGGCGCGCATGAAGACCTGGAAGGGCCCGCGACGGAAGGAACCGTGATTTTCGAGTTCCCCAACAGGCAAGCGGCGATGACCTGGTATAACAGCCCGGCTTATCGCAAGGCTCGGGAGCATCGTTTCGAGGGAGCAGTCTACCGGGTCACATTGGTCGAAGGAATCTGAAAAAGTCCAAAGTCAAAAGGGAAATCAGAGGAGACCCATCATGGCTGATTTAACAGACAAAGCAGTACTCGTAACCGGCGGCTCGCGTGGAATTGGTGCCGCCATCGCTAAGCGTCTGGCCGCCGAAGGAGCGAATGTGGCTATTACGTATACGAAAGGTGCGGAGGCAGCCGCCGCAGTTGTGAAGGAGATTGAACGCAGCGGCAGAAAGGCGATCGCTATTCAGGCGGACGCGGCCGATGCGGATGCCGTGAAAGCGGCGGTAGAAAAGGCGGTCGCAACATTCGGCCATCTGGATGTGCTGGTGAATAATGCCGGCACGGCTATACCGAAGCCGTTCGAAGAGACCACGCTGGAGGACATCGACCGGATGCTGGACATCAACGTCCGCGGCATGCTCGTGGCTACACAAGCAGCGCTGAAGCACATCAAGAACGGAGGTCGCATCATCAACATCGGGTCGTGTGTCGGCGAGCGTATGATGACGCCCGGCCTGGTTGCTTATTCGGCCACCAAGGGAGCGGTGAAGATGTTTACCCAAGGGTTGTCCCGGGAGGTCGGCCATCGGGGCATCACGGTGAACAATATCGAGCCGGGCCCGATCGATACAGACTTGAACCCGGCATCGGGGGATTGGGCGGCACCCCAAAAGGCCAACACGGCGCTCGGCCGCTACGGGAAAGTGGACGAGGTTGCGGCATTGGTGGCGTTCGTGGCCGGTCCGGAGGCGGCATACATCACCGCCGCGAACATGACCGTGGACGGCGGCACGAACGCCTGACGGAAGAGCACGTTTTAAAGTAGCCTTGGGGCCATCCCATTTGCGGGACGGGCTAGTTGGCCCTTCGATCTGCGCATTCGCAGAATTTGCCAGGGAAATGCAGAGGTCCTTGTGGCTGTGGAAAAACGAACACAATAGATTGAGTAGGCCTTTACAGGCTTGGATGTGCATGCTACGCTTGCTTCCCGTACCGCCATCTTAGCGCCAGGCGGCTGGGCTCTGACTGAGAACCTGCCAAACGTGTGTGGTTTCTGCGATTTACGAGCAGAAACGTCGCGCCGAAGAACCTCCCCTCGAGGAAAGGAAAGTCGTCTCTCTTCGCGCGTTAGCTCCCCGGCCCCTTCCGAGCGTCTTAGTAGGAGAAGTCTGTGCGGTAGTGCATCGCGAAGTGGATGATCACGACAAAAGGGGACACCTTGCTTAAGCTGCGCAAAGTGGAAATTGTTGGATTCAAGTCATTCTGCGAACGCACCGTCGTCACCTTCAGCGGCAACGGTACCACCTGTATTGTGGGCCCGAACGGCTGTGGAAAGTCGAACGTCGTTGACGCAATAAGCTGGGTGCTCGGGGAGCAGAGCCATAAGTCCCTTCGCGCGGAACGCATGGCTGACTGTATCTTCAACGGTACCGCCAAGCGGCCCCCCATGGGTCTGGCCGAGGTCACCATCACGATGGAAGACCCGGAGCTTGCCGAAGCCGCCCGGTTCGTGATTGAAGGCGCCAGCGCAGCAGAGAAAAACGAGGCTTCCCCAGAAACTCCTTCCGCTGCGGAAGCCGAAACGGCTGTTGCGGAAACCTTCTCTGCCGAGCAACCAGCGGAGATGAATGAGGCCGACACCGAACAGGCCGACCCTGTCGAGCAGCCCGCTTCACCCGCCGAGTCCGGCTTCCTTGCGAAGAAGAAAAAGAAGGCGGAAAAGGCAGCGATGGTCACGAAGCCGGGGGAGGTTGTCGTGAGCCGGCGACTGTACCGCAGCGGTCAAAGCGAATACCTGATCAACGGCCGCGTCGCTCGCCTACGTGACATTCAGGAAATGTTCATGGGTGTCGGGCTTGGGCCGGATTCCTACGCGATCATCGAGCAGGGACGCATCGGACAGATCCTTGCCACCAAGCCCATGGAGCGCCGCGCAATCATCGAAGAAGCCGCGGGCGTCACCAAGTTCAAGACCAAGAAGCGGCTAAGCGAAGCCAAGCTCGAATCCTCCAAGCTGAATCTCTCTCGGGTGAACGACATTGTCGTGGAAGTCGAAAAACAGCTCGGCACGCTGAAGCGCCAAGCCGCCAAGGCTCGCCGCTATTCTGAGATTCGCGAGCAGATGCGCGGCATCGTCAGACAGATGCTTGCCGGAAAGGCGCGCGAACTGGATGCGGAAGCCGAGCGCGTCGGCCAGCGCCTGAATGAATTGACCGCGGCAGAAACGCAACACGCCCAGGCCATCCATGAGCAGGAGGCGGATCAGGATCGCCTCAGCCAGCGCATCTATTCGCTGGACGCGGAACTACGCCAGAACCAGAACTTATTGAACCAGACGGCGCTCGAAGTGGACCGCTGCGAGAACCGCATCACCTTTAACCGCACGCGTAGCGCCGAGCTAGCCGGACGTAACGAGCAACTGGCGACGGAGCGGCAGGCCGTCGCCGCGCAACATCTGGAATGGGAGTTCCGCAATTCCGCGCAACAACAGGCGGTTGAGGCCGCTCGCACGGAGTCCATAACTGTGAACGCGCAGGTGGAAGAGCTTGCGGCACGCGCGGCCATTCGCGCTTCGCAGATCACCGAAGCGGAAGCCCGCATGGAAGAGTTGCGGCGCGCCGCGACGCAGGCCAGCGAGAACGTCCTGCGGCTTCACGGCGAACAGAAGCAGGCGGAAGAAGCGCTGGTACACCAGAAGAATTCTCTGCAGAGACTGGAATCGCGCGAAGCCGAACTGCTTGAATCCTCCATCCGTGTCCGGGATGACGCGGAGCAAGCCGCGCAGAATCTGCAGGCTGCCATGAGTGAGCTGGATCAGCTCCAGCACCAGGCCTTGCAACTGCAGGCGCGCCTTGTGGAGCTACGCCAGAATCGCGAACGCACCACCAAGGAAGCCGATGCCCTGCGCGATTCGCTCTCTGGGATTCGCGCGCGCCATTTGACTTTGACACGCATCCTGAACGACCACTCATACACCGGCGAAGCGGTGCAGAAACTTTTTGCGGCCAACGAACGCCATGGCGGCGAGGACTTTCGTGCCGTTGGCGTCCTGGCTGACTACGCGGAAGTTCAGGAGCAGCACGAAGCCGCCATCGAACAGTATTTACGCGAGGAACTGGAATACGTCGTCGTCGAAACCTACGACCACGCCCGCGCCGGTGTGAGCATGCTTCGTGAGGAAGTCGGCGGGCGAGCGACGTTCTTCGTCGATTCCCTCCGCAACCTGAAACTCGACGAATACGAGCCCATCATTCATTTCCGCTCCGAAGACGGCGTAATTTCGCGTCTCGACAAGCTTGTCGAATTTCGCGATCCACTGGGACAGGCTGCAAAACAGTTTTTGCCCCGCCTCCGCAATGGCTACTTGACGGAAACGACCGCGGCGGAAAAGCTGGCTCGAGAATATCCGCAATACGCGTTCGTCACGCCCGAAGGCACCTGCTATCAGGGCCGCATGGTCACGGGCGGCCGCCCCGATGAGGCCGGCCCGCTCGGCATGAAGCGCGAACTCCGTGCCGTGAACGCCGAGTTGATGCACTTGGAAGACCGGTGCAATTCCGTGCAGGCCGAGCTGGAAACAATCGCGGCGGAATTACAGGCGACGGAGCGCGCTCAGGAAGAATTGACCGCAAAGCACCGAGAGGCCGAGCGTACACATTTTGCGGCGAGGCACCGCCATGAGCAGACGCAGAGCGACCTCGCCCGTCTTGGCCTGGACCTCGGAGCCTGCCAGAACGATCTGGCGCGGGTTCGCAAGGAGATCGAGGCCGTTCAGCAGCGCGCACTTCTCGCCCAGACTCAGCACCAAGTTGCCGCCTCAAGCCGCGCTGAAGCCGAGGCCGAAACCGTTCGTCTGACCGAGGAAGTCGCGCAACTCCGCAACGCTGTGCAATCCGAGCGTGATGAATTAGCCAACGCCAAAGCCGAACTGGCCACCATGAATGAGCGCCTGGCTTCCGCGGAGGGCATTGCCAACCGGCTCCAGGAAGAACGCGCGGATCTCGAACGACGCGAAGCGGCGCTGCGCCAGCAGGCAGTCTCGATCAACGAAGAGACCGCCGCGATGGCACGCCAGTCCGAAGAGTTGACGATTCAGCTCGAATCCTTGCGCGTGGAAAAGGCGCGGCTTGCCGACTTCCAGAAAGAGCTCGAAGTGGAATGGGATGAAGCGCGCACCCGCGTCACGCAGCTTGAGGATCATCTGCGTATGGCTCGCCAGGCGCTTCAGGAGATGCGCGAAGAACGCGGCAAATTCGAAATTGAGAAGGCCCGCAACGATTCCGACCGCCAGCACCTGCGCGAAACCTGCCTGACGGAGGTGAATGCCCAGCCTGAGGATCTGATCGCCACCGAGACTGCATTCATGACCGGCGAGGAGCTAGCAGTGGCCGAGGCCAGCTATCGCGAAATGAAACAGCGCATCGAGAACATGGGCGCGGTGAACATGATGGCTCTCGAGGAATTCAACGAGTGCGAACAGCGGTTCGCCTTCCTTTCGCGCGAGCGGGACGACCTTATCCAATCGATCTCTGATACGCAGCAAGCCATCAAAGAACTCGACCAGATCACGAAGGAAAAATTCGAGCAGGCCTTCGCTTCCATCAACGCAAACTTCACTTCCGCGTTCCACACCATCTTCGGCGGCGGCACAGCGGAAATGCGTTTGACCGAACCGGACAGCTCCGGTGATGCCGGGATCGACATCGTTGCTTCGCCTCCGGGCAAGCGCCTGCAGAACGTGCTGCTGCTTTCCGGCGGGGAAAAGGCGATGACTGCTCTTGCGCTGCTGATTGCAATCTTCCGCTATCAGCCGAGCCCGTTCTGCATCCTGGACGAAGTCGACGCACCGCTCGACGAAGCCAACGTGGGCCGCTTTACCCGCCTGATTGGAGATATGAGCGCGCAGACCCAGTTCATCGTTGTCACCCACAACCGCAAGACTATGGAGACCGGCAGCGTGCTCTACGGGGTCACCATGCAGGAGCCCGGGGTTTCCAAGATTGTCAGCGTGCGCTGGGAAGGGGAAGAAGCCCGGCCTCGCAAAGAGCGCGCCGCGACTGCGGCGTAAAAAGAAAAGTGAGATAAGGAAGTAAGGAGGTAGGGAAGTTAGGAGTCGGTAGTCAGTAATCAGAAGTCTGAAGTTTGAAACTAAAGAAAAGGCTCCCCGTTTTTGATCCTTTGCGATTCAACACAGGAAGATCTGTCATGAGAAATCGCAATAGGCGCGATAAGAAAATCCACAGAGGACTTGTCCACAAGTCACATTGACTTCGGCATCCGCTGCGCTAGAATGTGCAACGCTTCCTCAGGGGCAAGCGCAGTGAGCACAACTTCAGCAGCAAAAGTGATCCGCGAGACGCATTTTGCGGGCATCCAGCCCGCAGCTCGCGGCAAAGTCCGTGACATCTATGACCTCGGGGATCGTCTTCTGATAGTCGCCACCGACCGCCTCTCCGCCTTCGACGTTGTCATGGCCACGCCTATTCCGGACAAGGGCCGTATCCTGACCCAACTCTCTCTTTTCTGGTTCAGCCTGCTCCACGATGTCATTGCCAATCACGTCCTGAGCGCAACGGAATTTCCAACGCCGTTTGATCGCTTTACGGAGGACCTCGCCGGCCGTTCCATGGTCGTTCGCAAGACGCAACCGCTTCCGATTGAGTGTGTGGCGCGCGGTTACCTTTCCGGCTCCGGCTGGAAGGAATACCGCGCCACGGGGACAGTCTGCGGCATCCCTTTGCCGCCGGGACTGAAGGAATCGGACAAACTGCCTCAGCCTATTTTTACTCCAGCCACGAAAGCCACCAGCGGCCACGACGAAAACATCTCCTTCGAACGCACCGTGGAGATTCTCGGCCGGCCTCTCGCTGAGAGAGTCCGCGACGTCACCCTCGACATTTATCGCCGCGCCGCGGCGTACGCCGAACCTCGCGGCATTCTGCTGGCCGATACCAAATTTGAATTTGGGCAATTAAACGGCGAACTGCTCTGGATCGATGAGGCCCTAACGCCAGACTCCTCTCGCTTCTGGCCCGCTGACCAATACAAGCCCGGAGGCCCTCAGCCGTCCTTTGATAAACAGTTTGTTCGCGATTACCTGGAACGCATCCAGTGGCCGAAGACTCCACCTGGCCCCGAATTGCCGCCGGATGTCGTGGCGGGTACTCGCGCCAAATATCGCGAAGCCTACCGCATTCTGGTGGGCCGCGATCTGGATTAGCCGTCAGCCCAGTTCGTACACTACATCCGCAGCGGGGAGTGCCGACGTGAGAGACCAACTGGAAGGCCTGGTAACGCAAATGGTGGAGCGCGGAATTCTTTTTGACGAAGCGGTCTGCGAATTCGAAAAACGGTTCATCAAGCGGATGCTGGACCGCACGAACGGAAACCAGTCCCGGGCGGCGGAATTGCTAGGGATCCACCGGAATACGCTGAGCCGGAAAGTGGTGCAATATAAGCTGGACCACCGGCGGGGGCGAGCAAGGTAGGCTCGCTCGCGGGCGATTGAAAAGAGATTCCTCGCTTCGCTCGGAATGACCGCTTTTAGGAGTGCGGGAGCTGGGCTACCGCACTGCAAGAAAAAGCGGCCCTGGTTTACCAGGGCCGCCGTAGACTTCCTTCGGAATGGCTATGGTCTAGTGTTTCTTTGGCGGTGCGGGCTTCTTGCCAGGCTTAGGCAGGTCTTCCTCGTTTACCTTAGCCTTGTCCCAGTGCAGCATGAACGCCGGGTCCGGATCATAGGATTCCAGCGTACCCGTGAAGCGAACGGCGTTGCCCTTCTCCAACTTGGCGGCATCCGGCTGGTCGGCAGTCTTGATGATGACGTCCATGTTCGGCGTTGTTGCGGCATCAAATTCTGCGTCGCTGGTAACAAAGGCGTTCTTCAGCTCGACGGTATCCGCCCCCGCAACGACGTCAATAATCTTCCCAGGCACATCGGGAAATTCCAGCCCGCACGAGGCGGTCCAGGTCAGTTTCCCCTTGTCGCCTCCCGCCTTGAGGTCCGTCACCACAGAGGCGATGGTCATGTCCTTGCGGGCCGCGTCCAGGTCCGCGCTGCTGGGGAGCTTGTAGCTTGCCGGACGATCCGGCGTGGTTGCCGCAAGCTGCAACAGTTCATTTAACTCCGCTTGTGAGACCGCATCGCAAACCGTGCCGCCCTGATAAGAGGCGATTACCTTCGGCATGTACGCCTTCACCTGTTTGGACTGCTGGTCCGTGGCTTTCTTTGAGGTGGCCGCCCGTGCGAAGTACCACAACGCATCCAATTGCTGTGGCGGAGTCATCGCCAATTCGGCGCGCCCGGTATTGAAATTAGAGATGAAATCGTCCGGATCGTTCGCGAGAATGGTCTTATACATTGCGATGGCATTCGGGTAATCTTTCGCGGCCATCGCGGCGCCTGCCGCCGTGCCGTTGAAGCTCAAGACGGCTTTCTTCTTGTCGTCTTCGAACTTCCCAGGGTCATAGCCTTGAGGGAGAGGCAGGTCGGCTACGGACTTCGCGCCGTCCACTGCCGCCTGGTACGCGGCTTTCGCCGTGGCAGCGTCCGGATTCGTCGTATTGTTGTAAGCAAAAGCCAGAGCCAGATAGGCCTGATACTTTTCCGTGGGCGAGATCTTGTTTCCCAGCGACAGTTCCTTGTTGGCGTACTCCGTTACCTTCGGGAAGTTCTTTTGCGACGCATAATTCTGGTAATAAAGCGGGTACACATAATTCAGAAGGCAGGAATTGGGATACTTTCCCACGAAATCATTCAGCGCACTAAGTTGCGTCGCCGCATTTTTCTCATTCGCTGCCGCGGTGTACGCGTTGTACTCGGCCATCGTGTAATGCTGTCCTGGCCCCGTGCAGGGGTCCGCGGCTGGCGCCGAAGCTTGGGCCGCCACCGGCGCTGCCTTCACACCCAACAGACAAAGCGCGATCAGGACTGCCAGGCTTGCCATCCGTCGTGTCGCATTCATTCCGTTATCTCCTCGCTCTCATTGCTATCTAAATAACGCAATCTGGCAACCACCCGTGGCGCTCACCAGTGCTACTACTCATCCCGGCAAAGATTAAGGGCTCTCTCGGAAACTTACGAATTATATGAGCGGCTGCCGTCCATTCGCAAGTCACGGACCAAATTACTCACTTACTCGTTGAGTATAAGAGTCCAGGCCACCGCTTCAGCGGCCTCATGTCCTGCGCACCGTGAGGCATCCAAAGTCGGGCGGCATCCTGGGAGTATCCTGAGTTTCGCATAAAATGGATTGCTACGGCGAGGAAGAATTCAAATGACCAATATAAGCACCCCAAATAATCCGTATCAGCAAGACAAGGCCCTTGCGGACCATGTCGCTCTTATCACCGGGAGTAGCCGCGGGATCGGTAAGGCGATCGCGATGAAACTAGCGCAGCTTGGCGCCGCAGTGTCCCTGTGTGGGCGCGACCCAGCGGCGCTGGAATCCACGGCGCGTGAGATCGAAAAGCTTTCGCCTCGCGTGCTTGCTACGGCAGCGAATGTGACGAACGCGAAGGAGATTGGCTCCCTTGTGCAAGCTACCGAGCAAAAACTGGGGCCGATCAGCGTCCTCGTCAACAATGCGGGCATCGGCAATCCGGGCTTTGGCACTATGCACGACAAAAGTGAAGCCGATTGGGACCTGGTTCTCGACACCAATCTCAAGAGCGTCTTTCTGGTTTCCCGCGCGGTGGCTCCGCTCATGATCCGGCGCCGGCGCGGAGACATTATCAACATCAGTTCCCTGGCCGGTAAAAATACGTTTGCGGGCGGTGGACTCTACTGCGCCTCCAAGTGGGGGCTCCAGGGATTGACCGGCTGCATGGCAGAAGACCTGCGCGGCCACGGCATTCGCGTCAGCGTCATTTGTCCGGGGAGCGTGGCCACAGAGTTTTCCGGCCGCGGGCCGAAGGATCCGACGAAGGTTCTTACGCCGGAGGATGTGGCGCACGCGGTGGCCATGCTGGTGTTGCAAGGGCCGCAGAGTTTCATCAGCGAAGTGCATCTGCGGCCTGTGGCGAAGCCATAAGGTTAGTTGGGTGAATGTCGCGCCTCTGGCGCTCCACCGTGAAACGCGACGTATACCCCAAGCCTACGCGTGGGGCTAAGGTCTTTCGCTCCTACGGCGCTTCGGCTTCCAAACGGACCAAACTTCCCCGAAGAACTCATCTCATCGGCGCTTTAAACGACGGGCTAAGGCCTAGGCGCCGCCGGTGCTCGCACCGGGGGAGCATTCCCGCGAGAGCAATTTTCCTCTTGACAATAGTCGTTATCACGACTATATTGAAGCCCGTGAACACGCAACCCGATTCCTCACGTCCCGCTACTCCTCTGGAGGACCGAATCTTCGTCGCCCTGCTCAAGTTGGCCGATTCCCTTTCTCAAGAGGCCGAACAGCTTGTCAAGACCG
>Ga0187777_10001767_pt1 | contig 13930 bp, 11 predicted proteins | sample 1015_Q2_SP5_10_M_FD_132416 | JGI IMG/M metagenome (GOLD analysis project Ga0187777, IMG submission 132416) | Tropical peat soil microbial communities from peatlands in Department of Meta, Colombia - 1015_Q2_SP5_10_MG | ecosystem: Environmental > Terrestrial > Soil > Wetlands > Peat | place...
CGTGAGCTCGCCGACGGCGCGGTGCGCCTGGTCGATGGCGACGTTCGTGTAGGCGAACGCCCCCGCATCGGAGTTGGCGATCGTGATCCGGCCGAATGGCTGGCGCCCGATGTAGCAGGGCTGCTCATTCTCCGGGAGGATCGGGTCCCAGAGAGAGTTGTACTCGTACGCGTAGCCGTGCGGCCAGCGGTTGACGGTGATGCCGGCGATGTCGCGCGCGGCATCGAATCCGGCGCTCCCGGCGATCCGATTGAGCTCATCGCGCAGCGCGCGCTCGAAAGTCTCGAAGGACATCCCGAGGAGCTCGGCGTGCCCCGCGCGGTGTTGATCGCGCGCCGGGAGGCCCGGTTTGCACGGCGTCCGCAGCAAGTGCATGACGATCGGATTGTCCGGCCCTCTGGAGAAGTGGTACGCGCCAAGGCTCACCGGAAAGTCGAGCGTCATGTTGGAGAAGAAGCTCCCCGGCGCTTCCACATGCGCCACACCGAGCGTGCTGAAGCCCCGCCAGTTCTTGAGCGCGACGTTGGTGTAGACCAGCGGGACCTTCACGCCGTAGCCCAGGGCCTTCCGCTGTCGCTCGGGGATCTCCGGGCAGAGGTAGGGGACGACGCCGTTCCAACAGGCGAGCACGCACCCCGGCGCGCGAACGGTCCACGCCTTGCCGCCCCGGACGTACATGACCTCGACCTCGGTGGCACTCGTCGGATCGCCGACGTGACGGACGCGGACCGCCGTGCTGTTGAGCCGAATGCGGACCCGAGATCCCGGGGTGTCGAGTTGCGCGTAGTTCACGCGCGACGTGACAAGATCCTCCATTGCGTGGCCGGGGACGGCTGCCGGGATGAGCTTTCGCACGAGTGAGCGCGCGACCGACGCGTTGCCATCCGGGAAATGGAAGATGTAGGGCTCGTCGTCGTCTTTCGGGATCGCCGTCAGGCTGATCCCGGGATAGTTCGTGTGCTCGAGGTTGAGCCCCTGGAATCCGGGATACTCCAACCCCCACAGGTCGAGCGCCGGCACGGCTTCGATCCCTATCCCATAGAGGTCGTGCGTGTGCGTCTGGAAGAAGGGGAGCGCGTCACGCGAGACGCCGAGGACGTTCAGCAGATAGTCGCGATAACTCATCTTCACGAGCTTCGCCTTCTTCTGATCCGAGGTGAGCCCCGGCATGTGGTCCGCCTTCTCCTCGTACACGCGCGCAATGTCCCGCTTGGCCGCCTCGCTCAGCGGAGCGTGGGCGAGAAATTCCGCCCATGGCTTCTGCCCGGCCCCCACGGCGAGATAGTCGCGCCCGAAGGTCTCGCGATCGAAGAAGACACCGCGACCCATGTGCCGCGAGCTGTAGTACTTCTGGTCGTAGGCCGTGTAGAACTTCTGCGGATCGATCCCGATGTCCGTGAGCACGCCCTTGGCGACGGCGCTGTAGTGCCCCGGCGACTCGAGCGACTGCGTGCCGCCGTAGCCGATGAGGTAGCGCGATCCGAGGTGAAACTCGTTGCGCTTGGCGTGGCCACCGAAGTCGTCGTGATTGTCGAGGACGAGAATCCGCGCGTCCGGCCCGGCGGTGGTACGAAAGAAGTGCGCCGCCGCGAGCCCACTGATTCCGCCTCCGACGATGATCACGTCGTAGTGCTCGTTTGTCGGGCGCGCCTCCTTCAGCACCGGACCCAGCGAGCCGTCGCGCATCGCATGCGCCACTTCGAAGGAGCCGGGGTGGCTGCCGCGCAACCCCGTCTTGGCGGGCGGGTAGTAGTCGGGGGAGCGCTCGGGCGCAAAGTCATCCCCCTGGAAGGCGAACAGCGTCTCCGGGGGGAGGAGCGACGCGCCGACGGTGATAGCGATGCCGTTCAGGAAGTCGCGCCGCGTAATGCGGCGGTCCATGCCGAGGTCGCGGTCTCGCGGGTCGCGCATGATGCGTGGGCTCGAGGGGCGCGGGACGGGCGCACGGGGTAGAGAGGGTGCGCCGTCGCGCGGGCCGCGGGCGGGCGTAGGTGGGTGGCCCTGAAGCGGCTCTGGTGGCTGCTTGAGCTTACGGAGCGGCCGCTCGAATCGCCATGGCGCCCTATGTTCGACGCGCCTTCGGGCGAACAGGGCGGCGCAGCTGCCAGTAAACGAGAGCGAGGATCGCTGCGAAGAGCAGGTAAGCGACCCAATAGCGAGTGTCTGGGGGGGGCGGTCGGAGCGCGGGCTTGGCCAGCGGGTTGCCGACGAGGGTGTAGGCGGCCCAGCTGGATGGGGACTCGGAAGACCGAAGAGAGGCCAGCTTCGCCGCGCGCAACGCGTCACCCACGGCGGCGCCGGCGGCGATCGCGTCGTAGAAGCGGCCGATGAAACGCTCCGCCTGCGTGTCGCCCACCCGCCAGGTGGTGGCCACCACGGACCTGGCCCCCGCCTGCAAGAGCGGGGCGGTAAGTCCCTCGACCCCCTCACCGCCGACGAGCATCCCACCGGCAGTGCGGCAACCCGAGAGAATCACGAGGTCGGCGTCGAGGTCGAGCGCGGCGAGCTCCATCGGATCGACAAAGCCATCCTCGCCGAGTCCGGGGGAGAGGGCGAGGGCGCTTCGCGTGGCGGCCGTCTCGTCGACCAGCGCATGCGTGGCGAAGTGGAGCACATCGTACTCGCGAAGCGGCGCTCGCTTGAGGAATGCCTCGCTGGCGTCATCGCGAAGGCGAACCTCGCCATGCTCCGCATAACGAGCGGCACGCCGCGCCTCGCGAGCAGACGCCGGAAGACGGGGCAATCCGCCGGAGTGGTCGAATGCGTCACGATAGACGAGCGCTTCCGAGGAGGCGGAGTCGATTTCGCCGCGCAGATGCGGATCGCCGAAGGCGAGGAGCGTGGAGACGCCGGTGCGCGCGGGGCGCGCAATCAGCTCGGCCGCTACCGCCGCCGACGGATCGATCGCCGTGGTGAATGCCTCGACCACGAAGCGGCCGTCGCCCAGAACGAGGGCGTCGAAGGGGAGATGGTGCAGCGGGCCGTCGGGCACGATCACCAGTGTGTGGACGGCGGACGGCAGATCTGCCACCGCGGGCTGCATCAACCGGGAGCCGAGGTGGCGCTGCAGGGAATGAGCGTCGGCGCCGGTCGCGAGCACTACTCCGAGACGCTCGATCTCGTCGTCCATCGAATCGTCAGGCGCGATGACCTCCGCGCGCAGTCCGCCGCGGCTGGCGGTGAACACGGTCGTCGGCTCGTCCGGCCCACCGGTAACGTATTCGACGAGCGCCGTGACGCTGTCGGCAACGAGCGTCGCGAGCGACGACCGAGCGAGCCCCTCGGCGCTGTGCCGGAGTGAATCGAGGCGCGACGATTGAGCGGCGGCGGATGGCCCCAGTCCCTCGAGACGCACCATGTGGTCGAGAAGATCTCGCGCCCGCCGGCGTTCGGCCAGCTCGAGCGCCAGAGCCACCTTGCCGCCTGACGCCAACGCCGCCGTCACGGCCGCGAATCCCTGGTGTGGGTCGAGCTCCGAGCTGCGCAGATTGAAGGCGAACAGCCGAAGCGCGCGATCATCCAGACCACCGCGCCAGCTGTCGAACGAGTCCGCGGCGGCGCGCAGGACGGCGCCCGCCTTCTGCACATCGCCTCGCCGGGCGTACACTTCGGCGAGGCTCACCTGCGCCGGATAGCGCCGCCCCTCCTGCAAGGCGCCCAGAGTCAGGAACCGGCTCAGGTCACGCTCCGCCGATCGCAAATCCCCGTTCCGAAGGGCGAGCACGCCATAATCGTAGTCGAGCCCTTCCAGAAGCTGCTTCTGTCCCAGGTCGCGAGCCGTCTGCGCCGCCAGATCGAGCTCCCGCCGGGCCTCGTCGAAATCGCCCATGCGGCGGGCAACCAGGGAAAGACTGATGTGGTATGCGATGGCGCGCGTGCGATCGAACTGGGACGCGCGAACGAGCCCGTCGCGAAAAGCGCTGCGCGCGCGATCCAAATCCCCGGCGATGAGAGCCAGATCGCCCTGCACCGATCGGACGCCGTCGAGCCCCCACTTGTCATCGGCGCGCATGAAGAGCGACTCGGCCTGGCTGGAATACATGGCCGCGGAGGGAGCATCGCCGATCACGAGCGCGACCTGCGCCAACTCGAGCGATGCCCAGGCCACCGCCGACGAGTTGCTCGACTGGCGTCCCTCGGACACGGCGCGAAGAGCATCGCGCCGCCCGGCGCCGTATTCTCCCAGACCGACGAGCTCCGAGGCTCGCCACTGGAGTGCGCCAGCTTCATTCTGCCGATCACCGGCCTGGCGGAATGCATCCGCCGCCAGACCAAAGAGACGCGCCGCGGAGTCACCCAAGCTCTGGCGATCGACATCCCGCGCCAGGATGTTCAGGCAGATCCCGAGCTGACGCGGGTCACGCCCCGCCGCGGAGAGTCGCACTCCCAATTCGGCGTTGGCGGCCGCTCCCGGCTTCCCCTGCACCGCCATCATCTCGGCACGGCGGCAGGCGAGATTCGCCCGCTCCACGGTATCAGGCGGCTCGAGCAGCTCCGCCGCCCGATCGAGAACCGAATCCGCAGCCGCGAAGCCCGCTGTCCGGCCGCGCGTGTTGGCCCTGCTGATGAGCGCCGTAGCCTCTCCCCTGCGGTCGCCGAGCCCACGCGAGATGGACGCCGCGAGAACGAGCTCGGAGTCCGCCGCTTGAAGGTCCGTGTAAGTCAGAAGTTGGCCACGCGCGAGGTGGGCGGCCGCCGTATACTCGTCAGGCGATCTCCGTCGGGCGAGCAGGATCGCGATGAGCTGCAAGGTCTTCTCTCTCTCTCCGACGCGTCGAGCGAGAACGGCGAGGCCGAAGAGCGCTTCCTCATCGCCGGAGTCCGCCCACGCCCGTGCCGACCACCGCGCTCGGAGCGCCTCGACGCTGTCACCGGCTGCCGCCTGCTGCACTTCCCGCAGCACCCGGCGCGCGGCGTCGCCTGGCTCGGCGCCCGGCTGGAGAAGGGCCGCGACGGCCAGCAACAAAGAAACCTTCATGCGTCCATTAGGCAGGGCTGACGGCCGGGCCGCAAGACCCGGTCAGTCGCTCAGAGGACGCCGCTAGGCTCGGTCAGTCGGGAGTCGGTCGCGATACCAGCTCCAGCTCGTCCTGGTCGAACTCGCAGAGCCAGAGGGTGCGACCATCAGGAGCGCAGTGCTCCACCAAATAGTAGACCTCCCGTCCATCGCGAAGCATCACCTCCACCACCGTCCCCGAGTCGTTCACGCGTGGCACCCGCACCGACACGTTGAGCGCGAGGTGGGAGGCAAGTGCCGGGCGCATCGTGGTCACGCGCACGGTGTCGAAGGCCTGGAAGGTCGCGAGATCTGTCATGCCGTCGCCCGGAGGAGCATGTCTCGAACGTCCTGGTCCGTCATCTGGGTGAAGTCATCATACCACAACCCGACGCCCTCGAAACGTGGCGGCACCGCGGCACAGACCACAACATCGGCCGCCCGGGAGACGAGCGCCTCGCCCTCGGCCGAGCACACCGGCGCTGCCACAATGAGCCGGGCCGCTCCCCCCGCCCGCAGCGCCCCGAGCGCGGCCCGCACCGTCACGCCGGTTGCCAGGCCGTCATCGACCAGCACCACCGTCCGACCCTTCACATCGAGGGGAGGCGCGTCGCCGCGGTAGGCGCGCATCCGGCGCTCCACCTCGGCCAGCTCACGCTGCGTCACCTCCTCGAGATAGTCGTCAGGCACATGGAGCATGGCCACCGCATCCCGGTCGATCACTCTCACGCCGCCCGTCGCCACGGCGCCGATTCCCAACTCCTCGTGGCCCGGCGCGCCAAGCTTGCGGGCGATGAAGACATCGAGCGGCGCGGCGAGCGCCTTGGCCACCGCGAGACCCACCGGCACCCCTCCCCGCGGAATCGCCAGGATGATCGGCCGCTCGCCGGCCAGCGTCGGCAGACGGTCGAGCAGGGCCTTCCCGAGCCGAGCGCCGGCGTCGCTGCGATCGGCGAAGAGCGCCGTCGTCACCGAGGGCGCGGCCCGTGGCGGTCGAACCAGGCGACGGCGTGGCGGGCCACCTGTTCGAGCGCGCCGGGCTCCTCGAAGAGGTGCGTGGCACGAGGGATCGTGATCTGCTCCTTCACGCAGGTGAGCTGCTGGAACGCCTGCTGATTGAGCGGGATGATGGGGACGTCGGCGCCGCCGACGATGAAGAGCGTCGGTGCGAGCACGTCCCCCAAGCTCCCGCCCGCGAGGTCCGGGCGGCCGCCGCGTGACACAATGGCGAAGATACCCGGCTCGGCGGCGGCCGCCACGAGCGCCGCCGCCGCCCCAGTGCTCGCCCCGAAGTAGGCCACCGGGAGCTCGCGCGTCTCCGCCCGTGCCGCGAGCCAGCGGGTGGCCGACCGCAGTCGTCCGGCGAGCAACGGGATGTCGAAGCGCAGGTGGCCGGTTCGAGCATCGCTCCGCTCCTCCGCTTCCGTGAGGAGGTCCATCAGCAACGTGGCGAAGCCGGCCTCCTCGAGCGTGCGGGCGACCTGCGCGTTCCGCCGGCTCAATCGCCCGCTCCCCGATCCGTGGGCGAATACCACCACTCCGCGCGCGCCGGGTGGGACGGTCAAGAGACCCAGGAGAGTCGCCCCCTCCGCATCGATCGCGACCTCTCGGGTAGTGCTCGTCACCCCTCCACTCGGGCCGACCCCCGCGTCGCGACTCGTGTCGCCAACGCATCGCGCTCGCGGCCGGAGGGCATGGCATCGCCGACGCCGGCGCCGGAGAGGAGCACGGTGCGCGTCGGAAAGGCGAAGTCGATGTGCTCGGCGGCGAAGCGTCTCGCCAGCTCGAGATAGATCTGCTGCTGGGCATCCATGAACGACTTGTAATCGCGATTGGTGATGTGGTACACCGTCTCGAAGAGAAGACCCGAGTCTCCGAACGCCGAGAAGTGCGAGCGATCGAAGCGGGTGTTCTCCTGCGCCGCGATGATCTGCTCGATCATCGTCGGGATCCTGGCGAGCGTGTCCGGGGGCGTGCTGTAGACGACTCCGATAGTGAAAAGCACGCGCCGCTCCTGAGCGCGCTGGTTGTTGCGGATCCTGCTCTTGAGGAGGTCACCATTCGAGACGATCACCAGCTCGCCGGTCACACTGCGAAGCCGCGTGGACTTCATGCCGATATCTTCGACGGTGCCGACGATTCCGCCGATGTCGATTTGGTCGCCGACGACGAACGGCTTGTCGAGCATGATCGAGAGCGCGGCGAAGACGTCGCCGAGCACGTTCTGGACCGAGAGCGCGACGGCCACGCCGCCGATGCCGAGGCCGGTGACGAGAGCGGTGACATCGACGCCGAGGTTCTCGAGAACGAGGAGAAGGACGATCGTCCAGAGGACGACGCGGCCCACCCAGGCGACGACGCTGATCGTCATCCGCGAGCCGGCATCCCCTCCGCTTCGCTCCCCCACCTCCTCCGCCCAGAAGCGCACGAACTCGGTCAGCCAGAGCCCGACCTGCACGAGAGTGGCGATCACCGTGAACGTGCGGAGGGTGATCTTGGTACTCACCGGTTGCTCGAGCATCAGTGACCCCAACTCGAGCGACAGCACGAGGAGGAAGAAGTAGCGCGTCGATTTGAGTTGGGCGACGGCGAGGTCGTCGACGTGCGTCGGCGTCCTGGGCGCCGCTTTCTCGAACTTTCGGATGGCGACGCGGCGGACGAGAACGAGCGCGAGGAACGCCGCGGCCGCCGTGCCGAGCGCGATCCCCCAGGCCTGCACCGTGTTCCCGAGGAAGAGCTGCGAGAGCGGTTCGATCGCTGCGGCGAGCGGAAGGGTCATGGTGCAAATCTGACCCGGAATTCCCTTCCGGTCGAGGCGCCGTCAGCGGTCGGCGGCGGCGAAGCGAGCGGTGCTCTTGGCAACGTCCCGCCCGCGGGGCGCGCGAGAAGGGGGCGACGGGGTCTCTCGACCCCACCGCCCCCTCCGTCCCTTCATGCGCAGCTCTCTGCCGCAGCCTAGGGCTTCGGCAGCTGGATCATCGGCACGGCGCTCCCGGCGACCTGCGGCATCTGGCCATTCCACTTGTTGGCCATCTGATACGACACGAGCGTTGGCGTGATACTCTCCGAGAGGAGGCGGTTCGCCTTCGCCTGGGCCTCGGCTTCCGTGAGGATCGCCTTGGCTCGGCCGGCCGCCTTGATCGAGTCGCCCTGAGCCTGGAAGGTGTTCTTCTGCAGCTCGTTCTGCGCCGTGAGGCTCTGCTGCTGCATGACGTTCTTCTGGTTGATCGCCTCGATCACCGCCGGCGGCGCCCTCAATTCGTTGATCGTGAACTGCTTCACATCGATCCCGTAGACCGACAGGCGTTTCTCGAGCAGCTGCGATACCCGCGTCGTGACCTCGGCCTTCTTGGGGCCGATGATGTCGGCGATCGCTTCGTTCCCCACTACCTCCTGTAGCGCCTGACGAATAGCCTGCTTGACGTAGGAGTGCTCGATCGCCTGGACCTCGGTCCGGAAGGTCGTGTACAGCAACGGCACCTTCGTCTGCTCGAGCTCGAACGACATCGAAACGTCGAGCGAGAGCGGCTGCCCTTCGACGCTGTTGACGTTGATCTCGTCGTTGTTGGGCGAACCCTCGGTGGGCGCCCGCGTCAGAACGAGGGTCTGCATGTACGTCGGATACTCCTGAATGCCGGTCGTGATCGGATTGCGGAGGTGCAGTCCGGGCCCGAGCGCGGTCTGATCGACACCGCCGCCGGTGCGGTGAATGACGATGCCGACGTGCCCGGGGTTGATGTACGTCACGGTCGTGCGCAGCAAAACGAAGAGCGCGATGGCTCCCAGCCCGTACGCCGCGAGGCGAAGGGGGGCCGGAGTGCGCGGCGCGTGAATATCGGTATCCATGGTCGCAACTCCTCCTTGAGAGTCGCTAGTCGAACTTCCCCATGACCGCCTCCTTGAAGCAGTCCGGGCAGATCTGTTCGCCGCTCGCCAACCTCACCAACTCGCGCTCGGCGTGCGGACCGTGCGCGGGACAGACGAGATCCGCGTCACGCTCGATCCGCCTCCGATTCCGCGTCTGGCGGAGCCGAGTGCCGAGCGGCGTGTAATGCACGAGGGCGAGAAAAAGGAGAGCGGCCACCGTCGCGATTGCCGCGACGAACAGCACGCCCTCCGCCAAAACGGCCAACATATGTGTCCATCAGGACGTGGTCTGCGGTGCGGGAGTTTCATCGCCGATCACGTCCTCTAGATCGAAGCGCACCAACGAGATGCCACGCCGCGCTCGAGAAAAGATCGCTGGCGACCTTCCCAAAGCGTGTGAGAGTGGATTACCATGCCCGAGCCAAATTCGTCCACGAGCGATGCATTTCGAATCACCCTTCTTGCGATCCCTTCCGCGTCCGGCCCGCTGGCGCACGCTGCTCTTGGCGGCGCTCCTGATGGTGCCGTCCGTAGTGCGGGCCCAGGACGGCGTGCGCGTCACGCCGCCCTACCAGCCGCTCCGGCCGCTCGTCCAATTCAGCGACGCCGTGATCGCGCTGCAGGACTCGATCGTGGGGCTGGCGCGGCGACAACTCGGCACGCGCTACGTGCGAGGAGGAGAATCGCCCGAGCACGGCTTCGACTGCAGCGGTCTGGTCAAGTACCTCGTCGCCTCGCTCCACCTGTCCCTTCCCCGCACGGCCGCTCAGCAAGCGACCGTGGGCCGGGCGATTCCCGCGGACACGTCACAGCTCCTTCCCGGCGACCTTCTCACCTTCGGCCGCGGAAAGAAGATCACCCACATCGCGATCTACGTCGGCGATGGGCGGATGATTCAGGCGAGCAGTGGTAGGCGCCGAGTGGTGGAGACGAACGTGGTGCGCGAGCCGGGACACGGCGTGAAGCCATGGCGCGGCGTGAGGCGCGTGCTCCCCGAGGACATCGCCCCCGATTCGAGTGACGCCGTGAATGTGCCGGCGCCCGTCGCCGCCGGTAGCGGCAAGGACGGCGGCGAGTAGCTCCGGGGCCGGCGCCCGAGCCGCCGGCCTCGCCGACTTCACGCCGCGCTCAGGGGCGCGCGGCGCCCATCACGCCTGACGAGTCCCGAACCGGCTTCAAGAGCCGACCCTCCAGAAGCATCCGCGGCGCCGCTCGGCCGACCTGCGCTCGGGCGAGCGAATCCACCAACCGGAGGGCGCGGGCGCTCCGGTCGGGCAGCGGCTTCCCCGGCGGTCGTTGCCGAGTGGGGCGCAGCACGACGTGCGACACCTCGTGCTTCCGCCCCAGCGTCGCGCAGAGAATCACGCCGCGGTCGAGCGGCGGGAGGAGCGAGAAGGGTCCGTACGTCGCCAGATTACCTAACGAGTAAGCGACGAGGGCGTCGCCCCGCCACTCCATCGCCCGCACGACGTGCGGGCCGTGCCCCACCACCAGCTCGGCCCCACTCTCCGTCGCCGCCCGAGCGAACGCCACCGGATTCCCACGCTGCTCTCCGGCATACTCTTCGCTGCTGTCCTGTACCGCCTGCGCGGACGCTCCCTCGGCGCCGAGGTGCATCGTCACGACGACGTGCGGATAGCGCGCCGCCGCTCGGGCCACATAGCGCTGTACCGCCTCCAGATCGCGCGCGTCGGGGATGCCCGACGTTCCGAAGCCAAGGATCGCCACCGTGTCGCCGGACGCGGTGCCGACCACGGTTGCCATCGTGTCGACACCGGCCACGAGGACGCCGGCGGCGGTGAGGTTCTGGACCGTCGCCGTCAGCCCATCAAGACCCGCGTCGTGAGAGTGGTTGTTGGCCAGGTTGCCGACCACCACCCCGCTGTCGCTCAGGGTGCGCAGCGCGTGGGCGGCCGCCACCGGCTGCCGGAGAGCGAAGCAGTTCTTCGTCCCTGGTGGACACTTCGCCTCCGCCGGCCCATCGCCGATCGCCCCCTCGACATTGACCAGCACCACGTCGGCGTCGGCGAAGAGCGGCACGATCGGGGCGAGGAGCCGCACCGGGTCAGGAAAAGCCTCGACGAATCGCATCCACTTCCGCGCCCGTAGTGTCCACGTCGTGTCGAGGTTGGTCCCGAGCGACACGTCGCCGCCGGCGCAGACGCGAACTCCCTTCTCTGCAACGGAGCCGGAGAGAGAAGGAGGAGCAGTCGGGCGCGCTGGAGATCTGGCAGACTGAGCCGCAGAGGCGGTGCAGTCGGACCAGGCCAACGCGGCGGCTATTACAAGGATTGCGACTCGCATGACCCAGGATGATGGCTGCTTCCAGCGCGGAACAAACCCCAGCCGCGTTCGCGGTGTCCGATTGTGGGACGATGTATCCCATCGGCGCGCAGCGTGTGGCCGAGGCCCCCACCGGCTGGAAGCGAAAACTGTCTACCTGTCAACGACTTAGAGTGCTCGCAGGATACGGCACGCTCCTTCCCTTCTGGTGGGGAGCCCGTCGTACGTGCTGGTTCCCTAAACCCGTTACCCTGAACGCTGCCCCTTGGATATCCCACGCGAGCCGCCTAAGAAGCGCAAACGTTACATCCTCATCGGCGTCGCCCTGGTGGCCGTCGTTGTGATCACGATGGCACTCGGCCGCCTCGAGGCCGCCCCCCCAACGGTGGAGCGCGGCACGCTCTGGATCGACACCGTCCGGAAGGGCGAGATGGTGCGCCAGGTGCGCGGTCCGGGGACGCTCGTCCCCGAGCAGATCCGATGGGTCTCGGCGGTCACCGCCGGACGAGTGGAGCAGGTCCACATCCGCCCCGGCGCTACCGTCGCCGCGAACTCGCTCCTGCTCGAGCTGAGCAACCCCGACGTCCAGCTGGAGGCATTGGGCGCCGAGCAGCAGTTGAGCGCCGCCGAGGCGACGCTGGTCACCCTCAAGACCACCCTGGAGACGCAGCGGTTGAACCAGGAGGGCGTCGTCGCGACGACGGAGCAGCAGTACCTGGAAGCCAATCGCAACGCCGCCGTGGCCGAGTCGCTGGACAAGAAGCGGCTCCTCTCACCTAACGAGGTCGCCAGCGCGCGCGACAAGGCGAAGGAGCTCAACGACCGGATCGGCATCGAGAAGAAGCGGCTCGCCGTCATGACCGAGTCGCTGGACAAGCAGCTCGCCCTCCAGCAGGCCCAGGTCGAGAAGTTGCGCGACATCGCGCACTTCCAGGAGGCGCGCGTCCAGTCGATGAAGGTCCTCGCCGGCGCCGATGGCGTGCTGCAGGAGGAGAATCTCGAGCCCGGGCAGTGGGTTCAGGCCGGGACGATTCTCGCCAAGGTCGCGCAGCCCGGGCGACTCAAGGCGGTGCTGCGGATCCCCGAGACGCAGGCCAAGGACGTTCAGATCGGACAGCCCACCTCGATCGACACGCGCAACGGGCTCATCTCCGGGCACGTGATGCGCATCGAGCCGAACGCGCAGAACGGGACGGTCGGCGTCGATGTCTCGCTCGAGGGAGAGCTGCCGAAGGGCGCCCGCCCCGATCTCTCGGTCGACGGGACGATCGAGATCGAGCGCCTCAAGGATGTGCTCTACGTCGGCCGCCCGGCCTATGGGCAGGCGGAGAGCACCGTCGGGATCTTCCGCCTGACGAACGACGGCAAGGAGGCGTCGCGCGTGAACGTCAAGCTCGGCCGCAGCTCCGTCAACACGATCGAGGTCGTCCAAGGACTTTCACCGGGAGACAAGGTCATCGTCTCCGACATGTCCGCGTGGGATTCGCACGACAAGGTTCGCATTCGCTGACTCAGCTCCATCACCCTTCGCTCAGGTTCCCTCATGACCGCTCAGTCCAGCTCCTCGACCTCCGCCTCCGGCGGAGCGTCGACCTCGAACGGCGACGCCGGCGCGCCGCTGATCCGACTCGAGGGGATCAAGAAGATCTTCTTCACCGATGAAGTGGAGACGCATGCCCTCTCCGGCATCCATCTCGAGGTGAAGTCCGGAGAATATCTCGCGATCGCCGGGCCGTCGGGGTGCGGGAAGACGACGCTCCTGTCCATCCTTGGACTCCTCGACACGCCCACCGAAGGAGAATACCTGCTCGACGCTCAGCCGGTCGCGTCGCTCACCGCATCGCAGCGGGCCCGCGTTCGGAATCGTCAGATCGGGTTCATCTTCCAAGCGTTCAACCTGATCGGCGATCTCACCGTCTACGAGAACGTCGAGCTCCCTCTCACCTACCGCGGCATGGATGCCAGCGAGCGGCGGAAGAGGGTGACCGAGGCTCTCGAACGGGTCGGGATGTCGCACCGGATGAAGCACTATCCGTCGCAGCTCTCCGGCGGTCAGCAGCAGCGCGTCGCCGTGGCGCGCGCGGTGGCCGGCGACCCCCTCATCCTGCTCGCCGACGAGCCGACCGGTAACCTCGACTCGACGAACGGCGAGTCGGTGATGGAGCTGTTGCGCGAGCTCCATCGGCAGGGGGCCACGATCTGCATGGTGACGCACGATCCGCGCTATGCGCGTCACGCCGACCGCACGATCCACCTCTTCGATGGACTGGTGGTGGAGGAGGAGACGAAGGAGAAGGCGGCGCGCGACGAAGAGCAGCTCCGGCAGAGCGGCTTCCAGATCTCCTGATGGACACGCTGTTCCGCGACATCCGCTACTCGCTCCGGTTGCTGCTCAAGCAGCCGGGCTTCACGACGCTCGCCATCATCTGCTTGGCGCTCGGGATCGGCGCCAGCACGGCGATCTTCAGCGTGGTGAACGGAGTGTTGCTCCGGCCGCTCCCCTTTCCAGGAGCGGGTCAGCTCGTCGCCGCAGGGGGACGCGATGTCACGGGCCAGCGAAAGACCGTGCGGTCATCCTCTCCACCGGACTTCGTCGACTTCCGCACGCAAGCGAAGTCCGCCGAGTTTGCCGCGTACTACAATATCACCTACAGCTACCGAGGAGCCGACGTGCCCGAGCGCGTCGCGGCGGCGGTCGTTTCCTCGAATCTCTTCCACGTCCTCGGCGTCTCTCCGATGCTCGGCCGTGGCTTTCTGGCGGAGGAGGAGCTTCCGAAGCGCGAC
>Ga0187777_10001768_pt1 | contig 13915 bp, 12 predicted proteins | sample 1015_Q2_SP5_10_M_FD_132416 | JGI IMG/M metagenome (GOLD analysis project Ga0187777, IMG submission 132416) | Tropical peat soil microbial communities from peatlands in Department of Meta, Colombia - 1015_Q2_SP5_10_MG | ecosystem: Environmental > Terrestrial > Soil > Wetlands > Peat | place...
GACAGTCTTAAAAATCCTGCGCGGTGGCCTGAAAAAAGCCGCGGAGGTCGGCTGCGCCATCATTGGCGGACACTCGATTCGCAATCCGGAGCCCATCTACGGTCTCGCGGTTACCGGCGTGATCGATATTGGAACAATCCTCACCAACGCGCGCGCGCGCGTTGGCGATTTGCTCGTACTTACAAAGCCCCTCGGAACCGGAATTGCCACCACCGCCATCAAACGCGGCCTCGCCTCGCGTTCACTCGAAAAGAAGGTAATTGCGCTGATGTCGCAGACCAACTCAGTGGGTGCCGATCTTGCGGAACGAAAACTCGTCTGCGCCGCAACCGATATCACCGGCTTTGGTCTACTCGGCCATCTGTCCAACATGTGTCGAGCCAGCAGAGTAAGTGCTGAGGTCTTTCCCGACCGCATTCCTGCGATCAGCGATGAAATTTTCAAACTAATCGAGCGCGACTGCATCCCAGGGGGTAGTCGAGACAACTTGAAAGCGGCAACTAAAACGACCGATCTCCGTTCTGCATCTTTATCCGAGCGCCTTTTGCTGAGCGATGCGCAAACCAGCGGCGGCTTGCTGCTTCCTGTCCGAGAATCGCAATTGCCCAATGTGGTTCGCCTTCTCAAAAGAGCCCGCACGCCGTGTGCCGCCGTTATCGGCCGGATCACGCGTCGAAAGGCAAGATTGATATGCACGATGAAGTGAAATCGCGATCGCGTCGCGCGATACCGGCCGTCAACACCGTTCTGGAGTCGTTAGGCCGGATCGACTTGCCGCGGGCGCTGGTTGTCGATCTTGTTCGCCGGGAGCTGGCCCAATTCCGTCACCGGCGTCAGGTTCCCGAATTCAACGTCATTGTCGATCTGGTCCGCGCCGAGATTGAACGAATTCGCGCCAGCCGGGTTCAGCCGGTTATCAATGGAACGGGAATCGTCGTTCATACGAATCTTGGCCGGTCGCCGCTTCCTCTGGGCGCTGGGGAAGCGCTTCGCAACATCGCTTCCGCTTATAATAATATAGAGCTCGATCTTACCGCTGGGGACCGCGGACAACGCGGGGCCTATCTGGAACGCGCGCTGGCAATTCTTTGTCAGGCCGAAGCAGCCACCATCGTAAACAATTGTGCGGCCGCGCTTGTTCTCGTCGTCCATCACTTCGTCGGCCGAAAACTTGACTGGTTAAACCAGTCAGGTTCGAGAACCGGCCGGCCGGAAATCGTTATCTCCCGGGGTGAGCTCGTCCAGATTGGCGGCGGGTTTCGGATCGGCGAAATCCTGGAAGCGACCGGAGCAACGCTTCGCGAAGTTGGCGCCACCAACAAGACAACAATTAATGATTACGCGCGCGCAATCAGTAAACAGACCGCTCTTATCCTGAAAGTGCATCGGAGTAATTTTTTCATGAGCGGCTTTGTCGAATCTCCGGACACTGCGGCGCTTGCTGCTCTCGCGCGCAAAAAACGGATTCCACTTGTCGAAGACCTGGGAAGCGGCGCGATGCTTGCCACCGAGAACATTGGGCTGCACCATCACGAGCCAACTCCAATCGAATCGCTCAGGAGCGGTGCAAACCTCGTCTGCTTCAGTGGCGACAAATTGTTCGGCGGACCGCAGGCGGGAATTATCGCAGGCAAAAAGCGATTAATAGACGCGCTCAAACGCGAACCGCTGTTTCGCGCGTTGCGATGCGACAAACTCACTTTCGCGGCGATGCAAACCACTGTCGATCTTCATCTCAATCAGGTAACGAGCGAAATTCCAGCGCTGGCGCTCCTTCAAGTTCCGAAGGACGAATTACGCGCGCGCGCCGCGGCGATAGTCACGCGTCTCCAGGGTCTGCCGCTAAAAATCACGATCGGCAGCGGAACAGGCAAAGCCGGCGGTGGCACGTTGCCCAAGTCCATCGTGCCGTCGATCACCATCGACGTTCTTCCGAAAAACTCGTCCCTCGAAGAATTCGCCCTTGCGCTTCGCAGCTCGGTGCCGCCGGTGATTGGATACATTACCGACCAGCGTTTGAAACTCGATCTGCGAACGATCTTCTCCCACCAGGACGATCAACTCGTTGACGCCATTCGCACCGCCGCCACCATGTGATGAGAAATTTTATTCTCGCCACTGCGGGTCACGTCGATCATGGCAAGAGCGCGCTCGTCAAGGCGTTGACCGGGACCGATCCGGACCGGTTACCTGAAGAAAAGGCCCGCGGCATTACCATCGATCTCGGTTTCGCCCATCTCGAGCTTTCCGTTCCTCCTTCATCCCTCAACCCTCATCCCCCAACCTTTTCCATCGGCATCATCGATGTTCCAGGCCATGAAGATTTCGTTCGGAACATGATCGCTGGAATTGGATCGATTGATCTCGCGCTTTTGGTCGTTGCCGCGAACGAGGGATGGAAACCGCAAACAGAAGAACATTTGCTGATACTGTCCTATCTCGGCGTCAAACGTCTGGTAGTCGCCCTGACCAAAAGCGATCTCGACAACACTTGTCATGTCACTGATCAAGTTCGCGAAAAACTGCGCGACACTCCGTTTGCCGGCGCCCCGGTGATTACCACTTCGGTCCGCACCGGCGTCGGTCTCCAGGATCTGAAAAGCGCGCTTGCTCGAGAGTTCGCGGCTTTGCCGTCGCCGCGCAATATCGACAAAGCGAGATTGTTTATCGATCGCGCATTCACGCTTCATGGAATTGGGACGGTGGTAACCGGCACTCTTGTCGATGGCCCCGTGCGTGTTGGCGATACGATCTTTGTTCAACCGCGAAATAATCCGGCGCGAGTTCGTTCCCTTCAGACCCACGGTCGAGATGTCGACGTCCTCTATCCTGGAACACGCACCGCGATGAATCTTCCGGATCTGCGGACTGGGATTGATATCAATCGCGGGGACGTCATTACCACCCAGCGATTTGAGCCTGGTTCAATGCTAAACGTTGTCCTGGCTCGTTCCCTGCGCTCACAACGCGCCACTGCAATAAAATCCCGCACATCGGCCCAGGTGCACCACGGTACATCGCGTGTGCTCGCCAGGATCATCTTTGCGGAAACTGATTCGCTTGCGGCGGGCGAGCGTGCGATCGCGCAACTCAGGTTGGAAGCTCCAATGATCGCATTCGTCGGTGATCGGCTAATCGTGCGCGACGCGTCCGGCCGGCAAACCCTGGCCGGCGGTATTGTTTTTGACGTCGATCCAACGGTCTTCACCCGCAATCGCGAACGCGCGATTCTCGCTTCGCGTGCGGCAGCTCCGGATGATGTGGATCTTGCCGTTTGGACCGGGATCGCAGGCGCGGAAATCATCGAGCCTTCGCGCTTTCTCGAGCGCTCGCGCTTTAGCGCGGCTGAAATCGGGGCTGCGCTTCAGCGATTAGCCCGTCACGGTGAAATCTTCCTGGGCGAATCCGTCGCTGCAAAAATGTTGGTGTGGCGCGAACTGAGCGAACGCGCTGCTGCATCCATTCAGAACAACCATCGAACACATCCAGAGCGTCGCGGCCTCGAACTCAGCGAGTTGCGTTCCGAATTCGATTCGCTCGCTCCGGCCGTTTTCGATGCTTTGATTGCCGATCTTTGTGCGAATGATTTCGTTCGCATTGGGTCGACAATCGCGAAACGCTCGCATCGCGCGAATCTTCCGCCGGAATTGAGAGCCGCGGCCGACAAACTTGTCACGGCGCTCGCCCAAAAGCCGTTCGATCCACCAGGGCGCAAGGAGTTGGCGGCTGATCAGAATCAACGGCAGGCGCTCAGATTCTTGATTCAGCAAGGCGACCTCATCGAAATCAGCGGGGAAATCGTGTTACTTCGAGATTCCCTGGAGAAAATGCGAATGACAGTCTCGGATTTTATTGCGACAAACGGCCCGGCCACCGCCAGCCAGCTCCGGCAGCATGTCGCCAGTTCGCGTCGGGTTATGATTCCGTTTCTCGAATATCTCGACCGAATCGGAGTGACTCAGCGCTCCGGCGACCTGCGCCAACTACGCAGATCAAAATCGTCAGCCGTCGCGCCGTCGTAAAATCTGCTACCGTTAACGAATGCCCCGCAAGAAAGCCGACGCAGGCGAGAACTCCGTTTCACTTCACATCGGCTCTTCGTTCTCAGCTGCTTGGGAAAATGTTGTTCGGCCGTGGTTCGATATCGTTCGAACGAAAGCTTTAAGCGATCCCCAGCCGGCTGCGGTAGTGAGCGCATCGCGGAGTCAGGCCTATTTTTTTCGCAATCAACTCCTCGCTGATCAAAAGTCGCTGATCGGGCTAAAATTTTTCTCTCCACCGCTATTGCGTGAATCCCTGCTGCGTGAAAGCGGATTGAATATTCCACTGCGAGAGCACCTTCGTTTGCTACTAGCCGTCACTGCTGAAAAATTCAGCGCCGAAAACGCTGATAACGAGGATTCTCTCCTCATCGCCAGGTCGATTGCGCGCGATCCCGATCATTTTTTGCGGGCGCTCGATCAACTCGGCACGGCTGGCTGGAGTTTCAACGAAATTGAATCCCCAGCCCTTCGGGAAATCGCCGCTCGCTTTGACAAACAAGTGCACGATTGCGGTTTCACTTTTGTCTACGAAGCCGACCGCGCGGCAGTCCGAGACGCAGATAAATCGGAGCCACTCTTCGGGGAGCTGCTCATATTCGGCTTCGACGCCGCACATTGGCCGGCGTGGCCATTGCTGCGCGCAGCCGCCCTTTCCTCTCAAAAGACAACCGTGATCCTAAGCGATCCACGTGATGAAGCGCGCGATGTTGATGAAACGTGGGTTGGGACATGGGAAGAAACATTCGGGGCAGCGGAAGTGATACCGCCGGCGGACGAAACATCGACATCAACCTTAGACAGTCATTTCGTAGTCGGCCGCGATTCGTCTCAACAAGCCCGCGCAATTGTGGCGTTGACCGCGAAACTCCTCGCCGATCCGCGATGTGAGCGACTGGGAATCTTATTTGCGGGCGCCGGCGCTCTACCTCGACTGGTGGCCACCTTTCTGGAATCCGCTCAGATCGCGCACAACGACGGCATAGCTCATATGGCGCCCAGTGTGTTCGATGACAATGCCTGGCGGGCCTGGTTGGAATTCCAGCAAGCTCCGCGGTTGAAATCATTGTTTCAATTCTTGCGGGCAAGTGACGCGCAAATTTTTGAATTGCCGATCCGACAGGTCGAAGAAACTCTTCGTCGCGCCTACAACGAAGTGCTGATCGACGATCTCGATCTGCTGAGGGATTATTGCGCTCAAAGCGATGCCTTGCAGGACGGAAAGGTCGTCGCCGCAGGCCTCGATAGAGTTCAACTCCTTCCGTTGAGTGGGACACTCTCCGAGTTTTTTTCAACGAGCCGCAAAATTTTCGCGCAATTGGGATGGAAGGAATATTGGGGCGAAGTGGAACGTTTCAGCCGTGGTTGGAGCGGGCAGGTGGTCGCAGTAATTTCGAAAAACGCCTATCTGCGCTGGCTAAAGGAGGTGCTTGGCGCGCCGTCGCTCCAGAGGGACGATTCTGGCGCGCACCCATACGGACGCGTTCACTTGCTTCCATACGCGGACGCGCAAGGACAGCAGTGGTCGCATCTGATTTTTGCCGGACTGAATGACGACGCATGGTCACTGTTCGATGACGAACTCGGCTTTGTTCGCGAGGAGCAGATTGAGGAGCTCAATCGCCAAAACAAGTCGTTAAACAAACGCGCATCCAAGCGCGGCCGCCAGGGAGAGGGTCATTGGAGTGTGCGCGAAGGCAAAACACTGCTGCTTGGATCGAACGAGCGCCGGCAGATCTTTCGGCGGCAGCTTCTCAATCTGGTCGATTCAGTCACCTGCGGGATTGGCGCGAGCGCGAACCTTTATTCGGCCGCGCAGCCGGCGCGAATCGCGAACCCGACGGAATTCTTTTCCTGGCTTTACTTCAACGCGTGCGGATGCGGAGTTTCGCAGCAAACTCTGCACGCGCTCGAAAAGCGAACGCGTGCTTGGCTGAAAGATTGGTCGCCGGTGGATGCGCAGAAAGTAGACTCGGTCAGCGTCGGCCGGAGCCGGTATGCATTCGACGCGCGACGGCAAGAACGGCCTGCCGGTGAATACGAATTCGCGCTGAAGAACCTGCCGGATCGTAACATCTCCCTTCGCGTTACACAATGGGAGCAGGCGTTACGCTGGCCAGCTCTTGTTTGGATGGAAATTTTTCTCGGCATCAAAAGCAGTGACGAGGATGCCGACGCATGGCCGATTGCAACTGGACAGTGGGTGCATCGTTGGCTTGCCAATAGCGTTCGCGACGGAGCCGAAAATGTGTTTGTCGATGTTGGCTGTGCCGATGAGATCCGCGGCCGCATCGTCGAGCAGGCGGAGGCCTTTCGAAACAGCATCAACTCCCTCTGCGCAACGCGCGCTAAGATTCTCCCAGATTGGTGGACTTCAGGTTGGAGCAACGCGCTCTATATTGCCGATTGTCTCGCAGCGAAAGTTTCGGGCCTGAACGATTGGTCCGAAATGGCGGTCGAATGGTCGCTCGGATCCCCGGTGGAAATCTCGTTAGGCGACAACCAAACACTGCGCATTTGCGGCCGAATCGATTTGATTCTCGCACGCCGCGAATCAGAGAAGTCTCAAATTGGCTACGACGATCTCTGGGTGGTCGATTATAAAACCGGTCGACAGCGTGGCTTCAACCTGAAAGAGATGCGCCGCAAGGACCCGCCACAGCGAAGATTTCGCAAACAACTGGTCGAAGGCCGCGGGGTACAGCTCGCCTTGTACGCACTGGCCGTCTGTTGCCTCGGCGCCACGGATGTTCGGCTGACGCTGCTTTCCCCAGCCGGAGAGCTCGAGAGACAATTCGAGTTGGCCGATGTTATCGCCCAAAAGGATTTCTGGCTCGAACTACATCGAATGCAGGAGACTGGCATCTTCGGAATGCTTGGGCCGGTCCATAGCGAGTTCGGATTCACCAGGAATTATCCGCTCGCCACGCTGCCAATCGATCCGGATCTGCTAAAAGCAAAGTGGGAACTGACGCATCCGGCTTTTTCATTCGAGACCGACAAGGATTCGAAATGAGCTCGATCGCCGATCAACATTCGCGCCAGCGCTTCGCCGCGGAATTGGATCGTAACTTTTCAGTGGTCGCCTCCGCGGGCTCCGGGAAGACGCGCGCGATAACCGATCGAATCGTGACAATCGCCAAAGATCGACAACGCGGCGAGGAATGGCTGCCGCGGCTCGTGGTTGTCACCTACACAAACCGCGCCGCCGACGAAATGCAGCAGCGGACGAGGCAACAGATTCTCGAAGCCAGACTGCCACTCGAAACAGTCGAGGCATTCGGGCGCGCGTTTTTTGGAACAATTCACGCGTTTTGTGTGAAGTTGCTGACGGCGCACGGCCATCGTCTCGGACTGCCATCAAAACTAGAGCTCGTCACAGATGACGACGATTTGTGGAACGAGTTTGTCCAACAACAAACGACGATTGGCCGTTCTTTGGGCGAGGAAAACCGGCGCCTGCTTTTACGTTTGATGCAGGCGCGACAAGTGATGGAGCTGGCCCGCCGTCAGGACCACCTCTTTAGGGCGACTGCGCCGCAAACGACCTGTCCCGAATGCGACTTCAGTCAGGTTGAAACCGCGATAGAAACCCCCAAGGCGACGAACATTCCGAAGGCGAAAGCGCAATTAGCGGACTGGATTGAGCGCTGGCAGAGCGATCAATTCGCCCCGTGGCCACCATGCGCTACCAGTGAAAAGGAATTTGTGCGTCGCTGGCGGGACGCATTTCGGCCATTGCGCGCGTGGGCGAGCGCATGCGCATCTCGCGTTGCTGCTGAGGTGCAGCGGGACTATCGCGATTTTCGACTCGCGCGGGGGACGATCACTTACGCCGACCAGGTCGCGCTCGCCACCGAACTGTTCCATTTGCCGGACGTTGCTAAACGGATTCGCGAAAAGAATTACCGCGTCATTCTCGACGAAGCGCAGGACACAGATCCTGACCAATTTCTTGTTTTGCTTGAAATGACGCGACCACAGGACGCCACGGGCGTTTGGGTAAAAGATCGGCAGGCGCCTCCACGGCCCGGCCATTTCTCGATGGTCGGCGACTTCCAGCAATCGATCTATCGCAATCCGTATGACCTGGCGAAGTATCGCGAACTTCATCAAGCACTCATTGAAACAGCCGCTGCCGAGGAGTTGCAATTCTCGGTCACGTTTCGGCTCGACCGTGCGCTCCTCGATTTCGTGAATGAAACCTTCGCTAAAATTCTTAATCCAGCCGAGGGCCAGGTGAAGTTTGTCAAGCTCAGTCCGCGTCCGGAAGTTTTGCAGGGTCAGGTGATTCGATTCGAGCTTGGCTCCAACGTCGATCCGGGGTTGACCGAGACCCAGCGCGCGCAAGTCGAAGCGCGACGATTGGCCAAATGGATTCGCGAAACGGGTCTGGACAAGCTGCGCGCGAGATCGTGGCGCGAGGTTGCGATTCTTTGTCCTCGAAAAGCGTGGCTGAGCGCATTGCGAAACGCACTGCTGGCTGAGCAAATTCCAGTCGAAGTCCAATCCGAAAGCGATCGTCAGGCGGAACAACCGGCCTATGCCTGGCTGACCGCGCTCCTCGCGATCATGGTCGATCCTAACGCGAGTTACGAAATTGCCGGTGTGCTTCGCGAAGTCTTCGGGATTTCGGACCACGAGCTGGCTCGTTTTGCTCAAGGCGACGGCTACAGATTCCGGATCGACCGCCGCACTGAGGGGCGTGGTCTGGTTGCCGACACGTTGAATCTGCTTGCTCGAATTCGAGAAACCTTGCCGCATCAGCCGCTCTTCAGCGCCGTGCGAGAAATTGTTCGTATGACGCAACTTCGCGAGCGGCTGCGCATGCTTCCGCGCGAAGAGTTCGGCGGTTCGATGAACGAGCTGGAAAAGCTCCTCAGCACAGCGGCTTCGGCGGAAACACAACACAATTCGCTGGGGGATTTTGCGCTGACGCTGCGCCGCAACTTCGACAGAGTTCGCGAGACCGAGCCGGCCGAAGCGGATGCGATGCAATTGATCACTTCACACAAGGCAAAAGGATCGGAATGGGACGCGGTGATTGTCCCCTTTCTTGCGCGAGAGGCGCGACTCGGCGGAAACATTCGCTACCCATTGTTGATTCCGGGCGAATCGCCATTCATCGCATTCGATCGAAGCGACAAAGCCGATCTGGAAGACGATCTGAAGAGAATTCAGCGTCAAGAAATGGAGCGACTGCTCTACGTTGCTCTCACCCGGGCACGACACACACTCGTTTTCGCGCTCGACCAGGACTTCTTTCGCGGCAAACGCGGAGTCCACAGCGATACACAACTGAAATGGCTGAAGGCCGATTCCCGCGAACCCAATGCCGGGGCAGTTTCGGCGGCTTTCCAAGAGGCGAGCGCGTGCCAGGAGACCGCCGCGCACCAGCGGACGCGACAATCAGAGCCAGTGCCGGAAACTTTGAGCACGCTTCAACTCGAAACCGGTTGGATCGATGTTGCCCGCCAGATGGCCGGTACCATAATAAAGACCGCCAGTCCGAGCGAATTCACGCCCCCAGAAGAAGTGGAAGAGCGCAATACGGAAGAATGGATCGAGATCGAGCCGGAACTGCGTCCACCGCGGATCGATAACCCGGCCACACGCTACGGGGTTTGGTGGCACGACTTCGCCGAGCAGATTGAATGGCGATCGGACGCGAAGCGACAGGAGGAGATTCTTGCGCGCAATATTATGACGTCACCCGATATGGCGCGATCGAAGCGCGAATGGAATCTGTTGCAAACCCAGATCGGATCGACCGGCGAATTCGCCGATCATTTGCACAAGGCAGTTTCGGTTCGCCAGGAGATGCCTTTTTTCTGGAGTCTGACCGGGATCGGTCGTGCCAAAAGTTTGGAAGGGATCGTCGATCTTGCACTGTTCAATGAGAAGGGAGTTTTCATTCTCGATTGGAAAACAAATCGAATTAGCGCAGAGAAGATTGAGAGCCTGCGGGATCTCTACCGGCCGCAAATGGCGGCTTATTGCCAGGCGATCTCGAATTTGACCGACGCACGGGTCACTGCGGCAATCTACTCTACCGCTACCGGACGGCTCATTGTCTATACTGATGACGAACTCGGCGACGAATGGGAACGACTGAAATCAGGGCTGTAGACCGGCGCTCGTCTCAACCTTTGCTTACTTTTCCCTGGCAACATCAATCCGCAGAAGTGCGCCGATTGCGGCCATATCCTGGCGGATTTCGTCGTGTCGTTTCTGCTCAATCTCCAACAACAGGTTCGACATGCGAATCAAACGAGCGGCGGCATCATGGATGCGTTCTTGGGTAGGGATCAGTTGAAACAATCGCATCAATTCGTGAAACGGCAGGGCGGTGATCGCAGCCCGTAACCGTGCAGAAAGCTGCCGGAGCCTCTCCGAGATCTCCGCCTGCTCGTCGCGTTTCGAACCAGCCGGCGCGCTGACAATGAGGTTCGCGTAATAAATCAGAGTATAGGAAATGTCGGCCAGGACTTTCCGATATTCGACGTAGGGCTTGATGATCCCTTCACTGGCCAGTTGCGAGACCAGTAACAGAACGGCAACACCAATCAAAACGAGGAACGCAGTCAGCATAGCTTAGATTGCGGGCTATCGAGGAAGAGATAACCTACTCAGTCGTTTGAAGCAAAGTGTGGAACTCGTGATAAAAGCGGACCAAGTCTCGTTGCTGCGATTCGTTAGGGCTTACACTCAAATTCTCTGAACAGCCCCACATACTCGTACTCATTGACCAGCTGGATCTCTTCGATGCAACCAAGGCGACCAGCGTGAGTCAGTTTTCGGTAGGTCCCTGACAGGTTTTCGAACTTTTCGTCCAAGTCCGGCGAAACCTTAAAACGAGCCGATGCATTTCCGGATTTCAAAGCAATGTCCAACTCATAGGTCGCGCCTTTGTCATCGATGTCCGAAAGAGTGCCTTTTAAATGTGTCCCGCTGCGGCTCAACGAACCTTCTGCTTGATGGATATTCCACTTATAGTCGTGCGTAATCCAAATCAGCTTCCAGTCCTCGCCTCGTAAAGGAGCCGCAAAGCAGATTGCCAACAGGAGGACGTATATTTTTGGCATACGAATCCTAACGAGACAGAGATAACCCACCCCGCCACTTGAAGCACAAGTGTGAATTTCGCCGGAGGTATGCCACAAGTGGCGGGGTTCGGTTACGCGACCCCATTTTTCACCTCATTTTTTGAAACTTCGAGACCAAGCCCAGCATGGATCGGTCGGGGCAGGTTCGAGGCGAGGTTTTCATCGACCCACGCTGAGAAAACGTTGCTGAATGCGCCTTTCGACCCGTCCCACCATTGACGCACGCCCTTCGATTGAAGCACTGACAACGCCGACCGTTCGAAGCCCTCTGTCAACTGGCGGTCGACGAAACCCATATGGCGCTGGACCACGACGGTTTCGACACGGCGAAATGCCATCATCATCAAGAATCCAAATCGGGCTCTGTCGTCAGGAGAAAGCTCGTCGAGTCCTGCGTGGGCTTTTATGAGCAACGGCGCGAGATCGGAATGGGTAGCATAAACCTCCATGGTGGATCCCATCAAAGTGCTGATGGCCAGGAAGGTGGACGATTTCAGCGCAGATGTGTTCTGTCGGAGCTGAACTGCAAGGTAGATCAGGGTGATGCCCACCAACACGGTTCCGACGATCTGACTGATGGCTCCAATCGCTTCCCAGGTCATGTACGCACCCCCATTGCTCGCCTAACGAGCCGAGATAAGCCAACGCTATCGTCGAAAGACAGTACGGCGGGAGTGCGCGGGAGTCGCACTAGGGAAGCCGGGAGCCGAGACGCAGTCGAAGGACTCGTGGCAGACTTTATGACGTTTTCTTGCACGCCGCTCATTCATCGAATGAATCTGGGAAGATCATTGTTCCGTCGTTATCGAATGCGAACGTCACCTTAGATGAGCCTCCGTGTGTATCAGTCGCCGACCCCGCGTAAACGTGACCGGGAAGGAGCTTCTGTGGTTTAATCATCGTGGCAAAACCGGGAGGCGTAACGCCGTACTCGATCCGCTGTGTTAAACCACCCTTGTTTAAGATGGACCACATCGCCCTCCACCGGTCATCGGCGGTCCGGATAGAAACGGTGAATGACCTAATATCGGTCTTCGGACGTGTAGGCGACTTACCGTAAAACTCGAAGTGGATCGGGCCGCCCAATCGCCCGCTGACCTTGGAAACAAATGAATATGACATCGCCTCAGCAGCAATGCCCGCGGACAGCAATAAGATGACGGCAACGACACGCATGAGCCCCAACGAGACAAAGATAACTCAGAGCTATCATTGAACAACAATACGGAAGGCCGCCGCACTGCCGCGGATTCATATCCAGGGAACACTCCTGCCGAACTAGCGGGAGCGTAAGTGCGTGGGCGCGAAGGCGCAAATCGCGCTAGGAAAGCCCCGTGGGCCGGGACGGAGTCGAGGGTTTCGCGACAAACACCACGAAGTGATTCCGCGTTGGGGTGATGGGCTTCATCGTTTGGTTAGGTGCTTTGCGTCGCGGAATCTCAACGGCCCGCCACAGTCATTTCCAGCGAGCTCCGGCGTTCTTCAGCAAGACCGTGGCTTGTCGGTCCCACCTTACTGGAACATCGAGAACTTTGAGAGTGCCCGGTTTAAACTTCCATTCCATGAAGGTCAGCACCGCCGTGGCATCGCGTTTTTCGTAACCGCTTCGCAGTAAAATACCTACTTCAGTCACGAGTCCGGTCTTTTGATCGATCGTCAATCGATAAACGCCCTGCGTGCCGGAATTGGAATAGTCCACCGGACCGGGCGCATAAAGAATGATGCCTTTGAACTTGTCTGGAATATAAACGTCCGTCGCGCGCGCAACGCGCACCCCGATCAGTGAACCAAGCAGCAATGTAATCAGAATGATCTTCGACCGCACCGCCGCTCACGATATCTAAGAAAAGCGCCCTCAGGCAACAATGTTTTGGCTGAGCCTGCAAACACCTAACGAGAAAGAGATAAACCACGGGCGGGGTTCGTCGCAACTTCGATTGCGCTCATTGGTTCTGGGGCCCGGGCTTCATCGATTGGTTAGGTCTCTTGCGTATCGCCGGATACATAACGCCCGCCAACAGGCCAAGAACAAACCATTGCAACGTTCCAAGCATCGCGAAGCACACATCTACCGGAAATGTTTCCGGCAGCAGGTCGGAGAGAGGACTTGAGAAAATGAGAAAAACTGGAAAATCGAGCAACCTGATCGGTGTGTTGAGAACGTCGCAAATCTCAGTGGCACCTGACCGATTACAAAATGGGACGATGAGCAGCGTGGCCACATAAAGGACAATATGCAATGCAGCTGCAATGAATCCCATCCGCAACACCGTCTTCATGAAACCTACTTTTGGCACGCTGAATGAACCACTCAAACGTCCCGGAGAGAGTGCGTATGGGTCGAATAGTCAAAACAATTCATAGGTCTTAAGATCATGTGCGACCTCAATTCTGCCGCTGTAATGTCGTCGCACGATCTCGATTGCTTCGCCAAGTTCACCTTCGATCGCCGGCATAAAGTGGGACAGGAGAAGTATTTTAGCACCACTTTCAGCGGCGGTTTTGCCCACCGCGGAAGGCTTGGCGTGTAACTTTCCATGCGGTACGTCCCGCTCGGGCAGGGCAAAATCGTGAACGAGCATGGAACAATTCCTAGCGAGTGCGATGTGCGCTGCAGTCGATCCTGAGATGTCACCCGAAAACACGACTGACTGGTCGCCGCATTCTATTCGAAATGCTACTGCAGGCATCATTCCGTGCGGGACACCAACTGCGTAGATCGATACGCCAAGATCTGCGAGCACTTGGTCAACTGGAACAGTGTGAACC
>Ga0187777_10001769_pt1 | contig 13911 bp, 7 predicted proteins | sample 1015_Q2_SP5_10_M_FD_132416 | JGI IMG/M metagenome (GOLD analysis project Ga0187777, IMG submission 132416) | Tropical peat soil microbial communities from peatlands in Department of Meta, Colombia - 1015_Q2_SP5_10_MG | ecosystem: Environmental > Terrestrial > Soil > Wetlands > Peat | place...
CGGGGAGCAAAGCGGACACTGATTGGACGTCCCAGTCGCGCTCCGCGATGTGCTTTCGGGGTAATGCGGACATTGATTGGACTTCGGCACTAAGCCGCTGCCCTAAATCAAGGTGCAAAGTAAAACGGTTGCGCTGGGGGGCCGTTTAACCCCACGGGTGACACCGAAAATTATGCTGCGCCGATTGCGAGTCGCAGGTGAAATAACGCGATCGACCCGTTTGCGGTTTTCTGCCAGCGACGTTCCGGCTAAGCTCCATTGGTGAGCAATGGACCGCTGCGATGGCTGTTACCGAAAGGATTGGCACCGCGGCGCACGCGCCAACCACGCACGCCTGGGCGCCGGTGGCGCTCGCGTGCATGGGCGTTGTTTTCGGCGACATCGGCACGAGCCCGCTCTATACGCTTGGCGTCGCCGCAAAGGTTGCAAGCCCCGCCGGAACCGTGGCGCCGGATGCGGTGCTCGGAATCGTGTCACTGATTTTTTGGTCCTTGATCGTCGTCATTTCCATCAAATATGCGATCCTGATCATGCGCGCCGACAACCACGGCGAGGGCGGCATCCTTGCCCTTCTGGCATTGATCAGCCCCCGCCGTGCCAAACAGAGCCGGCGGCGCGCCATCATGGTCGTCATTGGTTTGATCGGAGCTTGCTTACTTTATGGCGACGGCGCGATCACGCCGGCCATCTCAGTTCTCAGCGCGATCGAGGGCATCAAAGTATACGCGCCGCAGCTTGACCGCGCTGTCGTTCCATTGACGGTCGTGATTCTCGTGTTGCTGTTCATTATTCAAAGCAAAGGCACGTCCTGGATCGGCAGATTGTTCGGACCGGTTATGCTGGTCTGGTTCGTCGTGATTGGGGTACTCGGCATCGTCGGGATTGCGCGCTCACCCGAGGTGCTCGCCGCTTTGAGTCCGATACCGGCGATCAGCTATCTCCGGCATGGCGGTCCGCTCGTTTTTGCGGTGGTTGGCGCGGCTTTCCTGGCGGTCACCGGCGGGGAAGCAATGTACGCTGACATGGGACACTTTGGGCGATTTCCAATCCGCGCCGCATGGTTTGGCGTTGCTTTGCCAGCGCTCACGCTCAATTATTTTGGTCAAGGAGGATTACTGCTCGCTCAGCCAGAAGCGCTCGATGGCCTGTTTTATCGTCTCGCCCCCGAGTGGTCGCACTACTGGCTCGTGATTCTGGCTACGTTTGCGACGATCATCGCTTCGCAGGCGATCATTTCTGGCGCGTACTCGCTAACGCAACAGGCTATCCAACTCGGCTTCCTGCCACGCATGAACATCGTCCACACCGCGGGCCATGAGATCGGCCAGATTTACATTCCGTTTGTGAACTGGGCACTGGCAACGGCAACTCTCGCCGCTGTCATCGGCTTCGGATCGTCGGATGCACTGGCCGGCGCTTATGGCATCGCGGTCTCATTGCTGATGGCAATCACGACTTTGATGGCGACTTTCGTCGCACTGCATTGGAAGCACAACCCGGTCATTGTCTATGGCGTAAACGGCAGTCTACTTCTCATCGATCTGGCCTTCTTCGCATCGACCTCGACCAAATTCCTCGATGGCGGTTGGTTTCCGTTGCTTCTGGCCCTCGCGATCGCGTTCCTGATGCTCACTTGGCGCAAGGGAGAGGAAATCACGGACAGCGCACGCCTGGAAGTACGACTGCGCTCCAAGGATGTCGTCGAGCGGATCAAGGCAGAGCCACCATTTCGCATCCCCGGCACCGCGGTCGTGCTCGGCCGTATGACCAAAGGCGTACCACTGGCATTGACCCATAACCTCAAGCTTAACCACGTTTTGCACGAAAGAGTGCTGCTGGTCGCGGTGACAACCACCGAAACGCCACGGGTTCCGGACGACGAGCGGGTCGTGGTTACGCCGATCTCCGAGAATATGACCCGCATCGAATTGCACTTCGGCTTCATGGAGCAGCCGGACGTCCCGAAAGGACTCGAGCTGGCGGCCTCAAACGGAAAAATCGAAAAATGCGACCTGCGGCACGTGACCTATTACACGGGCCATGAGACGATTATTGCTTCCGGCCGGCGGTCGGGCATGGCGCGCTGGCGTGAAGAGCTTTTCGCATTCATGCATCACAATGCCCAGCGACCGGGCGCCTATTTCAAGATCCCAAGCGCGCAGATCATGGAGATCGGTCTCGAGTTCGAAATCTGATCTCACGAGAAAATTTTCAGCGGCTTGTACTTACGAAGAAGAAGCTTTCGAAGTCATATCCAGCTAATGCACGGAGCCATCTCTGGGAGGAACACCATGGCGAAACCCGTCGATATCGATCCCCTCGAAACACGAGAATGGCTCGATTCGCTTCATGCGGTTCTGCAGCACGAAGGTGCTGAACGCGCATCCTATTTGATCGATCAGCTCAATGAAGAGGCAGAACATGCTGGCCTTGGCGTGCCCTTTGCACTCAACACGCCCTACGTCAACACTCTGTCGCCGCAGCAAGGCGAGCACGCCACCTGGGATCGCGATATCGAGCACCGTATTCGCTCGATCATACGCTGGAACGCGGTCGCAATGATTTTGCGCGCTAATAAAAAATCCTCAGAACTGGGTGGTCATATAGCGAGTTTTCAGTCTGCCGCAACGCTCTATGACATTGGCTTCGGTCATTTCTGGCACGCGCCAACGGACAAACATGGGGGCGACCTTATTTACATCCAGGGTCACTCGGCGCCGGGCATTTACGCCCGAGCCTTCCTGGAAGGTCGGCTCAGCGAAGAGCAGTTGCTGAACTTCCGCCAGGAGACAGGGGGCAAAGGCCTGTCATCCTATCCACATCCTTGGCTGATGCCGGATTTCTGGCAATTTCCCACGGTGTCAATGGGACTAGGGCCATTATTGGCGATCTATCAGGCGCGTTTCCTCAAATATCTGCATGGCCGCGGCATCGCCGATACCAAGCCGCGCAAGGTCTGGGCGTTTCTCGGCGACGGCGAGACCGACGAGCCCGAGTCGCTCGGCGCCATCTCGCTCGCCGGTCGCGAACGGCTCGACAATTTGATTTTCGTCATCAATTGCAATTTGCAAAGGCTCGACGGTCCGGTCCGGGGCAATGGCAAGATCATCCAGGAGCTTGAAGGTCTGTTTCGCGGTGCCGGGTGGAACGTCATCAAGGTGTTGTGGGGCTCCGGTTGGGACCAGCTCCTTGCGAAAGACTCGAGCGGCTTGTTGCGCCAGCGCATGGAGGAATGCGTCGACGGCGAATATCAAGACCTCAAATCGAAGAACGGCGCTTACGTGCGGCAGCAGTTCTTCAACAAATATCCCGAGACGGCGGCGCTCGTGAAAGACATGAGCGACGATGAAATTTGGGCGTTGCGACGTGGTGGGCACGATCCAGAAAAAGTATATGCCGCCTACGCCGCGGCGGTGAAGCATACCGCGCAGCCGACAGTCATTCTTGCAAAGACCGTGAAGGGTTATGGCATGGGTGAGGCTGGCGAAGGTCAGATGATCACCCATCAGCAGAAGAAAATGGGTCTCGAGGCACTGCGCAAATTTCGCGATCGCTTTTCTATACCCGTTTCCGATGCTCAGATCGAGGAAATTCCCTTCCTTAAACTCGATGATAAAGACCGGAGATATTTGGAGGAGCGTCGTCGTGCGCTGGGCGGCCCGCTGCCGCAGCGTCGAACCAAATCAACGTCGCTGGAAGTGCCGGAACTGTTGGCTTTCAGTGCGCAGCTCGCCAGCACGGAGGAACGCGAGATTTCGACCACGATGGCGTTCGTGCGCATTCTCAATACGCTGCTGCGCGACAAGGCCATCGGCAAGTATGTGGTGCCGATTGTTCCCGACGAGTCACGCACCTTTGGCATGGAGGGGATGTTCCGGCAATTCGGAATCTTTTCGCAGGTCGGCCAACTCTACAAGCCACAGGATGCTGACCAACTCATGTACTACCGCGAAGACCGGTCTGGGCAGATGCTGCAGGAGGGCATCAACGAGCCGGGCGCCATGTCCTCATGGATTGCGGCCGCAACCTCGTACAGCACCAGCAATGTGCCGATGATTCCATTCTACATCTATTATTCGATGTTCGGATTCCAGCGGATCGGGGATCTTGCTTGGGCTGCTGGCGACATGCGGGCCCGGGGATTTTTGCTCGGCGGCACAGCCGGTCGCACCACGCTCAACGGCGAGGGGTTGCAGCACGAAGATGGGCACAACCATCTGCTGGCCGCAACCATTCCGAATTGCGTGTCGTATGATCCGACTTTTTCTTATGAAGTAGCGGTGATCATCCAGGACGGCTTACGCCGGATGCTGAAAGACCAAGAAGACGTCTACTACTACATCACGTTGATGAATGAGAATTATCCGCACCCAGCGATGCCTGCCGGTGCCGAGGAGGGTATTTGCCGCGGAATGTATTTGTTGCGTGAAAGCACGGTGATGAAACCCGCGACGAAGGTACAATTATTAGGTTCAGGCACTATTTTACGGGAGGTAATCGCAGCGGCGGATCTAGTCGAACAGGATTTCGGTGTTGCTGCCGACATTTGGAGTTGTCCAAGCTTCACCGAGCTGCGCCGGGATGGCATGGCGGTGGAACGCTGGAACTTGCTCCATCCGGCGCAAACGCCGCGCAAAAGCTACGTCGAACAATGTTTGACGGCACGCAACGGTCCCGTTATTGCATCGACTGACTATTTGCGGGCTTTCGCCGAGCAGATTCGGCCCCACATAACAACGCGCTATATCTGTCTGGGCACCGACGGCTTTGGCCGCAGCGACTATCGCAAGGCGCTACGAAATTTTTTCGAAGTCGATCGGCACTATGTGGCAGTCGCTGCGCTTAAGGCGCTCGCCGATGACGGCGCATTACCGATGCAAAAAGTTACAGAGGCGATTGCCAAATACAGAATTGATGTGGAGCGAGCGCCACCCTGGAAAACCTGACCTCGAAGGTTTGATCTTGTTGCAAGGGTGACGGCGGTGACTGAGCTGTGTGTGGTCGGAGACGCCGAGTATGGGTCAAATTCAGGAAGTTGCTGTTCCCGACATCGGGGATTTCAAGGACGTCCCGATTATCGAAATCGCGGTAAAAGTCGGTGAGCGCATCAAGGCCGAAGCGCCCCTCATTACGCTTGAGTCCGACAAGGCGTCGATGGAGGTGCCTTCACCGGCCCCAGGGGTTGTGAAATCCATTGCGGTGAAGCTTGGGGACAAAGTCAGCCAAGGCACGCCGATTCTGTCGTTAGAGCTTGATGGCCCTGGTCCGAGTGCCGAGCAGGCGAAGCCGGCGGTCACTCCTCCGCCAGCGCCAACCAGCGCGCCAAGCGGTGTCGCCCAGGTACGGGTGCCCGACATCGGCGACTTCAAAGACGTGCCCATCATCGAGGTTTCCGTGAAGCCGGGCGATACGGTCAAAGCGGAACAGCCATTGATTACGCTTGAGTCCGACAAGGCTTCGATGGAGGTGCCGTCGCCGTTTAGTGGCACGGTTGCGGAGCTGAAAGTCAAAAAAGGAGATCGTGTCAGCGAGGGCACGGTCATTCTCACTCTAATGACACAGGGTGAGGATAAAGCCCCGTTGGTCAAAGCAGCGGGATCGCGGCCGGTTCCGCCCGCTGCGCCGGCGCTTGTTTCCGCGCGTCGACCGTCGAGCGCACCTGCGTCCGTCGCAAACGTCCCCGAAGCGGGATTCGATGTCCCGTATGCCGGACCCTCCGTGCGCAAACTGGCGCGTGAGAGAGGGATAGACCTGCGTCAGGTCAAAGGCAGCGGGCGGCGCGGACGAATACTACCCGAGGATGTGATGAGCGCCGGTACGACTGCCGGCGTCTCAGCGCTGGCGCCAAGTCCGTTAGCGCAAGCTGCGGGACTTGGTTTGTTGCCCTGGCCCAAAGTCGATTTCGCCAAGTTCGGCCCAATCGAAACAACGCCGCTTTCGCGCATCAAAAAGATTTCAGGCCCGGCGTTGCATCGCAACTGGGTGATGATTCCGCACGTTACCAATCACGACGAGTGTGACATCACCGAACTTGAAGAGTTTCGCAAGGAACTCAACAAGGAGAACGAGAAATCGGGTGTGCGCGTCAGCATACTGGCTTTCATGATCAAAGCGGCAGTCGCGACACTCAAGAAATTCCCAGAATTCAACTCCTCGCTCGAGGGCGACACTCTCGTTCTCAAGAAGTACTACCACATTGGTTTCGCCGCCGAAACACCGCAAGGTCTTGTCGTGCCAGTCATTCGCGATGCTGACAAGAAAGGCATAATCGACATCGCGAAGGAAATGGGTGATCTCGCCAAGCTCGCACGCGAGGGCAAGCTTAAGCCGGATCAGATGCAGGGCGGCACTTTCACAATATCCAGCCTTGGCGGTATCGGTGGAACCTATTTCACGCCGATAATCAACGCGCCTGAGGTCGCAATCATGGGCGCCTGCCGTTCGTTCGAAAAACCGGTCTGGGACGGCAAGCAGTTCGTGCCGCGGTTATATCAACCACTCTCGCTGTCGTGGGATCACCGAGTGATCGATGGCGCCGCGGCTGCGCGGTTCAACACCCATTTCGGTAGTCTGCTCACCGATATGCGGCGCGCTCTCGTATAGGAAAAAAGATGCCGAGCTCTATCGAGATCAAAGTTCCGGATATCGGTGATTTTGAAAACGTTCCGGTGGTCGATGTCCTGGTGCGCCCTGGCGACAGCGTCAAGATCGAACAGCCGTTAATTACGCTCGAATCCGACAAGGCGTCGATGGACGTACCGTCGCCGGTCGACGGCGTCGTGAAGCAGTTGATGATCAAGGTTGGCGACAAGGTCTCCCAAGGTAGCCTCATTCTCATCGCCGAAACCGAAGCAGCACCCGCCGGCGTCGCTCCTAAGGAGAAGGTAAGAGAGGGCGGTGCACCTACCGGAGAAGGTGCGCCGACCGCTGACTATGGAGCGCCGTCCGGCCTTTATGATGCGATCGAGGTGCGTGTCCCGGATATCGGCGACTTCAAGGACGTCCCGATTATCGAAGTGGCGGTAAAAAGTGGCGACAAAGTCAAGCCCGAAGACCCGCTGATCACGCTAGAATCTGATAAGGCATCGATGGAAGTGCCTTCACCAGCCGCTGGTACGGTGAAGGAGCTTAAGGTGAAAGTCGGCGACAAGGTCAGCGCCGGACATTTAATCCTGACGCTGGCAACCGGCATAGCGCTCGAAGCACCAGCGATGCCCCGCGCTGCGCGTCCGCCAGAGGCGTCTACGGCGACTCGGCATTCTGGCGGCGCCGATGTCGAGTGCGAGATGCTAGTGCTTGGCGCTGGTCCAGGCGGCTATTCGGCGGCATTCCGCTCCGCCGATCTAGGCATGAATACGGTGCTGGTGGAGCGCTACCCGACGCTTGGCGGCGTCTGCCTCAATGTGGGCTGTATTCCCTCCAAGGCGCTTCTTCATACCGCTGCCGTGATAGATGAAGCGAAAGCAATGGCCGTGCACGGCATCGCCTTTACCGCACCTCAAATCGACATTGCCAAACTGCGCACGCACAAAGAGAAAGTAGTTAGCAGATTAACGGGCGGTCTCGCGGCCATGGCCAAGGCACGCAAGGTTACACTCGTTCATGGCGTCGGAAAATTCCTCGATCAGTATCATCTTGAAGTGATCTCGAAGAACGGAGGGGAGCGTAAGATCGTAAAATTTGAAAAAGCGATCATCGCGGCCGGCTCGCAGGCTATCAAACTGCCATTCATGCCAGACGACCTACGTGTGGTCGACTCCACGGGCGCGCTTGAACTGCCGCATATTCCGAAATCGATGTTGGTGATAGGCGGCGGCATCATCGGTCTGGAAATGGCAACTGTATACTCGACACTGGGAACGCGGATCGATGTTGTCGAGATGCTCGATGGCCTTATGACCGGAGCCGACCGCGATCTGGTGAAAGTATGGGAAAAAAAGAATGTCGGTCGCTTCGAGAAAGTCATGCTCAAGACCAAGACCGTCTCTGCGGAAGCAACTTCCACTGGGATCCGCGTCAGTTTCGAAGGAGAGAATGCGCCACCGGAACCGCAGCTCTATGACATGGTGTTGGTAGCGGTGGGCCGCAGCCCAAACGGCAAGGCAATCGAAGCGCAGAATGCTGGCGTGATGGTAAGCGACCGCGGCTTCATCTCGGTCGACAGACAAATGCGCACTAACGTTTCCCACATCTTCGCCATCGGCGACATCGTCGGCCAGCCGATGCTCGCGCACAAGGCGGTGCACGAGGCGCACGTGGCCGCCGAAACCGCAGCCGGCAAAAACAGCGTGTTCATTGCGCGGCAAATTCCTTCTGTCGCTTACACCGATCCGGAGGTCGCTTGGGCAGGGCTCACTGAAGAGCAATGCAAGGCACAGGGACTCAAATACGGCAAATCGGTATTTCCCTGGGCGGCGTCAGGCCGCGCCATCGCCAACGGGCGTGACGAAGGGTTCACCAAGCTGCTCTTCGACGATGATAACCATCGCATTCTCGGCGGTGGCATTGTCGGCACGCATGCCGGCGATCTGATCGGCGAAGTGTGCCTCGCGGTCGAGATGGGATGCGATCCCATTGACATCGGCAAGACCATCCATCCGCATCCGACACTGTCTGAGTCGATCGGCATGGCGGCTGAAGTTTTTGAAGGAGTGTGTACCGATCTACCGCCGATGAAAAAAAGTAAAGCCTGCCGAGGCTAGGTTGGGAGAACAAAATGGAAGATCAGTTGCGAGGCGACGCGTCGGAATATCATCGCGTTCCAACCTTCGGAAAGATCTCTGTCACCCCGACCGAAAGCCTCGTCAATCAGCGCGATCTGGCGCTCGCCTATTCGCCGGGTGTTGCCTATGCATGTCTTGCAATCAAATCTAATCCGAACGAGGGCGCCAAGTCTTGCCTCCCGCGCAAATCTGATTGCTGTAACCAGTGATGGCAGCGCAGTACTCGGTCTCGGCGACATCGGGGCTAACCGAAGCCAACCCGAGCCGTGACCTGCGTCCGGCACTGTTCGTTTGGCACGATGTGAAACAGGTGAGACGTGCGATGAACAACCCAATACCGCTTGAATACGTCACGAGCTTCGCTGATGCAAACCAAGCAATGATGCAGCAGCTCACTAGCGCGCTGCTGACATCTGGCGATTCCGGAGCGGACTTTTCGCGATTCGCCGAAGTAGCTGCTGTGCAACAGAAGTATCTCGCCGAAATGAGCGCCCTGTGGGTGAACACGTTAATGCCTTCCGCGACGACAGCACCAAAGACTGACAAATCGGATCGGCGTTTTGCTGGTGATCAATGGAAACAGAGCCCCTACCATAATTTTTTGAAGGACATGTATCTGGTCAATACCCGATATGTGAACAACCTTATCGAGCGCGCCATTGTTGATGAGAAAACGCGCGGAAGGTTGCGTTTTTTCGCCAGACAAATCCTCGACGCCATGAGTCCGGCAAATTATCTCGCAACCAACCCGCAGGCGCTTCAGCGCGCAATGGAGACCGGCGGCGACAGTGTGGCGTTTGGTGTCAGAAATCTGCTCCAGGACATTAGCAAAGGCCGCATTACGATGTCCGACGAGCAGGCATTTGAAGTGGGTCGCAACCTCGCCGTGACGCCCGGGGCGGTCGTTTTCGAAAACGAACTTGTTCAGCTCATCCAGTACCGGCCTCTCACCGATCGGGTTGGTACATGTTCACTGCTCATCGTTCCACCCGCGATCAACAAATTTTATGTGTTCGACTTGGAGCCAGCTAATTCGTTTGTTCGCTATGCCGTCGAGCAAGGTAACATGGTCTTCATGGTATCGTGGCGGAATGTCACCACCGAACACGGTCATCTCACGTGGGATGACTATCTGGAGCTCGGCATCTTCCAAGCCATTGATTCTACGCTCGCAGTCACGGGCGCCGACCAGCTGAATGCCCTCGGCTTCTGCGTCGGTGGGACGATGCTCGGCTGCGCCGCGGGTGTACTCGCCGCTCGCGGTGAACAAAAGATCGCGAGCCTGACATTTATGACCACGATGCTCGATTTCAGCGATCCCGGCGAAATCGGCCTGTTGATCGACGAAGCAGGTGTCGCAGCGCGTGAGCGGACGATCGGCAAGGGTGGGATTATGCCGGGCGAGGAGCTCGCTTTCGTCTTTTCGACATTGCGCGGTAACGATCTAATCTGGCCCTACGTATCGGGAAATTATCTGGAGGGGCGACAGCCTGACGCTTTCGATCTGCTGTTTTGGAACGCCGACAGTACTAACCTCCCGGGACCGATGTATTGTTGGTATGTCCGCAACACGTATTTGGAGAACAATCTTTGCGTTCCCAGTAAGACCGTACAATGTGGGGTACCGCTCGACCTCGGACGGATAAACGTCCCCACTTATGTGCTGGCCTCCCGCGAGGATCACATCGTGCCATGGCGGACGGCTTACCGTACTACCAAGCTCGTTTCAGGCGGGGTGCGATTTGTCCTTGCAGCCAGTGGCCATATCGCCGGCGCGATCAATCCGGCGTCGCGCAATAAGCGAAGCTTTTGGATCGATGGCAAGCTCGGTGAAGAGCCTGACCAGTGGCTCGAGTTTGCGCGGGAAGTTCCGGGAAGTTGGTGGAAAGATTGGAGCGGGTGGCTTCAGCAGCACGCAGGACCACTCGTGCCCGCACCTGCCCAGCTCGGCGGCTCGCGCTTTTCGGAAATCGAAGCGGCCCCCGGCAGATACGTTAAGGAACGGAGCCGCTAAGTAGACCAAGGCGAGATTAATCATGCGTACCAGTTATTACCGGCGAAATGGGAGAACTGGGAGACTCCATCAGCGGCGAGGTGCACGCTGCGGGCTATCGAGTGGCGGTGACCCACTCGCCGGACAATCTAAAAGTGAAAGACTGGCTCGCCGAGCACAAGGCGGCTGGCGCGGGTATACCGGTGAGCATGTCGATAATTATGCCACTTGCCTCTCCCAACGAATTGATCGCAGATTGACGGCGATGAGCGGATCGACCAATCGAGGAAATGTGCCATGACCAAAACGGTAGCCACGGCGTCGAAAAAGCCCTGGTACAGGGTGCTTTACATTCAGGTCTTGCTGGCGATCGTGTTGGGCGCGCTGCTCGGTTGGTCGTTCCCGACTTTCGCCACCAACGACTGGGTCCGCGCGCTCGGCGACGGCTTCATCAAGTTGATCCGCATGGTGATCGCACCGATCATCTTTTGCACTGTGGTGTCAGGCATTGCCCACATCAGCCAGGTGAGCAAGGTCGGCCGCGTCGCCATCAAGTCGCTGGTCTATTTCGAGATCGTGTCGACGTTTGCGCTCATCATTGGGCTCGTCGTCGCCAACGTGCTGCAGCCGGGCGCGGGGTTCAGCGGCCAGGGCAACGCCGCCGCCGTCGCCGGCTTCGCCAAGCAAGCAAGCGAGATGAAGCCGGTTGACTTCGTACTGCACATCATACCCGACAGCGCCTTTGGCGCGTTCGCGGCAGGCGACATTTTGCAAGTGCTTCTGTTTTCAGTACTGTTCGGCTTCGCTCTGATGGCAGTCGGCGAGCGCGGCCAGAAGCTGCGCGAGATTATTGACGAGGCCGCCCACACGGTATTCGGCATCATTGCCATCGTTGTTAAGGCGGCGCCGCTTGGCGCGTTCGGCGCCATGGCCTACACCATTGGCCGCTACGGCCCGCAAACACTCGGCAATCTCGCGGGCCTGGTCGGGACCTTCTATCTGACCTCGGCCCTGTTCATATTCGCGGTGCTCGGCGCAATTGCCTGGATGGTAGGCTTTTCGATCTTCAAATACATTGCGTACATCAAGGACGAGCTCCTGATCGTGCTCGGTACCAGCTCGTCCGAGAGTGCGCTGCCGCAGCTCATGGAGAAGCTGGAACGGCTCGGCTGTTCGAAACCAGTGGTAGGCCTCGTTGTACCGACTGGCTATTCGTTCAATCTCGACGGCACCAACATCTATATGACACTTACCACCTTGTTTATCGCGCAGGCGCTGAACGTGCCGCTATCGTTCGGCGAGCAGATGACCATTCTGATTGTCGCAATGCTCACCTCCAAGGGCGCGAGCGGCGTTACTGGTGCGGGCTTCATCACGCTCGCCGCGACGCTCGCCTCGGTGCGGCCAGAGCTCGTTCCCGGCATGGCGATCGTACTTGGTATCGACAAGTTCATGAGCGAGTGCCGCGCGCTCACCAACATCACCGGCAATGGCCTCGCCGCCATAGTGGTCGCATGGTGGGAGGGCGAGCTCGACCGCAAGAAACTCGAGGCCGGCCTGAACCGGCAGGTCGATCCGAGCAGTCTCAGCACCGCGGTGACGACGGGGTGAAGCCCTCCGTCATTCGAGCCGATCATCGCCTTGCCTATCGGTTCCTAAGCGCGGAGTTCAGGCGCAACTTTACTTCGATCTGGACGTCGACATTTCGGCGAGTAGCGTGGGAATAGGGTCAGAGGATTCACGACCATCACTTGCTGGTATGTAATCCAGCGGTGCAGTTGCTGCCAACATTGCTGTAACCCACAAAGTCGTGCTGACACATCGACACCCAGGGGGCGGCGGCAGGTGGGGCAGGAACCTGCCACGGCCTTGTCGTTTAAGGCGCGGCATGACCGTTCCAAAAGGCAGGCTAATGTGGTGAATTTAGCTCCCGTGGCTGGCGGCCCAAGGAGATTGCCTATGCGCGACACGGAGGAGCTGTGGAGGGATTTTGTGAGACCCATCCGAACGGCCGAGGACTATATCGGCTCACTTCGCGGCCGGCGCATGAACATCTTCTTCATGGGCGAACACGTGTCCGAACCAGTCGATCACCCGGTCATCCGGCCGTCGATCAATGCTATGGCCGAAACCTATCGCCTCGCGAGCGAGCGGCCCCACTTGGCAACTGCCCATTCCGATATCGTCGGTAGTGCCGTCAACCGCTTCCTGCACGTTCCAATCAAACCGGGCGATCTTGTCGGCAAGCATGAAATGCAGCGGGAGCTTGGGCGGCGCACTGGCACCTGTTTCCAGCGCTGCGTCGGGCTTGATGCGATTAGCACCTGCCACTCAATCACCTTTGACATCGACGCCAGTACCGGGACTGATTATCACCACAGATTTCTTACTTTTCTGCGGCGCGCCCAAACCGCCAACGTGGTCATTGGTGGCGCGATGACGGATCCAAAAGGAGATCGTTCGAAGCCGCCGCACCAGCAAAGCGATCCAGATCTGTTCCTGCGTGTCGTGCGTCGGGACGAGGATGGCATTTACGTCTCCGGCGCTAAGATGCATCAGACCGGCGCCGTTAATTCGCACTGGCTGATCTTTATGCCGACTATGCGTATGACGGAAGCCGATCGGGACTGGTCCGTCGTTGGCGCCGTGCGTGTCGATGCACCCGGACTCACTTATATCGTCGGGCGGCAGACGAACGACACGCGCATCGTCGATGGCGGCGGCATGGATGCCGGCAATGCGCAGTTTGCCGGTCAAGAGGCGCTGATTGTCTTTGATAATGTTTTTGTACCGCGTGAGCATGTGTTCATGGATGGCGAGTGGCAATATGCAAGCACCATCGTCGAGCGGTTTACCACCTATCATCGCTCATCTTATGTCTGCAAAACCGGACTTGGCGACGTACTGATAGGCGCCGCTGCTACAGCAGCGGATCACAACGGCGTCAGTAATGCGTCGCATATCAGGGATAAGCTGGTCGAGATGACGCATCTGAACGAGACGATCTATTCGAGTTGTATGGCCGGCGCACATCAGGCAAAACCGATGGCCTCGGGCGCATACGTCAATGATGAGATGCTCTCGAATGTCGCCAAGCATAATGTCACCCGCTTTCCTTATGAGATTGCGAGGCTCGCACAGGACATCGCCGGTGGGTTGATCGTTACTATGCCTTCAGAGAAGGACCTGCAGAAC
>Ga0187777_10001770_pt1 | contig 13905 bp, 12 predicted proteins | sample 1015_Q2_SP5_10_M_FD_132416 | JGI IMG/M metagenome (GOLD analysis project Ga0187777, IMG submission 132416) | Tropical peat soil microbial communities from peatlands in Department of Meta, Colombia - 1015_Q2_SP5_10_MG | ecosystem: Environmental > Terrestrial > Soil > Wetlands > Peat | place...
CGCCGCGCTGGTGGCCGTACATCAATCTGTACCTGGTCACCTGGGGTCAGAACGTGTGCCGTCCGATTTCACCGCGCTGCGGGGGGTGCGCCATTCGGAGGCATTGCCGTCAGATTGGCGTGCCGGCCGAACGGCGCCGGCGAGCCCGGGAAACCGCTCGATGAACGAGCTCGGGTACTCGCCTTCGAGTGGTTCGCCCAGCTGCTGCTTGATCATCGCGGCGTTCGCGATCGACTTCGCCGAGAAGTGATTGTTCGTATAGAGATACGTCTTCTTCACGAGGCGGCGCGCCGCGTCCGCCGTCTCGGCGAACTCCTTCAGCTCCTCCGCCGAATAGAGATAGTCGTATCGATCTTCCGCCGCGTCGTGTCTCCACCAGCGCGCGGCGTTCCGGCCGTGAAGGCGCATGTAATAGAAGCCGGTCACGTTCGGCAGATAGTTCTGACGGATCGAGAATGTGAACTTCGGCTCGTCGATCTGAACCCACGCGGCCCGGAACGCGTTCAAGAGCGAGAGCGTGTCGCCGAGGGCGTCGCTCCAGCTGCGGTGCCGCAGTTCGACCGCCACGGGAAAGTCGGCGAGCGATCGGAGGAGCGCGGCGACGTAGTCGCGTGACTGCGGGCCGCTCTTGAAACTCGGAGGGAATTGCGCCAGCAGCGCGCCGAGCTTTCCCGCGTCGGCGAGCGGCGCGATGCCGCGCCTGAACTCGTCGAGATCGGCGGCCGTCGGCTGCGCGAGCGCGTCGATGGCGTCGGCGTCCGACGCCTCCGCCAGCGTCTTGGTGACCCGTTCCCGATACATGCCGGGATGGGTGAACTTCTGATAGAGCTTCACCGAGAATTCGAATCCGGCGGGCGTCCGGGCGGCCCAGTTGCGGCTGACGTCCGCGCGCGGCTGGCCGTAGAACGTCGTGTTCACCTCGACCGTATCGAAGTGTTCCGCATAGTACGCGAGCTCGTCGAAGTCCTTCGGACGCTGACGCGCGGGGGGATAGAAGACGCCGTTCCAGGTCCCGCGGCCGCTCGGGTAGTTCCAGCCGGACGTGCCGATGCGGAGCTGTCCGCTCACCCGTACAATGTAGCAAGGTGCTCACTGTCAACGAAATCTTCCATTCCATTCAGGGCGAGTCGACGTTCGCCGGCCGTCCGTGCGTGTTCGTCCGCCTGACGGCGTGCGATCTGCGGTGCTCGTGGTGCGATACTCCGTACGCGTTCACCGAAGGCCGGAAGATGACGGTGGACGACGTGCTGGCGTCGGTCGACGGCTTTGGATGCGACCTCGTCGAGATCACCGGGGGCGAGCCTCTCCTGCAGGACGACGTGTATCCGTTGATGGAGCGCCTCCTCGAGCGGGGGACCGTCGTCATGCTCGAGACAGGCGGCCATCGCTCGATTGCCCGCGTGCCGGCCGACGTCGTGAAGATCGTCGACGTGAAGTGTCCGGCCAGCGGCGAGTCCGCGAAGAACGACTGGGACAATCTGGCGCGGCTCGCACCCCACGACGAGGTGAAATTCGTCGTTCAGGACCGCGCCGACTACGAGTTCGCGCGCGACGTGATCCGCCGGCACGAGCTCCCGGCAAAGGCGGCGGCCGTGCTCATGTCGCCGGTGCACGGCGTGCTGGATCCTCGGGCGCTCGCCGAATGGATGCTCGAAGACCGGCTGCCGGCGCGCCTGCAGCTGCAGCTGCACAAGATCGTGTGGACGCCGTCCACGAGAGGCGTGTAGGTGCGCGCGATCGTACTCCTGAGCGGTGGCCTCGATTCCTACACCGCCGCCGCCATCGCGAGGTCCGAAGGCTACGAGCTGTTCGCGCTCACGATCCAGTACGGCCAGCGTCACGCGCGGGAACTCGACGCCGCTCGCGCGGTCGCGCGCGCGCTCGGCGTCGAACGGCACCTCGAGCTCCCCATCGATCTGCGGGCGATCGGCGGGTCGGCCCTGACCGCTGATATCGCGGTGCCGCTCGACCGCGATCTCTCGGCCCCCGGCATTCCCGAAACGTATGTTCCGGCCCGGAACACGATCTTCCTGGCGCTCGCGCTAGCGTGGGCCGAAACGATCGGCGGCCGCGACATCGTCATCGGCGTCAACGCGCTCGATTACTCCGGCTATCCGGACTGCCGTCCTGAGTTCATCCGCGCCTTCGAGTCGTTGGCGAACGTGGCGACGCGGGCGGGTATCGAGGGGGCCCGGTTCACGATCCACACGCCGCTCATCGCGTTCAGCAAGGCCGACATCATCCGACGCGGCCTGGCGCTCGGCCTCGACTACGGCCTGACGCACAGCTGCTACGCTCCCGCGCCGTCGGGCGCTCCCTGCGGACGCTGTGACAGCTGCGTTCTCCGCGCCAGGGGATTTGCCGAGGCCGGCGTCGCCGATCCCGCCGCCCTGCGCTAGAATCCGGTCGGTTCCGTGACGACTTCCAGCCGGCAGCCTCTTCGGCGACTGATCGTCGCCGCGATGAGCGCGATCCTCGTCGTGCTCGGCCTCATCGTCGCCTGGTCCGCCGGCCGGACGCTGGCGGAGCAGCGCGCGCAGGTCGAAGACGAGACCGTCTCGCTCGCCACCATGGCGGGGCAGTACGTGGCGGAGTCGTTCGACGGTATCGACGCGCTCGGCTCGTCGCTCGTGCTGCAGCCGAGCGTGACCGCGTTCAACGAACGCGAGTTGACGCCGATTTTTGCCGGCATCATGCGCCAGCAGCCGCTGCTGTCGAACATCGCCCTCCGCGACCGCAGCGGTCAGCTCCGCGTCACCGCGGTGCCCGCTGCGCCGGGCCGCGATTCCGTGCCCATGCCGCAGTACCTCGCCGAGGTCATGGCGGCAGGAAAGCCAGCGGTGAGCGAAATCGGCGTGGGGCCCGTGAGCGGAAAGCCGTCGATCGGCCGCGCCTATCCGGTCCGCGACGCCGAGGGAACCGTGATCGGCGTCCTCGCGTTCGGCGTCAATCTCCTGCAGCTTGAGAAGCACTTCAGTCAGCTCCCGTTGCCTGAGCAATCGGTCGTGACCATGGTCAGCCGCGAGGGACGGATTCTGGCCAGCAGCGCGCACGGCGGTCAGTACGACGGCCAGCGCATGCCGGTGTCCGACCTTTCGAGCGGCCGCGCGATTCTGCACTCGGATGTCGACGGCATCGAGCGGTTCACGAGCACCTCGTCCGTCGACGACGGCCATTGGCTGATCGCCGTCGGCATCCCGCGATCGCTCGTGCTGCAGCGGGTCGCGCCGCTGTGGCGGCGGAACCTGTCCATCACCGTCTTCGGCGTCGTGTCGGTCGTCGTGTTGTCGCTGTGGCTGGCCACGCACGTCGCCGATGGATTGGGCCGTCTTCGCACCGCGGCGCAGCGGATCGCGGACGGCGATCTGTCGCCTCCGGTGGCAGGCGATGCCCGAAGCCTCGAGATGGCCGAACTGCAGGACGCCTTCCGGACGATGGCGGCGAACCTGCGGGAGACACGCAGCGCACTCGACCGCCAGATGGAGCAGGAGCGGAAGACGCGCGAGGCGCTGCAGTCGCTGCAGCGGCAGGTCGTCAGGCAGGAGCGGCTCGCCGCCGTCGGCCTGCTCGTGTCCGGTGTCGCGCACGAACTGAACAATCCGCTTCAGGGCATCCTGGGCACGGCCGAGCTCCTGGAACGGCATCCCGACGCGAGCCCCGCGCTCTTGGAAGAAATCGAGTTCCTGAAGACCCAGAGCGGCCGTGCGCGCGAGATCATCAGGAACCTTTCGCGGTTCAGCAGCCCGCAGTCGGGCCCGCCGACGCTGGTCGACCTGCGGAATGTGATTTCGGAGGTCGTCCAGCTGCGCCGGCGCGATCTGGAGAAGTCCTCGATTGCGCTCGACGTCGAGACGTCGGCCACGCGGAAGGTCTTCGCGAACGACACCGAACTCGAGCAGGTCACGCTCAACTTTGTCATCAACGCGCAGCAGGCGATCGAAGGCGCCGGCAAGCCCAACGGGCGCATCCTGATCCGACTGTGCGACGAGAGCCGCAAGGTCCGCCTCGAGGTCCAGGACGATGGCCCCGGGGTCCCGGCCGACGACGAGCAGAAGCTTTTCCAGCCGTTCTTCACCACGAAGCCGGTGGGCAAGGGAACCGGCCTGGGCCTGTCGGTGAGCTACGGGATCATCGACTCGTACGGCGGCACGATCGGACACCGCCCGAACGAGTGGGGAGGCGCCACCTTCTTCTTCGAGCTTCCGGCGGCCGCGGAGACCGTCGAGCTCATCAATACAGATTCGTCGTTGTCAAGCTCATGAGTCTCAGTACTGTCGAGTGCGATTACAAATCTGCCGGCGGCGTCTTGCCCGGGCGCGCATCGCCGTGCACGACACGCAGGCGAAGGTTCTTCGTTTTTCGCCGCGAACCTGCCCCTTTTCGACTTCCTCACGAGCTCTTCCGGCGTCGCATTTCGCTTGCCCTAGCGCTCTTCCGAGCGCGACGTCCTCGTCGCTCGCGCCGCTTCTCTTTCCAGACGACAGGAGCACGACGATGCGTTTTCGGACCCCGACGCGGGGCACGGTGGGGGTGTGTCTCAGGCCCCGATTAACGCCGCGCAGCCCGGCGACGTCATCACGCTCGCCGCAGGCGCGACCTACGTCGGCAATTTCGTCCTGACGAACAAGGGAGCGGTGACGCAGCCGATTGTCGGCGTATGACCTCACGGGCGCCGCGGCTGCCGTTCAGGCAGGCATTCCCCGGCGACGTCGCACGCGGGCAACATGCTCACAGTGCTCGCGGACGGCCAGAACCACTACCCGATCTGGACCGACGCGTACACCATCTCGTTCGAGAAGAAGATTGCGGGCGGGAAGACCGAGCTGCGGAGCAGGCCTTACGATCCCGTCAATCACGCGTTCTGGCGGATCCGCCACGATGTCGGATCCGACACGATCGTGTTCGAGACGGCGCCGACTCTGAACGGCGGAGCCGGAGCGTGGACGGCGCAGGCGTCGACGCCGCGCCAGACGGCGGTGACCGGCATGCACGTCGAGCTCAAGGGCGGCACCTATCAGAACGAAACCACCGCGCCGGGTGCGGTCACGTTCGATCACCTTCTGGTGACAACATAGAAGCGCCTGCTGATTACCGAAGCTTGAATTCCGCGATCCGCGCCGCGATCGCGTCGATCGCGGAGACGGCCATTTCAGGATTCGCGCCGTAGTTGTTCGAGAGGATCGCGAACACCAGCGGCTCGCCGTCGGCGCTCGTCACGAATCCGGCCATCGATCGCGCGTTGGCGAGCGAGCCGGTCTTCGCGCGCACGTTGTTCTCGGCGGCCGTTCCGGCGAGGCGGGCCGCCAGCGTGCCGTCGCGGCCGGCGATCGGCAGCGACGCTTCGAACGGCGCACGCAGCGTTTCGTCCTGATGGATGTGTGTCAGGACCGCGACGAGCGTGCCGGCCGTGACGTAGTTGTACCTCGACAGACCGGAGCCATCGACCTGCACCACGTCGTCTTCCGGAATGCCCCACTCGGTGAGCACTTCGCGCTCGACGCCGACCGACATCGCCCATGACGGCGTGCCCTCGGTTCCGCCCAGCGTCTTGAGCAGCGACTCCGCGTAGAGGTTCTGGCTCATCTTCATCAGCCGCGTCGCGAGCGTCGCCAGCGGCGGCGAATCGTAGGCGACGAGCGGCATTCCCGTCCGCGCGGGCGGATCCGCCAGATCGTGAATGTCGATCGCGGCGCCTCCGACGCTGATGCCGCGCGACACGAGCGCCGCGCGGAACGCGCTGGCGAAGTACACCGTCGGATTCGCCACGGACACGACGCGCGTCGCCGGTTGGGCGCCGAACGGCACCGAGCCTCGCAGCGAGATGCGGGTCGTCCCGGGGAGTCTGGTGATCTCGACCGACGGTGCCGTGCCGGCGCCCGTCGTGACGACGTCGTTGTCGATGGTGAGACCGGCGTACTCGGGCGTGATGGCGACCGCCGCCGGGCGTCCCCGCTCGGCGCCGGGCGTGATGATCGCCGCGGCCACGTTCTCGTTGAATTCGAGGGCGCCGACCGGTGCGCCGTCGCGTCCCGCGAGATCTTCCCACGTCCAGCCGGGGCCGAAGGGCACGTGGTCGAACGCGCTGTCGTCGCCGATGATTCGGCCGTCGATGGCGCGGATGCCGGCGGAGAGCAGCGTGTCCGCCCACATCTCGAGCAGATGCGAGCCGTCCATGATGCTCGGGTCGCCGGACCCGACCACGATGAGGTCGCCTTTCAGGACTCCCGCATCGATCGGCCCGGCCGCGAACACCTCGGTCCGGTAGGTGTAGTCCCAGCCGAGACGCTCCGCGGCGGCCGCGAGGGTCAGGATTTTGAGGGTCGACCCGGGCATGAGCAGTTTGCCCGGGTTGAACGCGTAGATCGTCTGGCCGGTTCTGAGCGAGCGGACGAGGATGCCCCACTCGGCGCGGTCCAGCGCTTCGCGATCGAGAATCTCCTGGATGTCTCGCTGGAGGGCCCGCCGCGCGGCCGCGGAAATACCAGCCGGCGGCGGCGGGGCTTGCGCCGCCGGGTAGCTGGCGAGGACGAGCGGCAGGACAAGAAAAGGGATCGGGAGTCGAACCCTTTTCCTACTTGGCAACCCCATCGAGCGCTTTCACGGTGTCGTCGAATTCGGCCGTCGCCACCTTGGCGATGCCGGGTTCGCCCATCCGTGAAGCGTAAACGATATCGTCGCCTTTGGCGAAGGAGACGTGCTCTTCCTTCTTCCCGTCCTGGTACTTCGCGGAGACGGCGAGCGTCGGCTTGTCGAGCCCCGTCTTCGTGGTCGAAGGAACGAAGTCGAGAGCTCGAAGGTTCTCAAGCTTCGCGAGAAGCGTCTCCATCTTCGCCGCGTCGGGATCGCCGGCCGTTGGCGCGGTTCGATGCCACTTGTCCGGCGCTTGGCCCTGACTCTTCACCCGCTCGAAGACGTAGGTCTGGCCGTCCTTCGTGAGCTCGAGTCGATCGGCGTCGAAGCCCTTGAACTCGAACAGCGCGCGCCGGCGGAAATCGTCCGTCCCTTTCTGGAGCTCCTTCAGGAACGAGGCGTCGACGGTCGCGATCCACGGCTTCGCGGCGTCGCGGATGTAGAGGCTGCTGTCGTCCATCTTGCCGCCGACGACGAGCGTCTGGTGCTTGTCGCCGGCGTCGAGCGTGATCGATCCCTGCGGCTTGTCGAAGCCGTCCTTCTTCAAGTCCGCCGGTGATCCCTGTTCGGCCACCATGGACTTCATCGCCACGGTCTTCACGCGGCTCAGGAACATGTCGATGTTGCCGTTGTCGCCCGGGAGCGAGATCGGCTTGGCGAGTGCCCAGTCCTCGCCGGTCTTGGTCATCTGAACCGTCTTCCCGTCGGAGTCGAGCGTCATGCCGCCGACCTTTTCCGGGTCGACCGACACCAGCTTCTTGTCGCGCAGGTCGAAGGTCGTCCGGTTGAAGATCGCCTCGGTGAAGCCGCCGATCAGATAGACCTTCTTGTCGTCGTCGCGCCGCGCGAAAAGGTCGCCGTTGGTCGGCGTCTTTTCGCCGATGTACAGGCGGTGCATGTCCTTGCCGGCGGTGAAGTCGATCTCGATCCGCGGCGTCTGCAGATGGTACTGATTGAGATCGGTCGGATTGTCTTCGACGGTGCGGTTGATCTCGAGCGTGCTGAGGTTGCTCGTGATCTGCATGAGATCGTCGCTGTCGCCGTCGGTCTGGAGCGGTGCGACCATCTTCCAGACGCCGTTCTCCTTCTTGAGCGTCGTCGTATCGCCGGCATCGGCCTTCACGGTGAGATTCGTGATCGCGTCGGCGTCAACGCCCTTGAACACGCGATCCTTGGTCGGCGGCGCGTCGGGCGCGGGCTTCTTGGACGTGACGAAGTAGGCGTACGCGCCGATCCCCGCGAACAGGAGCACGAGCAGAATCGTGGAGCGGAGCCGGCGCATCTATCGCCTCCGCCACCACGTGTAGAAGCCCGTGCCGAAGATGCAGGCGGGGATGATGATGAGCGAGATCCACATCAGGTTGCTCTGCTGCGTGGCCGTCAGCGTCAGGCGGCGATCGTCCGGCTCCTTCGGGCGGATCGCGATCAGGTTCTCCTGCTGCGAGAGCCAGCCGACCGTGTTCATGAACAGGTCCCGGTTGCCCTGCGTGCCGATCACGTTGTTTGCGGCGAAGTCCGAGTCGCCGTACACCACGACGCGCGTCTCCGGCTTCGGGGCTTCGGGCTCGCCGGGCGTCGGGGGCGCGGCGGGGGCGGGCGTCGACGCGGCCGAGACCGCGGCCGCAATCGTGATCGGCCCCTTCTTGTTCTTGTCGTCCGGCTGGGGCACCTGCTTGACGCGGCCCGACAGCAGGCCGGCGACGTCGGCCGCCGCGACGCTCTGCGGACTGGTCTGAACGATGGGCTGCGCGGTGTGGCCGTTGACGCCGCCCATCACCGGGTCGACCGACCGCGCCAGCGGGAACGCCGTCAGGAAGTTGAACCGCTCGGTGATCGGATGCGGCGGGTAGCTCGCCGCCAGCGGCACTTCGGGCCCGGCGCCGATCAAGCGGCCCATCCCGCTCGCGTCGAGCACGAGGTTGTCGCCGACGTCCATGCCCCAGTCGTGCGCGAGCGCGATGAGGCTCTTGAGCGGCGGTGAGTCGGGCTTGTCGGGCGGATCGATCTCGAGCAGCAGCTTGCCGGAGTTCGACAGGTACTTCTTCAGCGCGTCCACCTCGGGAGCGAGGAAGTCGATCTTGGGTCCCGCGACGACGACGACCGACGCATCGGCGGGGACCGAGCCGGCCTGGGCGATGACGACCTTGTCGATCGTGTAGTTCTCTCGGCCGAGCGCCGTCGCGATGGTGCTGTAGCCGTTCGGATCCGACGACATCGTGTCGTGCTCGCCGTGGCCCTGCGTGAAGTACACCTTCTTCGTCTGGCCGCTCACGACCTTGATGATGCCGTTCGTGATGTCCTGCTCGGTGTTCGACGTCGTCCGCTCGGTGCGCCCCTTGTAACTGAAGACGATCGTGCCGTACTGCGTGATGTTGTTCTGGCGCGCGTCGGCCGGCTTCTTGTCGGGATCCACGTACTCCGTGGTGATCCGCTTCGAGCCGTACTCGTATTCCTTCAGCCGATCCTGGAAGGTCGGGAAATCGGGCTCCTGCGCGAACACTTTGATGTCGAGCGGGGCGTCGAGCTTGCCGATGACGTTCTTCGTCTGGTCGGACAGGCTGTACGACTGGTTTGTCGTCAGATCCCACCGCTTCTTCTGCACGGCGCCGATGTAGTTCACGAGGATGACGACGCCGGCGAAGGCGAGGAAGCTGACGCCGGCGAGCGCGCCGTACCGGGTCTGCCGGCGGCCGAACACGCCGGCGATCTCGCGCCAGTGTCCGGCGGCGTACGCGGCCACGCAAACCAGTCCGGCGACGATCAGATACGGGACGTATTGTTCGCGCGCGGGGAAACCGAGGCGGATGGCGGCGCCGATGAAGACGAGCGCCGTGCCGAGCCAGCCGATCAAGTCGAGAATGCGCTTCACAGTGAACCTCTTGAACCGCTTGAACCCTCTGAACCCCTTGAACCTATGCCCGCCACCGCTCGCTGTCCACCGACTTGGCCGTCAGGAACAGGCCCAACGCGATGAAGCTCACGTAATAGATCAGATGCGACGTGTCGAGCACGCCCTTCGCGAAATCGTCGAACTGCTGGACGATCGAGAGGTACTGCGTCACCTGGTCGACCGTCGGACCCGAGAAGCTCCCGATCCAGTTGATGATCCAGAGGAACAGGAAGACCGCGAACGTGATGACGCCCGCGACGATCTGGTTGTTCGTCAGGCTCGAGATGAACAGGCCGGCCGAGATGAAGCAGCCGCCCATCAGGAACAGGCCCAGGTAGCCGGTGAGGATCGGCTTCCACTCCGGCCGCCCGTAGGCGAAGAGCAGGCCGATGTGCACCATGCTGATGAGGAGCGCGATCGCCCAGAGCGCCCACGCGCCGATGAACTTCCCGATGATGACTTCCGTGTCCGTGACCGGCGAGGTCAGCAGCAGCTCGATGGTGCCGGAGCGCTTCTCCTCGGCGTAGGAGCGCATGGTGATCATCGGCCCGAAGAACAGCAGGACGATCGTCACGTTCTGCAGGAGCGGCCGGATCATCGTCTGATTGACGTTCTGCGCCGGCCCGCCGCCGCCGAACTGCGCCTGCATCCCCATACGGACGAAGTAGTCGAGCATCGTCACGTAGAAGTAGCCGTAAATCAGCGCGAAGAAGCCGAGGAAGATGTAGCCGATCGGCGAGGCGAAGTACGAGCGCAGCTCCTTGTGCGCGATCGCGATCACGTTACGCATTGACAGCCGCCTCCTCGGTCTTGAGCGATTCCGCTTCGTCGGTCGTGAGCGACAGGAAGATCTCTTCCAGGCTCATGCGCATCGGCCGGAGTTCGAGCAGGCCCCAGCCCGCATTCACGACCGCCTTCGAGAGCTCCCGGCGGATATCGTGGCCGTGCTCGCTTTCGACCTCGTACCCGACCAGCCGGTCGCGCCGGTCGGCTTCGGTGACGCGCGTCACGCCGGGCACGCGCCTCAGCGCCGCCGCGGCGTCCGTGCCGCTGGCGTCGACCTGCAGGTACATCGATTCGGCGCCCCGAAGCCGCGCGGTCAGGTTGTCGGGCGTGTCCACCGCGACGACCTTGCCCTTGTTGATGATCACGACACGCCCACAGGTCTGCGAGACCTCGGGCAGGATGTGGGTGCTGAGGACGATCGTGTGATCGCCGCCCAGCTCCTTGATCAACTGGCGCGTCTCGATGATCTGCTTCGGGTCGAGGCCCGCGGTGGGCTCGTCCAGGATGAGGACGTCGGGGTTGTGAATGATCGCCTGCGCGAGACCGACGCGTTGACGGTAGCCCTTGGACAGCTTCCCGCAGGCGCGACTGGCCATGTCCGCGATGCGCGTCCGCTCCATGACTTCCTTGACGCGCGTGCGGCGGTTGGCGGGCGGCACGCCTTTGATCTTCGCGACGAAGTCGAGGTACTCGCTCACCGCCATATCGGGATAGAGGGGCGGCGTCTCCGGCAGGTAACCCGTGCGACGCTTCGCTTCGACCGGCTGCTCGAGCACGTCGAACCCTGCGACGGTGGCTTTGCCTTCGGTCGGCGGCATGAACCCGGTCAGGATCCGCATCGTCGTGGTCTTGCCGGCGCCGTTCGGCCCGAGAAAACCGAGCACTTCGCCGCGTTCGACGCGGAAGCTCACGTCGCTCACGGCCCGGACCCGGCCGTATTCTTTGGTGAGGTGGTCGACCTCAATCACGGAAAGCTCCTATGGACTCTTCAGGGGAGCGCCGAGTGCGCCGGCGCCAACTAAAAATCGTATCCGAACGCCCGCCAAATGTGTAGTTCCGGCAGGGCCACCGTCTAGGAGGCGCTCGGCAGCTGGTGGTGGTGCGCGTCGTGGCCGGCTCGTCTGGCCACGCAGTACATGTCGTTGTCTTCGCAGCCCTCGACTTCGACCTGCACCGTCGTGTGGGTAATCTGGAACCGCCGTTCGACCATGCGGACCACTTCACGAAGGACCTGCTGACCCTCGCGGACGCTCTGCTCTGCGACAAGAATGTGACAGCTGCAAGCGACGACGCCGGGTCCGACCATCCAGACGTGCAGGTCGTGGACGTCGAGCACGCCGGGGACCGCCTTGATGCCGGCGACGAGCGCCGGCATGTCGGTGCCCGCCGGCGTTCCCTCCAGCAGAATCGTGCCGCTCTCCATCAGGATGCCGTAGCTCGTCGCGAGAATCAGGGCGCCGATGGCGAGCGACACGATCGGGTCGGCGATCGTCGCGCCGGTCGCGACGACCATCCCGCCGGCGACGATCACGGCGAGCGCCGAGGCGGCGTCGCCGAGCATGTGGACGGCGGCGCTCCGAATGTTGATGTCGTGCGAGGCGGCGCGGTGCAGCCAGACGCCGATCGCCAGGTTGAGCACGAGCGCGATCGCGGCGATGCCGATCATCAGCGGCCCGCTCGCGGGTGCGGGGGTCCGGATTCTGGCAACCGCTTCCCAGCCGATCACGGCGGCGATGACGACGAGCGAGAGCGCGTTGGCGAGCGCGGCGAGGACCCCGACGCGGTGGTAGCCGAACGTCATCCCGGGATGCGACGGCTTGTTCGCCACCGAGAGCGCGTACCAGCTGAATCCGAGCGCCGCGGCGTCAGCGAAGTTGTGGCCCGCGTCGGAGAGCAGGGCCAGGCTGCCGCCGAGCCAGCCGGCGACGGCCTCGACCACCACGAAGAGCAGCGTGAGCCCGACGGCCCTTGCGAGCGTCCGCGACGGAACCCCGTGCGTGTGGGTGTGGGCGTGCTCGCTCACGGGACCAGTGTACAGCCGGGCAGGGCTGGAGGCCCGCGCTACGCCGGGCTGTCGTCGCGCAGACCTCTAGGTCTGCTTCTCGGGCGCCGACAACCACACTTTCGCCACGCGCAACCCGTCAAGCTCGTCGACGCGCAAGCGGCGTCCGCCTACATCGATGACGTCGCCGACCCGCGCCCGGCGTCCGAGCCGGCCCAGAACGTAGCCGCCGATGGTCGTGAACGCGGTCTCGTCGATTTCGAGATCGAACTGCGTGTTGACGTCGCCGACGAGCGTGAGGCCGTCGATGTCCGCGGAGCCGTCGGCCCGTCCGACGATCCGCGGCGCGGCGCCGAACTCGCCGCCGATCTCGCCGACGATCCGCTCCATGAGCGCCTCGAACGTCACGACGCCCGCCGTGCTGCCGTACTCGTCGAACACCACCGCCTCGCGGACGCGGCGCCGCCGCATCTCGGCGAGGAGGTCGTCCGCGCGAAGCGTCTCCGGCACCGTCAGGGCCTCGCGCGCGAGCGCGCCGGCGTCGAGCGGCGCGCCCGCGGTGGTCAGAGCGCGAACGAGGTCCACGACGTGAAGAAAGCCGACGACATCGTCGGGGCTGCCGCGATAGACGGGCATTCGCGTGTGCCCGCTGCGGACGACGGCGGCGATCAGCTGATCGCGCGGGAGGTCGGCGGCGATCGCGGTGAACTCGGTCCTCGGCGTCATGATCTGGCCGGCGGTCAGGTCGGCGAACCCGAAAACGCGGTGGAGCATCTGTTCTTCGTCTTCCTCGAGCACCCCGGCTTCCTGGCTCGCGGTGACGAGCATCTTCAGTTCTTCCTCGGAGTGGACCATCGCCCGGTGATCGCTTCCGTGCAGGCCGAAGGCGCGCACCACGCGTTCGGCCGTTCCGTGGACCACGCGGATGAACGGCCACAGCACGCGCATGAAGACTTCGAGCGGCTGAACGAGCCACAGCGCGGTCTTCTCGGCCCGCTCGAGCGCAATCCACTTCGGCGTCAGCTCGCCGAAGACGATCTCCATCCACGTGATGATCGTGAACGCGACGGCCACCGCGATCGTGTGCGCGGTGGCGGTTGCGAGGTGCGTCGGCAGGAACGCGAATTCGGGCTCGATGATGAGCGCGAGCGCGGGTTCGCCCAGCCAGCCGAGGCCGAGGCTCGCCATCGTGATGCCGAGCTGCGTGGCGGCGATGTAGCGGTCCGGATGCGTCACGGCGCGCCGGACGGCGCGCGCGCTGCGCCGGCCCTCGGCGATGAGCTGGTCGACGCGCGTCTTCCGCACCGTGACGATGGCAAACTCCGCGGCGACGAAGAGGCCGTTCGCCACGACGAGCGCCGCCAGCCCCGCCACCCGCCAGAGGATGCCCGCGACCGAGTAATCCACCACGTCCCTCGACTCTCAATGCAACCACGAAGTCACGAAGACACGAAGACCAAAAAATGGTCTTCTTCGCGCCTTCGCGCCTTCGTGGCTACGCCTTGCGGTTGGTGAAGAAGTGCGCGTCGACGAAATGGTCGATGACCGTCTGGTTGGCGGGCTCGACCTTCTCGAACTGGACGCCCATGCCGACGCG
>Ga0187777_10001771_pt1 | contig 13898 bp, 7 predicted proteins | sample 1015_Q2_SP5_10_M_FD_132416 | JGI IMG/M metagenome (GOLD analysis project Ga0187777, IMG submission 132416) | Tropical peat soil microbial communities from peatlands in Department of Meta, Colombia - 1015_Q2_SP5_10_MG | ecosystem: Environmental > Terrestrial > Soil > Wetlands > Peat | place...
CCGAAGCCTCCGTGGAAGCTGCCGTTGCCACCGGTGTGAACGAACCCCACTCCCTCCGCGACCGCCCTGGCGAGCCCCTCCGCCCGGCCCGCGTCCAGCAGCTTCCAGACCGAGTCGAAGGCGGCCAGCCAGACGACGTCGTACCGCTCGACCAGCCGCGCGCTGTCGGCCAGCTCGTCGAGCCTGCCCAGCGACCCCTCGTCGACAGCATCGACCTCCACGCCCAGGCCCTGCAGCATATGGAAGATGGGCACGCCGTATCGCTTCTCGCCGATCAGCAGCACCCTCGGCGGACGCGCGAAGAGCCTCGGCGTCACCTTGATGGGCGCGGAGGTCTGCGCCTCGATGCCGTGGCGCTCGTCGATCGCCCGCCCGCTCAGCAGGTAGATGCCCGGCGTGTCGGGCGTCAGCCAGTCGACCGTCCCCACCTGCCTCGCGGTGTCGGCGGCGACGAGCCCGCGGAAATCCCCGCTCCACACCGTCCTTCCCGAGAGGTCCCGGACCTGACAGCGCAGCTCAACCTTGGCCTCTCGGGCGTAATCGTTCACGACCCAGACGGGAATCTGCAGCCGCTTGCCCGAGACCTGCGATTCGAGGGCCTCCTGGTAGGCGAAGCTCACCGCGAAGCGGGCCTGGGCGTTCTTCAGGGAGTAGTACCCCATCTTGGGGACCTGGAAGTGGTCAATGATCCCCCAGCGAATGCCGGGCCACACCTCGGAGTAGTCCCAGATGCGGACACCGCTCACCGGGTCGTACTTCCTGCGTCGGTACGCCTCCGTCGCGTACCTCAGCAGGAATGCCTGGTAGAGCTGGGTGTCGTCCACCAGCTCCGCGGCCGACCGGACATTGCGGTCGACGTACTGGTTGGTCCGCGTCAGCACGCTGAACAGGCCGTCGTAGTCGTAGCTCGACAGGTAGGCATAGGCGGGGACGTCGATCGGCAGGTCGTACCAGCGGGAGGCCGCGGGGCTGGCCGGGTCCCACATCGCCTGCGGGGAGATCTCCTGCCTGAAGCTCTCGAGGGCCGGCAGCGTGCAGGCTCCGTACTCGGAGACCAGGCCGGCCTGCGCCTCGAAGTGCTCGAGGTAGCTGTCGATCTCCCCCTGCCCCGCGCTGCCCATCCAGAAGTGCTGCTCGCCGAGGTCGCAGAAGCTGGGCTGGTAGATGGTCCCTGGCGCCAGGCCCGCCACCAGCCTGCCGATCGCCTGCGAGTACTCCTGGTAGCCGAACCTCTCGAACTCCCCGTTGCCGAGGCCCCAGCCGCCCTTCCTGGCGTGCGCCTCGGCGAAGGCGCCCCACTCGACGATCGACGGGTGGTTGCGCAGGTTCTCGATCACCTCTCGCACCTGCTTCAGCGACTCGGCGACGAACACCTCGCGGCGCGGGTTGGACGGAGAGAGCACGTCCATGGGACCGAGCTGCTGGAACGGCAGCTCGAGGAAGACGAGGATCCCGAGCTCGTCGCACAGGTCGTAGAAGTCCGGCTTCTCGACCACCGTCATGGCCACGAGGTGGTTGAGGTTAGCGGCGCGGAAGAGCTCGAGCTGCCTGCGGAAGCTCTCGCGGGCGGGCCGGCTGCCGTACAGGTCCGACATCGGGTACCAGGCGCCCTTCAGGAAGAGGCGGCGGCCGTTGACGCGGTAGCTCATGTCGCTGCGGTCGAGGGTGACGCTGCGGATGCCGAAGAGCGTCTGGCGGCTGTCGGAGGCGCCGTCCGCCGAGACGATCGTCGTCGCCAGTCGGTACAGGCTGGGTCGCCCCAGGTCCCAGGTCCACCACAGCTCGGGCTTCTCGACCACCATCTCCAGCCGGAACGGGTTGGCTCCCGGGTGGAGGCTGAGGGTACGGTCGGGGGCCGACAGTGGCTCGCCCTCGAAGTTGGCCGGGCCGATCCGGGTCTTCAGGATGATGGCGACCGTGTGGCTGCCGTGGTTCTCGATCGTCCCGGAGATGGCGAGGGTCGCGCTGCCGTCGGCCTTCAGGGCCCTGGTCGCGACTGCAACCTGCTCGATGACCGCCGAGCCCGAGGCCAACAGCCGCACGCTGCGGAAGAGGCCCATGGGGAAAGCGGCGTTGCCGTCGGCCGGGATCGCGTCCCAGTATGGTCCGAGCCAGAACGGCGGCCCCTCGACGTGCGGCCGCTGGGCCGGATCGTTTGCCGTCCAGTTCCCCTTCATGTACTCCATGAACCCGCGGCCCCGAGGCAGCCAGGGGCAGGTGACCTTCACCACCAACACGTTCTCCGCTCCGTAGCGGAGAACCCGGCCCACGTCGAAGGAGAACCCGACATAGGCGCCCTCGTGGGTACCGAGCGGCGTGCCGTTGAGCCAGACGCTGGCGAAGTAGTCGACCCCGTCGAAGGCGAGCCGCCAGAGCTTGCCCGCGTCGGCGGCCCCCAACTCGAACCGCTTGCGGTACCACCACTCCTTGTCGTTCACCCGCGTCAGGGACGGGCCCTGGTAGTAGAGATCCATCCCGCTCAGGCCCACCTGCCGCTGCACCTCTCCGGGGACCTCCACGGTCTTGAAGCCGCGATCGTCGAAGTCCGGGGCGAACGGTCGCACCGTCTCTCCCTGGTCCATCGCGAACGAGCCCAGCTTCCAGTCGGTTCCGTCGAGGCGCAGCTCGTGCGTCATCGCCACCGCCGGCAGTGAGGGACCCGGTACCGCCCGCGCCGGGCGAGCGCCGCTCGCAAGGGCAGCGGCCGCCAGTGCCACCAGGCGCATGCCGATGACGCCCACTCGAGTCATGGGTCCTCCTGCCCGGTTGCCCGCCGCTTCAGCAACCGCGGCCGCTCCGCCTTGATCAGCTGCCCGCGGGCGGCTTCCAGCGGCAGGTGGTGATCGAGACCGGCGGCAGGGCCACCCGCAGCCGGCGGCCGCCGGCGTCCAGCTCGACGCCCGCCTCCAGGTCCCGGCTGTTCACGAGCTGCGCAACGATGTTCCCTTCCGGGCTGCGAAATGACACGCAGCGCACCCTCGGAACCTCACCCGTCGTCGCGACCCGCACCGCGCCCGGGCGAACGTACCGGCTGAAGTGCGCCAGGTAGTAGTACAGCCCCGTGTGGCGCACCTCGTGCGTCTTCCGATCGACGTGCACGACGGCGTGCTGCACGTTCACGTCCGAGTTCTTGTGCTCCGGGGACACCAGCCAAGGTCCACCGTCTTCGTCCAGGATCAGGTTCCAGTAGATCCAGGCCGAGGCATTGCTCTCGAGGTCGGTCAGGATCTGGTTCACCCAGTAGTCCCCGTCCTCGAAGTGCCGCTGCGGGATCGGCACACAGCGCGGCGTCCCCGAGTAATAGCAGTGGCAGATCTCGGTTTGCCACAGCGGCAGCTCCGGGTATTTGCGGACCAGCGCGGCCAGGCCTGCGAGCTCCTCCTCCTTCAGCCGGTAGCCGTGGTAGAGCATCGCGGAGACGTATTGGCGCGCTTCGGGATCGTCCAGGATGGTCGGGAAGTTCCGGCTGGCGTCGGGCCGGTCCATGGCCTCGCTCGCCACCAGCCTGGTCTTGACGCCCTCCTTCCGGAAGAGCGGCCCCACGTGCTCCTTGAGCAGCACGCGGATCTTCTGGTACGGGATCGTCGTGTAGACGCCGGGTTCGTTGAACAGGCTCAGGTAGTCGACGAAGACGCCGTTTCGCTCGTACTCCTGCAGGTAGCGCAGGTAGTAGCGGGCCAGCGCCGGAAAGTACCTCGGGTCGACGTCCTGGTTGGTGGCGACGTCGTACAGCATCCAGTCCGGCGGATAGTCCATGGGCGCCTGCAGGAGGAACGACCCGTGTTGCCGCGCGCGCTTGATGAAGGTGAGGACACCGTTCCGGCCCAGGTCGCGGGCGATGCTGAAGTGCTTCATCTCCACGTCACCGGCGGTGTCGTCGTACGAGTACCACGGGCCCGCGCTCATGAAGTCGGTCCCGGCGATCGGCGTCTTCATGGCGGAGAAGCCGGCGCCTTTCTCGGGATCGAACAGCGACTGCAGCAGCGCCTCCTGCCGGTCCTTCGGCAGGCTGTTCAGGCAGATCATCCCCGCTTCCATGAAGGAGGCGCCGAAGCCGGCGATGGTCTGGTAACGGACCGAGGGATCCACACGGAAGTCGGGCTTGCGCGCCGGGGCCGGCGCCTCGAACCGCAGCGCGGGCTTCGGCTGCAGACGATCGCCGCCCCGCGAGGAGACGACCACCTGGACCTCCTGCCCTTCACATGGTCGCGACGGGCCGGTCGTCGACACGGCGCAGGCGGCCAGCAGCCACGCCGCCGGCCGCCAGCTCACGCGCCGCACGCCGCGCGGAACCTCCGCGCCGCGGCCTCGATCTCCTCGTCGGTCGAGCGGATGTGGACGCCGAAGGCGGCGCCCAGGCCCGCGTCCACCACCCCCACGCTCAGGTTGATCGCGCGGCTGAGGAGGTCGTCGGTCCTCGGGTAGGCGCCCTTGCCCGAGGGCCGGCCGTGCTCCGCCAGCCAGCGCCCGACGTGCTCCATGTTGGCGTAGACGTGCCAGCCGCTGCGCTCCACGGTGGTGGTGCCCAGCCGCTGGGCGACGGCTGCGGCCCGGGCCGCGTCGTCGAAGATCACCGTGCACAAGGTGGCGCACTCGCCGTCGGGGTCGGGCAGCTTGCGGAAGCGCACCCCCGGGATCCCGCCGATCAGACGCTTGAAGCGGGCCTTCTTGGCCCGCAGGGTGGCGAGGATCGCGTCCAGCTTGCGCAGCTGCGCGAGCGCCACCGCCCCGGTCAGCTCGTTCATCCGGAAGTTCAGGCCGAGGATGCTGCGGGTGCCGACCTCGACACCGGTGCGCAGCGGCAGGTGTCCCTGGTCGTGGATGGCGAAGGCACGGTGGTAGAGCTCCGTGTCGTCGGTCACCACCGCGCCGCCGTCGCCGGCGGTGATGGTCTTGAACACGTTCAAGGAGAAGGCGCCGATCCGCCCCAGCGACCCCACCCGCCGCCCGCGATACGACGCGCCTGCCGCCTGGCAGGCGTCCTCGATCACGGTGAGGCCGTGCTTCGCGGCGATGGCCAGGATGGCCGCCATGTCGCAGGGGTTCCCCAGCATGTGGACAGGCATGATGGCCTTCGTCCTCGGCGTGATCCGCTTCTCGACGTCCGAGGGATCGAGATCGAGGGTCTCGTCGATCTCCGCCAGCACCGGGACCGCCCCGCAAAAGATGATCGAGCTGTAGGTGGCGACGAAGGTGTAGGCCGGGACCACCACCTCGTCGCCCGGCCCGATGCCGGCCGCCAGGAGCGCGGCGATGAGCGAGGCGCTGCCCGAGGTGGTGGCCACCGCATGCTTCACCCCGCAAGCCGCCGCCAGCTCCTGCTCGAAGGTGTAGACCTTGGCCTTGAAGCCCGGGTCCTCGGGCCGCCCGTATCGGAACAGGTGGCCGGACTCGACGACCTCGAGGACCGCCTCCCGCTCCTCCTTCCCTATCCACTCACGTCCTGGTCCGGGCATCGGCACACCTCCTGGATTGGGTCAGGACCGGGACCTGCCCGGTTCCCCTGCCGTCGAAGGTTCACGCACGCTCGGGGCCGGCCCGGTGCGGCCCGGTCCGGCCGCGGTCGTCTCGCGCTGGATGAGGCTCACGGCCAGCCGTGTCCGCCGGGGCGGCAGCCGACGCGCCGATCCGAGGCACTCGATCAGCCGGTCCGCCGCCATCCGCCCCATCTCGCCCTTGGGGTGGGCGACTGTCGTCAAGGCCTTCGGCAGGAACCGGGAGATCTCGACGTCGTCGAAGCCCACGATGCCGACACGCTCCGGGACCGGCCATCCCTTCTCCGCCACCGCCCGCCACACGCCCACTGCCATCTCGTCGTCCCAGACGAAGACGCCGATGCGGCGCCCCTCGTCGCGTATCTGCTCTCGAGCCGTCCGATAGAAGGTCTCGAGGTCGTGCCTCGGGCAGTGGAGCAGGCGCAGTTCGCGCCGGGCCCTCTTGAAGGCGTCGAGCGCCTCGTAGCAGCCGCGTGTCGTCTCCCGCGACTGCTCCCGCTGCTCGTAGGTGGACAGGTGGTAGATGTCCTGGTAGCCGCAGGCGAGCAGGTGGGAGATCGACTGGCGCGCACCGTCGGCCCGATCGACGCCCACCACGTCGCAGGCCGCGAACGAGGAGGAGGTGTTGACGAGCACGAAGGGGATGCGGGCCCCGCGCAGCAGCTCCAGTGGGCGCCTGGACTTCTCGGTGGGAGCCAGGATGCAGCCGTCGACCCGCTTCTCCAGCAGTGTCCGCACGGCTCCCAGCTCGATCTCCGGGTCGTTGTCGGAGTCCGCCAGCAAGAGGTTGTAGGCCTGCTCACGAAGCCGCCTCTCGGTGGCGCGGATCATCTCGGCAAAGAACGGCTCCGAGATGTCCGGCACCACCACCCCGACCGTGTGCGTACGCCGCAGCACCAGGTTGCGCGCCAGGACGTTGACCGTGTAGTGCATGTCCCGGGCGGTGCGCAGGACGAGCTGGCGCGTCTTGTCGCTGATGTCGGGGTGCCCCTTGAGCGCCTTGGAGACCGTCATCACCGAGACCCGGAGGTGCTCGGCGATGTCCTTCTGTGTCGTCGCCCGGCGGGTCGCGCGCCCCTCCACCATCAAGTCAGTGCCCTGCCTGTAACCATACAGTTAACGATAACTAACACGCCCCATCTTCCGCCCTTGGCTTCCGCTTTGTCAAGCGCTCCTGAGCGGGGCTACTGACGAAGCGCCTGGTGGACGAGGGCGACGGCGACCGATCCCTCGCCGACGGCGGAGGCGACCCGCTTGATGTTGCCGCCGCGCACGTCCCCGACGGCGAAGATTCCGGGCCGGCTCGTCTCCAGGAGGTACGGCGGTCGTGCCAGAGGCCACTTCGCTCTCGCCAGCTCGTCGGGCGATAGATCCGGCCCCGTCTTCACGAAGCCGTTGTCGTCCACCACCAGGCAGCCTTGCAGCCAGGCGGTGTTGGGGACCGCGCCCGTCATCATGAAGACGTGGCGGATCTCGTGCGTCTCGGTCTCGCCCGTCTGGTCGTCGCGCCAGCGGAGCCGTTCCAGGCTGCCGTTCCCTTCCAGGGCGACGAGCTGCGTGCGCGGACGCAGGACGATCGCGGGATTCTCCTCGATGCGGCGGATGAGGTAGCGCGACATCGACTCGGCGAGGCCGGGACCGCGAACCAGCATGTGGACGCGACTCGCCGTCGACGCCAGGAACACGGCGGCCTGCCCGGCGGAGTTGCCTCCCCCGACCACCGCCACCTCCTCGCCCGCGCACAGCTGCGCCTCCATCTGCGTCGCGCCGTAGTACACGCCTGCCCCCTCGAAGGTGGAGAGGTTCTCGAGCGCCGGCTTGCGGTACTCGGCGCCGGTCGCGATGATCACCGCCCGCGCCGGGACCCTCTGTCCCTGCTCTACCTCCACCGCGTACCCCTGGCCGCCGCAGGTCAGCCGCGTGGCGCCTCTCGCCACCATCACCTGCGCGCCGAACTTCAGCGCCTGCGCGTACGCACGGCCGGTGAGGTCCAACCCCGAGATGCCGGTCGGAAAGCCCAGGTAGTTCTCGATACGCGAGCTGGACCCGGCCTGGCCGCCGGGCAGGTTCGATTCCAGCACGATGACGCCGAGGCCCTCGGAGGCGCCGTACACGGCAGCGGCGAGCCCGGCGGGGCCGGCGCCGACGATGACGAGGTCGCTCACGCGAGCCGGGTCGATCTCCTCGTTGAAGCCGAGGCAGTCGGCGATCCGCGGGTTCGTGGGGTTGCGCAGGACGCCATGGCCGTGACAGAGCACCACCGGGATGTCGGCCACGCCGATCCGGAAGCGATCGAGCAGGTCCTGCGCGTCGCGGTCGTGGTCGAGGTCGAGGTAGTGGAACGGGTGGCCGTTGCGCGTCAGAAATTCCTTCACCCGAAGCGTTCCCGAGCTGTGCCGCGAGCCGATCACCACCACGTCCCCCAGGTCCCCGGCGATGAGCGCGACGCGACGCAGGATGAACGCCCGCATCAGGATCTCGCTCAGCTCCGCGTCGGTCTGGATGAGGGCGAGCAGCTGCTCGCGATCGATCTGGATCACCTCGCCCGGCTGGCTGACACGCAGACGCGCCACCGCGCGGCGGCCGCTGATCAGGTTGACTTCACCGGAGAACTGTCCCGGGTGGTGGCTCACGATCAGGGTCTCGCCTCCCTCGCCGGCCCGTGTCACCTGCAGCTCGCCGCTGACGACCACGAACAGCGGGACGGCCCTGTCCCCGGCCTCCACCAGCACCTCGCCGTCGGCGGTCGGCCGACGCCGCCCGTGCGCCGCGATCCGCGACAGTTGCTGCGGAGTGAGCGTCGGAAAGACGTGCTCGGGACGAGGGACGGTTGCGGCCGCCGGAGTCACCGACGGATCGGGTGTGCCCATTGCCAGCCGGCTGGAGAAAGGAGAAGTCTACCCGGTCCGAGCGGCCCTAGCCAGCGTGGGCCTGACGGCTCAGGGAATGCGACAGGACCGCTGCCAGCGCCGCCACCCACAGCAGCGGTGAACAGACGCTCGAGTGGCCTGCCGCGGGCTCGGGAGAAGTTTTGACGCGGCCTTGACCCCGCCGCAGTTAGCCTCTTTGACTCGATGTCGGCACCGCCCCTCTCCCCCGACCCTGTTCCGCCGACCCCAGCCGAGACCCTGAGGGCGACAGCGTCCCCGGCGAAGGTCGTGGTCGCCACCTCGGTCATGCTGTCGTTCATCTCCTTCTGGCGCGCAGCGGCCATCGTGCTGGCGGATCTCGGTTCCTCCGCCTTCTACGCAGGGGGCATAGCCGAGGAGGCGGTCGGGCGGGCAGCTCCCTGGTTCATCCTCGGAGTGATGCTCTTCTCGTACGCGGTGCGGGCGGTCTACATCGAGAGCTGCACCATGTTCACCCGCGGCGGCGTCTACCGCGTGGTGAAGGAGGCCATGGGTGGCACCCTCGCCAAGCTCTCGGTCTCCGCCCTGATGTTCGACTACGTCCTCACGGGGCCGATCTCGGCGGTGTCCGCCGGGCAGTACATCGTGGGCCTGGTGGCGCAGGTGGTCACCTACCTCGGCCACCCCTGGTCGCCCTCGAAGGCGTCCATCAACCACTACGCCGCTGTCCTCGCGGCCGCCGTCATCGTCTACTTCTGGTGGCGCAACATCCAGGGAATCCACGAGTCATCGCAGGACGCGCTGCGGATCATGTGGGTCGCCACTCCCATGGTCGTCCTGATGATCGCCTGGGGGTTGCTGACGGTCGCGACACGGCCTGCGGCCCAGCGGCTCCCGCCGGCGCCGACGACGGCCCACCTGTCCCTGAACACCGACACGGTGGGCTGGGCGCCGAAGCTCCTGCCCGGGTCCTTCGCCCGGCGGACCGGCGACCTCCCGGGCTCCGGCGAGCCGGCATCGAGCCTCTCGCACTGGGGCCTGGTCGCCGGTGCCGGCAAGCTCGTCGGCCTGATCGGGATCCTGATCGCCCTCGGCCATTCCATCCTGGCGATGTCGGGCGAGGAGACACTGGCCCAGGTCAACCGGGAGCTGGAGCACCCCAAGCACCGCAACCTCATGCGGGCGGGGTTCGTGATCTTCGTCTACTCCCTCGTCTTCACCTCCTCCGTGTCGTTCCTCGCCTACGCCCTGATCCCGGACACCGCGCGCTCCCGGTACTTCGACAACCTCATCAGCGGAATCGCGATGAACCTGCTGGGGCCGCCCTGGCTGAGGCTCGCCTTCCAGGCCTACGTGGTGCTGGTCGGTTTCCTGCTCCTGGCCGGAGCCGTCAACACCGCCATCATCGGCTCGAACGCCGTGCTCAACCGCGTCAGCGAGGACGGCGTCCTCACGCCGTGGCTCCGCCAGCCACATCCGCGCTTCGGGACCACGCACCGCATCATCAACCTGATCGTCCTGCTGCAGCTCGGCACCATCGTCGGCTCGCGAGGAAACGTCTACGTCCTGGGCGAGGCCTACGCCTTCGGTGTCGTCTGGTCCTTCGCCTTCAAGGCCCTGGCGGTGCTGGTGCTGCGCTACAAGGACCGTTCAGCCCGCGAGTGGCGGGTGCCCTGCAACCTCGACCTGCGCGGCAACCAGCTGCCGATCGGCCTGGGGGCGATCGCCGCCCTGCTCTTCACCATCGCCGGCGTCAACCTGGTCACCAAGCAGGTCGCGACCGTGAGCGGCCTCGCCTTCACCCTCCTGCTGTTCGGCCTGTTCTCCCTCTCCGAGCGAGCCAGGCAACGACGCCTCAGCGGATCCGCACACGTGGAGGTGGATCAGTTCCGCCTGCAGCCGCAGGAGACGATCTCGACGGAGACGGTCCGCGTCCGTCCGGCCGGCGTGCTCTGCCCCGTGCGCGACTACACCAACCTCGACCACGTGAGGCGGGCGCTGCAGCTGACCGACACCGCCAGGAAGGACCTGGTGGTGATGACCGTCCACCCGCTGCGGGGACCCGACCCCGGCTATCGCGAGCTCAGCGAGCATCGGCTCTTCACGGACTACGAGCAGCTGCTCTTCAGCCGGGTGGTCTCACTGGCGGAGCGGGAAGGCAAGCACGTCGAGCTGATGGTGGTGCCCTCGTCCCAGCCGTTCGAGGCGATCGTCCACACGGCGTCCCAGCTCTACTCCGACGAGATCATCTCCGGCCCCTCGGCCCGCCTCGGCGCCCGGGAGCAGGCGCTGCGCTTCGGCGAGGCCTGGGAGGGCCTGCCGCACAAGCCGCGGCACCAGGTGCGCCTGCGCATCGTCGAGCCGTCCGGGAAGATCCGCGAGTTCCTCCTCGGCGCCCACCCGCCCAAGCTGGCGGAGGTGGACGTCCACCTCATCCACGAGCTGTGGCTCGACCTCAAGCAGGCGCTGCCCGGCGAGAGCGTGCGCCACCGCGACATCGTCACTGCCGCCGTTCAGCGCCTGGCTCGCGAGTTGGCGGGTCGGCAGCGAACGGAGGTCATCGACGCCGTCGAGTCGCTGAAGCGCGCCGAGAGGGCCCGCAAGCCCGGCCGGCGCGAATCGGAGCCGATGGTAGTGGAGGCGCGCCGTGAGGACTGACTGGCGGCCCAGCGATCGATCGACCCACCTCAGGGGTAGGCCGGTCTTCGCGTCCAGGCTGTCGTGAGCCCGGACGGGGCCGAGAGGGTCGAGGTCGCGAGGCCGAGCGCCACGAGCATCGGAACGAGTCGAGTGCGCTCCCGGCGGAATGGCGGCCCGCCGTCGCAGGCGGGGACCGGCCTTTTACGGGGCTAACCACGACCTTACCTGGCGGTCTGGCAGCAGCCGGATCCTCGACCCATCTTCTTCCTGCGGGGAACGGACAAGCACGGCACGGCTCCGTCTTCCGGTACGCGTCCGCAGGCGCGTTCCCCGCTCCACTTCTCGCGTCGAGGGACATTGAACAGGGCGACGACGGCTCATCTGCGGTGGGTGCGACCGATGCTGGCTCAGCTGCTGAACGCCGTGTCGCCGGTTCTCCCGCTCGCCTTTACCCTCGGCCTCGGCGGCTCCGCGGTGGCCCTGGCCGCCCGGATCCTCTCGCTCGGTAGCGCCGTCAGCTCGGGACCTTCTCGCCCGCCGGGCGGCCGCCCGTGAGCTCGCCGGCGTCCTTCCCCTTCAGCGTTCCGACTCCTCGCTGAGCGCGACGGCGTCCGAGAGGCCGCTCGCGATCTGCGGCAGGATCCCGCGCTGCACGTAGATGGGCCGTACCAGCTCCCGCAGGCGTGGCAGCTGGCGGGCGAACAGTGCCCCTCCCACGATGCAGGCGCAGCCGCCGACCAGGATGGTCCGCGGCGCGCCGATGCGTGCCGCCAGCGCGCCGGCCAGCAGGCTGCCGAAGGGCGCAGTGCCCATGAAGGCCATGGTGTAGAAGGCCATCACCCGCCCGCGCATGTCCTCGCGCACGATCGTCTGGATGATAGTGTTGCTGGAGGCCATCTGCACCATGAAGCCGCTGCCGGTCACCACCATCAGCGCCAGTGAGAGCGCGACCGACCGCGAGGCCGAGAAGGCGATCAGCCCCGCTCCGAACAGCGCCGCCGCCGCCGGGATCACCCGACCGAGCCCGACCACGCTGCGCCGGGAGGCGAGGTACACGGCGCCGCTGAGAGCACCGACTCCCGTCGCTCCCATCAGGAAGCCGAGCGTGTGGGGGCCGCCGTTCAGGACCCGTCCGGCCATCAGCGGCATCAGCACCGTGTAGGGCATCCCCATCAGGCTGATGAGCGCCAGGAGCAGCAGCACCGAGCGGATGGGCGCGAAGCCGAACGCGTAGCGCACGCCGTCCCGCAGCTCTGCCAGCACGTCCTGGTCCCGGCCCCGCGCCGGCGTCGGCAAGAGCCGCATCATCAGCAGCGAGGCGATCACCGCCAGGTAGGAGACGCCGTCGGCGAAGAAGCACCAGCCCTCCCCGGCCGCCGCGATCAGCACACCGGCGACCGAGGGCCCGACCAGCCGTGCACCGTTCACCATCGACGAGTTGAGCGCGATGGCGTTCGCCAGGTCCTGACGATCCTCGATCATCTCCACCACGAACGCCTGGCGCGCCGGGGTGTCGAAGGCGTTGATCAGGCCCTGCAGGCAGCTGAGCAGGAGGACGTGGGTGACCCGGATGGTCCCCGAGAGCGCCAGCGCCGCGAGGGCGAACGACTGCAGCATGGAGAGCACCTGGGTCACCACCAGCAGCCGGTACCGGCTCCAGCGGTCCACCAACACCCCCGCCACCGGCGCCAGCAGGAAGGTCGGGACCTGCCCGGCGAAGCCGACGATGCCGAGCATCGCTGCCGAGCCGGTCAGGCGGTAGATCAGCCAGCTGGTGGCGATGCGGGTGATCCAGGTCCCGACCAGCGAGGTGCCCTGGCCCGCGAAGAAGAGCCGGTAGTTGCGGTGGGAGAGGGCCCGGACCATGAAGGCCAGCCGATCGCGCGAGGTCTCGTGCACCGCCCTCAGGCTCCTCGGTGATTGTCCGACCCCCGCACGCGGACGCCCAAGGGAGGGGCCTGCCTGAAGGGCCTACGCCCCCCGGCTGCCGCGCAGTCTCTCCAGGGCGACCAGCCGGCGGATGGCGTCGAGCGTCAGCTCGTCCTTGCCCAGCTCGCGCAGGAGAGACCACTCGCGCCGCAGCTCGGAGGCGAGGGCCGCCTCCAGCGTCCGCAGCCATCCCTCGATGCGCAGGTCCACGAACTCGCGCTTCTCCTCGAGGGTCAGCTCACGCGCCAGCAGCAGCCGCGAGGCGTCCTCGGAGTCGACCAGCGTCTGCAGCACCGGCCAGCGGTGGCCGGGGCGCTCCGCGCAGAGCGCCACGAAGGCGACGCTGGAGGTCTCGCGGATCAGCTCCTCCTCGCGGGTGGTCTGGCTCTCGTGCTCCTTGGTCTCGTCCCAGCTCTCCGAGTCCTCGGCCAGGTAACGCAGGTACTCCATGGCGAAGAGGCAGGTGGGCGCTACCAGCTCCTCGCGGGTGCGGGCGTCGACCCAGAGCGCCGCCGCCGCGCGCACGCAGCGGCGGGCCGTCGTCTCCGCCAGCTTGCGGCCGAACACGAGCGCGGCCGACTCCTTGACGAAGCAGGGCAGCTCGCTCGCCACGATCTCCCGGTAACCCGGGGCGTGCCGTCCCAGCAGCACCGCCGCCCGGCGGTCGAGGACCCCGAGGTCGCTGGTCACCGCCGGCAGGCCCAGCGTGGTGCAGGCGAGGTTGTAGACGATGGCCCGCGGCAGCGTCACCCCTTCCGGCCAGGCGTCGCGCAGGTCGCGGATGTCCGGCAGCGTGCGGCCGCCGCCCCACTCCTCCGGGTAGGTCGGGATGGAGCGGCCGTAGCTGACGGAGCCGGTGGCCCGGATGCGGACCCGCGTCTGCGGCACCAGGCTGCCGAACGGCGCCAGCAGCGGTGCAATCCGCAGCAGGGTCTCGGTGTGGGCCTTGGTTCCCGCCTCGAGCAGCTTCGCCAGCGACTCGGCG
>Ga0187777_10001772_pt1 | contig 13898 bp, 11 predicted proteins | sample 1015_Q2_SP5_10_M_FD_132416 | JGI IMG/M metagenome (GOLD analysis project Ga0187777, IMG submission 132416) | Tropical peat soil microbial communities from peatlands in Department of Meta, Colombia - 1015_Q2_SP5_10_MG | ecosystem: Environmental > Terrestrial > Soil > Wetlands > Peat | place...
CGAAGTGCCTTTGACAGCGCCATCCGGCTGGTGGGCGCGAAACTCGTTTTGGTGTATTCGGCTGAGGAACTGGCCAACGCCATTAGCGAAAACACCGCAATGATCTACACGACCGATCTAGGAGAGACACTGCAGCAAGAACTGAAGATTGCGAAAGACCACAAAGTTCCCATGTTGCTGGATGACGCGGCAGGAATTCCACCCGCCGAAAACGCCAAACTCTACGCAAAGATGGGAATCGACCTTTACTGCTTTTCAGGCGGCAAAGGATTATGCGGACCGCAGTGCAGTGGCCTACTGCTCGGGCGAAAAGACCTGATTGAGTCGGCGCTGCTGAATTGCAATCCTCGTGAGGGGGCTGTTTGCCGGCCGATGAAAGTCGGCAAAGAAGAAATCATCGGTTGTCTGACGGCGCTTGAAACGTGGCTGAACCTTGATGAGAAAAAACTTTACGACGAATGGAATGGCCGTGTGGACCGCATTCGGAAACTGGTGGAGACGGTACCCGGCGTAACAACCGACATTTACATCCCCGACGACGGCAATCGCTATCCGACGCTCAAAGTCGGTTGGGACACGCAGGCCTGGCGATTCAGTATTCCCGATTGCGTGCAGGAGCTCCGTGCGGGTGAGCCGGTTATCGAAGTGCTTGGGCCAGACAATCCCAGCCTGGTGACGGCGGTTCGAGAGGGAAACCCGAATCGAAAGGAAAGGAAAGAGCCGGACCACATCGAGCTGGTTTCGATGACCATCAAGCCTGGCGAGGAATTGACCGTCGGACGAAGATTACGTGCGATTCTTGGTGCTGCGCAGAAGAAAGCTGCAGCGTAAGCGAAGAGTCATGATGAGCCGCGAGATTCAACGGCGACTGGTGCTGGCCGCGTTTCTGATTTGTGGAGGGCTGCCAACATACGCACAGTTGCGGGCAGTTGTTGGTGCGCAGGGTTCAGCCGCGGATCATTCTTGCTCGCCAGGTGTGGATGCCGGAGATTACGTTTACATCTCCGGGCAGGGACCCCATCGGCTCGACGGCAGTTCGCCGCCTGCCTTTGGCGAACAGGTTCGGCAGGCGCTCGATAACGTCAGGACAATTGTCGAAGCTGCGGGTCTGTCGATGGATCATGTCGTTTACACGCAGGTTTACCTTGGGGATATGAGCCAGTATGGCGAGATGAATAAAGTTTTCGGTGCCTATTTCGGAAAGAATCCACCGGCACGCGCAGTGCTTGGCGTAGCTCGCGTTCCTGAACCGCCCATTCAGATAAGCGCAGTCGCAGTGCGAAGCTTGAAGGATCTGCGGATCGTTTATCCCTCAAACTATAAGGGAGCCGAACCGGCTGCTCCGGGCGTTCTTACACACGACAGACTATTCGTCTCCGGTATGCTTGGCAGCGATCCGAGTGGCAGGGTTCCGGATGATCCTGCGGCGCAGGTCGATCTTGCGCTCGACCGGATGCAGGCGGTTGTGAAGGAGGCCGGGCTTGAGCTCGCGAACATGGTCTTTGTCAATCCGTACCTGACGACGCAAATTCCGACGCGCGTCATGAATGAGCATTACTCGCGCAGGTTCGAGTTCGGTAACACGCCGGCACGGGCCACGATTGAAGTGTCGAGCCTGCCAAATGGGGCGAATATCGAATACACGGGAGTAGCGGTGCGCGATCTGCAACAGCGCAAAGCGGTGCGTCCTAAGAACATGCCTCCAAGTCCCACCGCCAGTCCATGCGTATTTGCCGGAGATACGTTGTACTGCTCAGCTAAAGATGGTTTCATTCCGGGCCCACATGGTGGAATTTACGCGACCACAACGCAACATCAATTGCGGCAGACCATGCGCAATCTTCTCGACAATCTGGAAGAAGCGAACATGAACTTTGATCAGATAGTGGCCACGAATGTCTATCTGGACGATTTGTCGGATGTTCAGGCGTTTGATCAAGTGTATGCGCAGTATTTCGGAACAGTTTTGCCGGCACGAACAACGATTCAGCAAATTGCGCCGACGGAGCGCAAACCGGACAAGGAGGACCATTACCCCGGCTTGGAGCAGGTGTCGTTCGTAGCAGTGCGAAGTCGCCAGGGCCAGTGATTCCACCGGCCAGGGCTACATGAGGATTTATCACCAACCATGCGGGCGCACTGGACGGCGTCCTGGGTGTTATTGTGTCCCCGATTTATCCTCGCAGGGTTAATGATTTTGTCCAATTTTGCTGTATACACAGCGAAGGCATTCCCTCCCCTACGAGGTGTGTTTTGTCTAGGTTCCAAGTCTCCGTTGAGCCCCAACGTGCGGCGTTATATTAGCGAACACTGATGCACCCGACATGCCGCATTCTAGGACCGGAACTGAAGCTCTTGAAAGAAACTGTCCTTATCTAGATGCAGGCCGCTTATTGCAATCGTTGCTGCAACTCGAAATACCGAGTCGTCCAAGGTCGCCCCATTTTGCCATTGGTCTAACAACCCATGTCTCCACAGTGACCGAAGTTCAATGTGGCGCAGCCACACTGCAGGCAAGTTTGCATCGGGATTGCAAACCCGAGCCATGGCATCAAGACTTACTACCCCGTCCTTCCCGCAATAGTGCTTGGACATCTCGATGCAGAACTCATGAAGCCGTCTGAGATCGTCCTCAGCGACGGTTGGTATGGCGGCACCTTCTTCCGCGGTCTTTATGAAGGCTCTGAAGGACTCCATTCGGCTAGATTGCTGGTTCGCCATAAGCACCTCCTTGTTGCGCTGAGAAAATTGCTGCCGTACCAACCACTCGGCTGCTCGAGGCACCGCTTTGCTCACAGGCTCCGATAAGCCCTCGGATATTTCATCTGGCAGCGGACCCGTCTGGCAGGCAAGAACGCGAACCGTCACCCCGCACGTTTCCTGCAATTCGCGGAGCAAATTGGACGTGGGTAACTGGTGAAGTGAGAAATCGTCAAGCTTGACTACAGGAATTTCGGCAGGATCGATTTCAAAGACCTCGCCTGGCGTTCGTCCGGCATCGATTGCGTCGAGAATGATCAGACGTTTCGGACGAACCGGGCTGAGGCAAAGTGTGAACAGGAGTTTGCGGACGCCGGTGCCCACATCAAGCAGGCAGACGGTATCCGGGATTGGATGGTGTGCCTCGACATAGTCTATGACGGCACATCCGAAACCATCGTCGCCGAACAAAGTATTGCCACAGCCGAGCACCAGGGTCGGCTTCGCACAAAAATCGGGGAGATCGGACGGTTCGATCTCCCACTTTTGTTGGATTGCGGCTGCCATATTCAGTTAGCGAGCGTGTCAACCAGCTTGCCATCCGCATCAAAGATTTCCAGCTTGACCGACAACTTCCCATCCAGGCGATGGGTTGCGCAGGACAAGCATGGATCGTAGGCGCGGATCGACATTTCCACCGTGTTCAGCACTCCCTGATCATACTTCCCGTCGTGAATAAGGCTCTGAGCAGCCTTTGTAACCGACATGTTGATGGGAGCATTGTTGTGAGTAGTGCCCACGATCAGGTTAACGTTGGTGATCATTCCGTCGGCGTCGGTCTCGTAATCGTGAATTAACGTGCCGCGCGGAGCCTCGGTGCAACCTACTCCACGAGCCGCCCGGGGCATCACCTTCACACGTGTCTCGGTGCTGGTGATGTCAGGATCATCCAGCAACCGCACACTGTTCTCGGCGTTGTACAGCAATTCGATCAGCCGTGCCCAGTGATAGAGCAAAGTGAGCTGAGCAGGCCGGCCAAACTTCTGGCGGAATTCTTCCAGTTCAGCTTGGGCAAGCGGCGTATCAATGTGGTCGCAGACATTGATCCGGGCCAAAGTGTTGGCGCGGTAAATGCCCTTCGGATTATCAGCATCGAGAGAGAAACCATCACCCCATTGTTTCGCGTACGGGAATTTCAGGTAACTCCATGGCTCGATGTGCTCGGCAATGAACTCCGTATAACGGTCATACGGAAAATCCTGATACGTGCCATTCGGCGCCATCAACCGAAGCTTGCCGTCATAAAGATTCAACGCTCCATCGTCCTTCACCGTGCCGATGAAGCCAGTGGTGATCACACCAAGAGATTTCACAACCTCAAGGTACTTCGGGAAAACATTCTCTTTCGCAAAAGCGATTGAGAACTTAGCGAGTTCGAGCGCCTCTTCAGCTTGCTTACGAAGTTGGTCGCGCTCGGCCGGAGCCAGAGGCTTGCTGAAGCCACCCGGAACAGCCGCCTGCGGATGGATCGACTTGCCCGCCAGGACTTCGAGCATCTTGGCGCACATATGACGCACTTTCACTACTCGCTTTGCAACATCTGGAGCTGCTTGCAGAACGCCGATTACGTTGCGCACCGAATACGGAGCGTCCGGGCCGAGTAAAAAGTCCGCCCCCGCCAGGAAGTAAAAATGGAGAATATGCTCCTCCATGTAGGCAATGCTATTGCACAGCTCGCGCAACTTCTTTCCGGCTGGTGGAGGTTCCACGCCAAAAACTGCATCGCAAGCCTTGGCCGCGGCCAGGTGATGCGACCATGGACACACTCCGCAAATCCGTGGAGTGATGCGCGGCATGTCCTCCACCGGGCGTCCGATACAAAACTTCTCAAAGCCCCGCAGTTCGATGACATTGACCCGGGCGGTGTCCACGTTACCGGCATCATTGAGTTGAATGGTCACTTTGGCGTGGCCTTCGATGCGGGTGACAGGTTGAATTACAAGTGTCTTTGTAGCCATGGATCACCTCCGGGGCATCGGCCGCAGCCGGCCGGCGCCAGCAAAACGGTTGAAAGTGGCAGCCCGATCCGGAATCTGCTTGGGGTCGAGCCCAATCGAAGAGAGTGCTCCCATCATGTCCACCATGGGGTTGGATTTATCTGAAAGGGGACCAAAGCAACCCTCACAGGGCATGTAGGCACGGATACATCGAGGCACGCCATCGCTACCACCGCAACCGGCCCGCGTTGCCGGACCGTGGCACAGGAAGCCTTGTTCCATCAGGCAACGCATTTCGCCGAGCGGCGCTCCCGGCGTGAACTGTGGAGACTCAAAACGGCGTTTCAGTGTGGATACCGCCTTTTTTTCCCGCTTGGTGGGGCATTCGTCACACACACTCTTGGAAGCCAATGGCGGCAGAGGCTTGCCTTGGAGAAGTGCCAGGAGTGCATTGGCGACCATTTCTGGTGTGGTTGGGCACCCCGGCAAGAATGCGTCCACTTTGACCACTTCGTGTATGGCGTAGACCCGATCGGTCAAAGCCGGAATCTGCTCGCGTGGCAGGCCGTTCTTTTCTGTGGTCGCGCTGCCGCGATAGACCTTCTCCATCAATTCTTCGGTTGTGAACTGGTTGGCTAGGGCAGGAATCCCACCGAAACAAGCACAGGAACCGAGCGAAATCAGGATCTTGCATTTCTTCCGCATCTCGAGCGCCAGTTTCTTGTGTTCTTCACTGCGGATTCCCCCGGATATCAGCCCGACATCCGCGAGCGGAATTTCCATTTCTGCGTTTTCGCCAGTTTGACCAAACAACTTGTGATCCATCAGAACTGGCATGTGCACGATTTCTACTTGTTTCAATACGTCGAGGAGCGGTTCACCAATATCGAGGATCGTTACTTCGCAACCTCCGCATATGGCAAACCACTCTTCGGCAAGTCGAGCTGCCATGCTGCACCTCCCTACCGAACTTTGAATTATTGCTGCTTCGCTTTCATCTCTTACAAACCAGACAGATTCGCTGAAGATCCTGAGCTTGGCCGCGCCGTCACTGTGTCCTGTACGGGCTAGCTCCTAAACCCTGTATCTGTTCCGTAAATTCCCGCACCACTTGTGCGAACCTTGGCCCCTCGGCGGCGGAAACCCATTCCAGACGAAAGCGCTCTTCTTCGATACCGAAATCCGCAAGCATGAGTCGAATGGCTTCTGCGCGTTTCTCCGCCTTGTAGTTGCCTTCCTGATAATGGCAGTCTCCAAGATGGCAGCCGCACATGAGCACGCCGTCAGCGCCACTGGTGAACGCATCTATCACCAGGTTGGGGTGCACCATTCCAGAACACATGACACGCACGATGCGAACATTGTGCGGGTACTGAATGCGAGAAACCCCTGCGAGGTCCGCGCCAGTGTACGAGCACCAGTTGCAGCACAATGCGACGATCAAGGGATCAAAGGTGTTGCTCATTACGCCACTCCCAAAGCAGCATGAATCTGTGCCTGGATTTGATCGAGGGTGAATCCGCGAATCAGTACGCCCTTCTTCGGGCAGGTAGCCTGACAGCAGCCGCAACCCTTGCACATGGTTTCATTCGTCTCGACAATTTTCTTTACTTGTCCTTGCCACATGTACTCGAGCAATGTGATCGCCTTGTAAGGACAAGTGTCGACGCAATACGCACAGCCATCACAGCTTGCATCCAGGACCTCCGACACATTAGCTTCCATCTCGATACTGTCCAGGGCAAGAATTGTGGCTGCCCGAGCCGCTGCCGCCTGGGCCTGCACTATCGATTCTTCGATCGTTTTTGGAGAATGAGCCAGGCCGCAGAGAAATACACCGTCGGTCATGAAGTCCACAGGGCGCAGCTTCATATGCGCTTCGAGGAAAAACCCTTCGGCATTTACCGGAACCTTAAGGAGCTGCGCGAGGGCCCGGTTCTCAGGATTCGGTTGAATTCCGGCCGACAACACGACGAGGTCCGCTGGAATCATGATCTCCATTCCCAGCGTTGGATCGAATACAAAGACATCTAGCGCCCGGCTGTTGCGCTTCACCTCAGGCTTGTGATCTTCCTGGTAGCGAATGAAGGTTACGCCTTGCTGACGCGCTTTCGTGTAGTAGCTTTCCTTGAAGCCATAGGTCCGGATGTCCCGGTAGAGGATGTACACATACGTTTCGGGGGAGAGCGCCTTGATCATGAGGGCGTTCTTGATGGCTTCAGCGCAGCACACGCGCGAGCAGTAGGGCTTATCCCCCTCGCGGGACCCGACGCACTGAATCATGACAACGGTGTTGGGCGGGCGTTTGCCCTTGGTCGCGAGGAAGCCGTTTCCTGACGCCAGCCGCTGTTCGAGCTGTCGCTGGGTCAGTACCCGGTCATCCTGCCCATACATATACTCTGTGGGCTGATACTCCCTGGCTCCGGTAGCGACGATGACGATGCCGTGATTGATCTCCGACGCGGCGCCGTTGGCGGAAATTCTTGTCTTAAAATTGCCAATGCTACCGTCAATGCCTTCTACGGTCGCGCCGGTGAGGAGGTGGATGCGGTCATGCTGTCTGACCTGCTCCTCAATTCGCCGCAACTCGCCCTGGGGATCCTCGCCGCTGAGCAGGTAGTGGATATTTCGCAAGTTCCCGCCGAGCACATCCTCTTTTTCCACCAGGTAGGCATCGAAACCTTGCGCCGCCAATGCCAGAGCAGCGGTCATGCCAGAGGCCCCGCCGCCGATAACCAGGCCGGACTTGTTGACGCTGACCGAGCGCCGGGTGAGTGGCTCCAGCAGCCGCGCCTTGGCAACAGCCATCCTCACCAGGACTTTCGACTTCTCAGTGGCTGCTTCCGGCTCATGCATGTGAACCCAAGAGCATTGATCGCGGATGTTGGCCATCTCAAACAGATAGGGATTAAGCCCCGCTTCACGGAGAGTGTTTCGGAATAAAGGCTCGTGAGTCCGGGGTGTGCACGAGGCAACTACGACGCGGTTCAGGTTGTGTTCGGTAATGATCGCCTTGATGCGTTCCTGCGTATCGTTGGAGCAGGTATAGAGATTGTTTTCCGCGTAGACCACATTGGGCAGCGTCTTCGAGTATTCCGTCACGGCGGGAACGTTGACTACGCCGGCGATGTTGGTGCCGCAATGGCAGACAAAGACGCCGATGCGCGGCTCTTCGCCCTTGACTTCCCTCTCTGCGGGATATTCTTTGGACCTGATTAGCGTGCCTCGAGTGTTCTTCAGCAGGGCCAGCACCTGCGAGGCCGCGGCCGATGCCTGCATGACCGTTTCCGGGATATCCTTAGGCTCACCGAATGGCCCGGCTACAAAGATCCCCTCGCGTGACGACTCCGTGGGCTGGAAGAAGGCGGTTTCACAGAAGTTGAATGAGTTGAGCGCCACGCCGAAGCGTTTGGCCAGCCCCTCCGCATCCCTGGGGGGCTGCATGCCGACCGAAAGAATTACGAGGTCATACTCTTGTGAAACTTTCTTGTCATTCTCGGCCAGGTACTTGATCACCAAATTCTTGTTGCCGGGGATCTCCTCAATCATCGGTACGCGGCTGCGGATATAGTGGACGCCGAGCTCTTGCGCCCGCCGGTAGTATTGTTCGAATCCTTTGCTGAAGGCGCGGAGATCCATGAAGAAGATGTCGCACTGCAGACCTTCGCCCAGATGTTCTTTGGCGATGATGGCTTCTTTGGTGGCATACATGCAGCAGACGGACGAACAGTAGTCGTGTTCGGCGTCACGCGAGCCGACACACTGCAGAAAAGCGATGCGCTTCGGTTCCTGTCGATCGAAGGGTCGAAGCACATGGCCAGCGTAAGGTCCAGAGGCGGAGAGAATCCGCTCGAACTCTAGGGAGGTAATCACATTGGGGAAACGCCCATAGCCCAGCTCTTTCTTCAAATGTGCATCGAAGATTTCATAACCCGGAGCGAGGACGACGGCCCCGACCTTCAGCTCGAGCCTCTGTTCGCGCTGCAAATAGTCGATCGCATGGGCCTGGCAAGCGGTCTCGCAAAGATGGCAGTCACTGCAGATCCCGCAGGCGAGACAGCGTTTGGCCTCGGCGATGGCTTCGGCCTCGGTGTAGCCGACGTGCACCTCGGCGAACGTTCTTCCCCGAGTCGCGGGGTCGAGGCATGGTACCGGGATCTGGCGTTGCATCAGTACGCCAGTCGTGTCCACCACGTATTCGGTGTGATACGGCCCCTCCAGCTCCCGTCGAGCTCGCAGGTCCTGGTGATTGAGCCAGCGATCGATGGAGGTTGCAGCTTTCTTGCCAGCAAGCTCAGCGTGAATCACCACGTCAGGACCGGTTACGCAGTCTCCGCCGGCAAACACTCCAGGCATACCGGTTTCCAGCGTCAGCGGATCGGCGGCAAGGGTCCCCCACTTGGTGATCTCAAGACCCAGGCGCTCTCCTAAGGTGCCCACATCGGGCGACTGGCCGATGCTGGCGATGACGGTGTCGCATGGAAGAACGAAGTCGGAGAATGGAACCGGTACAGGAGCGGGCCGTCCGCTGGCGTCCGGCGCGCCCAGTTTCATCTTTTGGCATCCAAGCCCAGCCACGTGTCCATGCAGCCCAGCTTTGAAAGACTTGGGAGCAACCAACAACATCAACTTGATGCCTTCGCGCTCTGCGTCTTCGATCTCACGTAGAGCAGCAGGCATCTCGGCGCGGGTACGGCGATAGACGACTGTGACTTCCTCTGCTCCTTTGCGAAGCGCCGTGCGTGCTGCGTCCAGGGCAGAGTTTCCGCCGCCAATCACCAGCACCTTCCGGCCCAGTGTCACGGGTTTCCTGAGATTGACCCGGCGCAGGAAGTCGATGCCCCCGATGACCCCGGGCAGGTCTTCTCCAGGAATGTGCAGTTTGCGCTCGACATGGGCACCGATGGCAATGAAGATGGCGGCAAAGTCTTTTTGCAGCTCTTTGAAGGGAATCCCATTCCAGCCTACGGGCGAGTTCAGCTTGATCTCAATCCCGATGTCGCACAGTCTGTCTATTTCAGCCTGCCGAAATCGTCGCGGGAGGCGGAACCCAGGAATCCCCACCGCCAACATTCCGCCCGCAGTGGGCAGCGCCTCGAAGATGACCGGCCGATAACCTTGTTGGCGGAGCTGATAGGCACAGACCAGTCCGGCCGGTCCGGAACCGATGATGGCGATCTTTTCCGGTCGGTCGGGAACCACAGGCTGGGGCAGCTTGTAATTGGGATAAAGGTCGGTGACAAAGCGCTTCAACGCCGGTAGATTCAGCGGATCGTCCACTTTACCGCGAGTGCAGGCGGCGGAGCAGGGGTGGGTGCAGACCCGGCCGCAGATGGAGGGGAGCGGATTGTCCCGCAAAATGACGCGCAGCGCTTCATCAAAGCGCCCCTGAGCAATCAGTGCCACGTAAGCCTGGGCGCCCTGATGAACCGGGCAGGCATCGTGGCAGGGAGCGGTGCCACGGCGAGAGATCGTGAAGAGGTTGGGAACGGCCTGCGGGTAAGGGCGGAAAATCGCGTTCCGTTCCCGCAGCCCCTGATCAAACTCCGACGGCAGCGTTACCGGACAGTGCTCTGTGCACGCGCCACAGCCGGTGCATTTTGTTTCGTCAACGAAACGCGGTTGCTGCTTGATCGTAACTGTGAAATTTCCCGGCCGGCCTTCGATGCGCTCCACCTCGCTCAAGGTAAGGATTTCGATGTCCTTATGCCTGCCGATCTCGACCAGCCGTGGGGCCAAAGTACACATGGCGCAGTCGTTGGTGGGGAAGGTTTTGTCCAGCTGCGCCATAACCCCGCCGATGGCAGGCTTGCTGTCGGCGAGGTAAACCTTAATGCCAGCGCCCGCTAAATCCAGGGCTGCCTGCATTCCACCAATGCCGCCACCGACGACCAAAGCCGCGCCAACCGTAGCCGTCTGTGATTGCTCAGTCTGCATACGTAACGCCCTCCCGAACGGGAGCCACCTCTTCTTCAGCCCGGTCCCTTACCGCTAAGAAATACACCGCTAATGGGCGATAAATCATGTGCGCCCACTTCCCGAAGGCCATCTCCACGACCAACATCGGTGTGGCAAAGATGACGTGTATTCCGTATGCAAAATGACAGGTAAGGCCAAAGCCCAAATAGCGGGAGACATGTACAACCAGCCCGCTAAGTACAGTCGAAAGAAGGAGGATGGGGAGAACCAGATCGGCAAAGCGAGTCTCCTTATATATCTCCTTCTCAGCACGGTAACGTCCCCGAAGAATGCCCCCGACGCCGTAAAGAATGAGTCCGGCGGCCAAATAACCCAGCAATCGTTGCGGGTGAAAGAAAGGATAAATATTGTCCGTTTGGAACCAGCGTAGGCCAAACAACTTTGTGGCTAGCATGATCGTCGTACCAGCCGCCAGCATCCAGTGTCCCCGCCAGCGCTGGTGCTCCGGGCAACTGTGGAGCAAGGAATTAGTCGTGGATTCGCGGATATAAACCCAGAGCTCGCGAAAGTAAGTAGAAGCTGGGATTTTGCGCTCACCCATCGTAAGCCGCCATATTCGGTAGACACGTGAGAACAAAAGCAGCACTGGCAGGAGTATTACCGTCGCAGTGTAGTACGTCATTAACGGGAACATGTGTTCCAAGCCCAGTGGTGTCGACAGCTGTGAGAAGCTCAGTCCCACATACCAGAGGTGGTAGCAAAGGATGAGGCCAATCACCAAAAGCCCTACAAAGAGGAGCGCACCCAGATACCAGGCACGCGAAGTAAGCAGGCGGGACGCCATTCCGGTCCAGTCATATTGGGCGGCAAGGAAGCGCCTGAGGGTAGCCATTGAAATTCTGGGCTCCGCTTGGCGTGGGCACGCGATTGAACAATCGCCGCAGTCTTCACAGATCCACGGTTCGAGGCTGGCCAATAACGGCACTTTTAATCCGAACAGGGCTTGGCGAATGCTTTTACGCGGGAAGTTGGCGGAATCGGAAACCAACTCGCAGGAAATTGTGCAGGTGCCACACTGATAGCAGGCTGCACTATCAAATTTTCCGTACCGCCGGATGTCCTCCAGCAGTCTCGGATCGCTCACGACCGGCAATGCACCGCTTACCATTTTCACCCCCTAGCGGGGGCCCCACTACGAGGCGACGGGTGCTTGTTTCACGACTCGCCTGGTGTAAACGAAGAACTTTCCCTCTTGTTCCACCATTCGAACTTCGAAACTGTTCTTGCGGTAGGACTGCTCTGCATTAGAGGCGTCTTCCTTCGTCGAATAGGGCTGTCCATCCCACATGAACTTTTTCCCATCGCTAGTCATCGCGAGGTTCGCGCTCATATCACGCTCATCAAATCGGTCTCAAGAATCGTGCTCGGATCGCCGTCCGCCCTGGGCATTTCACATGGTCTGTTTCGCGAACGTGGTTCACTTATGGGCGCACAGGTCAGCCTCTTGCAGTGATTGTGGTCACCCCTTGTCGTGAGCGAAAACCATATCTGAAGTGAACCAGCGGCACCGAAGCTTACGCGGTTTCGTTGAAGGCATTGCTGTATGCGCATTTAACGCAACACAAGGCGGGAGTGATCTTGATCACCAAGATCGGTGATAACTAGCCCAAAAAAAAGTGCCAAATGACGGCCGTACAAGACGAAACAAGAAGGTGAAGAATAGGGTCGCACGCAAAGGGCGCATTGCCGATTCGAAAGCTTCTCATGCAGCGATGTGGGACTGAGTGATCACCGTAAACAGTGACCGCTATCACTGAATTTAAGTGATGTTGAGGAGCATAAGTCTGAACGGGATGTCTTAGTTTCTGACTTGCTTGCCGCTCGCGCGGTCTGCAGCCAGTCTTATCCTGGTCCGTGCCGCTTTCTCACTGGTTTCAAAAACGGGGTGCGGCGATGAAGTGGACGTTTATCCAAAGGCAAAGAACGTTGCAGTCGATGTTTGCCTTCCTTCCGACGGTGATCTCCTCTTATGTGTATCTGACCTCGGCACAAGAACACCGTAGACACGGCGAGTTTTTGTTAACGACTTAACTCGTTCGAGGAGGGTGATTATGAATCACCGCTACTCGTATTCAAAGTTGCAGCCTTTCGCCATTTGGCGAAGTAAGATATCGCGTTTTACAAGCAGTTGGTTGGTCCCACTCTTGGTCTGGCTCGCTGTTATAGGGATGGCATTGGCGATCGCCGGCCTGTTGCTAGCTGACGAGTAAACACGGCACTAATGGAGGGGACATGGTCATCTTTGTTATGGGTACTGACCGGTGCGAACGCAGCAGCTTAGCGCGCATGCTGGCAATTACATTGGGCTGGGAATTCGCCGATGCCGATGAATTACCTCCTACCTATGTTTCTGGTGCGTCTGACAAGGTTCAGTGCAGGACAAACATAGGGACCTTGTCTGCGGCATTGCAATACTGGGTCTACAACTGGCACGACGTAATTGTTTCTTGCCCGGAATTATCCGAGCAAAACCGCCAGCTCCTGGGAAGAAATTTGCCAATAGTAAAATTCATTTATCTGCGTTCCCCTGAGCACGCCCTCGCAAACCAATTGTCGGAAGTGGAGAACGGTAGCGCATCGCTCACGAAGTCAAACCGCATTGCGGGAAACGAGAGAGTGTTGACCATAGATGCTTCCCGCAGAACCAAGGAAATCATCGCGGAGATAGTTGCGGTTCTTGTGCTCAAGCGGAGGGCAGTGGATGCCGTTGCAAGTTGAAAAGCTGACATTCGTGCGCAAAGCTGGGCGAGTCATTGCCGGAGTTTGTCACGGATGTGGAACCAGATTTGTAGCTGCCCCCGATATCTATGATGAAGCACGAATTCGTCTGCAGATTGTGACTGAATTTGGAAATCACACCTGCTCGACCGGCCAACCACGGGATTCCGAACTGCTAGGCAAACTCAAGTGGCTGCTTGCGAAAGAGGGGCGGTTATCGGAAAGGCTCGTCAAACAAACTGCAGGGATGCCTTCGCTGCTAACGCTTCACCAGCACTTCGGCAGCTTTCGCCGCATCTATAAGCTGATCGGTTATGAGCCTCGCGCCAACGTCTTTACCGGAAGCACTCATCGCCGACGCACATATCAGTTACGCGCCGAGTTGATTAATCAGCTGAGCATTCTGTTTCACAGCATCCTTTCCGTGTATTATTCCCACGGGAAGACGCGTCCACAAGTTCAGCTCGATCCAAACGTTCAAATCTCAATATCAATCTGCAGGTC
>Ga0187777_10001773_pt1 | contig 13893 bp, 10 predicted proteins | sample 1015_Q2_SP5_10_M_FD_132416 | JGI IMG/M metagenome (GOLD analysis project Ga0187777, IMG submission 132416) | Tropical peat soil microbial communities from peatlands in Department of Meta, Colombia - 1015_Q2_SP5_10_MG | ecosystem: Environmental > Terrestrial > Soil > Wetlands > Peat | place...
ATCTATGACTGATACTGAGTTTGATCCAATATTTGTCACGTAGACCATATTAGTCGCGGGATTGACGGCTACCGCGTACGGCACATCTCCAACGGGTACACTTGTGATCAAGCTATTCGTGGAGCCGTCTATAACGAAAAGCGCATGGGTCCAACCGTTAGCCACATAAAATCCTATTCGTAGTCGGATTCACAGCCACTCCGTACGTTGCAGGATCAACGCCAACCACGCTTGGTTGAACATTCGAAACTGTAGTTCTTGCAGTTACTGTTGAACACCGGATCGTGCAGAAAAGAGTAACCAGTAAAACAGTTAGTAGAATTTGGGCGTCGATCCTCCTCAACTTTCTAATCATTAACAGCAACAACGTTAAGCGTAAGGTGATGAGTGTAGCGTATTAAGTTCGTTTTTCTGCCGTGTTATTGTTTTGAGTTCGTTTTCGATTTTCTCCACGTCCTGGTAGAGTGGTGTCAGAGCGGGACGAAGTTGTGGGCTAAGTTTAGTGATCGACTCAACGATGGCTACAACGGCTTCAGTGTCGAGCATTTCTGGGTGTAATTCAAATAAGAGACCGGCGACGTTAATGTTTCTCAACTTACCTTCGTTCAAGAGAGTTCCAGTGATGCCAGGAACTAGACCCGATTGCATCAGACTAATGCCTGAGCTCTTCAATCTGCGTCTCGTGTGTTCGTTTGATCCTACACCACGTATCACAGGATCTTGACGTTTTTGATTATCTTGTTCGGTCATATGTATCCCTCAACAACTGATTACCAAAGAACATTTTTGCTCATGAGACCATGAGAGAATCACCCTAGCTAAAGATGCGTTCAAGTCGGTAGGTATCGTGAACTCAGAAAGACAAACGCCTATTTTGTGTTCTGCACTTGCGTAAATTCTAGCTGGGAACTCGGGCTTCTCTGCAGAAATTATTGAAACAGATGGAAACCGCGTCGAGTCTATAGCGGCTATTTGAGTGAGCTTCAAACTTCCTACAATGTATGTGCTAGCTATTGCCGATGCCAAGCCGATGTTTGGAAATCCTTCGATCAGAACTCCTCCGGAGATGTCCAATTTCTTGATGGAACGAATTTCAATTATTGGTGTCTGCGGTATTAGTGATCCTCTCCGTAATCACGCTTTCATGAGGTAATGCGACGCCACGATGACTCCGGTCGTCATGGATATGTCGTGGTCAATAGTTGGAATAGGAGTCTCCACAGTGTACACGGCTCTTAATAGAAACCTGATTACGCAGAGATAACGACCACGTGCACATTGTGTCTCAAAGTGAACCCATCAGAATCGGTCAACGCCTTAGCTAGGATTTTGCGATTCCCCAAGCAAGTAATGCGCCATGGATCATGCTTGCTGCAATTGCGGCTAGGATTATCGCCATGAGTCTGCTTACAGCCTGCACTCCATTATCTCCAATCAAGTTTGCAATTCTATCCGAATACTTGAGGATCAGGAAGACCCCGAAGGCTGCGATCGTGCCTGCGACTAAAACATTGATGAGGTTATCGGTGTTCGCGAGAACGATAAGCGTAGCCATCGTCCCCGGTCCCACTATCAGCGGAGTTGCAATTGGTACTAACGCTGCCTGTCTAGCATCCAACGTTTTGCTTTGTACTCCTTCCAACATGGTGACAGCGATTATCATAACTAGAATCCCTCCGCCCAGCTCGAAGCTCGGAACCGTAATCTGCAGTGCATTGATAATTATCTGCCCAATTAGGGCGAAAGTAAGCACAAGAGCGATGACGAACAGACTCGTAATGTGAACGATTCTACTTCGTTCGACTTTTGTTAATCCTTGAGTGCACAACAAGAAAGTGGGCAGCACGCTCAGCGGGTTAATTATCGCAAACAGCTGAATTGATATTGTGACGATTTGCGGTATGTCCACGACTTTTCCTCGAATGCCGGTCACTGTGGTTTGTACCAAAACAACAAGTCCGATAAGGATGAGAACTATGACAGCGGCAAAACATCTGATAGCTATATGACGTTTTGCAAGAGAGGATTGGTTCGTCAATGCTGTTTGCCATTACCTACTAGTTGACAGCAAGTGGCTTCCACTAGAGTCGTTGATTCTAATGGATCCTTAAACCTCACGTCATCTGAACAGTAATTCTCGCTAGGAGTTACAAAAGACAAAAGCTGCGAAATCGACTTCCCAGTTACTTCGCCTTTCGTAGTCGGTGTTCCAGATCGGTGACACGTTTTTCCAGCTTACCGATTCTCTGCGCAATTTTCTTAGATTCTCGATCAATGTCCGCGTTCACTTTTCTGGCGTGCCGGTCAACTTTCGTTGCGAATGCTTTGGCAACCTGTTCCTGATTTTGGTCAATTTCGTTAAGCTGATCACGTAGTTCTTTGAGCTTACCCATGTTTGGTCACACGTTTATCATCAAACGCAAGTAGAACGAGATTAGTCAAACTGAAATGCCTGAATTGGTTATTGATTCAGGCGCATATTATCAGTACGTTCGCAATGTATCACAAAGGATCACAAACTCAACACTTAATGACCCGCCATGTTGCGTTCTTTGCAATATGGATCGGTGAAGGGTTTGAATGAGAAGCTTATCGTAATTGCACTCGGAGGAAACGCGCTACTGCAACGAGGCCAAAAAGGAACTTTCGAAGAGCAGTATGCTAACGTAAAGAAATCTGTCAGCGAAATTGCTGATCTAATTCAGCGAGGTTACAAAGTTGTGATGACTCATGGTAACGGGCCTCAGGTTGGTGACACATTACTCAGGCATGAAGCGGCGAAGAATATTGTCCCACCTCTACCGCTGGACGCTTGCGGAGCGGAAACGCAGGGGTTCATAGGGTATATGATCCAGCAGGCGCTCAGAAACGAATTGAAGTCACGTGGAATCGACAAATACGTGGTTACCGTCATCTCACGAGTAGTCGTCGACAAACATGATAAGGCGTTTGAAAGACCAACCAAACCTATCGGCCCTTTCTACTCAAAAGAAGACGCCGACAAACTGAAGCAACAACGACCAGACCTAACCATTAAGGAAGACGCTGGAAGAGGGTATCGTCGAGTCGTCCCATCACCCGATCCTAAAATAATAGCCGAACGAAACGCGATCCGAGCTCTCGTAGACGCCGATTTCATCGTCGTTGCATGCGGTGGAGGCGGGATACCAATAATCGAAGAAGCGTCATTAGCAGTGGGGGTTGAAGCGGTTATCGACAAAGACCTAGGAGGACAGAAACTAGCCACATTAATCGGCGCACACATATTCATTATCCTAACCGACGTTGAGAACGCATATCTAAACTACGGAACACCTAACCAAGAAAAAATTGATGAAATAACCTCAGGAAAACTAAGAAATCACTTGAACGAAGGACACTTCAAAGAAGGCAGCATGGAACCAAAGGTTGAAGCAGCCATCAGATTCGTCGAGAGCGGCGGCGAACGAACAATCATTTCGAAACTTGGAAAACTCGTAGAAGCACTAGACGGCAAAACCGGCACTCAAGTCATAGCGCCGAAAGCCTGATTCAAACAATTACGAAGGAATTCGCATCGCTGTCCGTGCCTAACATAAGGTCGGGACGACCGCCAGGTTCACCACCGATCGGGTGAAAGCCCCGTCATGCTCGCGGATCCCGTCCGCGATTTGTCTTTCGTATAAAGCCGCGGATTCAGATCAACACGACAATCAGCTTTTCGTTGACTACAGTATAGATTCTTGTGGATTACCTTCACTCAATTCTTACGGGAGAATTCTCCAGAACCTTACTGAGAATCCTGTGTGAGTCTAAGTTAGGATCGAATTCTTTAACATAATTCGTCAGGGCACTGGAAATTTGATTCGATTCGCCGGGTTGGTTTGGTACGTTTATTGGGATTCCGCTCTCCTGTAGGATTATTGTTGTTGATTTGCTGTTTTCTCCTGGGGTTACTGCTACTGATAGTTGTTGTGAGAAGTGTCCTTCGTTGTGAATCCATTCTGTAATCGTCATCTGATACAAGCCGGGGTCGAGGTATCCATCAAAATATCCATCCCACGTATACCAATAATACTGGTATGACGATGAGTTCTGGATGAATTGAAGCCTTATCCAGCTGGCTTCACGGTCCTGATTGACCCAGTTCATAGCTAACACCGTTCCCTGCACTAGGCCTCTCTGGTCTAATTCAAAGATCGCAGACGCTTCACCGCCCTGCCACACATTCGAAACAACCTCCCACCCATTCTGCGCGAACGGACCCAGATGATTATACGGGAAGAAATATGGCGATTCACCCTGAAGTAGACCTGGCACAGGAGGACTGAAGGCGGTTGGCAAATACCAATTCACCACATCAACCTGAACTCTCCATGCTCCAGCATATGCGCCCGGATGCATCGAGTTACCCCAAACACCCCGATCAAACGAGAACAACGTGTTAATCCGAATGTTCGGATCTCCCGGATCCGTATACCTAAACATGCCAGCGAGATCAGTATATGTAAGATCTTTAGTGCCAGCCGGTACACCGGATGAGATCACCTGTTTAGTTGTCCGATCAATTAGCGACTTTCCATCAGCAAAGAATCCGACACGGAAAGGTCCAGGAGGATTGGGAGGCGCAATGATTGGTCCCGCCAGATTTCCGTCAGAGAACAACGTCGTAGCAGCGATCAAAGTATCTTGTGCATCATAAATTCGAATTCTGACGGAAGAATTGTACGGCAGCCCAGTAATTATTTTCTCATCCTTGAATATCATGCTCAGTGTAAAGTTGACTCCAACAATCGATTGAACTCTTATGTCAGCGATTGAGCCGAGCCAAGATACGGCGAGCAAATCATTCCCCACGTCGCCAGGAGCTGCCACATTGTCCTGCACATAACCATACGTCCAGCCCACTGCAGAGTAAGTTCCAGGGTAGATCGCTATGTTGGACCGAAAGGGTGTCGGAGAACTCAGAGGAAGCCTGTAGAGTGAGGAATTCCACAAGAAACCTACCTGGAAAATTTGCTGTGTGAAAATCGACGTGAATTGAAAACACACTCCTTGTGCGGGGTTCCCGAAACTAATGCTTGGAATAGCGTCCGGACCATATCTGTCGATTGAAGCCGAACCGTTAGTCATAATGTAACTAGCTCCAGGTCCAAAATTTGTCTGCCATTGAGGATAAGGCAGAGTGTTGAAGTTGGAGTTCTGTTGCGGTTGTACCCAATTTCCTCCCATGATGTTCAGGTTTGGTTGCGTATTATCCCAAAAATATATCACGTCTTGGAATCGTTGCGATGGGAAGTCGTAAACCAAAACGGTCACTGGAGCACCATTCCAAATCCAATTTGAATCGATCGGGGGTTCTTCCCAATCAATGGAAGACAGAGTAACGTTAATTCCTCCACCTCGATACATATGCGTACTAACCTGCACAATTCCACCGCTCCCTATTGAGACTGTTATTGTAACCGGTTGATCTAGCGTATCAAAAGTTGTGGCAGGAGGAAGAGCCTGTATATAGCCACGCATGTAAACATGAATCGTGTAACTGTCTGTGGGTAAACCATAATCAAAGAATGGAAGCCCGCGATACCTATCCAGAGAATATTTAATGAATTCACGCGGATCGGAAATGCTAGGGATCGAAGAAGGTAGAATCGGTCCGGCCATACCAAACCCATTCAGCAAGATCGTCGCTTGCGTTTCGTTCGCGTAAACCTGCGTGAAATTAAACGCGGCCATGGTACTATCTGCTTTACTGAATGCTTCAGCGATCAGAAACCGAGCAGGATCCGGGCCTTTGACCGCTCCATCAACGAGTGTACCTGGAAAATCATGGAAATGTACGGTGACATTTATGCTGCTTGACTCGAATAGATCTATGGGTACTGTGATGTCCTGTGGTCCTGCGTCGGAAACATCGAACGGATAATCAATGAACTGTCCACCCGTATTATCGGTCTGCACGTAGCCATTCACGAAGACACGAATATAATACCGTCCAGGACTAAGACCGTTCGTCCAAGTCGCAAATACCTGCGGCACCATTCCCGATAATTTCGTAGGAACACCATACACACTCTCAGAACCGAATTGAAAGAAAAACTCAGAACTAGTGGACCCGAGCCCATCCGCAGAGTTGAGGGTGCCCTGCGGATCGACCCACCAAGTCTGTGCGGGGCCGACGCCATTGAATAATCCGAACGGGTCTTTTGACGTCGTCGAACCTGGCGATGGAGGTGGGGTCAGTGTATAATATCCAACTGGTCCCTCCCAAGGAAAACTCACCGGTTTAGGTGCGTTTGGTGGGATTAGGCGATCGTCTGAGCATCCGTTTACGAAAATGCTTGGGGATGGGCAGAACACCGTGTTTCCACCAACGTATGAAGTGAACGGAGCGTTTGTTAGGTTATCTGGTGAATATGACTGCACATTCTGGGGGTCACTGTAACCAGGACCATAACTATCGAAAATTACTACTTGTATTGGACGTTGTCCTGGCCAAGGATCTTCTCCAAAATTTTCTTTAGAATAAACCGTACCGCGAAGCTCAGGCCCTACCTTGAGGTAAAGATCGGTATGGAGCGATTGACCGCGTTGGATGTGCACGTTCCCCGCCACCTTCTGTTCAGGATACCCAGCTGCGGAAGCGTAGATGTCGTATATTCCCGGGGCGATTCCTTCCACTTCATAGTGACCTTGGTCGGTAGCGTTGAAGTACCCTCGCGCTTCCACCGCACGACCTGTCAACTCCCCTGATATCGGATCGGTCGCGACCCCCACCGCTCTAACCTTTCCCGGCAAGTGTATTGGTAAACCGAATAACGTAGCGTTCAGATCACCATACCGAATGGTTCCCCACATTATCGCTGGATCCACCTCACCCTTAACCAATAACACAGGCCAATTCTCCATCGGCATCGCACAGACAGTTACACATGACGGAGGATGGGGATATGGAGGCGTGCTAGGGCTAAAACTATTCAAAGGATATGAATCGTTGAGAAACATTTTGAAGAAATAGCGTCCTGCCGTTTCCGGAGCTTTCATCTGATTTATGCGGACATAGTACACCTCAGACCAATGGTGTGCGGCCGTGAAACTAATTCCGGATATTGGCGCTCTGATTTGAATAATCCACCAGCCCGGTCCGAATGGATCGCTCGGACCTGCTTTGCCTACGGAAATGCTCCCGTAATCGTCAGTAATAGTTGTGACGATGTTAGCGTTGTTGCCTTCCACAACATTTCCGTTATTGTATGTATACTGGGCGGGTATGCCGACGTCTCCCCAGTTAATGCCAAGAGTAGGCTCGAATCCATCTTGGACGAGCTTGCCTGTTCGATCGAAAATTGGAGCGGGAATGTAAATGACGAGACTGGAGTAATTGAAAACTGAATTCGGATTGAAGAGCTGAGGTTGAGAGAAGTTTATCGCGAATATCAAATCTCCAACATTATCATGGTCTCTCATTGAGGTGAGGATTGCTCCTTCTGGAGAGTAGGAGTGGGTTGCTAGCTGGAGCGGGCTCTCGTATGTTGTGAATGGGTTTTGGTATCCGGGTGGATTCGACGATAGTCCAGTGTAGCTGTCCAGCCCACTGCCAGGCCACACAAACCCAAGTGGTCCGGGAACATGCGCGGTGCCGAAGCTGTTTGATGGGTTTAGTGCATTATCGTTGGATCTGAAGAATTGTGAAGATCCGTTAAGGTTTCCGAGGGTTGTGTGGGCGCTTGCTGGGGGCGCGATGCTTCCGAACAAGAACAGAATTACTATTATCAGGATCCATCGATGACCCATACCTGCTTCTGCTCCAGACACAACGCGTCAATGCACAGCTTACGTAGTAGGTGTCGGAGACGGTGTAGTCGGTTTAGTGGCAGGAGCCGACTTGACTGCCGCTTTTTTCGCTAATATCTTCTTTCTTGCGAAGTATCCAGCGAGAACGATAATGATAATTGCCGCAGCGATTGGTGCATATGTTGTGTATCCGCCTCCCTCTATGTTTAATGTGATGAGATATGTGTGATTCAGCGCATATTGATTGTTATCCTGAGTCCAGTCGAAACGTAGACCAACTGAATACGATCCAATTGGCATACTAGAATCAATAGTCAACGTGAAGATTGCCGTTTTATTTTGACCTGGTGGTATGTCGCTGAGGAAGTCTGACAACGTTCCAGTAATGTCGTTGCCAACCAACAATTGTACACGTACGGACTGCGCGAGTGTGGTTCCTAAGTTCTCTACCTGAACGGTTACGACGACTCCTGAATCGCCAGGATGTAAGGCATTGGGGTTGATGCTGAGAATTGCGAACCTAGCTTTTTCAGCTACGTAAAGAGGAACCTGTCCGATCGGGATACGCTGTTTATTGATAACTTGAGCTAAAGTAATTTCGTATTGGCCGAACGTAGCGTTCGGCATCACGTCGACGTGGAAGTTTGCCGGTATAGTTTGGCCTGCGGGTAGATTTCCGAGGAAAATTTCATCAGAGCCACTGGAGGCCACTACGAAGGGTTGCGTTAATTCAAGATACACTTGTACATTCTTTGCTAAGCCGTTTCCTGAATTTGCGATCGTGACTGTCACAGTGTTGTCGTAGCTGTCCGGGAAGATTTTGAATGGGTCTGTGACAGTGGATTGGATGTGAAGTTCTCCTTGGGTTATCGGAACGTCAATTAACACGGTTTTCGTGATCTGCTGTAGCTCCCGTGCTGAGTTGAAAGCTATCTGTAGATTATAATGGTACACTGCAGCAGTGGCGGAAGGTTCAACAGAGACAGTGTAAGTGAGCGTAAAGGTAGCCCCAGCCTCCATGTCTCCGGCTCGCTTTGTCCAGGAACTTGCGTTCGTTGCAACTCCGTTGTTCAAATACGTATAATCAACCGGTGGATTGAAGTAGACTGTAGCTGTTACGTTACGCGCAATGTCATCTCCGATGTTCGCTAATACTATCGATAGAACGATGTTAGTGTCTCCGGGATGTGCTGTTTGCGGGTTCATCATGTCAGTCCCCCAGTATACTGTTTGTTCGATGACGTCCGCTACTCCGATTGCATGTGCAGTCGGTAATTCCGTTTTGGGTAGACTTAGTGCGATCAAGAATGCTAGGAAAATTATTACGATTGTTCTGGCTTTCATTCACATCAACTAGCCTTACTTTCTTCCACTATTCCAACGTAACTATATAGATAAAATCGGTGTGCACATTGTGTCTCAAAGTGGACATCACCGTTAAGCGTACCGCTCGCCCGTAACGATAACGTGTGGTAGAATAATGCAAGTGTCGCGTAGATCATTTCTGTCTGTAGCTGACTTAAGTGGGCAAGAGTTCGCGAATCTTCTCGAAAGAACGAGGGTTCTGAAGGAAAGCATAGTCAGAAGGTCGTCAGGAAACATTCTTGAGAAGAAAGTGATTGGGTTATTGTTCGAGAAGCCTTCCACCCGAACTCGAACGAGTTTTGAAGTAGCCGCATTTCGACTTGGAGGTGAACCGATTTACATGCAATCAAGCGAACTACAAGGTACCCGTGGGGAGCCGATACAGGATACCGCTAGGATACTGGGTAGCTATCTGGATTGCATTGTGGCAAGAGTTTTCGCGCACGATACTGTGATCCAGCTTGCTAAACATAGTGGGGTTTCAGTCGTTAACGCTTTAAGTGATCTTGAACATCCAACACAAATCATAAGCGATTTTCTAACGATTATAGAGAAAAAAGGAAAACTGCAGGGACTTACCCTGGCGTACATTGGTGACGGAGATAATGTGTGTAACTCACTACTGTTAGGATCTGCGTTGGTGGGCATGAACATGAACGTGGCCTGCCCTGAGGGATACGATCCTGACGCGGGAATTCTGACGAAGGCACAGAGCCTCGCGAAGGAAACTGGTGCGAAATTAACGATAATGAGGAAACCGACCGAAGCAGTCAAGGGCTCCGACGTGCTCTACACTGACGTCTGGGTCAGCATGGGAGAAGACGCGGAACGAGAGAAGAGAATGAAAGCGTTCCAAGGTTACCAGATCAACTCTACTCTCCTCAAAGCCGCTAATCCTGGTGCAGTCGTAATGCACTGTCTACCAGCACATAGAGGATTGGAGATCACAGATGACGTAATCGAAGGGGGCCAGTCGATCGTTTGGCAGCAGGGCGCAAACAAACTCTACAGCGCAGCCAGCGTGATGGAGTACTGTTTGAAGTAACAGCTGTGCAAGGAAGGAGTATAATGATAATGCAAGACAAGAAAATGGTTGAAGGAAAAACAGAAAATCCTTCTGAGCATTCGAAACTGAAGAAAGAGATGGGGCTGCTCGGCCTCACCTGCGTATCCGTAGGCGGTATGATCGGTTCAGGCATCTTCTCCCTCCCCGCCGTAATGCTTTCAGTCGCCGGCCCATCGTTCCTTTACGCTTTGCTTCTTACCGGTATCCTAGTGACCTTTCTTGCTCTACCATACACTGAACTTGGAGCCGCCTTCCCGATTACGGGAGGCCCGTACGCGTTGCCTAGGCTTGCGTTTGGTGACTTCGGCGGATTCACAATGGGGTGGGCATACTTTCTATATTTATTCATAGGGACCGCTGCTATAATCGACATTTTCGTCACGTACCTCAATTATTACATTCCAGGCCTGGCGGTGGGATTGACGCTGACACCTCTCGGAATCGCTGTCGCCGTTGTTTTCCTTTGGATATGGACTTTAATGAACACTCTCGGAGTGAAGTGGGGGGCGCTGTATGGCATCATAACCACGTTCGGCAAGATTATCCCGCTGTTACTCTTCGCAGGAATCGGCTTACTCTATCTAAACTTCTCAAACTTCTCAAACATGTTTCCATTCGGAGTTACGGGTATAGGGTTAGCGATGTCTCTTGGTTTCTTCTCGTTCACAGGCTTTGAGGCAGTAGTCATTCCCTCAGGAGAAGTGAAAAACCCCGGACGCAATATTCCTCTGGCCATGCTTCTAACTATCGGAATCACTACAGGGGTGTACATGTTTGTTTCCTTTGCTTTCACTGGAATGGTTAACTGGACTGGGTTAGGGTTGAAGGTTGGCGATTGGGTTTCGATAGGTAGTCTTTCTTCGCCTTTCGCTAATGTCGGCGCTGCTTTGGGGTTGCCTATCCTTGCTGGGGTTGCTATTGTTGGTGCTGTTATTTCGACTGCTGGGGCTGGCGGTGACTGGGTGCTATTTCAGGCGCGTGTCCCCTTCGCCATGGCTGCAGATAATTTGTTCTTCAAATCCATGGGTGAGGTAAATGAGAAGTATGGAACTCCGGTTAAGGCGTTAATATTTGCGTCAGCTTTAACGATGATAATCCAGATTCTTATTCCGAACTTTCCGTCAGCCGCTCTAGTAGCGTCAATCACCACCTTAGTGCCTTACGCGGCTGCAGCTCTCGCCTTACCTGTGCTGAGGAAGAATCGGCCTGAGGTTGATCGACCGGTAAGGGTACCGTTCGCATTAGCAATTGCGGTGATAGGGTTTGTTGGTGCATCAATATTCGTTTACTGGGCCGCATGGCCTTGGACACTTGTAGGTGCCATCTTAATGATTCTTGGTGCACCACTCTTCCATCTGTTCAAACGACCGATTGCAGGAGAAATTAAGCGTACGGCTTGGATCTGGGTCTACCTGGCCGGCTTGGCGGGCATATCGTACATTGGTGATCCGTTTTTCACGTTCGCCAATTTCCTACCGGTAGCCCCACAGGGACTCCTTCACTACCCGTACGATACAATCGTAGTCGTCATATTCAGTCTCTTAATTTTCGGATGGGCCTACAAATCATCGGTTAGGAGGGCAGCTTAGTTGAGTTTCGAAGCGAAAGCAACCGCTGAATGGGAACCGCTTCGGAGAGTCGTCATCCACAGACCCGGGATGGAAATGTTCCTCGGTCTACTGGATCCCTACGCGTCACTGTACGAAAGAGCATTTAGCAGACATGGGGCACGGAGAGAACATCAAAGACTAGAGGAAGTTCTCAGGAACGAGTTCAAGATTGACGTGCTTCGACTGAAGGATACGATTCTGGATAATGCGGATCGAAGACCGGAGATCAGAGAACGTCTCGTGAAAATGGCTCTGGAATTATTCAACTTCGAAGGTCCCAAGAGCCAGGTAGATTCGGCTACTACGGAGATGGAAAGAAACACTGACGCCCTTGACTCAGACCATTTCTTCAACATTCTCATCGCCCATCCCCTCGTTGAACTTCAAGCTGAAAAGGGAACACGGAGTATTCGCTTGCACATAGCGGAAAGGGAACCGTTATCGAATTTGTATTTCATGCGTGACCAGCAGATGGTTACGGACAAGGGAATCTTCATGTCCCGTATGGCTAAACCGCAACGACGCCGCGAACCCTTCGTCACAAGGTTCCTCTGGGAAATACTTGGCGCCAAGGTTGTACATGCGACAACAGAACCTGGAACCATTGAGGGAGGAGAATTCATACCTCTAAAACACTTCGCTCTTGTTGGCATAGGCGATAGAACCAACCGATCAGGAGTAGACCAGCTGCTTCAACACGGAGTTGGTTTCGATGAAGTCGGCGTCGTACATCAACCAAATCATCCACTCATACCCGGTAACGAGCGCGATCCAATGATTGACATGCATCTGGATACCTACTTCAACATCGCATCAAGCAAAGTCGCGGTAGGCGCAGACCTTCTGCTGAAGAACGCTAAAGTCGAAGTACACAAACGCGAATCTGAAGGGGTTTACAAGAAGGAGAAGGAAGAACCGAACCTGCATGACTACATTAAACGAAAAGGATTTGATATCATAAACATCACTACACTCGAACAGATGACCTATGCCTCAAACTTCCTAACCATCAAAGACGGCCAAATCCTAGCCGTCGACGTTGAACGAGAAGTCAAAGATGTACTCAACAACATTATAGAAAAAGCACGCAACGATCCAGCTCGCTATGGCAAACTGTGCGAACAGGCACAGAAAGACTACAACACCCTCAAGAACGAAGGAGGATTCTTCCCTCACAAAAAAGAGATTTACGAACACGGCATAGATGCGTACCCAATGATCCTGAAGAACCTAACAGGAGGCTACGGCGCAGCACACTGCATGACCTGTTCTTTGAAAAGAGGTTAGCGCGGACACGTCCGATCTGAAACATCAACATTGGATTGAAAACATTAGACTATGATCAGAAAGGAAAGATTCTCGATGATAGAACCGCTTGCTAGATCAAGAAACTTCGAAAGGATGATCTCACAACTTGACAAGATCATCGAGAATACTGTTGACTATTTCGATAATGAACTAACGGCGCAACTGAACATTTCGAGGGCATGGCTTAACGACTTCAATCATTGGATTCTTCGGAGGTAATGTCTTTGTCCGAGAGTATGATTCTGAAGAAGGAAGCTGAATCTTTACCCGAGAGCATGATTTTTACGAAGGATATGACGATCCAATTCGGAAAATTCGTCGCCGTCGATCATGTTAACCTCGACGTGAAGAGAGGTGAGATATTTGGTTTCCTGGGACCAAATGGCGCAGGTAAAACGACAACCGAGAGAATGCTTTGCGGTCTCCTAACGCCAACCTATGGTGCAATTCAGATAGCGGGTTACGATATGGTGAAACAACCGGAGGCAGCAAAAACCCATCTTGGATATATGCCACAGAAATTCAGTCTCTACGATGACCTGAAGATCTGGGAGAACCTGGAATTCTTCGCCGGAATTTACCAAGTCCCCAAAAAAGATCGTAAGGAGCGAATTGAGGCAAAACTCGAACTAATGCAATTGCTGGAATACAAGAACCGAATTACCGGTATGCTTTCAGGAGGAATGAAGCAACGTGTAAGCCTCGCAACCGCTCTAGTTCACGAACCGCCGCTTCTCTTTCTCGATGAACCGACCGCGGGCGTGGACC
>Ga0187777_10001774_pt1 | contig 13889 bp, 12 predicted proteins | sample 1015_Q2_SP5_10_M_FD_132416 | JGI IMG/M metagenome (GOLD analysis project Ga0187777, IMG submission 132416) | Tropical peat soil microbial communities from peatlands in Department of Meta, Colombia - 1015_Q2_SP5_10_MG | ecosystem: Environmental > Terrestrial > Soil > Wetlands > Peat | place...
CGCATCAGTCTGGAAGGGCCGCATCGTCTCGGAATCGACGCTGACCAGCCGCATCAATGCCGCGCGCAAGGCGATCGGCGACAGCGGCACCCAGCAAAATCTGATCCGCACCGTCGCCCGCAAGGGCCTGCGTTTTATCGGCACACTGCGCGAGCAGCAGGCGGCGCCAGCGCCGATGACGCAATCATTTCCGCTTCCCGACCGACCGGCAATCGCTGTCCTGCCATTCACCAATATGAGCGGCGATCCGGAGCAGGAATATTTCTCCGACGGCATCAGCGAAGACATCATCACCGCGCTTTCCAAGCTGCGCTGGTTCTTCGTGATCGCCCGCAATTCGTCGTTCATCTACAAAGGCAAGTCCGTCCATCTGAAACAGATCGCCGACGAGCTTGGCGTGCGCTACGTGATCGAAGGCAGCGTGCGCAAAGGCGGCGACCAGGTCCGCATCACGGCCCAGCTCAACGACGTCGTCACCGGCAGTCACTTGTGGGCGGAACGCTACGACCGCAGCCTTGCCGACGTTTTCGCGGTGCAGGATGAAATTACCGAAGCGATTGTCGCAGCTATCGAGCCGCAACTCTACGCCGCCGAAAATTTCCGCGCTCAGCGCAAAGCGCCGGACAGCATGGACGCCTGGGATCTGGTCATGCGGGCGTTGTCGCACTACTGGCGCATCACCAAGCAGGACAATGTGGTCGCACAAGCCTTGCTGGAAAAAGCAATCCGCATCGATCCGAACTACGGCCAGGCGTACGGTCTGCTCGCCGCCAGCTACACATTCACCGCTCACATGGGTTGGGCGGATGTGCCGGCAAACGCCGAACAGTCCGCACTTGCTGCTATCCGCGCGGACAGTGAAGACCCCTGGGCGCACTACGCGCTCGGCAGCGTTTGCTTGCTGAGCCGCCGCCACGATGACGCACTCGCTGAATTCGAGCTGGCGCTACGGCTTAATCCGAACTTTGCCACCGCACAGGGCTACTACGGTTTGTCGCTTGCCTATATCGGTCGGTGGAAAGAAGGCGCCGAAGCGGCCGGCCGCGCACTCCGTCTGAGCCCGCGCGATCCGTTCACGGCGGTGTATTACGGCATCGATTCTTACTGCCAGTACGTCGGCCGCAACTACGAGGAAGCCATGAAGTCCGCGCGCGAGGCGCTGCGACAGCGCGCTGACTTCGTCGGTGCTCATCGTGTGCTGACCGCCGCCGCCGCCATGTGTGGTCAGAAAGAAGTTGCGCAACAGGCTTTGCAGGACTCGCGCCGTGTCCAGCCGAATATTTCACTGGCCTGGCTCAAGGAAAATTTGCCGATTCGGGACGACGCCGAGCGCGCCCATTACATTGAAGGATTCCGCAAGGCCGGGCTCAGATAACATCCGGCCGATCACAGACGCCGGGCTCGCGTCGTGATCTTACGCGTTGGCGTAAGTGATCTCTTGAGTGGGCTGCGCCTCGGCAGGGACTTCCTTGCCGAGCGAAACCACCCAGGCGACGATCATCGCCGTCACGACGAGTACGTAAGTACCTCGCGCTAACTTGCCGAGCATTGCCGTGCCTCCGTTATTTTTTTTTCAGCATAGTCCAAAGCGGCGCTTCCGGGCATTTGTCGTTAAATTTTAGTTAATCTCACTAACCCATTGAAATCATGGATCGCAGAGCCTCAACCCGATGGACGGCCAAGGGTCGCTGTCGTAGTTTCCGCTCAAGTTCCAGTTTTACCTGCACTCGGAGTTTGCAATGGCCGGCCCTGTAATTGCTGTGACCGACAGTGTTTTTCCCTCGCTCGATCCGGCCAAAGCCGCCCTGGCGCGGCTCAATCCGACCTACCGGATGTCCAAAAGCTCGAACGCGGACGACATTCTTGCGGTCGCCAAGGACGCCGACGCAATCCTCGTGACCTACGCCAAGCTCACGCGTGAGATCCTCACGCAACTGACCCGGTGCAAGGCGATCGGCCGTTTCGGGTTGGGCGTCGACAATATCGACCTGCCGACCGCCAAGGAGAAAGGTATCGCCGTCAACTACGTGCCCGACTATTGCATCCGCGAAGTGTCGGACCACACGATGGCGCTGCTGCTTTCGTTGATCAGAAAAATCCCGCTTTCCAACAAGCTGGTACAAAGCGGCCGTTGGGAGATGCCTGCCGTCGTGCCGATCCGGCGTATTGAAGGTACCGTTCTCGGACTTGTCGGCTTTGGTCATATTCCGCGCCTGGTCGCACCGAAGGCACAGGCCTTCGGGATCAAGGTGATTGCCAACGATCCCTATGCCAAGCCCGATTTGTTCAAAGCTGCGAATGTCGAGAGTGTCGACTTTGATACGCTGCTCAAACGAGCCGATTACGTATCGGTGCATGCGCCCCTCTTGCCAGCGACGCGCGGCATGATGAACGCAGCCGCCTTCGCAAAAATGAAAAAGGGTGCCTACATCGTGAACACGGCACGCGGACCCCTGATCGACGAAGCGGCGCTGGTCGCGGCGCTCGATTCCGGCCAGGTTGGTGGCGCCGGGCTCGACGTTGTGGCCGCCGAGCCGCTTGCCAAAGATTCGCCCCTGCTCCACCGCGACAACGTGATTGTCTCGCCCCACACGGCGTTCTATTCGATTGAGGCGCTCGAGGAATTGCAGACCAAGTGCGCAACCGACGTTGCGCGGGTGCTGAGCGGCGAAAAGGCGGTCTATCCGATATCGGCTTAGCGTATGATCCCGAAAAGTGGAAACCGGTTTTCGGAAAAGATCATGCGCAAGGAATAAAGATATGCTCGACCGCACCGACCTCGAACCGGTTTTCTTCGCGCCCTTCGTGTCATCATTGATGCACGTCGAGCCACAATGGATCGACTATAACGGCCATCTCAACATGGCCTACTACAATGTGTTGTTCGACCGGGCAGTGGACGAGGTCTATGAGTTGCTCGGCATCGGTCTCAACTATCCCAAACAGCAGAACCACTCGACGTTCACTGCCGAAGTTCATATCCGTTACGTGCGTGAGCTACACAAAGGCGACCCGGTACGGGTCACATTCCAGCTGCTCGATTACGATTCAAAGCGCATCCACTATTTCGAGCAGTTGTTCCACGCCACCGAAGGCTGGGTATCTGCGACTTCAGAAAACATGACCTTGCACGTCGATATGACGTCAAAGAAAGTTGCGCCGTTTCCCAACCCGATCATGGGCACGCTGGCCCGCATGAAGGCAGCGCACGCGCAATTGCCGCGGCCCGAGGCCGCCGGACGGCGCATCGCGATGCCGCAAAAGAATTAGACCTACTTCCCCGCCAGCTTGGCCGCGTCGGCGTGCACGCTCGGATCGATCAGCGAAACGGTCGGCGCCGCCTTTGGAATGACTCCCGCTTTGACGAAGAGTTCCTGCATCCATTCGATGCGGTCGGCCGGAATTGCCAGCGTCGGATCGATCTGCTTGTCCCGGATTGCCTGGTCGGCGATGAATTCCGCGCGTTTGTCATCAGGTTTGGCGCTTGTCATTTCATGCGCCAACTTGACGGTCTCGTCACGGTGCGTGGCCGCGTATTTGTAGGCGTCCATTTCCGCCGCGACGAATTTGACGAGATCGTCGCGGCGTTCGGCGAGAACCTTGCTGCTGGTGGCAACGCATAGCCGGATGAATTTTGGCACCGCGCTGCCGCCCTTTGCCAGCACTTTGATGTCCGGCGGCATGACCGCCTCGAATTCGTTCGACACAACCGCCGCGTCGGTGATGCCGGCGATCAGCGACTTGTAGCGGTCGAGGTCCGCCCCTTGTGTCGCCAGCTTGATGTCCGCAGCCGGCACATTGGCGGCATCCAACATTCCGCGGAACAGCAGGTCAGGCAACGAGCCGGGAGAAGAAATAGCGACCGTCTTGCCCTTGAGATCCGCCAGTGACTTGATCTCGGCCTTTGCCAGGACGACCTGGGGCACGCCGGGCCAGGTGCAGCCCACGATTTTCACGCCGGTTCCGCGTACGCCGGCAACGATCGATTCCGCCGCGCCCATGTCGACGCTGTCGATTTCGCCGGAGATCAGCGCTTTCATCAGCGTCGCGCCGGCCTTGATTTGCAGCAGCTCGACTTTCAACCCGCGCTTGGCGGCAAAGCCGCCTCTATCGACCATCGCAATAAAACCTGCATCGCTCTTGGCTTCGAGGATGCCATGCTTCCAGACTTTTTCCTGGGCCTGGGCGGAGGAAAAAGTGAAAGCGGTGACAACTGCGAGTGCGAGCATTTTTTTGAACACGTGTGAATCCTCCGGCGCATTGTTTTGTTGGCGAAGGCTACGCACTCTGCTCATTCCCGTGCAAGCGGGAATCCAGCGCATGTCGTTAGATCCGGAACTCGCCACCGCGCTTGCGGCCAGCATCGACGCTGAGGAAAAGCTGCTCCAACGCGGGCCGTTTCTTGATCAGGCCTTGCTCGTGCGAGTAGCCCACCAGCGTCTCGAGATTCTTGCGGTTTTTCTCGGTTAGTCCGTATTCCCAGGGATCGGGGCCAAGCAGGCGCTCCTGCTCTTCCCAGGCGTCACGGTACCAGACCAGAGGCACAATGCGCGGGTTGGCCATGCGTTTCATGGCCATCGTCTTGGCTTCGTTGAAGGCCTTGAACAGATTGACCGCAAGCCAGGGATTTTCGTCGGCCAGCGACTTGCGGATGCCGAGCACATGCATGATCGGGAAGTTGCCGGTACGCTTGAAGTAAGCCACTTCTTCGGCCTTGTGATCGGGAAACAGGCGCGCCACGCGCTTGTCGTTGGCGACGAACGGCTTGATCAAATCGGAATGAAAAACCGCGTCGAGCTCGCCTTCGGCGAGCATGGTTTCGACTGATTTGTCGTTCGGCAGGCAGGAATATTTGATATCCGCCGGCAGCGTGACCTTTACGTCGTCCTCGATCTCGGCGATCCATTCGATGCTGTTCAGCGGCACGCCGTACTCGCTCTGGAGAATGCCGCGCATCCACAGCACCGCCGTGGTCATCATCGTCTTCACGCCGATCTTCCGGCCGCGCAGGTCGGCCGGCTTTTTAATGCCTTTCGACGTATTGATGAACATGAAGCCGTGGCGGAAGCGGCGATGTAGGAAGACCGGAATGGCCCGAAACGGCAAATCGTTGTCGCGCGCCGCGAGATAGGACGAAGCGGACAGCTCCGCCACATCGAATTCGCCTTTGTTCAGGAAGCGCCAGTGACGCGTCGCCGAATCCATGTCGGTCAGAACGGTCAAGTCGACGCCGTCGATCTCGACCTGTTCATTGAGCAAAGGCCGAACGATCTCATAGTCACCGCATGCTAGTGTGAGAGCGAGTTTTTTGGGCATCTGAGATTTTTCCAGGTCCCGGAATAAAGAGGAGACTAATGTCCCGTGGCCAAAGCCGCCAGTTTGACAGGATCTTCAGGCAGGCGATTGCCGCGCCAGACCACATGCAGGTCCGGCCGCACCAGCAGCAGATCGTAACCGTAGACATCGCACGGTCGCCGGTCGTCGATATCGAGCACGGTGAAGGGCGCACCGTAAGAGGCAAACGCGTGTGCGAGCAGCTTGCTGTCAGCCGAACCACCAAGTCGCAGCAAGGTATAGCCGTCACCGATGCGATCATGCAGCGCAGTGCTGTCGGCCAACCAAACGTGCGGCAGCCTGGCTCCCGGCCAGGTCGTCGGCTCGTATTTCATGAAATTGGGTTCGGGTGCCTCGCCGGCCTCGGGCCAGATGATGGGGGAGTCGCCGTAGCGATAGCCGAGCTCGGCCCCGATCATTTCGTTGCTCTTGCGCTGCTCGACATTGGCAATGCGAGCGAGATTGGCGCGGGTCTCCGCGCCTTCCGGGGTCTTGTCGCGGATGTTTGGCTTCCAGACCGCCCGCCAGGCCCGGCGGCCGACCGAGGCACGCCGGGAGGCCTCGACATTGCGCGCGCCGATTTGGCGTCGTTCCACCTCATACGAACGGAGGAGGCCAGGTCCGGCCCACCCATTGAGGGTCGCGGCCATTTTCCACGACAGATCGATGGCATCGCCGACGCCGCTATTCATCCCAAGTCCGCCCGTCGGGATTACAAGATGCACGGCATCGCCCGCAAGGAATACGCGGCCATCGCCGTAACGATCGGCCAGCAAAAGGTTTTGCCGCCACGGCGCGCAGGACAGCATCTCATATTTCACCGGCATCGCGACGGTCTGCTCGAACATGGCCAGCATCTCGGCCGCGCTCTCGACCAAAGAATGCAGCGTGAAATGGCGAGTCGAATCCTGCACGATCAGGAAATTGGAATGCGCATCCGCCACGTGATAGTGCCGCCCCTTGCCGATCGGGATGCGCTCGAACAAATCGTCGCAACGATAGAGGGCTTGCTGAAATTGCAGCAGATTGGCATCGCCTTGCAGCTTGATGCCGAGTTGATGGCGCACCGGGCTTGAGCCGCCATCACAGCCGACGAGATAACTCGCACTGAGCGTCGAGGTCGCGCCCCCGCGCTTGACCTGTGCACGCACGCCCCGCTCGTCCTGATCGAGAGCTATGAATTCGCACCCATAACGGACGTCGACGCTCGGCAACGTTTCGGCGACCGATTTCAGCAGGGGTTCGAGCGTGTACTGGGATATCAGCTGATACGGCTCGAGCGGCATCGATCCATCGGTACAGGCAGCGATTTCGGCCTTCGCCTTGGCGACTGATGGATAAGGCAGATGCAGTAGCGGCGGATCGATCAGCGACGTGACAATAAAGACGTCCATCGGCACGTCGCGCGGAAAGCCGGCATCACGGACTTTCTCCGCGATCCCGAGCCGGCGGTAGATTTCCATAGTGCGGGCGTTACACCGTTCCATCTTCGGCAGAAATTGCGGCGCGTCTTTCTGCTCCAACAGAATGCAGCGCACGCCACGGCGGCCGAGATCGATCGCGAGGGTGAGCCCGACGGGCCCGGCGCCAACGATAATGACTTGCGTATCCAAACTGATAGTCCGCGCGGAAGGAAATCCGGCAACTATCTAGCACAGAGTTGGCAGAGAATACCTCTTGGGGGCGAGCCTACCAAAATGGCCGGCGCGATCATTCCCGCGAAAGCGGGGATGAGCATGAATCGCCCCTCCTATACGCATCGAAGGAGCGGTCTTCGGTTGACTCATTTCGAAATCGGCCGATAGCATTCGCAATTGCAAATTGCATGTACTGAATCGCGGTACGGAGCGAACAATGACAGCGACTGCCGAAGAGGCCGCCTCAAGTCGGCTGACGGTACGCTCGATTCAGATCCGCGAACATCGCATTCCGAGCGCCAATAGTGCGCCCTACATTTGTATCGAGGGTCGGGATCGCAATTTGTGGTTCTGCGAAAGCGGCGCTGCCAAAATCGGATGCTTCGATCCGCGTCGTGCGACCTTCAGGGAATTTGCACTGCCGACGGCAGGAGCAATGCCGATCGGGATCACCCTTGGCGGTGATGGTAACTTGTGGTTCGCACAGAAGAAGGCCAACAAGATCGGTCGCCTGACAACCGACGGCGTGCTGACCGAATTTCCGGTGCTTACCGAAAACGCCGGACCGGATGGCATCGCACTGGGGCCGGACGGCAATGTCTGGTTTTCACAGACCGAGGCGAGTCAGATCGGCCGTATCACGCCGGATGGCATAGTGACCGAGTTCAGGGCCGGCATAACGGCCGGCGGCAAACCGCTTTCAATCGTGGTGCGAGATGGTGCGTTGTGGTTCAGCGAAGCTGCCGGAAACCGGATAGGCCGCATCACCGTAGACGGGTCGGTGAGTGAATTGATCATTCCCACCCATGACAGCCAGCCTCGCGCCATGGTCACACATCCCGATGGCAATATCTGGTTCGTTGAAACCGGGGCGAATGCGCTTGGCTGCCTCGGCCGCGATGGAAAATTCCGGGACTTCAAGTTTCCGACGCCGAACGCGTCGCTGCGCGGCGTGACCGTAGGACCGGACGGCAATCTCTGGTGCACCGAAAACTTCGCCAACAAGATTGGCCACATGGCGCCCGACGGCAGGCTGATCGGGGAATACGACATTCCGACGCCGGCAAGCGGCGCGCGATGTATAGCGGCCATGTCGAACGGCCGCCTTTACTTCACGCAGCACGACGCCGGTCTGATTGGGGAAATCATTCTCGCTTAGCACACGAGGGAGATGCGGGTGTCTGTCGAGCGGATCAATTACCAGGCCGGCAATGTCGCCTGCACCGGTGCACTGGTTTATGACGAGCGTGCCAGCGGACGACGGCCTCTATTGCTGATGGCCCCGAACTGGCTCGGTGTCACCGATGATGCGATCAAACGCGCGGCGACTATTGCTGGGCGCAACTATGTCGCCTTCGTTGCCGACATGTATGGCGGCGGCAAGATCGCAGCCGGCCCTCCGGAAGCCGCACCCCTCGCCAACGCGCTGCGCGCCGACGCGCCCGAGCGCCGACGGCGCATTGTGGCCGCACTTGATACCTTACGCAGCGAAAGCGCCAAACGAAACATTGGCGACCCCAGACGGCAGGCTGCCGTCGGCTTTTGCTTCGGCGGCGGCAATGTCCTCGAACTCGCCCGTACCGGCGCCGATGTGCAAGCTGTTATCTGCCTGCACGGCGATCTCCTGACGTCAATGCCCGCAGGACCAGAAGCCATCAAGGCAGCCATCTGCGTCATGCACGGCGCGAAGGATCCGATAGTGCCGAAAAAGGACCGCGACGCCTTTGAAGCGGAAATGGAAGCCGCGGGAGCGAAATGGCAAATGCTGGTTTTCGGCGGCCTGCTCCACTCATTTTGCGAGATCGAATCCGACGTGCCCGGAATCGCCGCCTTCGATCCGGGCGCCGCGCGTCAGTGCTACGCCATGATCGACGACTTTGCGGCTGCAGCTTTCGAGGGAAAACTTTAGATGCGACAAACGCGAAACATCAGGGAAGGAAACGTCATGGCAAAGATTGGGCGCGTCGTTTTCGCCTTCATCGTCGCGTGCTGCGCGGCTTCGGCGCAGGCACAATCCTATCCGGAGCGGCCGATCCGGCTGATCGTTTCGATAGCGGCCGGCAGCGTCACCGACGTTATCATGCGGAAGGCCGGCGCCGAGCTGCAGCCGCGCCTCGGCCAACCATTGGTTATCGAGAACCGCGGCGGCGCGAGCGGCATCATTGCTGCGCAAGCCTGCGCACAGGCTGCGCCCGATGGCTACACGCTGTGCGTGATCTATCACAGCACGATGTCCTACAATCCGCTGCTGTTCAGCAACCTGCCCTATGACCCCGACCATGATCTGGTGCCTGTCGCGCGGCTGTTCTTTCTCAACGAGGGGCTGTTCGTTTCCTCCGCTCTGAACGTGAAGTCGGTTGCCGAACTCAAGACATTGGCGCAAGCAAAACCCGACAGCCTCAACTACGCCACGCTCGGCGAAGGTTCCTTTCCTGACCTGTTCATGAAATGGCTCAACAACCAATGGGGCACGAAAATCGTCGGCGTGCCCTACAAAGGCGGCGGCCCGGCCGCGCAGGCTCTCGCCGCCAATCAGGTCCAGATGACGCGCTTCGGAATCGGAAACTTTCTTGGTCTGATTCAAGCCGGGAATGTAAGAGCCCTTGCTGTGTCGGCCGACAAACGGTCGCCACTGTTGCCGGACGTGCCGACGCTCGCGGAAGCCGGCCTTGGCGGCTACCCGGGCCAGGGCTGGTGGGGTCTTGCCGTACCTAAAGGCACACCTCCTGCCCTCATCGACAAAATCAATGGCGAATTCGTCAGATTGTTCAGCGAACCGAAATTCATGGACTATCTGAATCAACAGGCGGTGGTCGCGGCGCCGACCTCGCCAGCCGAATTCGCCGCCTTCCTGAAAGAAGATCGCAAGGCGGCCGAAGCCCTGATCAAGATCGCAAACAGCAAACGCGAGATATACAAGCCGGATTCGCCTTAGCTGCAATCAATCGATCCGTCCTCCTGAAAACCGGCGGCCGGGCACGGTGAGAAAATAGCCCACCGCCTGGCCGCCATCGGCACCAACCAGGCTGCCGGTCGTGTAGCGCGATTCATCGCAGGCCAGGAACACGGCCGGCCCAGTAATGTCCTCCCCCGAGCCGACCCGGCCCATCGGCACGCCCCTGCGCCGGCCCTCGTAGATCTCGGGGTCGGCGTACATTGCCTCGGTGCCCGGCGTGCGGATGTAGCCGGGCGTGATCGCATTCACGCGAATACCGTATGGCGCCCACTCCATCGCCTGCAATTTGGTCAGCATAATCAGACCGGCCTTCACCACGCTGTAGGCGCCAGCCCAATTATAGGGAAACAGACCGGCGATCGAGGCGATGTTGACGATGATGCCCGACTTCTGCGCGATCATGTGTTTCGCCGCGGCCTGACTGACGAGGAACGCGCCCTTCAACCCGATGTTCATCGTCGTGTCCCACGCCGCCTCCGGTAGCGCTTCGAGTTTCCCGGGCATAATCTTCATGGCGTTGTTGACTAGGATGTCGATGCGCCCGCGTTCCTTGATGATGGTATCGACCAGCCGCGAAATATCGGCCGCCTTGGCGACATCGGCGACGACCGGCAGGCTCTTGCTGCCGAGCGCGGCCGCGTCCTTGGCGGTCGCTTCCACGGTTGCCGGGTCGACGTCATTGACGACCACGTGCGCGCCCTCGCGCGCATAAGCCAGCACGATATCGCGGCCGATGCCGCGGCCGCCTCCGGTCACCAACGCCACTTTGTCCTTCAGTCGCACGGGAGTTCCCCCTGGTTGCTTGCAATAAGCCTGAAAAACAACGCTAAAACGGTGGGGAGAGACCGACAAGGGCGGCCGCCGGCCTCGAAAATGGCACCGCCGGATGCCATCTTTGCTATGAAAAGAATCATTCCGGCGGCCGGAGCCGCCGCCACCCGGACAACATGGCCGAACCGAAGCGTAACGACCCTGCTCCGTTGAGCCCGCAACCCGTTGCCGGCGGTATCGCCGCGCGCGCGTTGGGCGCGAGGGCCGCGCCCTATCTCGGCGATCTCAACCCGGAGCAGCGCGAGGCGGTGGAAACTCTCGACGGGCCCGTGCTGGTGCTCGCCGGCGCAGGCACCGGGAAGACGCGCGTGCTGACCACGCGCATCGCGCACATTCTCAACCTCGGCCGCGCGCATCCGAGCCAGATCCTTGCCGTTACCTTCACCAACAAGGCGGCACGCGAGATGAAGGACCGCGTCGGCCAGATGGTCGGGCAAGTTGTCGAGGGTATGCCTTGGCTCGGCACCTTCCATTCGATCGGCGTGAAGATCCTGCGCCGGCACGCCGAGATGGTCGGGCTGAAGAGCAATTTCACGATCCTCGATGTCGACGACCAGGTCCGCCTGATCAAAATGATCCTGGAAGCCGAGAAGCTCGACGAGAAACGCTGGCCGGCGCGCGTTCTCGCCATGCTGATCGATGGCTGGAAAAATCGCGGATTGACGCCCGAACAGGTGCCGTCCGGCGAGGCCGCCAGCTTCGCCAACGGCAAGGGCAAGAAGCTTTACATGGCGTATCAGGAACGGCTGAAGACGCTCAACGCCGCCGACTTCGGCGATCTACTCCTGGAAAACATCCGTCTGTTCCGGCAGAACGCCGACGTGCTGCGCTCGTTTCAGGACCGTTTCAGATTCATTCTGGTCGACGAGTATCAGGACACGAACGTCGCGCAATATTTGTGGCTGAAGCTGCTGGCGCAGACGGGGTCGGGTAGTAATGCTGTCATTCCGGGACGCGTTGAAAGCGCGAACCCGGAATCCAGCACCACGGTAGAGCCTCTGGATTCCGGGTCCGCCGCTGCGCGACGTCCCAGAATGACGGAAGAAATCGCGTCCCCTCCCCGCCTCCCCAAAAACATCTGCTGCGTCGGCGATGATGACCAGTCGATCTACGGCTGGCGCGGAGCGGAGGTCGACAACATCTTGCGTTTCGAACACGACTTTCCCGGCGCACGGGTCATAAGACTTGAGCGGAATTACAGGAGCACCGGCCATATCCTCGCCGCCGCATCGCAGCTGATCGCGCACAACGAAGGCCGTCTCGGCAAGACGCTGCGCACCGAGGATGTGCTGGGCGAAAAGGTGCAGGTCACCGGCGCCTGGGACAGCGAACAAGAAGCCCGCGCCATTGGCGAGGAGATCGAGGAATTCCAACGCGCGGCGCGCGAGCGCGGCGAAGATCACCCGCTCGACGAGATCGCCATTCTGGTGCGCGCATCGTTCCAGATGCGCGAATTCGAAGACCGTTTCATTCAGCTTGGCCTGCCCTATCGCGTGATCGGCGGCCCACGATTCTACGAGCGCGCCGAAATCCGCGATGCTCTTGCCTATCTGCGCGTGATCGCGCAGCCGGCCGACGATCTTGCCTTCGAGCGAATCGTCAATGTGCCCAAGCGCGGGCTTGGCGATGCCACGCTGCAGATGCTGCACGACCACGCCCGCAAGAAGCGCATTCCGCTCACGGAAGCCGCGACGGCGCTCAGCGCTACCGACGAGATGAAGCCGAAGCCGCGCCAGGCGTTGCGCGAGCTGATGGCGGCCTTTGAAAGCTGGCGTCTGCGCAAGGATTCCATGCCGCACACCGAGCTTGCCGAGATCGTGCTCGACGAGAGCGGCTACACCGACATGTGGCAGAAAGACCGCTCCGCCGATGCCGCCGGGCGCCTGGAAAACCTCAAAGAGCTGGTGCGCTCCATGGAGGAATTCGAGAACCTGCAAGGGTTCCTGGAGCACATCTCCCTGGTGATGGACCGCGAGGCCTCGGAGGCCGAACAGGCCGTCAATATTATGACGCTGCATTCCGCCAAGGGGCTGGAATTCGACTGCGTGTTCCTGCCCGGTTGGGAGGAAGGCTTGTTTCCGCATCAGCGCTCGCTCGACGAAAGCGGTCGCGCCGGCCTTGAGGAAGAGCGCCGCCTGGCCCACGTCGGCCTCACCCGCGCGCGCAAGCTTGCCAAGATCTATTTCGCCACCAACCGGCGCATCCACGGCATGTGGACCTCGACCGTGCCATCGCGTTTCCTCGACGAATTGCCAGAGGCGCATGTGGAAGTGAAAGAAGCGGCGGGCGGCGCCGGCGGATTCGGCATGTCAGGCTACGGCGCTTCGCGCTTCGACGAAATGAATGCCTTCGGATCCGGCTACACCACACCCGGCTGGCAACGCGCGCAGGCTCGCAAGGGCCGCGGTGGTTTCTACGACAACGGCCAGCCGCGCTACGTCCCGGACGGCATTTATGACGAAGATGAGGATTTCGGGCAGGCCCAGTCTCGCGCGCGCGGCCCGGCCAAAAGTGCCGGCAAGGCGCGGAAGAAGCCGCTGGTGATCGAAGGCGAGTTAATTGCGAAATCCACCGGCACCGTCCCATCTTTCTCGGTCGGCGAGCGCGTGTTCCATCAGAAATTCGGCAACGGCAATGTGGTTGCTGTCGACGGCAACAAGCTCACCATCGCCTTCGACAAGGCTGGCGAAAAGCGCGTGGTGGATTCGTTCGTCGAGCGGGTATGAGCGCCCGCGCCGCCGACGTGCTACCCTTCCTGACTATGATGAAACGCGAGACCTTCCCGGTCGCCAATATTTACGTGCCGACCGCGCGCCGCAAAACGCTCGACTTGAAGCGCGTCGACGAGATCGCGCAAAGCATGCTCAAGGAAGGCCAGCAGACGCCCATCCTGGTGCGTGCGGATGGCGCGCGTTTCGTGCTGGTCGAGGGCCTGCACCGGCTCGAGGCCGCCAAGGCGCTGGGTGAGGCCACTATTGTTGGCTACCGCGTCGCCGCCCGAAAGCACTAGGCGCGTATCCGCTTTTTCTCCAATAGCGTCTTCCCTAAAAAAAATTGGAGGCCCGGCCTGGAATCGAACCAGGCTGAAAAACCGTGCATGGCTTCTGCGTCGCCACTCCGCCACCGGGCCG
>Ga0187777_10001775_pt1 | contig 13884 bp, 11 predicted proteins | sample 1015_Q2_SP5_10_M_FD_132416 | JGI IMG/M metagenome (GOLD analysis project Ga0187777, IMG submission 132416) | Tropical peat soil microbial communities from peatlands in Department of Meta, Colombia - 1015_Q2_SP5_10_MG | ecosystem: Environmental > Terrestrial > Soil > Wetlands > Peat | place...
CAAGCAGAAGCAGCATTGCATCCGCGATCTCCTCTTCCGAGGCGAGCGCCAGCTGATCGACACGATCCCGGATCGCGTGCATCGGCAGTTCGCCGGGCCCCTCCACGCGGATGCCGTCGGCAATAGTCTTCCGTGCCGGAACGCATTCAGGTCTTTTGTGCTCCAGCGCATTCTTCGCTGAAGGGCATTCTGTTGTCTGGACACCGACGATGCGGATCTCCCTGCGCAGGGATTTTGCCGCAATGGCAATACCCGCGATGAGTCCCCCGCCCCCCACCGGCACGACGATCATATCGGTTTTTGGGAGATCGTTAAGAATTTCGAGACCGATCGTTCCCTGCCCTGCAATGATCTCCTCGTCATTGAAAGGATGAATGAAGAGCGCTCCGTCTTTCGCCATCTCTTCTGCCCGGGTGATACTCTCCTCGAGACTTGTGCCGTGGATTATCACCCTCGCACCGTACTCCCGGGTCGCTTCCTGTTTCGGGAGGGCGGCCCATTCGGGCATAACTATCGTGGCAGGCACGCCAAGGCCCCCGGCAGCGACAGCCACCCCCTGGGCGTGGTTCCCCGCGGACGCCGCGATCACCCCGGAAGTGAGGATCTCGCCGTGGTGGATGAGGATCTTGTTCGTGGCACCGCGGACCTTGAACGATCCCGCCTTCTGGAGCGTCTCGAGTTTCAGGTATATTTTTGCCCCCGTCATCCGGGAAAGGGTCGGGGAATAGACGAGCGGAGTCCGGATGACCCTGCCGGCGATTCTCCCTTCCGCGGCCTGGATATCGGCCAGCGTTATCATGGTGAGAAAGATTCCGGCCATGGATATGATGATTGTGGTCGGCCGGATACGATTCAAAGGGTTTGAGATCGGTCGATATCCAGCCTAAAGCAGCAGCCTAAAAAAACCGGGAAAAAGGAAAATCAGCCGGCCAGGGCTCGTTTCTTTATCATCTCGAGAGCTTCGAAAGCCTCTCGCCGGACTGCAACATTGTCGTCGGAAAGGAGCGCGGTGAGGTGATCCACGGCTTTCTGGTCGCCGATCTCCCCGAGCAGGAGTGCCGATCGCTTTCGGACATCGCTCTGGTCGTCCTTGAGGACCATGATGAGGGGGGTCGTGGCCGGCTGCCCGAGCATCCAGAGAGCCTCCATGGCACCGGTCCGCAGTCTTGCATCCCCTTCGCGGAACAGCTGCATAAGAGGAGCGATGGCGGGTACACCGAGGGCGGCTATGCTTTTTATGGCCTCGATTCGGACTGAGCGTTCGCCGTCATCGAGGGACTCGATGATAGAGGGTATTGCACGGGTATTCCCAATCCGGCCGAGCACTTCGACTGCACCTCTGCGGATGCCCGGGTTCGGGTCCTTCTGCGACTGTATCAGGGAATCGATGCTCGCGTCTCCGATTGTCGACAGGGCGAGAGCTGCCCTGCGGCTGACATCATCATTGGTATCGACGAGTGCCCGGATCAGGGGATCGATAGCGGCATCCCCGAGTGCACAGAGGGTATCCGTGGCGGCCATGCGGACGAGTTCTTTCTGGTCATTCAGCGTTTCGATAAGGGGAGCAACTGCATGCGGGTCCCCAATCCTGCCGAGTGCGGTTGCGCTTTCATACCGGACCTGGGGGTCCGGGTCTTTGAGGGATTCGATCAGTGGCGAGACAGCCCTCCTCTCGCCCATAACGCCGAGCGCCTGGGCCGCCCCGCGCCGGACCGGGGGCTGGTGGTTTTTCAGCGCCTGGATGAGCGGGCCGACGGATGGTTCGCCCACCAGCTGGAGCGCCCGGATGGTCTCCTGCCGGACGTCGTCGCCCGGCTCGTTCAGTGCTTCGATGAGAGGGGCAACGGCAGCAGCTCCGATCTTTCCGAGAGTGTCTGCAGATCCCCGCCGGATGATCCAGAACTCGTCTTTCAACCCCTGGATCAGGGGTTCTATGAAGGGTTCGCCGAGATCGCCGACCGATCGGACTGCGTTCCACCGGGTGTCCAAATCTCCCTCGGTGAGTGCCTTCAGGAAACTGTCATAACGCTCTTTCTGGGCACGCTGGCGCGCCTCTTCCTCCTCGCTCTTTCCGGACTTGAAGAGGTTGAGGAATTTTTTGATGATACTCATACCAGTACTCCGCTAACGATTATTAGAATAAAATCCTTCAAATAGGTATCGGATGGCAGGCGCGGGTTATTATTTTTATTGCGCCGGTTATATCGGATTTAATCGGGTTATCTGGCAGAAAAAAGGATATTTAACTTTTTATGGTCGCTGCAAAAACCTTCCGTGTTCAAAGACCAGTGAGTCCGCAAAACGCCGTTTTTTACCCGTTCAGGATGGAAAACGTTGCAGAACCCGACGCGGTCTGCTGTGCGTCCTGGGCATAAATGGTGTAGGAGCCGACCGACATCGCGTAGCTCGTCAGATATTTATAACTCCAGGAATCATCGGGGTTGACCGTCTGGGCGCCGAGAGAGGCCCCGTTCATGAACTGGCCCGGGCCGTAGAGGGTCAGGAGGACGGTTTTTGCTCCGGTCGTGCACCTTCCGGAGAACTGGATGGGATCCCCGAGCGTGTAGGTGGCCCGGCCGGTGGCTACGGTCACCTGCCCGCCGCCGACGACATTGAATGTGGTCCTCGCCGAAACCGTCTTTTGCACATCGGAAATCACGATGAGATAGGACCCTGCCTGGACAGCATATCCCGGGTTCCAGGTATAACTCCATACCCCGTCACCCGCGACATTTGCCTGGATAAGCTGGACCCCATTCGCATATTTTCCGGGACCGTAGAGCATCAAAAGAACGTTCTCCCCGGGGGTTCCCGTACCGGTAAAGATCTGGGAGTTCCCGACGATCATCGGGTCCCGTTCGGCGGTAACAGTTACCTCGGCCTGCTGGGGCGACAGCGTCCCGGGTCCGGCCGGTAACGGGACCTGGGTGTATTGCACCACAACAGGGGTCAGCTCAGCATAATACGTTGACGAACCCGACGGCACGTTTATGGCAGAGTGCCAGTTCTGGTAGCCGGTCAACCGGTATTCGAGGATGTGGCTTCCCGGATTTACCCCGGAGAGGTTACCCGGGGTCGTTCCATGGTACTGGTTGTCGAGATAGACCTGTGCGCCCGCTGGTGAAGAAGCAAAGAGAAGGGTTCCCTGTGCAGCAGGCTGGCTGGAGGTGCAGCCGGAAACAAGCAGCGTGAGGATGAGGGCGGGAATTATGAGTTTCTGGAACATTCCGGCTCCTTTGTATCGCCCGGATATCTGAATCGGCATGTTAAAATACTTTTGTAGTTGTCTGACGCACCTGGTGAGGAACGACAAACCTGCTCTCCTGAAATGTGGGCACGGGCCCGCGGCAGGTCTTCCATGATACCCGCCAACCGTGCGCACCGAAAACCGAAAAAGCACCTGAAAAGGTCCCCTACTTCCCGACCAGATCCAGGATGGCACGGGCAAGTCCGACGCTCTTCTCCTCGTCGGTCATCAGGGTATCCAGCCTTACTGAGCCGTCGACACTGACTGGATCGCGGATATCCTGGACAAAAATATCAACGATGTCCCGGTAACAGGCGTACGTGCCGGCGGAGCTGGGCTCGAAACCGGCAGCCTCCATGAGTACACCGGCCGGGCCGCTGACCGGTGCATTCCCGATGAACGGGCTCACGGCGATGACCGTCCTTCCTCGGATCGCGGACCGGATCCCGTCGCATTCCAGGATGGGCGAGATACTGGTGATGGGGTTGGAAGGCCCGATTACCACGGCATCGCTCGCGGCGATCGACTGGAGGGCTTCTTCCGTCGCCACCGGCGGTTCGTCGAACTTCCTGACAATCTCCTCGATCCTGAGCTGCCCTTTTGCCCGGATCCAGAAATCCTGAAAATGGAGGAGGCCCAGGTCCGTCCGGATCTGGGTGGTCACTTCCGTGTCCGCCATGGGCAGGACATTTTCCCGGACACCGAACCGGTCGCACAACTGGCGGGTGGCGTTCGTCAGCCTCATTCCCGTCCGGAGCATCTCGCCCCGGGCGATGTGGACCGCCCGGTCCCGGTCGCCGATTGCAATGAATTCGTCACGGCCAAGACGCTTCGCTTCTTCATGGGTGATGAAGGTGTCGTCCCGGAGCCCCCACCACCGGTCGGTATTGAGGACCCCGGCAAACAGGTACATCACCGTGTCGATGTCCGGGGAGATGTGGTTCCCCGATATCCAGATATCCTCCCCGGTGTTCACAATGACCGAGATCTCATGGCGATCCATGACCCTCTGCGCACCCCGCAGGAGTTTCGGGGTCCCGGTCCCACCCGAAAGAAACGTGATCATTACTCAATACTTTTATGCGATGTATATGAAGATTCTTTAGTGAACTCGTTTTGAAGATCATCAAGGACCCGGTCCATGGGTACGTCGAAGTCGAGGATTTTGCACTCGCCCTGCTGGACTCTCCGGCACTCCAGAGGCTCCGGTATATCAAGCAGCTGGGGTTTTCTTACCTTGTGTATCCGGGGGCCAACCACACCCGGTTCGAGCACTCGCTGGGCACCATGTTCCTTGCGGACATGGCATCGAGAAGGTTCTCCCTTCCCGATGAGGAAAGGGCTCTCGTTATCGCGGCTGCTCTCCTCCACGATATCGGCCACGGCCCGTTCTCGCACGCCAGCGAGCCGCTGATGGAGGAGTTCCTCCAGCATTCGCATGACGATATTGCCGGGATCGTTTTTGAGAACGAAGAAGATCTCCTCCGCACATCCGGGTTGGATCCCGATGAGATTTGCAGCGTGGTTGCCGGCCACCACCCCTTGTCGGAGATAATCCACGGGCACCTCGATGTCGACCGGATGGACTACCTTCTCCGCGATGCGTACTATACCGGTGCGCCCTACGGGAAAGTCGACGCCCAGCGCCTCATCCGGCACCTGGTGAGGACTGACGACGGGATCGTGCTCGAGGAGAACGGAATCAATGCAGCGGAATCGCTCCTGATCGCCCGGACCCAGATGCGGCCGAACGTTTACTTCCACCACGTGAGCCGGATCGGCGAGAGCATGTTCCAGCTTGCGGTACTCGAACATCTCCGCAAAGTACCCGAGGGGGCATCGCACGACTTTTTTTTCATGGACGACGCGACTTCCCTCCACACCCTGGGAGCTGGCATCAGCCCTGTCGCAGTCGACCTTGTGCGGCGCCTGTATGAGCGGCGCCTGTACAAACGCGCTCTCTACGTGGGCAGCGACCAGGTGAACATGCCCTCGTACGAATCGGGGGTGCCTTTGCAGAAACGCCTGGCGCTCGCCAACCGGATCGCCCGGAGTGCAGGGATCGAACCGCACGAGGTGCTGGTGGATATCCCCCCGGTGCCGAAGGAAATGTCGTTCGGGGTGAGGGTGAGGAACAAGCACGCTATCGTCGGGTTTGAAGAGCTCTCGCCAAGGATTCGGATCCTGAATGCCACCCGCCGGGAGCAATGGCGTCTGGGTGTTTATACCCCTCCGGAACACCGGGAGGAGGTCGTCGAGGCGGCATGTGACATCCTGCAGATCCGGAAACCGACCCGACAGGATACGTTGTTCTGATTACGCTCTCCCGCTCCTTCCCGCAGGCCGGGTCTGAAGGATACTATTCCGCGAAGGCCGGGGGGGTCGCGAAAGCCCCCCGGCGGGCATGTATAAAAGGTAATATATCAGCGTCCCCTAACCACTCCGGCATGAAGAAAGGCCTTGTATCGGTAATAATCGTAGTTATGAGTGCCCTGATACTGTTCGCAGGGTGCGCCAGTACGGAAGCACCTCCGCCCGCCACCACGGCTCCGACAACGCCTCCGGTGAGCACGGCGCCGACAACCGTGCCCCAGCCCTCGTTCAGCCTCGGGGATCATTACCTCCAGAGATCGTATTCGTTCTCCAACGGGAGCGACGTCTATTCGGAGCAGTTTTACGTGGACGATCCATCATGGGGTATCGATTTCAACATAACGACCCTGAACGACAATGCCAGCCTGTGCTGGTTCACGCTCGATGTCATCGACAGTAACACGAACCAGACCGATCACTACGGGTTCGGCAGGACATTTTCGAACGAGACCGACCAGAAGATCCCCCGGTACGCGACCGGACCGTTCCAGTTCCAGATGAAAGGCAACTTTGTCAAGGTTGTCGTCACCGCGGCCAAGCGATACCCGTAACGGGAGAGAGGTATGATCGAAGACTGGATCGTCTGGATGGGCGGCCTCGTTGCCATAGCGCTCATCATCGCGGTAGTTTTCCTGAAGCTGCGGGGCGCAGAGCGGCGGATGCACGAGAGCACGCATAAACTGCGTGCGTATTCGGACATGCTGAACGCGATCACCGAGCTGAACCTTGCTGCCGGCGACGAATACAAGATGGATATCGCCAAGAAGAACCTTGCCCTCACGCTCAACCGGCTGAACCTCATCGGCAGTTCGGGTGTACTCAGGAGCGTCAACGACCTCCTCGATTTCTTAAACGAGCACAAAGACAAGGACTTCGACACACTCCGACTCCATAATATTCTCAATACTCTCGTGATCGAGGCACGGCGGGATCTCAACCCCTCCCACGCCCGGAGGGTCGAGGAGTCGCAGGTACGGTTCCGGTTTTTCGCCCCGCCCAAATCGAAGTGATCCGCAAAAAAGGCCACTTCACCTTAAAAACGGCATAAACTCTTTTTTGTCTCCCGCCCGACATTGGTATACTACCGGGTCAGTGGGAGGCAGCGATGAAAAAAGAGTTTGTTATTGGGGTAACGGGAGCAAGCGGTGCGTGTTATGCCCGCAGGCTGCTTGAGGTTCTCTGCAGGGATGCGGATATCCACCTGATCATTTCCGACGTTGCGCGCGAGATAGCGGCGTACGAGGGTGTATCCCTCGACGGGTTCGATGCAACCTATCACGATATCAGGAAGATCGGGGCACCGATCGCGAGCGGGTCGCACCGGTTCGACGGGATTGTTGTGATCCCCTGCAGTGCCAAGACCCTTGCGGCCATCGCCCACGGGTACGCCGATAACCTCATCACCCGGACGGCCGATGTCTGCCTGAAGGAAAAGCGAAATTGCCTCCTGGTGACCCGGGAGATGCCCCTCTCGAGGGTGCACCTGAAGAATATGCTCGCTGCCCAGGAGGCCGGCGCGACAATCATGCCGGCCTGCCCGGCGTTCTATCACCGGCCGAAAACCATCGACGATCTGGTGGACATGGTCGTCGCACGGGTCCTCGATCACCTCCGCGTCGAACACTCGCTTGCAAAGCGCTGGAGCGGGTACGATGCGTGAATTTATCGAGAAGATGCGGGAGCGGGGACGGGTCACCGAGGTCAGGGAAGAGGTATCGGCGGATATGGAGGCCCCGAAGATGGCCTCGGGCACCGACAACCTCCTCTTCTTCCATACGATTGGCGGCAGGAGAGCCGTGATGAATCTTACCGCAAGCCGGACCGCCCTCTCGCTCGCGCTGGGCATTGACGAAAACGTCATGGTGAAGACGCTTGCGGATGCTAAGTTCGACGGGAAAATCATCGAAGAGGGGACCCTCCCGATGAAAAAACCGGATCTGTCGAAGATCCCGATCATGCACCACTTCCCGAAGGATGCCGGGAAATACCTCACCTCTGCGATCGTCTTCTCGCGCTGGGATGGTACCGAGAACGCGTCCATCCACCGGATGCTGGTGCTGGACAACCGCCGCGTGGCAGCACGGCTGGTCGAGGGCAGGCACACCCATGTCATGCTGAAAAAAGCCCTGGCGAAGGGCGAAAAACTCCCCGTCGCGGTGACCATCGGGACGCACCCGGCGGTCACGTTCGCGAGCTGCACCCGGGTGCCCACCGGGATGGAACTCCCGTTCGCCGCGGAGCTGATGGGCGGGACCCTGAAGGTGAAGAGGTGCAGCAACGGGGTGCTGGTGCCCGACGCGGAGATCGTGCTGGAGGGCTTCATCACTGCGGAGCTGACCGAGGAGGGGCCGTTCGTTGATATCACCGGTACCTACGATCCGGTCCGCATGCAGCACATCATCGAATTTACCGGCATGTACACGAAGCCGGATTTCATCTACCACGGCATCCTTCCCGGTGGTGATGAGCACAAGATGCTGATGGGGGCCCCGTACGAGCCGAGGATCTACAAGGCCGTGGCCGGCGTGACCGAGGTCCGGGACGTGGTCCTCACGAAGGGCGGGTGCGGGTATCTCCACGCCGTCATCCAGATCAAAAAGAGCACGCAGGGGGATGCAAAGAACGCGATCATGGCGGCGTTCGCTGCCCACACCTCCCTCAAGCATGTCGTGGTGGTGGACGAGGACATCGACCCGTCCGTTCCCGAGGAGGTGGAGTACGCCATCGCGACACGGGTAAGCGGTGACCGCGACGTCATGGTGATCACCGGCGTGCGGGGCTCGTCGCTCGATCCCTGCCAGCTCGAGGACGGGACGAACGTAAAAGTCGGCGTCGACGCGACGATGGTCCTCGGGCGCGAGGAAGATTTCCGCCGCGCAACGTGGTGAGACCGTGGAGCTCGCGCGCGACGATGAACGGATCCTTGCCGGCGAGGAGGGCCCGACACGGCAGCAGATGCTCGAACTTCTCGTCGCCCTCGGGAAGGTCTTCGGGGCAGAACGGCTCGTACCGATCCGGAGCGCTCAGGTCAGTGGTGCCTCCTACAAGACTATCGGCGAATACGGCCTCGAATGGCTCAGGAGCCTCGACGCAAAAGCTGTCGTACCTGCGATCCTGAACCCGATCGGCATGCCCCGCGGCCGGTGGGAGGAGATGGGCGTTGACCCGGTCTTTGCGGGAAAGCAGGAGGAGGTCGTGGCCGCGTACGAACGGCTTGGTGTGACGCTCGAGTGCACCTGTACGCCGTATTACCTGTACCAGACCGGATTTGGCGATCACCTCGCCTGGTCCGAATCTTCGGCGGTCAGCTACGCCAACTCGGTCATCGGCGCGAGGACGAACCGGGAGGGCGGCCCGGGGGCACTTGCAGCTGCACTCATCGGCAAGACCCCCTGCTATGGCTTCCATCTTGCAGCAAACAGGAAACCCTCCATCGTCATCGATGTCGCAATGCCGAACAGGAAAATGGGGATGGCTGAGTATGGGGCGCTCGGGTATCATGCCGGCAAACTCGTAGGAAACCGGGTCCCGTTCTTCCGCGGCATCCGTCCCGACACGGACCAGCTCAAGGCACTCGGGGCAGCGATGGCAGCAACGGGTGCGGTTGCCCTGTACCATGTCGAAGGCGTAACCCCTGAGGCAAGGGACCCTGCAGCGCTCCCCGCCAGCCTCGAGATGATTGCAATCGAGGCGGCAGAGCTTGAAGCGCTGTTCACGGACGTCCCGGTCGACGCGGTGGCAGTCGGCTGCCCGCACTGCTCTCCCGCGGAGCTCGAGGAACTCTCGCGCCTCCTCGCCGGCAAGATCGTGACCATGCCGTTCTACGTGTTCGCCGCACAGGGCGTCATTGACCGGAACCAGAAGACCGTCGATCGGATCGAGAAGAGCGGCGCCCGGGTATTCGCCGATACCTGCATGGTCGTCTCACCGGTCATGGAGCAGTACTCCGCGATCATGGTGAACAGCGGCAAGGCCCTTGCGTACGTCCCGGATATGTGCGGGGCGGTGGCCCGGATGGGGACGATCGAGGAATGTGTCAGGGTTGCTACGAGTAGGGGATCCGGCTAGAGAGATCTGGAAAAGGACGCAAGCTCCCTAAAACGATCCCCTTATTCCCCTGCCCGTCTAAACAGACGTAGCGGAAACTAAATGGATCTTCTCGTTACCCTTGCGCTCGTGGTTATTTTCGGGCTCGTGCTTGCCCTTCCATTCAGGGTGAAAAGCATCGAACATAACCTGGAGCTCTTCCTCTTCGCGTGCGGTGTTGCGGCGCTCACTATCGCCGGGTTCGCGGGTATCCCGGGAGAACACACCGGCTGGAGCGCGGCGATCGTCATCGAGGCGCTCACATCCCCGCTGAACATCACGAACCTCTTCGGCGTTCCGATCGGCATCGTCCAAATCGTCCTCCTAGCGGGCATACTTCTGTGGTTCTTCTATCACCGGGTCCAGGGAGCGGTGGCGGGATTTGCCGGGCGGGTGCCCGTCAGATTTATTGTCCCGGGGCTTATCGTTATTCTCGGGCTTGTCGCAAGCATCATCTCGGCTATTCTCGCAGCGATCGTCCTCGTGGAGATCGTCAACGCGCTTCCCCTTGGCCGGCAAATGAAAATCGATATCACGGTCGTCTCCTGCTTCTCTATCGGCCTCGGCGCCGGGCTGACCCCGCTGGGAGAGCCCCTCACGACCATCGCCATCTCAAAACTCGCCGGTCCGCCTTATAATGCGGGTTTTGGTTTTCTTGTCGGACTTGTAGGTGTCTATATTATCCCTGCCGTTATCATGCTCGGTCTTGCCGGTTACTACCTTGCTTCCCGACACCATGCCGACAACCTTCTTCTCGAGTGTCTTGTGGAACGGGAATCGATCCGGGACGTTGTTGTCCGGGCAGGGAAAGTGTACCTCTTCATCATGGCACTCATCTTCCTCGGGGAGGGGTTCAAACCGCTCATTCTGACGTATGTCGTCTCCATCCCACCCGCAGGCTTGTACTGGATCAACATCGCCTCAGCAGTCCTCGACAATGCGACGCTCGCCGCGGCCGAGATCAGCCCGGTACTTTCCGCAGCCCAGATCAAAGGTGCCCTTATGGGTCTCCTGATCGCGGGCGGGATGCTCATCCCCGGCAACATACCGAACATTATTGCGGCAGGGAGGCTCGGGATTACCAGCCCGGAATGGGCACGGACCGGAATCCCCATCGGCCTGATCCTGATGGCAGGTTTCTTTGCACTCATTTTTATCCCGGGATTCCTGAGGCTCTGAAAAGGTCCGCGACACCGCGGAAGGGACCCGGGAATGCCGGAAAGCGGCGGGTTGTCCCGTTAGATACAGGAAAGAAAATAACCCTCCGGGGTACATAAGACCAGAAGAAGATGAGATCGTGGCGAAAAAGAAAACTGCCGGTGATGGTACGAAGGGCGATGAACAGGCTTTTCGGCTTCTGGAAGGGCTCAGCGATCCTTCGATCGACGTAAGGCACAAGTCTGTCGAAGCCCTCCGCCTTCTCGGGAAGCCCGCAGTCGTACCGCTGATTGAACTTCTCGCAGGGACAACGGACAACGAACTCCGCTGGTATGCGGCCGTGGCCCTGGGAAAAATAGGCCCCGATGCAGTCGGGCCCCTGATCGGCGCCATGGAGGAACACCGGGACAAGGATTTCCGCCGGTACGCTGCTGCTGCCCTCGGGTCCGTGGGGGCCCCGGCCGTCGATGATCTTATCGGGGCCCTCGGGAGCGGGGATCCCGAGATGCGGGGTTTTGTCTCGCTCGCGCTCTGCCGGATCGGGGAGCCGGCGGTTGAACCCCTGACCCGGAGGCTCGGCGATGCGAACCCGGTCCTCCGGAGCTGCGCATCGCTCACGCTCTGGCAGATGGGCGAGAAAGGGCTGCCCGCGCTGGTAGAAAACGTCCGGAAGAGGCAGGAATAACCTGCGGGAGCAGGCCCCCTGACCCTCCGCATTGATTAAGAGTCCCTGCAATTCGAATGTACGGCCATGCTCCGCGGTCTGAATGGTCAAAGACCATGAGGAGGAGAAGAGCCATCAGGCTCTTCGCGGGCCGACCGTCCCGATGGGCTATGAGGTCCGGAAGAACTCATCAGAGTTCTTCAAAGGCGAGGGATCGAAAGACCCCGGGCACCCGCGTTGTGGTCGTTACCGGATATGATCGCTCCCTGGTTTTCCGGAATGCAAAAAATATCATAATACGGTGTTTTGCGAATTTCATGGTAATAATTAGCATTCCTGTCGCGTCAGCGACGATGTGAAGCCGGCTCCAAACCCAATGAATAAATCTCCACCCTGCGAAATCCTACCAATATGCTCCAGCGCTCGCCCCTTATGGAGGCCTACGAGAAATCGCTGATGGACGGTCTTTTTTCCGCCATCGCTATCGCACAGGCAGCGCGGGCAAAAGGGCGCGATCCCTCAACGGAAGTCGAGATACCGATAGCAAGCGACCTTGCAGACCGGGTCGAGGCGCTCCTCGGGATCAAAGGCGTAGCGGAGAGGATCCGCGAGCTCGAGCAGCAGATGTCGCGGGAAGAAGTGGCCCTCCGTATCGGTGACGATTTTGTCGCGAGGCGGTTCGGGGAGAAGAACACCGATGAGATCCTCGACCACGCTATCCGGACCGCGATGGCCCTTCTCACCGAAGGAGTCGTAGCCGCTCCGACCGAAGGCATCGCCAAGATCGGTCTCGGTAAAAATGATGACGGGACCCAGTATCTCATGATCTTTTACGCGGGGCCGATCCGGAGCGCGGGCGGGACCGCACAGGCGCTCTCGGTGCTTGTAGGTGACTACGTGCGCCAGAAGCTGGGCATCAACCGCTACATCCCGAGGCAGGAAGAAGTCGAGCGGTACATCGAGGAGATCCGGCAGTACAATTCGATCATGAACCTCCAGTACCTCCCGAGCGAGGCCGAGATCCGGCTCATCATCGAGAATTGCCCGGTCTGCATCGACGGGGAAGCCACGGAACAGGAAGAGGTCTCGGGGCACCGGAACCTCGAACGGGTCGAGACGAACGTGGTGCGGGGCGGCATGGCCCTCGTCATCGGGGAAGGTATCGCCGGCAAGGCGAGAAAACTCAAGAGCCGGGTCGAGAAGATGAAAATGGAGGGATGGGACTGGCTCGACAGGCTCATCGCCGGAGCAGCGAAAAGCGGGGATGATGAAAAGACCGGCGGCATAAAACCCCTCGACAAATATCTCCGGGACCTCATAGGGGGCCGCCCCGTCTTCTCATACCCCATGAGGAAGGGGGGTTTCAGGCTCAGGTACGGCAGGTCACGGAATACTGGTTTTGCAGCGGCCGGGATGCACCCGGCGACCCTCTACGCGCTCGGGGAATTCCTTGCCACCGGCACCCAGATGAAGACCGAACGGCCCGGGAAGGCGTGCGGAGTGGTTCCGGTGGATTCGATCGAAGGACCCACAGTGCGCCTGAAAAACGGCAGCGTGCTGAGGATCGATGACGAGGAGACCGCAAAAAAACTCTCTGCTTCGGTCGACAAGATACTCGATGTGGGAGAAATCCTCATCTCATTCGGCGAGTTCCTCGAGAACAACCACCCGCTCGTCCCTTGCGGGTACTGCGATGAGTGGTGGCGGCTCGACGCCGGGCCAGGGGCCAGGGTACCGGAAACTGAAGCCGAGGCCATCGCCTTTGCGCAGGCAGGTGGCTTCCTCCACCCGGCGTATACCTGGTTCTGGGATGATATTACCACCGGTCAGATACAGGATCTCTCGGCGTTCATTGCTGAAAAAGGAAGTATCGTGGACGACTGCCTTGTCATGCCGGTCGGCCCTGCCCCGAAAACGGCGCTCGAAAACCTCCTCATCCCTCACGATGTCAGCGACGGCCTCATCCGGATATCGAGGTGGCGGGCGTTTGCGGCAGGACTCGGCCTGGACGAATCTCTCAGGAGGCGGGATTCATGGGCGGGTGTTCTTCCAGAAAAGCCTCTCGACCTGGCGATACACCTCTCCGGGATGGCCATGCGATCGCGGTCCGGGACCCGGATTGGCGGCCGGATGGGAAGGCCGGGAAAATCCAAGCCGAGAAAGATGAACCCTCCCCCCCATGTCCTCTTTCCCCTTGGGGATACCGGCGGGGCCCGGCGCTCGTTCCAGTCTGCCTCTTCCCATACTGCAGAAACAGATGCAGACGACACCGGGATCGATTTCCAGAAAGAGGGGGGGATCATCGAGATCGAAGTAGGGCGCCGGAAATGCTCGGTATGCGGCGAGATCAATTACC
>Ga0187777_10001776_pt1 | contig 13876 bp, 10 predicted proteins | sample 1015_Q2_SP5_10_M_FD_132416 | JGI IMG/M metagenome (GOLD analysis project Ga0187777, IMG submission 132416) | Tropical peat soil microbial communities from peatlands in Department of Meta, Colombia - 1015_Q2_SP5_10_MG | ecosystem: Environmental > Terrestrial > Soil > Wetlands > Peat | place...
CCTCTCCTAAAAAAATCAAAACCATTCCAATTAAGACACCCGAGAACTGGGGTTTCGCAAAGACCACCAATAAAAAGGCTCCGATGTAAAGCGGAATCCTTCTGGCCTTCCTCTGCCAAGCTACCCTCTTGTTGTCCATAATATCCTCTCTTCCTGAATAAGTCCGATGAGGAAAAACCTTATCGGTTGGAGATTACGACGAAATCATCTCCTCCCACCCCACGCTGCACAATCACTTGGACCTCCGGACTGCCTTCTATCCGTTGAAATTTCGAGAAATCTCTGGATCTAAGCAGACAGAAAACTTTTTCCGGAGACCTCAAGAAACCCACGAGGTCCTCTTTCTCATTCAATACCGGGATGGGAACGATTCCGGTGTAAAAATTAAAAGGCGCTGGTTCAAAATCTCCATAGATGGCCAATTTCTCGCCGGGTTGAATTCGCGAAGTGATCTCCTGACAAATGAAACGTGCTGATTTGTATGAGTTTGCAATGGGAAACGCGACCCTTTGCGCATAGAAGAACCCTCCGGCCATTAACCCAAAAATAACAAAAAAAACGATCCCATGACGTTTGGACCGATACGAAAAAAAGAGTGCAAGACTTCCACCAACCAACAGAAAAGCTGGGGCAACGCTGTAAGAAAAGTAGGCTGGGAACCATGTCCAAACCACCCATGGGCAGGCAAGACCTGCCAGGAGGATCAATATCGCTAAGCCATACAGCGGAATAGAGATCCACTCACGCCTGAAACGCTCCATCGATGTAGAAATCGCATCCTCCCAGAACTTCCCTATCATCAGGGAGGCAGCCGGATAGAGAGGCAAAAGGTACAGGTTCCTCTTCCCTTTGGAAATAGAAAAAAACAGAAAAATGACAACAAACCATACAAAGGCGAAAAGGAACTCCTTTCTTTTTCCTATGGTTTCCTTGAAAAAGCCATAAACAATCGCTCCCGGCAGAAAGATGAACCAAGGTAGAAATTCAAGAGGAAAGTTGTAGAGATAGTAATAGAAGGGGCGCACATGGGTCCACCCTTTTGCATACGCATCCATGGTGTGTTTGAAAAGGGTTTCTCGAAGATAAACGTTCCCTCCCCTGGAGACAGCAGGAAGATACCAGGCGAGCACAACAATCATGAAGAGAAGCATCCCCGGGAGGAGTTTCATCCGCCTGATTCCTCGCCAGAAGAGAAGCATTTCCGGGAGGAGCTTCATCCGACTGATTCCTCTCCAGTCCTTTTGAACGGCCAGATAGATTAGACTGACTAAGAGAGGGAGGATAAAACCGACCGGTCCCTTGGCTAATGTCGCTAATGCCATACCGATATAAAAGCCGTATATAGAAAGACCCTTCAGGCTCCTCGGACGAATATTTTCCTCTCGACTGTATTCGTGCCATTGGAGAAAACAGAAAAACGATGCGGTCGTAAAGAAAGTGAGTGTCGCATCAATATTGCCTCGCGTGGAAAGATAGGCAAATTCAAAAACGGTCGCCAGAACGAGCCCCGAGAGGAACCCCGTGCGTGAGGAGTAGAGTTTCTTTCCAATGAAGAAAGTGAGCAGCACGGTCAAGGTCCCGAAGAGGGCAGAAGGAAACCTCACTGAAAAAGGGGAGAACCCTTGCCAGAGGAAGGAGGAGACGGCAATGGCCCAGAAAAAAAGCGGAGGTTTATCGGTGTAGAGATGGCCGTTGCGGTGCATGAGGATCCAATCTCCCCGATTCACCATCTCTTTTGAAACCTCAGCGTACCGGGGTTCATCAGGGCTCCAGAGATCCCATTGACCCAGGTTGATGAAATAAATGACGAAGCAGAGTCCCAGGAGTAGGACCACCTGGCTCCATGGCTGAGCGGCAATTTTCGAAAACCGCTGGTCCATTCTGTTTATGCCAGCCTTTCTGTCACGACCCCTTGGGGGGAAACGTAAACCAAACCTCTCCGCCTGCTTTCATCTATCAATCCTCCAAGAAAGGCCCTCTCATCTTTTACGATGGGATTGAGGCAGAGATATTCTCTAAAAAATCTGAAACGATCGACCTTCGTCATGACTCTGGGGGTAGAGGTATTGAGTTGGAGAAAATTCCTGAATAATTTTTTCTGGTTCACTTTTTTGTTCAATTCGATATCCTCAAAATCGAGGAGATGAAAATCCCATGCCTCTCCTTTCTCCGAGACGAGGATATTACAGGTTTTCATATCTTTGTGGTATACGCTCATTCTATGAAGACCGCCAAGCCAGCGGGCAAAGGCCTTAACAAAAAACCTTTTCCTCTTTAAGCCTTCAAACCCCTTCAAAACATATCGATCCATCTCTAAATCGCTGGCTGGTGCCTCCATGAACAGAAAACTCTCTTTCAATCCCGTCAAGTCTTTCCTTTCGACAAGAGCCAGAGGCTTTAGAGTCGGAATACCTCTGGCCCGCAGGCCATTCGCCGCAACCCAGGCCTTGAGCCCTTTTGAACGACGAAAATATTCCTTCACCCGCCCCCAGAAGTAAGGATAGCAGAATTGTTTTAAGCTTATCCGTTTTCCTTCGTCCTCTAAGATAGAAACGTTCACCTCCGGAGAGTTTTTGACGAGGCAGGAGGGCCTCCCTTTCACCAGATCCCGGTGCTCATCCAACATTTTTTTTAGACGATCCAGAGAGAAATCCCGTCGGTGAAAATAACGGAGCCCTCTCTCCTTTTGCACCACAAACTCGCCGCTTTCCTTCAGACAGCGTTTCGTTCTGCTTCGCCACTGCCTCCTGAGAAGGCGATCCATGGCGGGATAAATCCTCCCGAATAAAATCTCTCTTTTCTTGTTCCCGTCCGAGATCCCTTCGAAATATCGATCCAGGAATTGAAGTTGTTCGGTTTCTCCCCACATACTCCTTAAGGAATGAAAGAGGTGTGCAAGATTCCATAGCCTTTGGTTCTGGGAAAGGGTTCCGACAATTTTCGTCCGATGTAAATCCGTAAGAAACAAGGAGTCGCCATCCCACAGAAAGTTCCCTCCGTGAAGGTCTTGATGAAATAATCCCGCGTCTTGAAACGAGCTAACGGTCATTGCCAATTCCATAATCGAACGAGGTTCTTTCGCTTTTGTGACCTCATCGATGAATGAAACTCCCGTCCCAGTCGCCTTCGAGAAGTAATAGCTTTCCCTGACCAAGCCCCTCTGGATCCTCTCGACCCAGCCCAGGGGTTTAGGGACCTTAAGCTTCTTCCTTTCTAATTGGGAAGCAATGAGAAATTCCTTTTGCCCTTTCGAAGGTAGAAGAAGATATTTCACATATTCTGCCCAACCCTTCGCCTTATCTCTTTTCAGAAAAACCCTCATACCGTTCGGAAGGCGGAAGATAGCCGCCCACCTCCACGTGGACTCCTTGACCATTTCCCCTCTCATCTCGCGAACGGAAGAGATTGGATCGCCAAAAAAATCGACGGGAAGGCTATCTAACACCTCGCCTCTCACCCAGCCCCTGATTTCACCTTTCGATACTCGTTCAAAAATCGAAGTTTGCATTTTCAAGAACGTACTACCTAACCGATGTTACTTAGAAAATAGCTTTCGCAAATCCCTCCCCACCTCCCTTTACAAAAGGGAGGAGTAACTTTCCCCTTTACTTCCGTTTCCCCAGCCTGATCATCTCCTGATAGAATTCTTCAACGGCCTCCGCCTGCCGATCTAACCGAAACTCTTCATGTGCCCTCTGATACGCTGCCTTTCCCAACGCCTCTCTCGTTTCGGGATGACGAAGCAATCGAAGCGCGGCATCGGCCAAGCCTTCCGAGGTATCGTTCACGACCAAACCTGAAACGCCATCCATCACCAGTTCCGGAGCATCCCCCGGTTGGCCACGATGACTGGTTTTCCCATGGCCATAGCCTCTCTCAGGGCTCTGGCTGTTCCGTCGGAGCCAGCCATCAAAAAGACGAAGATATCCATGCAGGCTAAGGTGTCGAGATAGTCCTCTGTCCGGTATCCCCCGAGAACGACCCATTTTTCGACGCCGAGTTGTTTCATGGGCTGGATGACGCTTTGCTCCATCTGACTCGACCGGCCAACCAGGAGAACTTTCACGTTTGGAAATTCCCCCGCAATCTTTTTCACCGCCTCCAAGAAGACCGCCGTCCTTCTGTATTTTTGAAATCGAGCGATCATTCCGATCACGATATCCTTTGGCCCAATTCCCAGGAGATTCTTCATCTCTCTAAATTGCTTCTTTGGGTCATACCGGCTGAGATCCAAGGCAGGCGAGATCTTCCAGACCCTTTCAAGAGGGAGGCCGAAATGTTCGGCATCCTCTCTCCTCGCCCTCTCGGAAAAGGTGATCATGCCGTCCGTCAACTGGGAGATGAGAAAGCGATTCCCCCAACCGGGCGTCAAAGGATCTCGCTTATGGTCCGTCCGAATAACGATCACAGGAAAACCTGACCTTCTCGCAGCGATTCCGCCTAAGAGATGGCCATGAGAATGGTGGACATTGAGAATGTTAAACTTTTCCTGACGAAGATATCTGGTGAGGTCTGAGATATCACGAAGATGCGTTGGCAGAAAAGAGGGACGAAAAAACTTTAGCGAATGGTCCAGCCGAAATTGGTCCGTGGTCTTCACGCCTGACCGGAGGACCCTTTTCTCGATACTATCTTCTACAGGAAGAGGTGGTTTTCGGTAAGCGAAGGTGACATCGTGCCCTCGCCTCTCCAATTCCTTACAGAGGGCCAGGGTTGGATCAGCAGGGCCTGTCCACTTCCAGTTGCTGAAAAGATGGAGGATCTTCATTCGATTGAGTGCCCATCCAAGAGTTCAAGATGTCAAAGGCCTGGAACTAAAGGAAGAAATTATCATTCTCAATTTTTTCAAGGTGGTGGACGTCTTCTCCGGAATGAATGAACTCTTCTAACCACCAGTTGGTGCGATTATAAAAACATCCAACATCTTTACATTCCTCTTTGGCATCGAAGGTCCGGATCGACTCGGTGGCCCGTTCGAGGGTTTCCCTGAATTTCGCTTCCGAGAGGTACCCATCCGGCATTCCAACCCTTGCCTCCTCCACGCCTCGAAACGCAGGACAGTGAAAGATTCCGAAGGGTGTGACCACGGTCCGGAAGAATTGCATATGGCATCTGGCCGGTTGTTTCTTGATCTGGTCGGACTCACGATTCAGCATGGCTTTCAGGTTGGAGCTTTCAAGAATCTTCACGTGATCTCCTGCCGCATGCCTCGCTTCCTTAAGGTGGATCTTGATTTGATCGATAATTTCTTCTTCCTTCGTTTTCCCGACGTCCTTCAGCAACGTCTCCCTCTGAGACTCATTCCAGCGGACCAGACAGGGTTTGAACGAAACATAATCAAATGAGAATTCCCTCGCCAACTCTACCGATCTTGTCATCTCATCCAGATTGGCACGGAGCCTCTTTCCGTTAACCTCCACACCTTCCCAGACGACCACAAACGAATACCCGAGTGAAACCAGAGGATTCTTCTTTTTCACCTTCCTTGCTTTTTCCAATATCCCCTTGAGTGTTACCCGCGTTCTGGGCACATGCAGCGCCTTGAACACTTCCTCGCCTGCTGCATCCACGGAAATCCTGACCCAATCTTTCTCCTTGAGCTCTTGGACGACTGCTTCGATTCTTTCGAGCTGCGAACCATTGGTCACGATCCCAACCTGTAATCCCTTGCCTTTGATATAACGGACGATCTCTCCGAAATCTTTATGAAGCGTCGGTTCTCCCCCTCCGATCAAAATGACCGAGAGAAGGCCATAGGAATGGAGCGTGCGGATCGTCTTCTTGACTTGCTCTAATGCCAGGGTTTTCCCGGCGTTGATCAGCCTCGAATCGACACAAAAATGGCATGAGAAATTGCAGGCAGAGGTCAAGTCCAAATTGATAGAGATCGGGCTGAAAATCGGCAGCCCTCGACCCGAGGCTTGGATCTTGGAATCTCTCTGCCATTCAATATAGGCTTTCAGCCTTTGAAGGGTAGCATCCTGTCTCAATTTGGAGCTAAAGTCATGCTCCTTCTCTCTTAGCTTTTCCATGATGCTCTCTTTTCAAATTCACCAAAACCGTCATCCACCGCTTTCAGCAGCGACATATTATGGAGAATATGCGCGGTCCCGATGAGAGGCTCGGTCCCTTTTTCAATGGCCTCCATAAAATTCTTGACGGAGAGCTCAAGGGGGTCCGTAATTTTCACTTTCTTATTTCCATAATGAAAGTAGATTTCATAATTTTTTAAATCCAAACCTCGAGAAACGACCCTGTTGTTGAATCCGTAGGAAAGTTCACGGGGTTGCGTCTTCTGGTGTACTAACCTTATTAACACATCACAGGCACGCGTTCCAAACAAATAGGTAAATCGGATGCTTACTTCCTCTTCCCTATCCGATTCAAAATTCAAGCCTTCTATCTTTCCGGATCCTAATCGACAGTAGAGAATGCTGAGGGGATGAGGCACAGACTCAGGGATCATCACTCTTCCTGGCGAAAAAGGTGACATCCGCATCGAAAAACGATTGGTTTCAGCAATCCTGACCTCTCCGCAGATTCTTTCGTAATCATCAGCGGAGAAGGGCCATTGAGAATTCATGGCAATGGTTATCTTCTTCTCTCGGGCCTTGTCGATAACGTCTTCAGCCCTTTCTTGAATATACGTGGGATCGCCCCAGAGGAACGGTTTTTCGCAGAAAATATGAAGTCCGGAATCCACACATTTTAATAGATATTCATAATGGGTTGAAGAAGGGGAAGCAATGACTACGACATCAGGCTTTTCGTCCCTCACCATTTCCTCGAAGGTGGTATAAGGATGGGCTTCTATTCCATATTTCTTTAAAGCGGAAGAGGCTCGAAAACTTGTTTTCTCCGTCGTCCCCAGCACAGAGGTGACTCTTGCCCCGAGCTTGTGGAAATACTTTCCAATATACTCGCCGATGCCGTTTCTCGCTCTGCCCGCCCCTATAATGGATACGCTCAGTGGAATCAAAAGACCTCATATCTCCTTTGTTTTGCTGAAAAATACTTGTATTTTAACACAGGTATTAGCAGCCTCATAATAATAAAGACATTGATTTGTAAAATCCTTCCTAACCCCCCTGCCTACCGGCAGGCCCTGAACCTAAGATGGTACAGGGCGGGCACTTCGGCAAAGGCGGAGGGGAATCGCGCCTCCCTCTATTCCCGCCTTAGGTTAAGGGGGGATGAAAGGGGGTGATTGGTAATCAGAACCACATCATCGTTTCTCACCCGGCGACGTGCGATCAATTGAACCTTCGGCTCCCCTCCCCCGCCGAATAATTGAGAATACTCACTGAATTCAAGGATACAAAAGACTCTTTCTGAAGATTGCATAAAATCCAGAAACGCCCCTCTATCGAAAAATCTTGTAATGGGCACAACCCCCGTGTAATAAATGTAGGGATCGCTTCCAAGCCCTCCGTAGATCACTAATTTGTCGCCCGGCCGAATCCGCGAGGTCACTTCCTCGGAAATGAACCGGGCCGACATTTGCGCGTTGGCGACGGGGAAGACAACCGCCCACGCATAAAAATATCCGGCCACCATCATTCCCGCGAGGAGAAACAGGACGGTCCTATAATTTTTTAGGCGAAGGAATACCAGCATGGCCAAGCTGCACCCTACCAAGAGGACGGCAACAGGAAAACTATAAGACAGGTAAAGCGGCAATTTTATCGAGACCACCCATGGACCCGCAACCCCGGCAACCAATCCAATCCCGATCAAACCGTAGAGAGGAAACATAATCCATCCTCGCTTGAATGAATCCAGCGGGCCCGAGATGAAGTCGCTTAAGAATTTCCCGACCATAAGAGACGCAGCCGGTAAAAGAGGCAAGAGGTAAAGGGCTCTTTTTGATCTGGAGAGGGAAAAAAATACGAAGATGACAAGACACCACACGGAAAGAAAGAGAAACTCTTTTCGCTTCCCGGTCATCGTCCTGGAACAGCCGTAAACAATGGCCGCCGGCAAACAGAAAACCCAGGGCATAAAACTCATCGGAAAGCTGTACAGATAGTAATAGACCGGGTGGGGATGGGTCCATCCCGTTGAATAAGCCTCCGTAGTATGCTTGAAAAGATTCCTCAGGACATACTGCCACCCTCCCAAAAAGCCCGCGGGAAGAAACCACGCAAAGACAATAACCAGAAACAAAAAGATCCCTGGAAGCAGCTTCATCCGTTTCATCTCTACGTATTTTTTTTGACTGAGAAGAAAGAGGAGACTCCCAAAAAGCGGAAAGACCAATCCAATCGGTCCCTTAGCCAAGGTAGCAAAGGCCATACTGATATAAAAACCAAAGATGAGAAGGTGCCGGATTGTCTTGCTGTAACGGACTCCTTCTTCCCTGCCCTCTTGATGCCAGAGAAAGAAACAAATAAACGAAGCGGTCGTAAAAAAGGTGAGTGTCACGTCAATGTTGGCGCGGGTGGAGAGATAGACGAAATGAAGGCTTGTGGCCAGGATGAGTCCGGAGAAGAACCCCGTTCGGGAAGAATAAAGCCTTTTCCCCAGAAAGAAAGTGAGAAGGACGGTGAGTGTCCCAAAGAGGGCGGAGGGAAACCTCACGGAAAAGGAGGAGAATCCTTTCCACAAGTAGGAAGAGAGAGCGATCAGCCAAAAGAAAAGGGGAGGCTTGTCGCCGTAGACGCCCCCGTTGAGATGCATGATGATCCAATCGCCTCGGTCCAGCATCTCCCTGGCAATTTGTGCATAACGGGGCTCATCCGGATTCCATAGATCCCATCGACCCAGATTAAGAAAGTAAAGAATGAAACAGATTCCGATAAGAAGAAAAATGTGAACCCATTTGGAAGAAGTGTTGACGAAAAAAGGGCGTCTCGTGGGATGACGGTCCTTTCTTTATTTTATACATGGCGACATAAATCAAGGAAGTCATTCCTGCGAAACCTGCCCCGGACACGATCCGGGAGCAAGAATCCAGGAAAACACTGGATTCCGGGTCAAGCCCGGAATGACAAACTAAACAGGACTTATCTCGTCACGTTATGATAAGTTAATTAGATTCTTTCTTCAATCTCATAATGGATATGGCGACTCTTCATCCATTTCACCGCGAGAAGATCGATGAAGGCGCGCCACATCCGGTTCCAAGTGGTATACTTCGAAACGCCAAACTTCCTCGGATGGTGGGCAATGGGTATCTCAATCACCCGGTAGCCCTCCATCTTCACTAGGGTGGGGATAAAGCGGTGCATCCCCTTGTAAAGCTTGATCTCCTGAAGACATTCCCTTTTATAAGCCCGGAAGGTGCAACCGCTATCCTGGATCTCCTCTCCGCTCAAGCGGTTCCTGATTCGATTCGCAATCCTTGACGTGATCCGCTTGACCCAGGAATCTTCCCTCTTCTGACGCCATCCCGTGACCATGTCGTACTCTTTGAGATAGTCCAGCATCTTGGGAATATCCTTGGGGTCATTCTGAAGGTCTGCATCGATGGTGATGACAATTCCCCCTCGGGCCTCCTTGATCCCCGCTGCCCCCGCCGCCGTCTCGCCGCAGTTCTTCTTAAAACCGAGGATACGTATCTGGGGATATTCCAGAGCCATCTTCTTAAGGAGATGACGGCTCTGATCTTTGCTGCCGTCATCAACGAAGATCATCTCGAAGGTTTTCTCCAGAGGCTTCAGTACATCGGCAATTTGAGGAACGAGAACCGGGAGATTCTCCTCCTCATTATAGACGGGCACGACCACAGAAATATCAATCGAACGGTCCTCTCTCGCGGGATGATTCATACTCCACCCCTAATTTTTTTGATCAAAGAATTCCCTGATGCTCGCGCAGACGAAATCTACTTTCTCTTTTTCAAGCTCCGGGTAGATGGGGAGGGAAAGAATCTTTTGCACGGTGACTTCGGTCACCTCCAGTTTGGGCTGCTGGCCGAGAGCATTCCGGACAGCGGGCTGTTGATGGTTGGGAATGGGATAATGAATTCCAGACTGAACCCCCTTCTCCTTTAAGAAATCCGCCAGCTTTTCTCGCTGATCAGTCTGGATCACATAAAGGTGATAGACCGCCTCGGCCCAATCCTTTGCACGAGGAGTCACGACGGGAGTTCCCTTTAATCCCTCGTTGTACCATCCCGCGATGCGCCGTCTTGATTCATTAAACCAGTCCAGCCTTTTAAGTTGGAGACGACCCACCGCACCCTGGATTTCATTAAACCTCAAATTATATCCCACTAATTCATGCTCATATTTTTCTTTTCGGCCGTGATCCCTCAGCATCCGGCAGGTTTTGGCCATCTCATCATCCGAGGTGACAAGGATTCCGCCATCCCCAAAAACCGTCAGGTTCTTCGAAGGATAGAAGGAAAAGCACCCGCCAATTCCCATCGATCCTACCCTGGCTCCCTGAAATCGGGCGCCGTGAGCCTGACAGCAGTCTTCCAGAATGAAAAGCCCGTAGCGTTTTGCCAAATCGCGAAGGGAATCCATCTGGGCAGGGTGGCCGTAAAGATGGACGGGGATCATCCCTCTGATCTGCTTGACCCCCCGTATCCGGCTCTTTTTTCTTAAAACGGATTCGATATGCTTTGGGTCTACTGTATAGGTATCATCAATATCGATAAAAATCGGTCTGGCTCCCACATGAAACACGGGCTCAATGGTCGGAAAAGCCGTGAGAGAAGGAACCAGGATCCCGTCACCTTTCCCCACTCCCAAGGCCTTAAGACAGAGGAAGATGGCCGAAGTCCCCGAGGAGGTGAGGACGGCGTGCTTCACCCCGATGAACTGGGCAAACTCTTTTTCAAAATCTTTGCACTGGTTCCCCAGAATATATTGCCCCGAATCGATCACGTCTAACACGCGATCTTTCATTTCTTTATCCACATAAGGTTTAGAAAGAGGCACCTTCATGTTAACTCCTTTCCCCGAACGCCGTTTTTCCCCCACTTCATCTCCACCCTCTTCCCGCTCTGAGAGGATCGGTAGCAGGCCTCAACGATTTTTAACGCCTCAAACCCAGCCTGCCCGTCCGCCAAGGGCTTGGACCGGTTTTTGATCGAATCAAGAAAAGCTTTCAGTTCTGTCGTCAGGGGTTCTTCTGGTGGAATAAGAACGTTTTGGACCTCTCCTTCCAGAGCAACACATTTTTCCCCCTGTCTCTCATGCCGGTTCTCGCAGAAGAAAAGGGAATTTTTTTGGAAGTCGCAATAGAGGCTCGCTCGATCCCCGACGATGGCAATATCTCTTTTCTTCTCGGGCGGCATATAACCCGCCTCGATAAAAATCATCTTCCCACGGTAATCCAGAACGGAAACGGAGGTATCGTCCAGATGGAAGTTGAGGTAATTCTTGACAACAGCCGTGACGGCCCGTGGGGGCTCACCAAACAGGTAATTGAAAAGGTCGAAATAATGGATCGCATCCGTTTGCGTCACACCGACATCCGTCCTGGGTCTCTTGAAGCCCATGAAATGGCCGTAGCCGTACTGGACTTTCCCCAGCCGGCCCTCCCCGATGAGACTCTTGATCTTTGAGGAGGCAGGATGGTACCGGTACACATGGCCCACCTGAAGAATCACGCCTTTCTTTTTCGCCAGCGCGATCATCTCCTTCGCTTCCTGAGAGGTGAAAGCGATCGGTTTTTCTACGAAGACGTCTTTCTTCCTATCGAAACATTCTCTGCAGATGGCCAGATGGCTGTCGGCGGGTGTGACGACGTCTACACCGTCTATTCGATCAAGGAAATCACGATAATCGTTTGAAAGATGATCTTCGGGGATGGAGAATTCACGGCAGGCCTTGAGCTGGGTCGAATCCGAATCGACCACATAAAGTTCGTCCACCAGCTTCGTCAGCGTCTTCAAGTGGTTTTTCCCCCACCTTCCTATCCCGATTAATAAAAGCTTCATAGCCTGACTCCTGTAACCAAACCTATTTGAAATGCCCCCTCACCCCTTCTCTCCCCGGTGGAGTGAGGGGAAAGGTGAGGGGCTGTGACCCTATTTGCTGCACAGCAACAGTACGTTATCGGAAAAGAATCTTGACGCAAGGATAGCCTTATGAATACTGAAACCGTTATCCTTCAGCTCACTCGATATCTCTTGGAGCGAAATCCTTCTCTTGATCGGCTTTGCGCCAAAGAGAGACCCTATCCTGCGGGCCATCTCCTTAAATCTGTTTGGATAATTATAATCGATGATCAACCATTTCTTGGTTATCCTTCTCATCTCTTGAAGCATTCGATATCTTATCTCCACAGGGATATGATAGATAAACCGAATGGAGAAGACGCAGTCGATCGTGTCGTCCTTAAATGCCATGGCTTCGGCATCCAGACGGATATTTGAGAAGGATTCTTCAAAGCCATTCATCCTCTTTCTTGACTCCATCATCATCTCTAAGGAGATATCCCCGCCGATCCATTTATATCCGCTCTTCAAAATCAGATGGCTTAACCTTCCTGTCCCGCAGGGGATGTCAAGGGCAAACCCCTCTCTCCCTGTAAACCGAATCAGCTTTGAGATCACCCTTTTGGTATTCCAATTCCTAAATCTTCCATAGATCCCCTTAAACCTCGTCTTCTCATAGCCCGCCGCATAGGTTTTGTTTTGATAGAGTTGCCTTACATGATACATAACCCACACCTTTTCATTTCAATCTATCCGGCAGACTCATCCTTTTGCTCGTCACGTCTGCCTTTCCCTCATCGGCTTTATTTAACCTCACTCTATTGAGATGTCAATCCTTCCAAAGCTCACCATCATCCGTAATCAAAATCGTAGACCCCGTTAGAAATTTTAGCCGTTGCCAGCCATCATTTCTAATCCAACGGCGTGAACTCGCAACCTGGAGGCTGCGGCTATAGTTTGGGGGCTAACGGTTTGAAATAAGAACATACTTCCAATTGGCCACTACCACCTGTTCAAGAGGGCAAAACTCAACTCCTGTTTCTTTTTTAAGGTGGTCGAGTGCCCCCGGATAAATCACAACAAACACCCGTCGAGGGGAGTTGAAAATCTCAAAAAACCGTTCTTTGCTTTGAATGCTCTCGATGTAAGGCTTGCTGGTATAGTAAAGCAACCCGTTCGACTTGAGGGAATAGGTCTTGAGTTGATCCTCCGGCTCCATCCTTTTTAGAATTCTCTCCGAAAATGCTCTGGCTGACTTCTGCGGATCGAACCTGGGCAGAAGAAAACTGACATGGAGGTGGAAAAGAATGAAGGCAATCATGAGGCTGATGAACGAGGCCCATCCCTTTCTCTTAATAAAAAACAACAGAGAGAAAAGGGAACCGGCCAATAAATAAAAAAGGATGGAGACGACGGTCGAGGTCCAGTCCGTCAGAGCCGGATAGAACCTTTGCGGAATGTTTAACAGGAACAGAACAGAACCGGCAAAGAATAGGAAAACCAAAAAGAAAAGCCCTATCAGGAATCCTTTTTTCCCGTCTTCTGACTCAAACCCGCGATCCCATACAGTGCCAACCATCAGGGCGGCCGCCGGATAAAGAGGCAAGAGGTAGTTATCTTTCTTTCCTTTCGACAGGGTGAAAAAAAGGAAGATAAAAATGAACCAGATCGAGAGAAATAGGAATTCCTTCCTTTTACCAAACTTTATACGTAATCCTAGAATGAATGCGGTCGGCAGGAAGACGATCCACGGAAAAAATTCTGCCGGAAACCGGATAAAATAGAAATAGAACGGTTCTTCATGAAAATGTCTTCCTCCCTCTACATACGTCCCGAGCGCCTGTTTAAAAAGGATCCAGCGGATATAATCCTTTCCGCCAATCCAACAGGCGGGTATCCACCAGATCAGGACAACGACTACGGAAAGAAGAAACCCCAGCAGAAGGTCACGGCACCAAAACTTCTTCAGGTTCTTTTGAAGAC
>Ga0187777_10001777_pt1 | contig 13866 bp, 10 predicted proteins | sample 1015_Q2_SP5_10_M_FD_132416 | JGI IMG/M metagenome (GOLD analysis project Ga0187777, IMG submission 132416) | Tropical peat soil microbial communities from peatlands in Department of Meta, Colombia - 1015_Q2_SP5_10_MG | ecosystem: Environmental > Terrestrial > Soil > Wetlands > Peat | place...
CTTCTGCCGCAATTCCCGTTCGGCACCGATTTCACCGCGGTGGAGCAACGTCTGATCCCCGCGCTGGAGACCCTGAAGGAGGCCAGTCCCGCCGCCCTCGCACGAATTGCGCTTGCGGGCCTCGGTGGTGGCGCGAATGACGAGTTGGAGCGGCTGGGCCTCGACCGCCCGGCCTCCGCCTCGGATTTTGTCTATCGCGCACTCGTCAGAGGCGCTTTGAAGTCCTGATATCCGGGTGTGGAAATCACCCCACCGTGATGTCGGTCTGCGCCATTTATGCCGGCGTGATGGTGCATCGGATCGGCAGGCGGTTTAGTGTTTCGCCCGATCCGGAGAGGGAACCGACAGCATGAGACGATTCATATTGATGGTGGCAGGCGTGGCGGCGGCGTTGGGTGTGACGGCGGCCGTGGCTGCTCATTCCACGCCCGCATATGTGACGGCCGCGATAAACGACGCAGCGCGGCCGGACGACGACAAAAAGCTCGATGAAGAGCGTTTGCCCGCCGCGATGCTGGAGTTCGCCGGCATCAGACCCGGGATGAAGGTCATGGATCTGATCCCGGGCAAGGGATACTTCACGCGCCTGTTCGCCAAAGCGGTCGGCGATAAGGGTTACGTCTATTCGTACCAGCCCGCCGAATTCGACGCTTTCTACAAGGGCAAGCCCGCGCCGATCAAAGCGATCGCGAAGGAGTACAACAATGTCTCGGCGATCGATGCGCCGATCAACGGGCTCGCCGCGCCGGAACTGCTCGATGTCGTGTGGACGTCGCAGAACTATCACGATCTGCACGACAGTTTCGCCAAACCGGCCGACCTGGCGATCATCAACAAGCAGATCTTCGCTGCGCTGAAGCCCGGCGGACTCTACGTGATCCTCGACCACGCGGCCGCGCCTGGATCCGGCTTGCGCGATACGGAAACGCTGCACCGCATCGACGAGGCCGCGGTGAAGCAGGAAGTGCTTGCGGCGGGTTTCAAGCTGGTTGGCGAGAGCAATGTGTTGCGCAATCCCAACGATCCGCACGACAAGCTCGTCTTCGACCCTTCGATCCGCCATCACACGGACCAGTTCATTCTGAAATTCATGAAGCCGCGCCATTGAGGTCGGTGTGAAGCGCGCCGCGTTGTTTGTCGTTTGCCTGGCAGCCGGTGCGCTTCCGCCTCTTGCGGCCTTCTCCGCGCCGTCGCGGATTCATGGCACCATGAAGGCGTTCGACGGGCAGGTCATGACTCTCAAGGACGACAACGGACAAACCGTCGCGATCTCGGTGCCGGCCACGGTGCGCGTCCTGCACAGCCGATCCGTGGCGGCGGGCGATCTGAAACCGGGCGACTTCGTCGGAACGCTCGCGCTGAAAGGCGCCGACAACAAGCTGCGGGCCCAGGCCGTGCGGGTGTTCCCGGATGAAATGGACATGAACGGCGAGGGCCAGTATCCGTGGGAGTCCAACCCGGCCCGCATCGTGACCAACGGAAGTGTGACCGCCGTCTCGTCGACGGGCGCGGGCTATATGCTGAGCTTGAGCTTCCACGGCGCGGGATCCGAGGGCGCGGGCGGCTGCACCGGGCGCGCACCGCCGGGTGGATGGGGATGCACGGGCACCGCCGAACTTAGTATCGCGCGCGGCGTGCCGATCATTGCGGTCACCGCCGGCGATACGGCTCTGTTGCTGCCCGGCGCGATCGTCTCCGTCTTTGCCGAAACGGACGCGACCGGACAGGCGGGCGCGACGAGCATCACCGTCGAACGGGACGGCAAGCCGGTTCAGTAGCGGATCGCGATCTTTCCGAAATGGCCGCCTGCCTGCATCAATTTCAGCGCCTCAGGCACCTCGGAAAATGCGAACGCCCTGTCGACGACGGGTTTCATGCTCCACTTCGCCATGTTCGATGCCATCTGGTCGAACTGCTCGCGGCTGCCGACGGAAATGCCGTGAAGGTGCAGGTTCTTGCTGAACAGGACGGGGATCATCACGGGACTCGAAAATCCGCCCAGGACGCCGATGACGACGATGCTGCCGCCCACCCTCGCAGCGTCGAACGACTGGTTCAAGGTGTTCTCGCCGCCGACTTCGACGACCAGATCGACGCCGCGACCGCCGGTCATCTCGCGCGCCACGCGGCCCCAATCCTCGGACCGCTTGTAGTTGATGGTGAAATCGGCGCCGAGATTCCTGGCGCGTTCGAGCTTTTCATCGCTGCTCGACGTTGCGATCACCTTGGCGCCGCGCGCTTTGGCGAACTGCAGCGCGAAGATCGACACGCCGCCCGTCCCCTGGACGAGAACCGTATCGTTCGGACCGACGGGCGCTTCGATCGCCACGGCGCGCCACGCCGTCAACCCGGCGCAGGGCAGGGCCGCCGCTTCCTCGAACGAGAGATGGGACGGGAATTTGGACACGCCGTCGGCGTCTAGCAGCATTTTCTGCTGCAGCACGCCCGCGAGCGGACCGCCCAGCGGCTTGTTCCGGCTCTCCGCCGTCACCGGGCCGGACATCCAGGACTGGAAGAACAGCGGACAGACCTTGTCGCCCACCGCCAGGCGCGTGACGCCGGCGCCGACGGCCGAAACTACACCCGCGCCGTCGGAAAAAGGGATGAGCGGGAGGGGAAATCCGCCGCCATAGCCGATCACGGTCAGCAAGTCGCGATAGTTGAGGGAGGCGGCCTTCATGTCCACGACGATCTGCCCTGGCCCGGGCACCGGATCGGGCTTGTCGGCGATGTGTAGATTTTCGATGCCATAGGCATTCTGAATTTCCCAAACCTTCATCGCGATGCTCCCCGTGACTGCTTACTGCATCCTGGAATGTGCGATGCGGCAGAACCGAGATCAACCGACGGGTGACGCGGGGGAAGATCGGCGCTTCAACGCTCGCCATTGCGTCGGTCTCGCGATGCCCGTGCTCCGGCTTCCAACGTGCGCTCCGGCCATGCCACCCAAGCAACCGCAATCGTGAGTTGACCGGCCGCGCGCGAAAGTTAGGCTGGCCGCGCGCACCAAAAAGCTGGCGTCATGCCACCGGCACTCGCGAGCAAGGCTGACATCATCAACTTTCTCATTCAGGCGCGCCGATATACATCGTATCTCGAAATCTGCACGCGCCGCACGGGGGGATGCTTCGCCCAGATCGCTTCCGATGGACTAGATCGCCGGCATAGGCTCATGTACCGGTGCCCGTTCCTGTACTCAGACGGATCGAAGATCGACTTCCGCGTTCGCGGCGAAGACTGGCGCGAGCTGCTACGGAAAATCCGGGCGCTCGATCTGAGCTATGACGTCATCCTGGTCGACCCCTGGCATGAATACGAGACTTCGCTGCGCGACCTCGACGCTGCATCGACGCTGTTGAATCCAGGCGGCACGATCGTCGTGCACGATTGCCTTCCGCCGGATGAACGATCGGCGAGCCCCAAACCACATCGCGGCGCCTGGTGCGGCGTGACGTTCATGGCCTATGTCGACTTCGTCAATGAGCGCCGCGACGTTTGCTACCGGACGGTCGACATCGACTATGGCTGCGGCGTGATCCGAAAGACCGACGGGAACGGTTTGTCGAGCGGTTCCGACGTCGAGAAGGATCGGCTGCTTCAGGGCTGGCGGAGACTCCGTCACGATGTGGTCGCGTCATACCGCTATCTCGCCGCCCACAGGCAGACGCTCCTGAACTTGCTGAGCGCCGAAGACTTTATTGCGCTGGAGAGCAAAGAGCGCTCGCCCGTCGGATAACTTCGAGAGACACAGCGAAGTGTTCAGGGCGACGGGTCGTCAGCTTCACGATGTGGAGACGGCAGAACGATGTCGTCGGGCGTCGATGCACCCCGCGACGGCGGCGAGACATCCGGCCATGACGACCCGTTATCGCCTCGTCGCGCCGGTAACGGGTTTCGCAGCGATTCGGCTGGCGCCAGTTCGCGCGCCGCCTGCACCGTGGGACACATGGCGTAGGGGACGTCGCCGCCGATTGAGGAGTCACCGAGCAGCGAGGAGAGACTGGGCGCCTGGAGCGCCGCGTCGAACGCCCGGTCGGCTTCGCCGCAGAATGTCTCGACTTCGCGAACGCTCCGAAGCGAGGAATCGTTGGCCAGTTCCGTCTTGAACGTGTGGTAGGCCGCCTCGCCGGCGCGGCCGCCGCGCGCGATGAAGAATGACTTCAGGCGGGCGTCGGAGTCGATCAATTCCGGTTGGTGGGACAATACAAACTGGTTGTATCGCGCGATTTCGTGGCAGCTGAGGGCGGCCACCATGAGTTCCTGTTGCATCGCCGCCAGGCGCAAGGCGTTCATGTCCGATCTCGACGCGCAATCGGCTGCCAGCGCATTGCCCGACAGCCCGCTCCATGACATGACGCCGATGATTGCCCCACTGATTGCACGTTTCATACGAGCCTCCCTGGCCGCACGTTCAATTGCCTTGCGCCAGTTGGCGCGCCTTGCCGACGCATCGTCCCGACGGTGGTTCCGCCTGATCGAGGTGGGCGACGACTTCGCCGGCGCCTCCGCGGCATCCGACCCAGCGGAATTTCTGTTCGACGTTCGGATCGCCGAGGCCGTCCGTAGCGAACAGAGGTCCGAACCCGTTGGGCGCGACGGAACCCGACAAGCTGGCCGAGCCGTTCACCGGGCACGCGGTCGTGTCGTCGGCGCTATGCAGCAGGCAGAATGAATATTGGACGCTATAGCTGCAGTGATTGCGGAAACCCCAATAGCTGCCGTCGCTGTCGACCTTCAGACAATTGGATGCGACGCGTTCGTCGGCGGGCGTCGGGGGCGCGATCGTCTGGTCCGGAGCCGGCGGCGCAGCGTCGATCAGGTGCACGGTCGACGTCTTGACGGGAACCGTTTCCAGGCTGCCCGTGGCCGACGGCGCCGGCGAAGCGTCCGACAGATGCGTCGTAGAGCCCGCGCGATGATGCGTGGTTGGCGCGCTGGCCGCGGCGCGTCTTGTGCCTCCTTGGGAAGCCGGCGCCGCGGCGCACTCCATCGGAGCCGCATTCACCGGGCTTGCGAGCCCGAGGCGCCGGGCATAGGCCGCGAGTGCCGCCTTGCGCTCCGCAACGCTGAAGGCGTGACCCGGCGCGTACCAAGTCGTGCACGCCGTCTCTCCGAGCGGAGATATCGACACCAGCAACAACCCGTCGGTTCCGTTCGGCGTCAGCGCTTCCGAGTGCCCGTCGGCGAAGTCGAGGGCGAGCCTGGAGCCGACGACGTGAAACACGCCGCTTGCGCGCGGCGAGTCGGTTCCCTGCGTCACCGAGCCGAGGCCGTCTCCGAGGAACGTGAAGGTTACGGTCTGGCTCGTTCCGTCCGCCGCGCGGATCGTGCGAACAAAACCGTCATGCGTTTCAGTCAGCGCGATCGATGACCCGTCGGCGCCGACGAGCGTCGAACCGACGATCGCGCCGAGCAGGTTGCGCGGCGCGTGGCTCGCTGGTTCCGGGCTGCCGGCCGCAGGCGCCGCGTCAGACGGCGCGGGTTTTCCGTCGACGAAGGTCGCCGATATCGAGCTGCCATCCGCGCGCGTGAGCGTGCCTTTGCCGTTGGGCCGGTCGTTGTGCCAGAGCCCCTCATATTTCTGGCCATTCGCCCAAAGCTGCGTTCCGAGGCCTTCCGCCTTGCCGTTCAGCCACGTTCCGTCGTAGCGGTCGCCGTTCGACCATTCGACCGAACCCTGGCCGTCGAGCGCGCCCTGCTTCCAGCTGCCGTCGAACCGGTTTCCTTCCGAGTCGGCAAGACGGCCCCGGCCGTCCGGTCGGCCGGCCACGACGCTCCCGACATAATGTCGACCGTCGCTCCAGCGAATGTCGGCATCGCCGTCCAGCAGAATGCCGTCCCGGAAATTTCCGAGGATCGTCTCGGTGGAGCCGGTGGCGCTCAGGAACCTCGCCGTGCCGCGGCCGCTGGCCAACCCGCCCACGCACGGCCCGTCCCACCGCGCATCCTGGGCTGGGTAGGCAGCGTTGTCGAAAAGCGAGCAGTCGGCGTCGCGGTCATAGTGACGCTGCGGCGCGTCGGCCGCGAGGACGGGGTTCGAAAACGCCATCGCGGCCGTCGAAACGAAAGCGGCCAATAGGAGTCCATGGCGCCGCTTCGCCAGATCCGTGCCGTTCATTCGCTTCGGCCTCTATCTGTTTGCTCCTGAAGCAAACGGCAGCGGCGAGCGACCGGCAAATTAACGTAGCCATCGTTGCAAACGGACTCTTACTGCCCGAGGGCAACTTGTCGGCGATCTCGGACCTTGGGTTGCGCCGCGGCGAACGAGCAACTTGGCCGTAACTGCTGAAACGGCGGCAGCGCATTGAGCGAGATCAACTCCGGCCGACCGGCCCGGCCTATGTTTTAAGGGGGCGGTATGCGCACCGCGCCCGCGCGGCTCGTGCCGCACTTCCATACGCGCAGGGGTCGAGGAGGCGAAGTCATGACCATCTCCGGTGGCGAGTTGTTGGCGCGTTGTCTCGCGCGCGAGGGCGTGCGGTTCGTGTTCGGGTTGCCTTCGCCCGAGGTGGATCCGTTCCTTGCCGCTTTGGAAGGCAACGGCATGCGCTTTGTGCCTATCAGGCACGAAGCTGCGGCAGCCTACATGGCCGAAGGACTCTACAAGACGACCGGACAGGTGGCCGCGACCGTCACAAATCCTGGGCCGGGCACAGCCAATCTGATACCGGGCGTGATCAATGCGCGACACGAAGGCGTACCGGTCATTTCGATCACCGCACAGCATCGGCTCGAAGTCGTGTATCCGTCCCTGCCGAGCACATTTCAGGGACAGGACCAGCTCGATGTGTTTCGTCCCGCGGTGAAGTGGGGTGCGCCGATCTTTTCCTGGCAACGCATTCCGGAAGTGACGCGGATGGCGTTCCGCGAGATGTGGTCGGGACGGCCGGGTCCGGTCCAACTCGAGGTTCCCATGCCGGTCATGTACGCCGAAGGTGACGAGGCTTCGGTCGCGCTGCTCGATCCCTCCGCCTATCGTTCTGCTGGTCCGCAAGCCAGCGCCGGCCAGATTGCGGCGGCAGCGAAACTCTTACGCGAAGCGAAGCGGCCGGTCATCGCGATCGGGTCCGGAGTCGATCGCGGCAATGCCGGCGAGGCCGTTCTTGCGCTGGCGGCCAAGCTCGGCTGCGGCGTCATCACCAGCATGGCCGGGCGCTCGGCAGCGCCGCAGGACCACGCGCATCATCTATACGGTTACGGAGCAGGCGCCGACGAAGCGCGCGGGGAAGCCGACGTCATCCTCGCCCTGGGGACGCGATTGGGAAACCTCGATACGCCGTTCGACAAATATTGGGGCGACGCAAGCCGGCAAAAACTTATCCAGATCGACATCGATCCGAGAAATCTCGGCGTCTCGCGGCCGCTCGCTCTCGGAATCGTCTCGGATCTGACAAGTGCGATTGCCGGCCTGCTGGCCGAACTCTCGACACTGCCGGCGCGTTCGAACGCGGCGTCCGACCTCGCACGCTATCGGGCGAGCGAAAAGGCGTGGCGCGAGACGCAATTCGCTGCGTTGAACGCGTATAACGGCCCCGGGCTTCATCCGGGCATCGTCATGCAGACGATCGGCCGCGCCTTCGGCCGCGACGCGATCTACGTCGCCGACGGTGGATTCACCAGCCTGTGGGCCCACTTCATGCTGCCGCCGACGCGGGCGCGCTCCTATTTGAACATACTGGAACTGGGCATGCTCGGGATCGGCATCCCGTCGTCCATCGGCGCAAAGCTCGGAAACCCGTCGCGCGACGTCGTGTGTGTGTCGGGCGACGGCGCGGCCGGTTTCCATTGCATGGAACTCCAGTCCGCTGTGCGTGAAGGAGTCAAAGTGACTGTCGTGGTGTTTTCCGAAGGTTCCTGGACGATGGAGGTGCCGAACGAACAGATGCGTTACGGCAAGACCTTCGGGACCGAGATGGGGCCAATCCGCTGGGACAAGATGGCGGAAGGCCTTGGATGCGCCGGATACTTCGTCGAAACGATGGCCGAACTGGAGCCGGCGTTGGCCGCGGCACGCGCGGCACCTGGCCCCGCGGTCGTCTGCGTCCGGACCGACAAGATGGCCAACATGTCCGTGCCGATGCCTGTGGGTGTCCGGTTCGGCGAGGTCTATCAGGGACCCGGCGGCTGACGCGATTCGACATGCTCGCGACGATATCTGGCTCACGCGGTGTCTGACGGCGAAAGAGGCGAATCATGCGCACCGACATAACTTTTTCATCCGATGGCGTGACACTGCGGGGCTGGCTGTACCGGCCCGAAGGACGGTCCGGCAAACGTCCAGCAATCGTAATGGCGCACGGCTTCTCCGCGACCAAGGAAATGTATCTCGACGATTTTGCCGAAGTCTTCGTCGCAGCCGGCTTCGCAGTCATGGTCTACGATCACCGCAATTTTGGCGACTCTGACGGAGAGCCGCGCGGCGAAATCGATCCGGTCGCGCAGGTCCGCGGTTACCGCGACGCGATCACGTGGCTGCAGGATCAGCCGGGCGTCGATCGCCATCGCATCGGTGCATGGGGCACCAGCTACTCTGGTGGTCATGTGATACAGCTCGGCGCGATCGACCGCCGGGTGAAATGCGTCGTCTCGCAGGTTCCGGCCATCGACGGCTATCGCGCGTCGCGCGCGATGATGCGCGGCGATCTGGGGACAGCCATGCGCGCGCAGTTCGACGCCGACAGGATCGCGCGCTTCAAGGGTGCGGCCCCCGCGATGATTCCGGTGGTCCCGGACCAGCCGATGGGCCCGGGTGCGCTGTCGACCGCGGACTCGGTGGCCTTCTTCAAAAGCACGACGCGAATCGGGAAGTGGCGCAACGAAGTGACGTTGCGCTCGATCGAATACATGACCGAATACAGTCCCGGTCTGTTCGTCGGCCGGATCAGCCCAACTCCGTTCATGCTGGTCGTCGCCCTTCGGGACGTGCTCGCGACCTCGGATCTGGCACTGGAAGCTTATGAGCGGGCGTTTCAGCCGAAGCGCCTCCTGGCGCTCGACTGTGGCCATTTCGATCCTTACACGGGCGACATGTTCAAGGTGAACAGCGCTGCCCAGTCGGACTGGTTCGTCGAGCACCTTAAGCCGTAGGCGGGCGCCGCATCCGGGCCGATCCGGAGTTACCCTCCGGCAGCATCGCGCGCGACATTTCCCGCGACGCAACCGCGCGGCGACCTGCTACTCTCGATTCCGCCGGTCGAATGAAAGGTCAGCGCATGCACTCTCCGATTTGCGACATGCTCGGAATCGAGTTTCCGCTCCTTGGATTCAATCACTGTCGCGACGTCATCGTCGAAGTCAGCAAGGCCGGCGGGATGGGTGTGCTCGGCGCTGCGGGCCTGACGCCCGAACAGCTGGAATTCGAACTGAGCTGGATCGATCAGCGGATCGGCGGACGTCCCTACGGCGTCGATCTCATCGTGCCGAACAGCATGGCGGAGCAACCGGCGCGCCCGCAATCTCTCGCCGAGACCGTGCCCGAGCAGCATCGCCGCTTCGCGACGCAGATCCTGGAGAAGCACGGAATCGATGCGCAGGGTCTCTATTCCGCCACGGTCGGCACCAGCAATTCCTTTCTCGGCGAAGACAAGGCCCAGGACATCCTCGACGTGGTCTTCGCTCATCCGGTGAAACTCGTGGCGAACGCGCTCGGCGTGCCGCCGCGCCGCATGCTCGAAATGGGCAAGGCGAGGGGTGTTGCGGTCGCCGCCCTCGTCGGTGCCAAGGAGCACGCGATCAAGCAGGCGGAGGCCGGCGTCGACATTCTAGTCGTCGCGGGCGGCGAAGCGGGCGGCCACTGCGGTGAGGTCTCCACCATGGTTCTCGTGCCCGAAGTCGTCGAGGCCGTGAAGCCCTTCGGCAATGTCGCGATCCTGGCCGCCGGCGGAATCGTGATGGGCCGCCAGCTTGCCGCGTGCATGGCGATGGGCGCCCATGGCGCGTGGACCGGCTCGATGTGGCTGACGACGAAGGAGGCCTTCACGTCTCCGGTCATCAAGGAGAAGCTCATCGCGGCATCGTCGCGCGAAACCGTTCGTTCCCGCAGCCGGACCGGCAAATATTCGCGCCAGCTTCGTTCGCCCTGGACAGATTATTGGGAGTCCGATGCGGCGCCGGACTCCCTGCCGATGCCGCTGCAATCGCTCGTAGCCGAGCCTGCGCTTTCGCGCATCACCAAGCTGGCCGAAGGAGGTCACAAGGGCGCCAGGGAATTGGCGACCTATTGGGTCGGACAAGGCGTCGGACTGATGAACGACATGCAGAGCACAAAACAGGTCGTGTACGAGTTCATGGAAGATTTTCTCGCCGCTACGGAACGGCTCAAGTCCGTCATGGCCGATTAGGACGGTCGACACGCGGAACGCCACTGAACTTTTTGCTGGCCGCCGCGCGATGTGCGCCGGAGGATGGAATGCGCCCCGTCGCCCGCGGCTCCCTCGTGAACGCCTGCAGGGCCGCGCACCGGCGCGCGACCCGCTAGTAATCGATCCGCACGCCGAAATCGACGAGATAGTCCATCGTCTGCGTCGTCGTCGTGCCCAACAAGTCCCTCTGCCACTGGGTGCCGCCGTCCAGTTCGAACGCCACGTTCGGCCGGAACTGGTAGTCCAGCCGAAGGGTGGGTCGCGCGATCAACTCATTGCCGGTAGAACTCGATATCGACGAGGCGGAAAAGTCCCGATAACTGAAGAACAAGCGCGGTCCGACGCGCAGGTCGTGCGTGATGGGATAGCGCGTATTCAGATCGAACGTGTAGCGGTTCGCCTGCGGCATGCGCGAATAGCCGAGCCCGATCATCCCGAGATCCCCATCGGTCAGCAGACTCGTGCCTGTGAGATGTCCCGAGAAGTAGTATTGCGTGCCTGTTGCGGGCATGGCGGGAACGCCGCCCGATGCCGGCATCCCGGACATTGTCCACAAAGTTGCATCCGCGCTGGCCGTGAACTGTTCGCTCAGCGGATGGCCCACGGACGCGAACAAGGATGTGCTCGTCGCCGTACGATCGAGCGCGAGTTGCTCGATCTCCTGACGGGTGTAGGTCGACAAAAGGTCCCTCAACGACGTCACTGTCTGGCCGAACAGCGCGTCCGACGTCCGCAACAAGGGTGCTCGGCGATAATCAGCGGAGACGTTGACCGAAGTCTGATCGTCGAAGATGTAGTTCCCGTTGAAAAGCGCGAGGTTAACCTTGGCGAAGTGGACGTCGTAGTCCAGGGTCGCATAGAGCGACAGAGTCTTGTCGATGTAGCGTCCCTCCGCGCCGACGGACTGGCGGTCCAGAAAGCCGTCGTCGATCTGCCGAAGGACGTAGACATCGCCGCTCAGCGCGGCCTTTGCATAGTCCACGCTCGCACCGTAGGCGTAGCGTCCGGTGCTGAACTGAGAGTAGGTACTGTCGATCGGAAATCCAGCGATGACGTCGACTTTGAACACGTCGTTCAGGCTGACCGTGGCGAGCGCGCCGTCGATGCGTCCGAGAACCCCGCCGGAGCTTCGGTACTGGCGGCCGATCCGCGCGAAAAATGTATGTGAAGCGTCGGACCCTTCGATGTAGAGCTCGCCGATGCGCAGCCGGTCGTTGACGCCCGACAGGAAATCCTTGGTGTACGAGCCGGAAAATCGGAGCCGCCCTTGAAAATCAGCGCCGGTCACGGAGATGGAGCCGTCGAGGGACGAAACGAGCTCGCTCTGCAGCGCCGTGAGCCCATTGTCGATCGTGATTTGCGCGCCTTCGTCGTGGACGCTGGTCGACATTTCATCGTGATAGAAATATTCCGAGAGGCTGGCGTTGGCCTGCCACCGCAGCGACGGTGGCTCATCTCCGGGGGCCGTGCTCTGCTCGCCGGGATGCAGGGCGCGGTTCAGAAGCGCTGCCAGACGCTGCCGCACGCGTCCGGCGCTCGGATCGTTGGGATAGTCGCGCAGGAACTGCTCATATTCCGCCTTGGCGAGGGCGCCCTGGTTGTTGCGTTCGTGCGCCACGCCCAGCAACTCGCGCGCGGCGGGCATGGAGGCGTTGTCGGGTCCCTGGAGAAATTTGGTGAGGAGCTGGATGGCCCGGTTGTAGTCCTTTGCGCTGACGGCGGCACGCGCATCGTCGAGCAGCGCCTGGGAGCCGGCACCGGCCTGGGCAGCGGCCGCGGTGCCGCGGTCGGGGGTCGTGGTAGCGGGACGCAGACCGGCAATCGGCGAACTGCCTGCCGAAGAGGCGAAGCTCTTGTCCGCCCAGGGCGTGCAGGCGCTGTTGGCGGCGGTGTCGGAGACGGAAATGAGAATGCCCTGAAAATCCGGACCCTGGGCGATGTGGTAGTAGCGCGCATTGCCGAACGTGATCGACAGGGTCGGTCCGTCCGGGCGGTCGCCGTCGAACTCGATGGCGGTGATGTCCGCGACGTTGCTCTGCGGCGCAGGCAACCCTTCGCGTCCGACCATTGCCGCAGCGTCCGACAGACTGATCGCCTTCAACCGGATGCTGAGCTGGGTTCCGCTGTCCTGCGGGAAATAGCTCTCATATTGGACCGGAAAGTGAAAACCGATCTTGACGACCGCGCAATGCTGGCCTTCGTTGACGCTGCTTTCCGAAAGCACGCGGTCCAGAGCCGGCTGCGCAGCTGCCGGGACAATTGGCGAAAGCATCGCCAAGGCGGCTGCGAGAGCCATGTGTGACCGCAAGAAGCGCATTAATTGCTAAAGCTTCCGTCATTGCTGTGATGATGCCCAGTTCGGTGAGTTTTGATCACCGTCAGTGTGCTGTCCGTGTAGATGTGACAAGCGCCTGAGCAATCGCGCAGTTCGCTCACCGTGTAGTGCACGCTGCCGTATTTCAGGTGGGGTTCCGGCGTGTACTTGTCCGCGTGGCAGCCGGCGCAGTTCGGCTTGTAGGCGACGTAGGTCCACGTCGCGGTCTCGGTGTTGGTGGTGTGGCAGCTCGCGCATGTAACGGAAGAGTTGTGCGGGCCGGGGAAATCCGGCGAGACGTGCGTGTAATGAACGGGCGTCCAGGCCGTCGTCACATGGCAGCTGTCGCAGTTGAGAGACGTGACGAAATGCGTTCCGGGTTTTCCCGTTGCGATGGTGCCATCGTGACAACTCGAACACGGCCCCGTCGCCTGGCTGTGATCGAATGTCGCGGGAGTCCAGGCCAACGTCGAGTGGCAATCATTGCACTCCGCAGACGTGACGATGTGATTGGCCGGCTTGCCGTCGGCAGTCGTTCCGTTGTGGCAGCTCGAGCAGGTCCCGGTGACGTCGGCATGATCGACGACCGCACCTGTCCAAGCGGTGGTGACGTGGCAGTCCTCACACACGTTGGTCGTTGCAATGTGGTTGGCGGGCTTGCCGTCGGCCGTGGTGCCGTTGTGGCAGCTGTAGCAAGTGCCCGTGACCTGGGTGTGGTCGAAGTGGATCGTCGTCCAGTCGGTGGTGACATGACAATCTTCGCAGGTGTTGCTGGTCACCAGGTGGTTGGCGGGCTTTCCGTCTGCGGTGGTACCATTGTGGCAGCTGTAGCAGGTGCCGGTGACTTGCGTGTGGTCGAAGTGGATCGTCGTCCAGTTCGTCGTGACATGACAGTCTTCGCAGGTGTTGCTGGTCACCAGATGGTTTGCGGGCTTGCCGTCGGCCGTGGTGCCGTTGTGGCAGCTGTAGCAAGTGCCCGTGACCTGGGTGTGGTCGAAGTGGATCGTCGTCCAGTCGGTGGTGACGTGACAATCTTCGCAGGTGTTGCTGGTCACCAGGTGGTTGGCGGGCTTTCCGTCTGCGGTCGTACCATTGTGGCAGCTGTAGCAGGTGCCGGTGACTTGCGTGTGGTCGAAGTGGATCGTCGTCCAGTTCGTCGTGACATGACAGTCTTCGCAGGTGTTGCTGGTC
>Ga0187777_10001781_pt1 | contig 13850 bp, 11 predicted proteins | sample 1015_Q2_SP5_10_M_FD_132416 | JGI IMG/M metagenome (GOLD analysis project Ga0187777, IMG submission 132416) | Tropical peat soil microbial communities from peatlands in Department of Meta, Colombia - 1015_Q2_SP5_10_MG | ecosystem: Environmental > Terrestrial > Soil > Wetlands > Peat | place...
ACGAACGCGTCGAGGTCCCCGTCGGCGACGACGCGGTTCACCAGCCCGAGATCCTGCGCGTCGGCCGCCCCGACGAAGTCCCCGAAGAACGCCAGCTCCTTGGCCCGCTGCATACCGACGAGCCGGGGCAGCAGGAAGGAGCCGCCGAAGTCGATCGACAACCCGCGGCGTACGAAGATCTGGGTGAGGCGGGCGTCGTCGGACGCGACGACCAGGTCGCACGCCAGCGCCATGTTGGCGCCCGCGCCCGCCGCCACACCGCGGACCTTCGCGATCGTGGGCTTGGGGATCTCGTGGATGGTCAGCGCGAGCGAACCGATCATGCGCATGTAGGTGAGCGGGTGCGCGGGCTGGCCGTCGCGATCGGTGAGGTCGGCACCGGAGCAGAACGCGCCGCCGGCACCCGTCAGCACGACGACGCGGTCGGCGGCGTCGGCGGCGATCGTCCGGAACGTCTCGAGCAATTCGAACGCCATGGACGGGTTGAGCGCGTTCCGCTTCTCCGGCCGGTTGAGCGTGATCGTGACCACACCCTCGTCGCGGCTCACGAAGATCGTTTCCATGACGGCGTCCTCACGGTGGGTGATTGCGAGCAGGCACATGTTGGTCGACGGACCGCATCTGGGTGGTCAAGGCACGCGACGACGATAACGACAGCGCAGAAGGCTTCGCTCCCGGCCGCATGCGCCGCCTGAGCCGATGACGCGCTACGACCCGATCGCACGCAGCACGTCGAGGTGCGCGGCGCGGCGCGCGGGCGGGACGCCGGCGAGGAGCCCCGCCAGACCCGCGAGGATCATGAAGACCGCGAGCTGCAGGACGGGCAGCGTGAAGTCGATGCCCTGGTCCGAGAGCGCCTGCACGATCGCGCGTCCGAATACGATGCCGATGGCGAGTCCGAGGAGCGCCCCGAAGGAGGCAACGATCAAGGCTTCGCCTCTGATCATGCGCCGGAGTTGCACGCGACTCATGCCGACGGCGCGCAGCAGCCCGATCTCACGTGTGCGCTCGTAGATCGACAACGCCAGCGTGTTCACGATGCCCACGAGGGCGATCACCACAGCGAGCAGCAACAACACGTACATGAGGCCGAGGATCTGGTTGAACATCGCGAGCTGGCTGTCGCGGAACTGTGCCTTGTTCTGCGCCTGGATGCCCCCGTAGCGGCTCGCGACCTGCTTGACGACGCGCTCGGCTTCCGCGGTGGACATCCCCGGCGGCTTCACCACCCCCACGTAGAAGTCGAGCGGGTCGGGGAAACCCTTCCAATTCGCGAGGGAGATGATGTAGTTCGTCGCGTTGGGGAGCGCCTTCTTGTCGGTGTAGATGCCCTGCACCGTGAGCGTCTGGGGCCCGAGCGGGAACTCCACCCGCACGCGGTCGCCCACCTTGTAGCCCTCGCTCGACGCGGTGTCCTTGTAGACGACCATCCCGCCCTTGGCGAATTCATCCATGCGCGCGCCAGGCTTCAGGCCGATCTCGGTCATCTTCTCGAAGCCGGCCGACGCGCCGTTGACCGGGTGCGACGTCCCGTTGATCGACACCGTGCCGAACCGGTACTCGACCACCTGCGCCCCGGGGAGCGCCTTGCGCAAGGCCGAGGCTGCTTCCGGGCTGAACGGCTGGAACGTCTTCGGGGAGAGGATGAAGTCCGCGTGCGTCTGGTCGTCGATCGCGCTCGCGAACGAATCCTTCGCCGACGCCCCGAAGATCGCGATGAAGCTCACGAGGGCGAGGCCGATCATGAGCGCCGCCGCGGTGGACGCGGTGCGACGCGGATTCCGCATCGCGTTGTGCTGGGCGAGGATCCCCGTGATGCTCTCGGTCTTCTCCGCGGGCCAGGTGAGCGCCTTGGTGGCCGGTCGCGCGAGGAGCGGGCTGAGCATCGCCACCCCGATGAACACCAGGAACGCGGCCGCGCCCGTGAGCACCGCCGCACCCCCTCCGCTGGGGCCGAACAGCCCGAGGCCGAGCGCGGCGAGCCCGCCGAGGGTGAGCACCGCGCCCCAGATGTAGCGCCGCCGCCCCGAGCTGACGTCGATCGCGTGGTCGCGCAGCGCGGCGATCGGCGGGATGCGTGCGGCACGCCGTGCCGGTGCGAGCGCCGAGACGAGCGTCACGACCGTGCCGACCACGAGCGCGACGACGATCGTGCGGGGCAGGATCTGGAGGGGACCGGTGGGCAGGTCGATGCCGAAGGCGCTGAGGAGCGATTCGAGCGGCTTCACGATCGCGATGCCGAGGACGAGGCCGAGGATCGAGGACAGCAGACCGACGGTGACCGCCTCGAACGCGACCGAGCCCACCACTTGCGGACCGCTGGCGCCGAGCGCGCGGAGCAACCCGAGCTCCCGGAGTCGCTGCGCCACCGTGATGGAGAAGGTGTTGTAGATGATGAATGCGCCGACGAACAACGACACGAGGGCGAAGATCAGCAGCAGCGTGCTGAAGAACGACAAGTTGCTCTTGATGTCGTTCGACTGCTGCTCGGCGAGCTTCTTTCCGGTGATCACCTCGTAGTGGAGCCCTTGCTGGCGGAGCGCGGTCTGGATGCGATCGCGAACCTGGACCTCGGACAGCCCTGAGTCACCCCGCACGTCGATCTGATCCCACTGGTCGACCCGGTTCATCACCTCTTGCGCGGTGCTCGGGACGAACGCCGCCATCGTGGCTCCCGCGAGCCCGTTCTTGTTGCCGCCGAACTCGAACACCCCGGTGATCGTGAAGTGACGAGGCTGGACGGTGAGGAACGAGATCTTGGCGCGGTCACCGATCTTGAATTTGCCGTCCTCGAACGTCTTGGCGTCGAGCGCGACCTCGCTCGCCCGAGCCGGTTGCCGGCCGTGGATCAGGTCGAGCGACGTGTTGACCTCGGTGTGCTCGGGATACCAACTCGTGCCGAGGGTCGGCGCCTGGTTCTGGATCGCCTTGCCGTTCGTGCCCTCCACCAGTGCGAACCCGGTGACGCTCCCCTGTGCGCGCGCGACGCCCGGCACGGCCTGGATCGTCCCCACCAGGGACGCCGGCACCGGCGTGCGCGTCGACGTGGCGTTCTGACCGGCCTCTTCGAACGGCTTCGGCGTGCGGACGACGGCGTCGACGCCCTTTGTCGCGTTGCTGAACAGGTCGTCGAACACATTGCCCAGCGTGTCGGTGAGCACGAGCGTGCCGGCCATGAACGCGACGCCGAGCACCACGGCCAACGAGGTGAGCACCAGGCGAAACTTCTTCGCGAGGAGCCCTGTGTAGGTCACTTTCCACACGGAAGCGAACCTCCTGGCTGCGTATCGTAGGGACGTGACCTCCCCGTTGCATCCCGACGTCGCCACGCTCGCGCCGCTGCTCGGCACGTGGTCGGGCGTGGGACACGGCGTGTACCCGACGATCGAGCCGTTCGACTACCACGAAACGGTCACGTTCGGACACGTGGGCAAGCCGTTCCTCGCCTACGTACAACGTACGAAGGACGCGACCGACGGCCGGCCCCTGCACGCCGAGAGCGGGTACCTGCGCATGCCCGCACCCGGGCGCGTCGAGCTGGTCGTCGCGCAGCCGGGCGGGATCGTGGAGATCGACGAGGGGACGTTCGACGGCACGACGATGCGGTTGGTGTCCCGGTTGGTCGGGGTGACGAGCACGGCGAAGGACGTCTCGGCTGTCGAGCGCGACTTCGTGCTCGACGCCGACCTGCTCTCGTACTCGTTGCGCATGGCCGCGGTCGGTCAACCGCTCCTACACCACCTCGCGGCGGAGCTCCGCCGCGAGTAACGAACCTCGCGGCGCCGCTCTTCCTTCTTCAGTGCGCGGACGTGGGTAGGTCGTCGACCTCGAGGGTGCGGAGCTGGTCGACGGTCGGCGCGGCGACTCCGCGCAGGCGCCACGCCTGACGCACCACGGCGGCTTCGAACACGTTGCGGACGAACCGTGCGTTGCCGAACTCACGGTCGCGGACGACACCATGCAAGATTGCGCGCAACGCGTCGGCGCAGCCCTGCGTGGGGCTGAAGTCGGCGTCGTGGCACAGCGACTGGAAGATGGCGAGGAGCTCGTCGTCGGTGTAGTCGGGGAAGACGATCGTGGTGCGGAACCGGCTCTTCAGCCCGGGGTTCGAGTCGATGAAGGTCGCCATCTCCTCCGTGTACCCCGCGACGATGAGCACGAGCGCGTCGCGGTGGTCCTCCATCGCCTTCACCAACGTCGCGATCGACTCGCCCCCGAAGTCGTCGCTCGCGAGCGAGTACGCCTCGTCCACGAAGAGCACGCCGCCGATCGCCGACTCCACCACCTCCGCCGTCTTGATCGCGGTCTGCCCGACGTAGCCGGCGACGAGACCCGAGCGGTCGGTCTCGACGAGCTGGCCGCCCACCAGCAGGCCGAGGGCCCGGTAGATGCCGGCCACGAGCCGGGCGACCGTGGTCTTCCCGGTGCCCGGGTCGCCCACGAAGACGAGGTGCCGGCTGACGCCGGGCGTCTTCAAGTTGTTCTCGGTGCGGAGCTTGTCGATCCGCAGCAGCTCGGCCTGGTGGTGGATCTCGTCCTTCACCGACGCCAGCCCGATGAGGTCGTCGAGCTGCGCGAGGAGCTCGGCGAGCGTCGCCGGCGGCGCGGCGGCGGCCGCGGACGCGGTCGCCGCGGTCGTGCTCGTCTGCGCTACCTGCGCCGGCGGCGCGGCCACGGGGCCGGGCGTGGTGGTCAGGGCGGCGGGGACGAAGAGGCGCCCGCTCGGCGCAACCGCGCGCAGCTGTGCCGAGGCGGCGAAACCGGCGGCATTGATCCCGTCGATGCTCGGGTCGGCGAACGTCGCCGCGGCCGAGGCGACCTCGGCGAGGGCGCGCGCGTACGCCTCCGACGCCGCCTGGTTGCCGCTGGCGATGATGCGAGCCAGCACGGGGGTCGGCCCGTCGCGCGAAGCGCGGCCGCGGCCCGAGGCCTTGCCGAAGGACGACGCCGGGCGGCCGAAGGCGTCGGCCCACGCCGCTTGCGACCGCGAGTTGCCGTCGCAGATCGCGGCCGCGAACTCGGCGGCGTCGTCGTCCACGTTCGCGGTGACCCCGGCGTCGGCGGCCGACGTGCGCATGACGGCGACCGCGGCGGCCAGGTCGTCGTTCACGCCTGCGGATCCGGCGGCGCCGTGGGGGGCGGGGGCGCCGCGTTGGGCGGGGGCGCCGCGTCCGACACGTCCAGGGGCCCGCGGCCGAACTTCTCGGCGAGGAACTTGCCGTTGGCGATGAGCTTGTCGGAGTCGGCCCGGTTGACCGCGTCGGAGATGTCGTCGAGCTGCTCGTAGAGGACGTCGAGCTGGTCGCACAGCAGCCGGTGGGGCGTCTTGCCGTCGGCGACCACCTTCGTGTCGGCGTACGAACGCGGGAGCTCGAGGTACGCCTGGAGGGTCGACGGCAGGTAGTCGGTCGCCGTCTTCACGAGCGTGAAGCGCGCGGTGCTGCCGTCGCTCAGCGCGTCGGCCCGCGGCATGATCTCGTCGATCATCCCCGCGATCTGCTTCACCCGGAGCTCGGCGTCGACCGGTACCCTCCCGTGCACACGGCGGAGCAGGTCTCTCAGGCTCGCGTCGACGTCGCCGGGGTCGGTGCCTGCCGCCAGGTCGGGCTTGGCGCCGGGTGCGGCGAGCGCGCCGACCGCGTAGAGCGCCGGCACGAGCGCGAGCCCGACGGGCGGCGCCAGCACGCCCGCGAGCGCCAGCACGGGCCCGACCACCGCGAGCGAGCAGCCCGCGATGTTCTTCGTGGACCGGAGGTAGCGACGGACGCGGCGGGGGCTACTGGTAGCCACTTCTCCCGCTACTTCTCCTCCGGGATGCGCAGGCCGGTCGCGGCGTCGGGCTTCGTGTCGTGCGCGCGCTCGAGATAGGTCTGGGCCTTGGCGATCTCGGTGTTCAACGTGTCGATGGTTGTCTGCATCGCGCCGATCGCCTGCTGCTTGAACGTGTCGATCGCGTCCATGGTCTGGTAGATGTTGTTGAACGCCGCCTGCAGCTTGTCGACCGCGATCGTCGACCCTGCCGCTTGCTCGTTGATCGCGACTGTGTTCGACGCGAGCATCTGCGACGTCGACTCGATGAGGTTCGAGGTCGTGGTGTTCAACGCGGTGATCTGGTTGAGCACGAGCCGCTGGTTGGCGAGCGCCTGCGCCACGATCACCGCAGTACGCAGCGCGGAGATGGTGGTGGTCGAGGCGCGGTCCACGCCCTTGATCAGCTCGATGTTGTTCTTGCGGATCAGATCCATGGCCAGATAGGCCTGGATGGACACCGCCATCTGCGTGAGCAGGTCTTGGTGCTTCTGGCGAACGTAGAACAGGACGTCCTCGCGTAGCGACTTCGCGCGATCCGGGTCGGTCGCCTCGATCTGGTCGATCTTGGCCGTGAGCGCGGCGTCGAGGTGCTCCGCCAGGTAGACGTACTGGCCGAGACGCTGCATCGTCTCCCAGAGGCGCGCCTTCTCCTGTTCGAGCGCGGCGTTGTCCTTGCGGAGCTCGTCCTGGCCTTCGAGGAGCGCGTTGAGGATGGCGTTGAGGTGCGTCTGCGCGCTCTCGTACTTGTGGAAGTAGTCGCGCAGCTTGTCGCCGAAGGGGATGAGGCCGAGCAGCTTCTTGACGCCGGAGGCCTGCTTCGGGTCGAGGTCCTCGATCTGGCGCCGGAGGTCGACCAGCGTCTCCGACACCTTCGAGCTCTCGTCGGAACCGCCCTTGCCCAGTGCTCGCACGGGACGCTGCAGCATCCGGTTGCTCACCTCGGCGGCGGCGCGGATGTCGTCGTCGCCCATGGTGCGGATGCTCTCGGCCTTCGCCGCGAACTCCGGCGTCTTGGTGTCGAGGTCGACCAGGCCGTCCACGTACTCGGCGGCCATCTTGTCGAGCCCCGGCAACGTGGCGGTGTCGAGCGGGACCATGCTTGCCGACCTCGCCGGCTCAACCGCCGCCACCGGCTCGGGCGGCGTGAGCGTGAGCGCCGTGGTCTCGGCCGGCGGCGCGAGCTGCCCTTCGGTCGCGCCCGGAGCGGAACCGGTGCTGGGCGGTTGATCGGTCATCGCGACCTCCTCACGGCGTCACCGTTGTCGTCGGTGCCGCGGACGCACGCGGCTCGGCATCGAGTCGGGTGGATCAGCGCTCCGAGTGTCTCGCACCCGGAGTCGCCCGTCTTCTCGCTTTCGGATCGTCACGCCGCGCGATCCTAGGCACGGCGTCCGGCCGTCCCGACGCGACGGTGAGGCGCTATCGCTCCATGAGGTCGGCGCGGTACTCGGGGTGGTCGGTGAGGTACTGCGACGCCGCGCGCATGCTGTCCTCGTTGTGCTGGTTGACGAACTGGTAGATCGCCGGGTCCATCTCGGCTTCCTCGTCGAACGAGAACTGCGTGCGGTTCGGACCCAGCGGTTCGAGGCGGATGTGGCCGAGCTGGTCGTTGCCGTCGCGGGCGATCATCTTGTACGTGTAGCCCCGCTCGGGCTCGACGTCGTAGACCAACTCGAGCGCGGTGCCGACCTGGTCGCCGGGGAGCCGGTAGTAGACGCGCCGCAACCGGCCGTTGTGGTGCTCGTCGCCCGGCCAGAGCACGTCGACCTCGTGCACCATCGGCGCGTAGTCCGTCCAGCGGTCGTAGTCCTGGAACAGCGCCCAGATGCGGGCCGCCGAGTGCGGCATCTCGAACGAGAACTCGTGGCGGATCGGCATGGGCGCATCATGCCGCGGGCTGGCCGGAGCGTGCACGACGCGGCAAGCTGGCACGCATGGATGCACCAGCCGGAACCGGTCCGATCGCCTTCGTGTGCGCGATGCCGATGGAGCTCACGCCGTTGATCGAGCGCTTGTCGCTCTCGAAGACGGTGCACGGCGACGACGGCTTCGAGATCCACCGAGGTGTGCTCGCCGAGCGCGAGGTCGTCGGCATCGTCACCGGCATGGGCACGGAGTACGCCACCGTCGGCATCACGCGCCTGCTCGACGCGGTCGCGGTCGATCACGTGGTCGTGGTCGGGATCACGGGGGCCGTCGACGACGACACGCCGATCGGCACGCTCGTCCTGCCGGAGACGGTCGTGCTCGGCTCGACCGGCGACGAGTACCAACCCACGCCCCTCGGCCACGGCACGCACCAGGGCAAGCTGCTCACTGGCGACGTGCTGATCACGGGCAACGACATGGTGGCCGAGCACCGAGAGAGTGGCGTGGTGGCGCTCGACATGGAGACCGCGGCCACCGCGGCGGTGTGCGAGGCGCGGGGCATCCCGTGGTCGGTGTTCCGCGCCGTCAGCGACCAGCCCGCCGACGGCGCGATCATCAAGGAGTCGTTCGGGCTGAGCAACCTGGACGGCACCCCCAACCACGAGGCGATCGAGCAGTTCTTCAAGGACCACCCCGAGCGCGTCGAGCAGCTGGCAAGGCTCGCCGAGGGCGCCTCGGTCGCCGCGAAGGCCGCCGCCGAAGCCGCTGTCCGCGCCTGCTCACCTTCGTAGCCGCGTCACTCCTCCGGCATCGTCTCCACCGCCCCCGCGGCGATCGCGGCGGTGAACATGCGGTGGTCGCGCTCGGCCTGGTCCGCATAGGCCTCGGCGAACCGGGTAACCGCGGCCGCGAGCTTCCTCCCCTTGCCGCAATAGCCGGCGAGCAGCGCCGGGTCGAGTGACCGAGCGTGGGCACGCGCCAGCGTCGTCGCGCAGAGCCCCGAGTACACCGCGAGGTCCTGCGGCGTCATGCGCTCGTACTCGACACCACCCTTCATGTCGCGCAGCTGCCGCACGTAGAAGAAGTGGTGTCCCTCGGGACTGGCGCTCCAGCCGAGGAAGGGGTCGCTCGTCGCCTGCATGAGCCGCTGGCCCTCGACCACCCGCTGGCCCTGGTGCTCGTACACGCTGTCGCCCACGTAGGGCGCCAGCACCGACGCCTCGGCCTCCTTCACCTGGAGGATGAGCGGGTCGAGCTCGGCCCGGCCCTCGCCGACCACGATGAGGCAGCGAGTACCCACGCTCCCCACCCCGACCACCTTGCTGGCGGCGTCGACCAGGTCGAACTGGTGGAGGAGGTGCACGCGGTCGCCCGGCAAGGTCTCGGCGTAGCCGAGCATGAAGCGGAGCACGTCGGGCAGCCCGAGCTCGGCGACGTGGACCACCACCGGCGGCTGGTCGACGATCACGCGGTGCCCATCGCGGACCTCGGTGAGCTTCTGGAACGCCCGCTCCCCGGTGCGCCGACGCGCCCGCCGGAAGACGCGATCGGCCCCGCGGCGGATGCGCTTCGAGTCGAGCGCGGCCATGATCTGTTCCGCGTCGATGCCCGAGTACCACACGTCGAGGGTCGAGAGCTCGACGAGCTCGTGGAGGTGCTCGGCGTACGCGAGCGTCACGGTGTCGGACGCGCGCTGCCGTTGCTCCGTCGACAGGCCGAGCGCGCGCCCGGCGAGCACGACGCTCGCCGCCAACCGCTTCAGGTCCCACTCCCACGGGCCTGGGAGCGTCTCGTCGAAGTCGTTCACGTCGAAGACCAGCCTGCGTTCGGGCGACGCGTAGAGCCCGAAGTTCAAGAGGTGCGCGTCGCCGCAGGCCTGCACGTTCACCCCCGTGGTCGCCGTCGCGGCGAGGTCGGCGGCCATGATCGCGGCGCCGCCCCGGTAGAAGGCGAAGGAGTCGACGGCCATGCGCGTGTGGCGCAGAGGCACCAGCTCGGGCACGCGCGTGGTGGCCTGCTGCTTCAGGATCGCGAGCGGGTCACGCGAGCCCGGAGACCACTCACCATGGGCGTCGAGCGGCGCGCGCTCGCGGAGCGCGCGCCCTTCCTCGCGCATCCCCACCCGGTCTCGAGCGGACGGATCCGTGATCGCCGCCACGCGGTGCTCTCCGGCGTCCTCCACCCGCTCCCCCTTGGCTGCCATGCTGGTCGGTGCCGCGCAATTTCTCGCCGATTCGCGCCTGTGGCAAGCTGACCAGGACACCGGAGTGTTCCTCAGGGGGGTTCGCCGTTGAAGCACTACGTCGTGATCTCGGCCGACTGCCACGCCGGCCCGAACTCGCCCGTCTACCGCGACTACCTCGACCCGGAGTACCGCGACGACTTCGACGCCGAGCTCGCGGAGCGTCAGCAGATGATCGACGAGCGGCGCGAGGGGCGCGGCGCGGCCGGCAACTTCCTCGGTGACGAGGAATTCCAGGAGGAGTGGTTCGGCGAGGACGAGGAGGGCAACAGCCTCCACGAGGTCGGCCTGCGGGGCGGCTGGGACGCGTCGATCCGCGACTCCGAGCTCGACCGTGACGCGGTCACCGCCGAGGTCGTGTTCCCGGGGCCCGACGCCGTCACCGGCCGCATGGGCGCACCGTTCGGCGCCGGCTTCAACCCGATGGCCACGAAGGGGCCCGATCACCTCCTCGCCGGCGCGCGGGCGTACAACCGCTGGGCGGCCGAGCTGTGCCAGGACAGCCCCGAGCGGCGTGCCGGGCTCATCGTGGCGCCGATCCTCGACGACCTCGACGGCGCCACCGCCGAGATCCGTCGTGCCCAGGCCGAGGGACTCACCGGAGGGATCATCATCCCGCCCCGTTGGGGCGACCACGAGTCGTACACGAGCTACGCCTACGACCCGATCTGGGCCGTGTGCGAGGAGTTGCAGCTCCCCGTGCACTGCCACTCCGGTCCGGCCGCGCACGAGGACTACGGCGAGGTCAGCGGCTGGATGAGCGTCTACGGCTACGAGACGATCTTCTTCACCGCTCGCCCGCTGTGGTTCATGCTGCTCACCGGTGTGTTCGAGCGGTTCCCGAAGCTGAAGATGGCCGTCACCGAGGCCGGGAGCTACTGGGCCGCCGACCTGCTGTGGCGGGTCGACATGATGGCCACCCGCGAGCACGGCATGCGCAAGATGGTCAACACGCGCGGCACGCTCACGATGCTGCCGAGCGAGTACTTCGACCGCAACGTCAAGATCGGGTCGTCGAACACGCGGCGGCGCGAGCTGGGCCGGCGGTACGAGATCGGCGTCGGCAACATCATGTGGGGCAACGACTTCCCCCACCCGGAGGGCACGTGGCCGTACACGCGCCAGTTCCTGAAGGACCGCTTCTGGGACATCCCCGTCGAGGAGACCGAGCAGATCCTCGGGCTCAACCAGGTCGACTTCTACGGGTTCGACCTCGACAAGCTCCAGCCCATCGCCGACCGCATCGGCCCCACGCCCGACGACCTCGGCCAGACCGACGACGCCGCCGCCGTCCTGCGGTGGGAGCCGTACAAGAAGGCCGGGCGCCCGTGGCTCACGGGTGAGGAGGCCGGCGCCCTCCTGACCGACAAGTAGAACGTCTTCGACCAACAGGAGCGTCAATGAGCGACAAGCAGAACCGCTGGATCCAGGTGCCGCGGAGCGGCCACGGCTCGACCGTCGTGCCGTTCCCGCCGAACCTCCGCTTCGAGATCACCTACCTCACGGACCCCGAGGTCCACGCCGCGGTGCTGCCACCGCCGCTCACCGCCCCACCCGAGCCACGCGTGCGCGTGCACTTCACACGCATCGAGGTCAACGGGCACCTGCACGAGATCGTGAACTCGTTCATCCTCGACGCGATGTACGGCGACACCCTCGGCCAGTTCTGTGCCGTGATGCCGATCGACCTCGAGACTGCGGTCACGCCCAGCCGCGAGACGTACGGCGAGCCGAAGAAGCTCGCGCAGCTCGAGTGCGAGCGCCAGGGCGACCACTTCCGGGCCAGTGTCACGCGCCAGGGGGTGACGATCATCGAGGTCGTCGGCGACGTCACCGGGCCGCTGGCCGTCCCGGAGCCCTACGAGGTCGTCCAGTTCTGGTACAAGTTCCTGCCCGCGGTGTCGGGTGTGGGCTTCGACGCCGGGCCGTTCCTCGTCACGCTGCACCAGACGGTGAAGGCACAGACGTGCGAGAAGGTCGAGGGCAAGATCGTGCTGCGTGACCTCCCCGGCACGCCGGTCGCCGACCTGCCCGTCCTCCAGCAGGAGAGCGCGCGGCTCATGATGATCCAGACCGACTACTACCACGTGCTCGAGGACGTCGACATCGACCCCGCCGAGTACGCCAAGCACGTCAGCGTGCAGTACCAGTAACCCACCCCCGACACCCCCGAACTTGCGTCGCCGACCGACCTTCTACGTCGGTGAGTGACGCAAGTTGCGGGGGTGGGTCACCAGGGCTTGGGTCGTTCGCCGGTGAACGCGACGGAGTAGGCGTCGGCGGGGACCTCGTCGAGGGGGGTGTCGACCTCCTCGACGGTCGGGCCCACACGCGCGGCGACGGGCGCGAGCGCGTCGACGTCGAAGCCGTACACCTCGGCCGCGTTGCCGCCCAGCATCGCCGCCACCTCCTCGGTGGGCACGCCCGCGAACGTGTTGCGCAGCGCCTCGAGCGTGTACGGGTACGTACCCTCCGTGTGCGGGTAGTCCTGGCCCCACATGATCTTCTCGACGCCGATGTCGTACCGGAGCTCGCACTCGGCGGGGCGGAGGAAGCTCGAGCCGAGGTAGCAGTTGCGGGACCAGGTGTCACTCGGCGACATCCCCATCTCGGCGGCGACCGCGCCGGCGATCCGGAACTCGGCGGTGCCCTCCTTCTGGAACCGTTGGTACTGCGAGTCGAGCATCGCCAGCACACTCGGTACCCATCCCGACGACTGCTCGGTGAGGGCGAGCTTCAGGTTCGGGTGGCGCGAGAACACATTGCCGAACAGCATGTGCCAGAACACGCGGTGCGAGTACCAGCTCAGCTCGATGATGAACACCGCGCTCGACGCCTTGTAGCGGCCGAAGTCGGGTGCCGCCTGTCCGGCGTGGTTGTTGATCGGCATGTCGAGGTCTTCGCACACCGCCCACAGCGGTTCGTACTCGTCCGCGTAGAGCGGCGGGAGCCCGGAGTCGGGGGCGACGCCCGGGAGCAGGATGCCGCCGAACAGGTTGGCGGCGCGCGCCCGTCGCACCTCCTCGACGGCGTCGTCGACGTCGTAGAGGAACACCTGCGCGATGCCGGCCCGCCGGCCGGGCGCCTCGGCACAGAAGTCGGCGAGCCAGCGGTTGTGCGCCTGGATGCCGGCGAAGCGATGGTCGTAGTCGTCACGGCTGGTGGGCTGGTGGGTGGCGAGCAGGCCCGACGGGAAGAACGGCGGCACGGTGTTCGGGAAGAGCACCTCGGCGACCACGCCGTCGTCCTCGAGCTCCTGCACGCGCCGGCTCGAGTCCCAGTTGCGGTACGCCTCGGGGCTGCGCAGGTCGTTGAACGGGTTCTCGTAGGCCGCGGCCCACGCGTCGAACTCGTCGTGCCACCTCGACTCGAGGTAGTCGCGGTAGTCCAGCATCGGCGCACCCGCGTGACAGTCCGACGAGATCACGATGTAGCGGCCGTCCGCGAGCTCCATGACTGCTCCTTCCTCGGCCTCGCGCCGAGTTCTGTGCTCCTCTACTTTCGCTCCCCGAAAGCCGATGAGCAAAGAATCGTCAGTCGACGGCGAACGCGACCTCCTGCACCGCGTTGTTGCCGTAGCCGAGACGGTTCCACTCCGGCTCGTCGGGTTGCGCCCGCCCTGCGAAATCGGTCGCCCGCGCCCGGACCGTGACGGCACCGGGCTCGTCGATCCGGGTGAGCAGCTCCCACCACTGCCAGCTGTGCCGGTGACGGGCACCCACGAGGCGCGCTTCTTGCCACGGGCCGGTCCCGATGCTCACCTCGACGCGGGCGATCGGCGCGGCGCCCGACCAGGCCACGCCCCGGATGGCGACGTCACCGCGCGGGACGACCTCCGCCCCCGCCGGCTCCGTCACGAGCGCGCGCACCCGCTGGAGGCTCACCGGCTCACGTGTGACCTCACCGTCGACCTCGCGCTCGAAGAAGT
>Ga0187777_10001782_pt1 | contig 13850 bp, 13 predicted proteins | sample 1015_Q2_SP5_10_M_FD_132416 | JGI IMG/M metagenome (GOLD analysis project Ga0187777, IMG submission 132416) | Tropical peat soil microbial communities from peatlands in Department of Meta, Colombia - 1015_Q2_SP5_10_MG | ecosystem: Environmental > Terrestrial > Soil > Wetlands > Peat | place...
CCTGGCGATCTTCCGACATGACGGGGGCTCTGCTTCGGGCTGCCGCTCTATGCTGCCGGCACGCCGTACGGCGTCGACCCGAATATTGCCTTTTCCTCGTCGGTCATGTCGGTGGGAACGTCGGCGAAGAGGGGCGTGCTCAGATAGCGTTCCCCCGTATCGGGCAGCATGCAAAGGATGTTGGAGCCGGCCGGCGCTTCCCTGGCGATCGAAAGCGCAGCGGCGAACGTCGCGCCCGAGGATATGCCGACGAAAATCCCTTCCTTCGTCGCGAGGTCCCGGCTGCAGCGGATCGCGTCCGGCCCCGTGATGGGGAGGATCTTGTGAATCCGCTTCGGATCGACGTCTCCGGTAATCTTCGGGATGAAGTCCGGCGTCCAACCCTGCATCGGATGCGGCTTCCACGCCGGATGGCCGGCGGACGGCGTGCCGTCCGGGTTGCGCGCCTGCGGCTGTCCGCTCTCGAGCAGCGGCGCATCGGCGGGTTCGCAAACCACGATCTTCGTGCCCGGCATTTCGCTCGCCAGCACGCGCGAAACGCCGTTGAGCGTGCCGCCCGTGCCGTATCCCGTCACCCAGTAGTCGAGGCGATTGTCCCTGAAATCGTCGATGATCTCGCGCGCCGTCGTCCGCGCGTGGATCTCGGGGTTGGCTTCGTTCTCGAATTGGCGGGTGAAGAACCAGCCATGTTCCCTGGCCAGCTCGATCGCCTTGGCCACCATGCCGGTCGCACGCAGCGCCGCGGGCGTGAGCACGACCTTCGCGCCGAGGAAGCGCATCAGCTTGCGGCGCTCGATGCTGAAGCTTTCCGCCATCACGATGACCAGCGGATAGCCCTTCGCCGCGCAGACCATGGCCAAGCCGATGCCCGTGTTGCCGCTGGTCGCCTCGATCACGGTCTGTCCGGGCTTCAATTCTCCCGAGCGTTCCGCGGCTTCGATGACCCCGAGGGCGAGGCGATCCTTCACCGAGCCCAGCGGATTGAACGCCTCCACCTTGACCCAGAGATTGACGTGCTCCGGGGCCAGCCGGTTTATGCGAACGACCGGCGTGTGGCCGACCGTCTGAAGGATGTTCTGGTAGCGCGCCATGATCTTTCTCCCCGTTTGCGGTTCGAACGCGGTTGAATGATACGATCTTTTTGCAAGGGCGCGAGCGCTCATGTGCGCACCTCGCGCTTGGGAGTCTGACGCATGCCGATGCTCGGCAGCAGCATCGGCGTGCGTTTGCGATAGGCGACATAGTCGCGGCCGAAGGCATCGGCCAGATCGCGCTCCTCGAACGGAATGGCGATGAAGATGTAGGCGGTCGTGCCCAATGCGAAGACCAGATGGGCCAGCGTCATGACCGGCGCCGCCCAGAAAATGATCAGCCAGCCGACATACAGCGGATGGCGCACATATTTGTAGAGGCTCGGCGTGTGGAACTGCGGCGCGCGATAGGGCTTGCCGATCAGATTGCGCCACACCTGCTTGAGGCCGAGCAGATCGAAATGGTCGATCAGGAACGTGGTGTAGAAGAGTAGCGCCCAGCCGAAAAGGTAGAGGCCGACGATGACGTCACGCCATACGCCGGCCGCCACATGCCACACCTCGCCGCCGATCGGAGCCCAGATCCCGAAGAGCGCGACGAGCGCGAGCGAACTCAAGAGTACATAGGTGCTGCGTTCCGCGGCCACCGGTACGAAACGCGTCCACCATTCCTTGAAGGCCGGACGCGCCATGATGCTGTGCTGCAAGGCGAAGACGGCGAGCAGCACGAAGTCGACGGCGAGAGCCTGCAAGAACGGCCGGGACGGCCTTCCGTCCAGCGAGGTCGGCGTGGCAAATCCCCCGATGAACCCGACGGCATAGACGAACACGGCGAGTGACGCCGCGTAGCAGACAATTCCGTAGATAAATGTTCCGATGCGATTCATGACGGTCTCCTGGTCGATTTGAATGTCCTGGCGGGGAACCAACGTCCCCTGCGCGATGGGTATGAAATAAGGCCCAACCCAATTTGGTGCTTGGAGAACGGTTGGAGGTTTTGTGGAGAATTTGCGGGATATCCTGTAAATCTCTTGCATGATCTACGTTTTCGGCAATTTCGAGCTCGACCTGGACAAGGTCGAACTGCGGGAAAAGGGCGCGGTGATCGCGGTCGAGCCGCAGGTCTTCGCGCTGATCGGATTTCTCATCGAAAACCGCGCACGCGTCGTGACCAAGGAAGAGATCATCGAGCGAATCTGGGACGGACGCGCCATTTCGGATTCTGCCGTGGCCAGCCGGGTGAAGTCGGCCCGTCAGGCGCTCGGCGATGACGGCGCGGCGCAGCGGCTGATCCGCACGATCCACGGCGTGGGATTCCGTTTCGTCGGAGACGCGGCGATGCGTCAAGCATCGATCGTCATCGCGCCGCTAGCCGAGCAGGACGTCGGCGAGACGCCCGACATCGAGCATGCGCGTCCCTCCATCGCGGTGCTTCCGTTCGGCCGGGTCGGCGCGGACGGCCTCAATTCCACGATCGCCGACGCGCTGCCGCAGGATCTGACGACCGAACTCTCGCGTCTGCGCTGGCTCTTCGTGATCGCGCGCGCGTCGGCGTTCCGCTTCCGCAGCGACGACATGGACATCGATCGCATCCGGGACGAGCTCAAGGTCCGCTACTGCCTCTCCGGATCGGTCGAACTCATCGACCGCACGATGATCGTTTCGGTCGAGCTCAGCGACACGCACGACAAGGGCGTGGTGTGGAGCGACCGCTTCCGCGTCTCGATAGGAGCCGTGCACGAGATTCGCGAAGAAATCGTGCGTGCGGTCATCAACGCGCTCGAACTTCAAATACCGCTGAACGAGGCGCGGCGCGCCCGGCTCAAGGCGCCGTCGGATCTCGACGCCTGGTCCGCCTATCATCTCGGACTTCAGCACATGTATCGCTTCAACAAGGCCGACAACGCGATCGCCACGTCGCTATTCGAGCGCGCGACCGCGCTCGCGCCCGAGTTCGCGCGCGCCTATGCGGGGCTGTCGTTCACCCATTTCCAGGATTCGTTCCTTCGCTACAGCGCGGATCCCCAGAAGACGGCGAAACTCGCCGAGTCCTATGCCGCCCAGGCGCTCGAACGCGATCCGGTCGATCCGTTCGGCAACCTCACCATGGGCCGCTCGCACATCCTGCGGGGCGATCTCGAAAGCTGCATGCCGTGGCTCGACCGCGCCAATGCGCTGAACCCCAACTACGCCCAAGCCAAATATTCGCGCGCCTGGACGCAGTCGCTGCTCGGCGACGCGGCCGCGTGTCAGGTCAACGTCGATGCCGCGCTCGCGCTGAGCCCGCTGGATCCCCTGCTCTACGGCATGCTGGGCGTGCGATCGTTCTCGCACATGGCGCTCGGCGAGACGGAGAAGGCGGTCGAGTGGGCCGAACGGGCGGCGCACGCGCCGAGCGCGCATGTGCTCATCGATCTGATCGCATCGGTCGCGCACGGCCTGAACGGCGATGACGAGAAGGCGAAGGCGTGGGCCGCGTCCGCGCGCCGCCGCGCGCCCAACCTGACGAAGGCCGATTTCCTGCGCGCATTTCCCTTCCGGGAGCCGCAATTGCACAACCGCGTCCTGCACACGCTGGAACGCTACGGCTTTTGAGAGACGAGGCGCCGCCGCGACGGCGCCTCTCGCCACACCCGATCTTACGCGACCTGGCGTAGCGGTATGCCCCGCTGTCCTCTCAGCCGGTTCGGCGCCCAGCCGAGCCGCGCGAGGGTTTCGTCCGGACCCTGATATTGCACGCCGATCTGGAGGATCTCGCGTGCCTCTCTGCCGGTCGCCACGGGACGATAGAGCTCGCGCGAAATGCGCACCAATTGCTCGATCTGTCCGACCGAGGTGAGCCGTTCGCCCTTGCGGCCCCACAGATTGTCCTCGATGCCGCAGCGCACATGCAGCCCCATCGCGATCGCCATCGTGTTCAACGGCAGGACGCTGCGCATCTGGCTCTCGATCGTGAGCACCGCGCCGTCCGGCGTGCGGCGGACGAACTCCATCATGTTGTAAGGATTCGGGCCATCCGCACCGCCGCCGATGCCGACCCAGTTGAGCGCCAGAGGGCCGCAATAGACGCCCTTGCGGATCAGCCGCTCGACCGTCTCGAGCTGTCCCACGTCGGCGAGCATGAACAGCGGCTGTATGCCGTTGTTCGACAAGCGACGGAGATGCTCCTCCACGAAGGCGGGCCCGGATGGAATCCACATCTCGCGATAGGCGTTGTAGTACTCCGGCTCGCTCAGCGAGGTTCCGGCGACGTCATCGGCGCTCATCAGCTCCGTAACGTTCATCTGGTTGGTGTTGATCGCGATCGTCACCTGGTCGGGTACCGGCTTCAGCTCCGCCAGCATGTGGCGGGTGTCGTCATCCAGCCATTTGGCGTTTTCGCCCTCCGTCTCCGGCGCGAACGAAATCGAGCCGCCGACCTGCAGCACCATGTCGGGCACCGCGTCGCGCAGCCGGGAAAGCATTTCATTGAACATGGAAATGCGCTTGGAGCCCATTCCGTTCGCCTCGCGCACATGCACGTGGAGCACGGTCGCGCCAGCATTGTAGCAGTCGACCGCCTTCTGGACCTGCTCGTCCATCGTGACGGGGATGTCGTCGGAATCGCGCGGCAGGAATTCAGGGCCGTACGGCGCCGCCGTGATCACGAGCGGTTGCTGGTTTTCGGGGAATAGCGAGTCGTCGAGAAATTGCATGGTCTTGTTCCTCCTCTGTCCGGTTTATGGGTTGGTGGATGCCGCTTTGAGCTCTTCGGCGAGAATGGGAAAGCCGAGTGCGCAGGAATGGATGCCGAGAACCGCCACCCCTTCGAGCACTGCCATGATCTCGTCCCGCGTGGCGCCAAGCTCGAGCGCCTTGCGAATGTGGCGCCGCACGCCCGGCGCATAGAGATGGGTGCAGGACGCATCGACCGCGATCGCGATCAGCTCCCAGGTCTTGGGATCGAGAACGCCGCGCAGCCGCGGCTTCACACCCATCGCGACGAAGCTCTCGACCCAATCCGGGTCCATCTTCGCCATCTCGTTCCACGCGGGATTCCACTCGCCCGTGTCGCGCATCCGATCGCAGACCGGCGTCGATGCTTTATGGGTCATGGCTCTGTCTCCTGCCGCAGCGACTGCTTTCCATGCCGCGAAACTACGCGCCTGCCCGACCGCCATATTGACTTTATGGGACATCAAGTTGCTTTATTGGGACAGTCGCCATGGCCAATCTCAGCCGCAGTGCAGGACTAACCGGCTACGCGGATCTCGCGCGGGCGCTCGGCCTTGATCCGTTGCGTCTCGCCGCGGATGCGCGGCTTCCGGTCGCCGCCTTGTCGGACCCCGACCTGAAGATCGCGTCCTCGTCCGTGAGCCGGATGCTGGAAGCGGCGGCGCGCATCAGCGGCGCCGAGGATTTCGGGCTCAGGCTGGCTGAAAAGCGGCAGCTTTCGAACATGGGCGCTGTCGGACTGATCGCGCGCGAACAGCCGACCTTGCGCAAGGCGCTCGACGTCATGGCGCAATACCAGTGGATGCAGAACGACGCTGTGTCCGTCCGCATCGAGGAAGCCGGCGACATCGGCGTGGTCAGACTGGATTTCGATACCCAGGGAAAGCTGGCGTCGCGACAGGCGATAGAGCTTTCGATCGGCGTCTTGTGCCGAAACATCCGCACACTTCTCGGCGAACGCTGGCGCCCCGAAGCCGTCTGCTTCCGCCACGCGCCGCCGAAGAAGCTCGAGACCTGCCGTCGCGTTTTCGGTGTCGTTCCCCATTTCGGTCAGGACTTCAACGGCATCGTGCTTCCGAGGAAGGAACTGATTGCCCCGCTCGCCGCCAGCGATCCGGTCATGGCGCGCCACATCGAACGCTACGTCCAGCAGCTCGCCGTCAACCGCGATCGCTCGACGCAGGACGAGGCCGCCGAACTCGTGCTGCTGCTCCTGCCGACCGGGCGATGCACGGCCGCGCAGGTGGCCAAACATATGGGCATCGATCGGCGCACGCTTCATCGCCGGCTGGGCGCGGACGCCACGACGTTTTCGGTGCTGCTCGACAAGAAGCGGGCTGAGCTTTCGCTCGCGCTGATGTCTCAAGGGGACCGCAGCCTTGGGGCGATCGCCGAGCAGCTCGGATTTTCGGGCGCGAGCGCGTTCACCCACTGGTTCCGCCGGCGGTTCAAAACCGCGCCGCGGCTCTATCGGCAGAACCTGCTCGCGGGACGCCGCGCAAAGGGCGTCGTGTCCGGCGTTGCGGACTGACGAACCGACGCGCGACGATGCCCGTCGCGGTCAGGTGCGTTCGCGATACCAGGCGAGCTGCTCGCTGGTCGCGAGCAGCTTGCCGCTGCGGCTCCAATAGCTGGAGCGCTCGTCGGAGGCGCCCGCATTGCCGATTCGGCCCTCGCACTCGACCAGAATGAAATCATCGCCGACTTCGGCGAGATCCTCTTCGGTGGCATGCAGATAGGCCGTCAGCGACAGCGTCGTCGTGCTGACCGACCGGCCGAGCGCATACATGGCGCGCGGCGGGGAATGGTCGGTGACCATGCCGAGCATCGCCTTATCCATCGGACCCTGCAGCGAGCGGACCCAGGCGAGCGAACGCGAGCTGTCGCCGGGCTCGGGCGGAAAGCCTTCGAGCGTGCGCCGTTCGAAAGCGGAGCTGCCATAATGTTGGGATGCGTTGGGCATCTCCAGCTTCGGCAGCGAGTAGGGATCGGGCGCGTTCGGCATCCGGGCGAAAGCGAAAGGCGGCGTTTTCGGCCGGCGCGCCATGATGACGATGGCGTGCACGCCGACCTGGTCCGAGCCTTGCGGGCGGATCTCGACTTCCCACACGCCTACCGAGCCGCCCTGCCGGATCCGGCGCGTGCGAACGTCGAGCGTGCCCGACGGCAGCGCCGCGGCATACGTCAAGGTCAGCGAGAGCGCTTCGCCCACAGCATCGGGCTCGGCCGCCATCGCCCTGATGCAGAGTCCGATCGCGTAGCCGCCCCAGAGTCCGCCGCCCGGATTGCTCCACTCAGGACCGGCGAACGTCGTCCAGCGCGAGGGCGCTGTCGCGGTAAGGGAAATCTGACTCATCATGCGTCTCCGGAGTGAAAGCTATTCCCGGTGCCGTCGGGTCAGTCAAATTGGGACCAAGGCGGCATCCGCCGGGTATGCGATTACACCGCAAAGGCGAGTGGATATTCCGGCGCGCGTGAATCTGTCGTCCGCGACGGCTCCGAGCTCTGGAGCGTCGACGGATTCGCAAAGACCTGACGGCGCGTCCGGGAATGAGCCGGCGTGACGCCGGCCGCAGAGGCGATCAGCCGGACGTCGAACTCAGTTGGCTCGGGTCTCGAGAAAGTCGAGAACGAACGGCGTCCTGGGCGTCGAGCGCACATCGTGTGCCGGGCCATATTGCTCGATCTTGCCGGCATTCATCACCGCGACCAGATCCGCCATCGCAAACGCCTCGTCCTGATCGTGGGTCACGAAGATCGTGGTGAGCCCGAGCTTTTCGTGCAGCGAGCGCAGCCAGACGCGCAGCTCCTTGCGCACCTTGGCGTCGAGCGCGCCGAACGGCTCATCGAGCAGCAGCATCCGCGGTTCGATGGCGAGCGCACGGGCCAGGGCGACGCGCTGGCGTTGTCCGCCGGAAAGCTGGCTGGGATAACGCTTTCCCAGTCCCTCGAGCTGCACCAGCGCGAGCAGCTCCTCGACACGCCGTGCGATTTCGCCGCGCGGCGGCCGCTCGCGGCGTGGTTTGACGGTGAGGCCGAACGCGACGTTCTGCGCCACGGTCATGTGTTTGAAGAGCGCATAGTGCTGGAAGACGAATCCTGCACGGCGGGCGCGCGCCGGAACGCCGAGCCAATTCAAATCGGCGAAATGGATGCTCCCCGCGTCGGGAAACTCGAGCCCGCCGAGGATACGCAGCAACGTCGTCTTGCCGGAACCCGACGGCCCGAGCAGAGCGACGAAAGCGCCCTGCGGCGCTCTCAGGCTCACGCCTTCGAGCGCCTCGAAGCTGCCGAAACGCTTGCTGACCGAATCGATGGTGAGGGACATGGACGGCACCTGTCAGTGATGATGGACGGCGGCGATCTCGTCGCCGTAACGCCATTCGAGAACGGATTTGAGCGTCAGCGTGACCAGCGCCAGGCACGCCAACACGGAGGCGACCGCGAAAGCCGCGACGTACTGGTAGTCGTTGTAGAGCGCCTCGATATGGAGAGGCATGGTGTCGGTCAGGCCGCGAATGTGACCCGAAACGACCGAAACGGCGCCGAACTCGCCCATGGCCCGCGCGTTGCAGAGCAAGACGCCATAGAGCAGTCCCCATTTGATGTTGGGCAGCGTGACGCGCCGGAACGTGCTCCAGCCGCTGGCGCCCAGCGAAACGGCGGCCTCCTCTTCTTCGCGTCCCTGGTCGGTCATGAGCGGAATCAGTTCGCGCGCGACGAACGGAAACGTCACGAAGATCGTGGCGAGCACGATCCCGGGCAGCGCGAAGATGATCTTGACGTCGTGCTGGCGAAGCCAGTCGCCGAACCAGCCCTGCAGGCCGAAGACGAGTACATAGATGAGACCTGAGACCACGGGCGAGACCGAGAACGGGAGGTCGATCAGCGTGACCAGGAGGCCCTTGCCGGGAAAGTCGAATTTGGCCACCGCCCAGGACGCGGCGACGCCGAACGCGGCGTTGAGCGGCACGGCGATGGCCGCGGTGATCAGCGTGAGGCCTATCGCCGACTGCGCGTCCGCTTCGCGCAGCGCGGCCCAGACGGCCGCCAAGCCGTCCGAGAACGCTTCATGAAAGACGGTGACGAGCGGAAGGACGAGGAATGCGCCGAGAAAGGCCAGCGCGATGGCGATCAGGGCCACGCGCAACAGCGGGTGGTCCTCGGTCGGACGAAGAGTCTCGGCGCGGTGCGTCATTTCCGGGCTGCGCTCCAGGCCTGCAACAGATTGAGGGTGAGCAGCATGACGAACGAAATGGCGAGCATGACGACGCCGATCGCCGAGGCGCCCGCGACGTCGTTCTCATTGAGCTTGATGATGATCAGGAGCGGCGCGATCTCGGAAATGCCCGGAAGATTGCCAGCTATGAAGATCACCGAGCCGTACTCGCCGACCGCGCGCGCGAACGCCAGCGCCGCGCCCGTCAGAAGCGACGGCAGCAGCGCGGGAAAAACGACGCGTCGCAACGTCTGAAAGCGGGTCGCTCCCAGCGTCGCGGCGGCTTCTTCCGCCTCGCGGCTCATCTCGACCAGCACCGGCTGGAGCGTGCGCACGACAAACGGCAAGCCGATGAACGTCAACGCGACGACAACGCCGAGCGGCGTGTAGGCGACCGTTATCCCGTGCTCGCTCAGCGGTGCGCCGATCCAGCCGTTGCGCGCGTAGAGCGTCGAGAGCGCTATGCCGGCTACCGCCGTCGGCAGCGCGAAGGGGAGATCCACTATCGCATCGACGACGTTTTTTCCGGGAAAGCGATAGCGCACCAGCACCCAGGCGACGAGCAACCCGAACGCGGTGTTGATCGCGGCCGCTATGAACGAAGCGCCGAACGACAGGAGAAGGGCGTGCACCACGCGCGCGTCGGCCAGCACCTCGCGAAATCCGCTCCAGCCGATCTCCCAGGGCCGAATGACGAGGGCTGCGAGCGGAACCAGCACCAACGCCGAAAGGTAGAACAGCGTGAACCCGAGCGAGAGCCCGAAACCGGGCAATGCGCTCGGGTTGCGCCAGCGACGCGCGGGAGCGAGCGCCGCCATGCCTATTGTCCCGGCTTGTAGATCTGGTCGAACACGCCCTTGTCGGCAAAATAGGTGGCCTGCGCCTTCTGCCAGTCGCCAAAGATTTCGGCGAAGTTGTAGAGCGTGATCCGCGGGAAATCGGCCGCATGTGAAGCCAGCACCGCCGCGTCGCGCGGGCGGTAGAAGTTCGCGGCCTCGATCTCCTGCGCCTGCTTCGAATAGAGAAAGCTCAGATACGCTTCGGACACGCTGCGCGTGTTGTGGCGGTCGACATTCTTATCGACGACCGAAACAGGCGGTTCGGCAAGGATGGACGCCGGCGGATAGACGATCTGGAACTGGTCGCCGCCTTGCTCCTTGAGCGCCAGGTGCGCCTCGTTTTCCCACGACAAAAGCACGTCGCCGATGCCGCGCTGGGCGAACGTCGTCGTCGAACCGCGGGCGCCGGTATCGAGCACGGGCACGTGACGATAGAGCGCCTGCACAAAGGCCCGCGCCTTGTCGGCGTTTCCGCCGGGAGCCTTGAGCGCATAGGCCCAGGCGGCAAGGAACGACCAGCGTGCGCCGCCCGACGTCTTGGGGTTCGGCGTGATCACCTGGACGCCCGGTTTGATCAGATCGGGCCAGTCCTTGATCTTCCACGGATTGCCCTTGCGCACCAGGAATACGATCGTCGAGGTGTATGGCGTCGCGTTGTCCGGCAGTCGCGTCTGCCAGTTCTTGGCGATCAGCCCCTTGGCTGAGATCGCGTCGATGTCGTAGGCCAGCGCCAGCGTCACGACGTCGGCATCCAGGCCATCGGTCACCGCGCGCGACTGCGCACCGGAACCGCCATGCGATTGGTTGATGGTCACGTTGTCGCCGTGCTTCGCCTTCCAATCGGACGCAAAGGCGGCGTTGATGGCCTTGTAGAGCTCGCGCGTCGGGTCGTAGCTCACGTTGAGCAGGGTAATGTCGGCGGCCTGCGCTGAGGTGGCCGCCGATAAAAAGGCGGCAAGAGCCGCGGAAAACAAGCGTTTCATATGCTGGGAGCTCCCTTTCGGAGTGAAAACGATCTAGAGCGAGAATTGGCTCCGGATCGCGAAGGTCGAATAATTCTGGCCGCCGTTGAGCGTCGGCAGGACCGGGGTACCCGTCGTCGTCACGGTCGCGGGCGCCTGCAGGCGGCTGACCTGGACGTACTGATAGGCAAAGCCGAACTTCACGAAGTTGTTCGGATACCAGTTCAGTTCCGCGGTCAGGATGCGCTGGTCGCCGCCACGTTCCGTGTTGAAGAACGTGTAGGTGCGATTCGTAGCGCCGGTCCAACCCGTGATCACCCTGGATGTGTCGAGTGCATGGCTGTTCAGGTCTAGATCGCTGAACCGGCCGGCGAGTTCGAACGCGCCCCAGCCGGAGTCTTCGCCGAAGTTGAACGGATGCAAGACTTTCGGCGCGGTGAAGGCGCCGTTGGACACGCTGTAGGGCTTCTGCTCGCCGGTGATGATCCAGCTGCCCTGGAGGTACCAGCCGCTCAGGCTGTTGTCGCTCGGCTGGACGATCTGCGTCGCGCTCGTCGTGGCGCTGCTGAACACTTTGTAGGCCACCGGCGCACGCTCGACGTTGAAGCCGTAATAGCCGGCCTGCGCGTAAAAGTTCTGGTAGTTGCCGGCGGCCTCGACGCCCCACTGCGCGACATGCCGCGCCGGCAGCGCGCCGGTGTTCGCGAGCTTGATGCCGTTTGAGTCGATCGTCAGTTCCGGCGGGTCCGACAGCGTGACGCTGTTGAGAGCCGTCGCGCCCGGCGTGTTGGAGAGATTGGGCAAACCGTTCGAAACGGCGTCGGGAAGCTTGATCACGTAGGTGCCGTTAACGCCGACGACGATGTTCGACTGCGAATCGTGCCAGAAGCGGTCCGAAAGCCGGCCGAGCAGCGACTGCTGCTCGTCAAAGACGGCCGAATCCTGAACCTTCGCGCCTGTATAGGAAAGCGCCCCGAAGATCTCTTCGCCCGTGTAGAGCAGCGAAACCGCGTCGCGCCCGTCACCGCCGGCAATATTGCGCTGCAGGTCGGACGGTGCATTGCGTTCCAGGAAAATCGTGTCGCCGGCAGATGTGCCGTCTTCGATATTGGCCGGTGCCGGATACGCGCCGACCCGGAATGCGAACGGCGCGAAGCCGTCATACTGAAGATAGACGGACTGGATATGTCCGGGAGTTTCCGTTCCGCCGCTGCCGCCGAAATCGAAGTTAGCGTTGTAGGACCAGTTGCCGAACACCTTGCCCTGAATTCCCAGATAGACGCGGCGAAAATTCGTGCCGCTCGAGAGATCGGGCCCGTAGGCCGCCGGCAGAGACGCGGCGGCCGCACTCTGCGAGTAGTAACCCCAGTCGAGTTGCGCCAGCGCCCGTATCGCCAGGCTGAAATTGCCGTCAGCCGACGTGAATGTCGGCCGTCCATTGTCGAGCTTGACCTGCACCAGACCGCCGACCTGGCGGTTGACGTCGCCATACTGGTCGCTCTGGCTGCGCTTGAGGTCGGCCAGCTCCGCGTTGACGTCCTGCAATTCCTGTTCGAGCGTCTTGAGCCGGTCGTCCGTGCTGGCGGCCGACGCGTCCCCCGCGACCGCAGCTGTCGAAAAGGCAGCGACCGCTGCGCCCGTCAGGAGTGACGCCGCGATCCCGCGAAAAAAATGTTGCATGAGTGAGTCCCCAGATGAAATTCGGCAGCGCCGGCTGCCCTCGGCCGCAAGATTCCCCGTAATCTCTACCAAGTCAATAGGATTTAAGCTGATTTAACAGCGGCGGCCGTGGAGAATGGCGGGCCAGGCCCGCGCGCCGTCAAACACGCGCCCGGGATTTACCGCGCTTGTCTGGCTGGCGATGGCGATCCGGTGTACAAAAAATCGGCAAATCGCTGCGAGGCTGTCGCATCAGATGCCCGTCCACGTGCCCAAGACGAATGTCGAGCTCCGGCTGGCCTGGCGGCAAGGCAACCCGGCCATCGAACGGGACGCCGAGCTATTCTGGCGGCGCGAAGGTCTCCTGCCGAAGGAGGCCGATGTCGGCGAGAGGCTCAGGGAACTCTGCCTCACGGCGTATGACGGCGACGAGTTGGTCGCCGTTTCGACCGCCCGCATTCGTTACATCGACTTCCTGAGCGCGAAACTGGCCATGGCCCGCATCGCGACGGCACGCGACAAGCGCCAGAAGAGCGTCGGCTTGTTCCTGCTCGCGCAGACCCGCAAGTGCCTGGAAGAGTGGTCCGCCGCGAACCTCCAGGAAGAGGTGATGGGCATGGGAACGATCACCCAGACCCGCGACTGGGACGAGCGCGGCCCCTCGCCCGCGATCGGACGCGACGCCGGGACCGCCTTCGTCGGATGGACCGCGAACAACGAGCAGATGAGAGTCGCTTGGTTCGCACACGGCACGATTCCCAGGCGGCGGCCAGGCCCGCCTCCGGCTGCTCCGGTCTAGGGGAAAGCAAACCCGCCGCAATATCGGGATCGATGCCGAATTCGAACGGTGCAGTCTGCGCAGGCGGAGCGTCGTGTGACGAAAGTCGCGACTAGCGCGGTTGAGCCTTGAGCGCGCGCCTTGCACGTCCGCCGAGCGCGTCAGGATCGTTCAACTCGCGCCGGAATTCGTCGCGCCTTTCGTGAATCGAAGCGATGACCAATCCCATCGGTACGCCGATTTCGACGAGAAGCGCTTCGGACAATTGCAGGGACGCCTCGATCGTCTCGGGCACCGCGTCGGTCGCACCGAGCGTATAAAGTCGCTTGGCCTGGCGGGCGTCTCGCGCGCGGACGACGACGGTCAGGTTTGGGCGCGCTTCGCGTGCCGTTGTGACGACCGCTTCGGCGCCTTCGGGCGAATCCATGGTGACGACGACGGCGAGCGCGGAATCGAGTCCGACGCGGCGGAGCAGATCCGGCCGCGACGCATCGCCGAAGAAGACGGCTCGCCCCTCGCGCACGGCCGCTTCGACCACCGCGGTTTCGCGCTCGATCGCGAGCCAGGGAATTGTGTGTCGCGTCAGCATGTCGGCCACGAGCTTTCCGACCCTGCCATAGCCGACCACGAGAACCCTGGGCGTCTCGC